>Ga0255343_1001768_pt1 | contig 27554 bp, 19 predicted proteins | sample wastewater_treat_4_FD_192413 | JGI IMG/M metagenome (GOLD analysis project Ga0255343, IMG submission 192413) | Wastewater microbial communities from Lulu Island WWTP, Vancouver, Canada - plant16 | ecosystem: Engineered > WWTP > Wastewater > Unclassified | place: Canada: Vancouver, British... | reverse complement strand
GCGGGATGGATATTAGAATTGGATCGTGGTGAAGGAATTCCTTGGCAAGGAAATTACAGCAGCTGGCTTGAACAAAAGTCGAAGCGTCTTGCAATGGAAGAAAAGCAAGAAAGTCGCCGAGCAAAAACATTAGAGCGTGAATTAGATTGGGTGCGTATGGCTCCTAAGGCTCGTCACGCGAAATCGAAAGCTCGTTTACAGGCTTATGATAAAATGTTGAATGAAGAAACACGCGAGAAAGAAGAGAAATTAGAAATCTTCATTCCTGCGGGACCTCGTTTAGGTACTAACGTTATCGAAGCAGAAGGAATCAGCAAAGGATTTGGCGATCGTTTATTGATCGATAATTTAAGTTTCAATTTACCTCAAGCAGGAATTGTAGGAATTATTGGTCCGAATGGTGCCGGAAAAACTACATTGTTCCGAATGATAATGGGACAAGAAACTCCTGATTCAGGAAGTTTTAAAGTAGGAGAAACGGTTGTTGCGGGATATGTAGATCAGAGTCACGATGAATTAGTTGCCGGGAAATCGGTTTACGACATCATTAGTGGAGGAACTGAGCAAATGGTGATTGGAGGAAAAAACACTAATGCGAGAAGTTATATTTCGAAGTTCAATTTTAGCGGTGCTGATCAAGGAAAGAAGCTAGAAGTATTATCGGGAGGAGAAAGAAATCGTGTACACTTAGCGATGACACTTAAGATGGGTGCTAACGTTTTGTTACTCGATGAGCCTACCAATGATATCGACTTAAATACACTTCGTGCACTAGAAGAAGCACTTGAGAACTTTGCAGGATGTGTGGTAATTATTAGCCACGACCGTTGGTTCTTAGATCGTGTTTGTACGCATATCTTAGCATTTGAAGGAGACTCGCAAGTTTACTTCTTCGAAGGAGGATATACAGAGTATGAAGAAAACAAAAAGAAACGACTTGGAAATACAGAAGCCAAGAAGTTCAGATATAAAAAGCTAACCGCTTAATTAAAATTATTTGAAAGGCAGTTTAATGATAGTCGAATTGTGAACTAATATCTATCATTAAACTGCTTTTTGCATTACAACAATTTGTTAAAATGAAACCATCAATTCCGAAAGGAACACGCGACTTTGGTCCGGACGAAATGGTGAAGAGAAACTACATCTTCGACACCATTCGTGCATCATTTCGCAAGTACGGTTATTTGCCATTAGAAACTCCGAGTATGGAGAATCTATCAACTTTAATGGGGAAGTACGGTGAAGAGGGAGACAAGTTAATCTTTAAGATTCTTAATTCGGGTGATTTTTTAGAAAAATCCGATGCTGATGTATTAGCAAAGAAAGACTCGAAGAAACTAACGTCAAGCATATCCGAAAAAGCATTGCGTTATGATTTAACAGTGCCATTTGCTCGTTATGTGGTAATGCATCAGAATGAAATTACTTTTCCATTTAAGCGTTACCAGATACAACCTGTTTGGCGTGCCGATAAACCTCAAAAGGGAAGATATCGTGAGTTCTATCAATGTGATGCTGATGTTATTGGAACAACATCGTTATTGAATGAACTTGAGTTAATAGAAATGTTTGATGAAGTATTTAATAATCTCGGTTTAGGAGTTAAAGTACAAATCAATAATCGAAAGATATTAACCGGCATTGCTGAAATTTTAGGCGAAGCAGACAGAATAATTGACATAACGGTAGCTATTGACAAACTGGATAAAATTGGCGTTGAAAAAGTAAAAGCTGAAATGCTGCTTAAGGGTGTTTCGGAAAATGCAGTAAATCAACTTCAGCCATTATTAGAGTTTTCGGGCTCGCATGATGAAAAATTAGCATTATTAAAGAAAATGCTATTGTCGTCGGAAACGGGGATGAAAGGAATAGCCGAAATAGAAGAAATTTTCGGTTATGCGAAAGCGTTAGACTTCAAAAAAGTAAATCTTGAGTTTGAGATGACGCTAGCTCGAGGCTTAAATTACTACACAGGAGCAATCTTCGAAGTAAAAGTAGATGATAATCGTTCATCATTTACGAGTAGCATTTGTGGTGGAGGACGATACGATGATTTGACCGGTATATTTGGATTAAATGGAATGTCGGGAGTAGGTATTTCGTTCGGTGCCGATCGCATTTATGATGTTTTAGAAGAAGCGGGGTTATTTCCTGCTGATGCGACTCAATCTACTAAAGTACTTATCGTGAATTTTGGCGGCGATGACATTGCTTATGGATTAGAAATTTTGAGAACACTACGAAGTAGTAATATTTATGCAGAGTTATATCCGGATGCAGTGAAAATGAAAAAGCAAATGGGATATGCAGATTCCAGAAATATACCGTTCGTTATTCTTGCAGGTTCCGAAGAAAGAGATTTGTGTGAAGTTACATTGAAGAATATGAATGAAAGTACACAACAAAGAATTAAACTTGATCAGTTAGTTGATCTATTGAAATAAAATAATTAGAATATGAATCATATTGTTTCGTCGAGCCAAGTAACGTTTGAAACGTTGAAGATAATGTTAGATCCAACAACAAAGTTGGCATTAAGTGAAGAGTCGAAAGCAAAGATAAAATCGTGTCGCGATTACTTAGATAAAAAAATGGAGAGCAGCGATGCCGCTTTCTATGGTATTAATACTGGATTTGGATCGCTATATAACAAGTCTATTTCAAAGCAAGACTTAGGGCAGCTACAGGTGAATTTAGTGATGTCGCATGCATGCGGTACCGGAGAAGAAGTTTCTTCCGAAATCGTTAAGTTGATGTTGTTTTTGAAAATTCAAGGCATGTCGTATGGTAATTCAGGAGTGCAAGTTGAGACTGTTCAATTGATGATCGAATTCTTTAACAACAATATACTTCCTGTTGTTTATGATCAAGGATCTTTAGGTGCATCCGGAGATTTAGCTCCTTTGGCTCATCTTAGTTTACCTTTAATTGGCTTAGGCGAAGTGAGAGTGAATGGTGAAAAGATGTTGGCAGCTGATGCTTTAAAGAAGTTCAATTTGAAGCCGGTGGTATTGAAGTCAAAAGAAGGATTAGCATTGTTGAATGGTACTCAGTTTATGAGTTCATTTGGCAGTTGGTGTATACTTCAAGCAAAGCGTTTAGAACGAATAGCTGATATTGTTGGGGCAATATCGCTTGAAGGATTTGACGGAAGGATAGAACCCTTTCATCATTTGATACATGATATTCGTCCACATGCAGGACAAATAAATACGGCTAGGCGTTACCGTGAGTTGTTTAACGGAAGTGAGATGATTAGTCGCGCAAAGCAACACGTTCAAGATCCGTATGCATTCCGTTGCATTCCTCAAGTTCACGGAGCATCGAAAGACACAATTGAATATGTATCATCAGTATTTACAACCGAGGTAAATTCGGTAACCGATAATCCAACTGTTTTCCCTGAAGAAGATTTAATTATTAGTGCAGGAAATTTCCACGGACAACCTTTAGCATTGCCGTTGGATTTCTTAGCGATAGCATTAGCTGAATTGGGTAACATAAGTGAGCGAAGAACCTATCAATTGATAAGTGGATTAAGAGGATTGCCGGCATTTTTAGTAGCTAATCCAGGATTAGATTCAGGCTTTATGATTCCTCAGTATACAGCTGCGTCAATTGTTAGTCAGAATAAGCAACTATGTTCACCTGCATCGGTAGATTCAATTGTATCGTCGAACGGACAAGAAGATCATGTGAGTATGGGTGCCAATGCAGCAACTAAGTTATATCGAGTAGTATTAAATCTTGAAAAGATATTAGCTATAGAATTGATGAATGCATCGCAAGCGATGGAATTCCGCAGGCCAGCCAAATCATCAGCTAAATTAGAACAGCTAATCTCGGATTATAGAAAAGTAGTTCCATTTGTAGATAAAGACAGAGTTTTATTTACTGATATTAAAAACTCAATTGAGTTTTTGAGAACTTATAAATTTGAAACAATCATTGCCTAAAACATAAAATGATGAACCACAAATTAATTTATTCATTGGTTGCAGCAACATTCCTCTCGTTGGGAGTATCTGCACAAACGCCACAACGCGACCAATTGCAACAACGTGAATACAAAGCCGGATTCTTTGATAAAGATGTCATGAAAGGCATTGAACAATTCGAAGCACCGAAAAAAGAAGCGCCTAAAAAGCCTACGTATAAAATTGATGTAACAAAAATCGGATACTATCCGAAATCAGTTGATGAGTTTAATACTTGGTGGAAGAATCAGCCGATATCGCAAGGAAATACTGGAACATGTTGGTCGTTTTCAAGTACATCATATTTCGAAACGGAAGTATATCGTCAGTCGAAACAACAAGTAAAGATATCTGAAATTTTCACTGCCTACTGGGAGTACGTAGAAAAAGCAAGACGCTTTGTTCAAGAGAGAGGTAATTCCAATTTTGACGAAGGATCAGAAGGGAATGCAGTAACGAGAATTTACAAAACATACGGAGCTGTGCCATTAGATAGTTATACCGGATTACTTCCGGGACAAACTTTTCACAACCATGCGCCAATGGTAGAAGAAATGAAAGCATACTTAGCAGGAGTAAAAGCAAGTAATGCATGGAATGAAGATGCTGTAATATCAACCATTAAAAGTATCATGAATCACTATTTAGGAGCGCCTCCTGAAAAAGTAAAAGTGAATGGAAAAGATTTTACACCGAAGCAATATTTGTCGGACGTTTTAAAATTAAATATGGACGACTATGTAGACATTACATCATTAGCTACAAAGCCATATTGGACAAAGGTTGAATATGAAGTTCCTGATAACTGGTGGCATGACAACAGTTATTTAAATATTCCTTTAAGTGACTACATGAAAATTGTAAAAGAATCAATTCGCAAAGGATATACGGTTTTAATTGGCGGCGATGTCTCTGAATCAGGATTCGATGCATGGAATCAAATTGCAGTAGTTCCTACATATGACATTCCATCGGAGTATATCGATGAAAATGCAAGAGCAATTCGATTCTTAAACGGAGCAACAACAGACGACCATGGCATGCATTTGGTTGGATATTTAGAAAAAGACGGAAAGGATTGGTATCTGATAAAAGATTCAGGTGCAGGATCACGTAACTGTGGAAAAGAATCGAAGAACTTCGGATACTACTTCATGCACGAAGATTATATCAAATTAAAAATTATGGACATTATGGTTCATAAAGACGTAGCAAAAGATATTATTTCGAAATTCAAATAAATCTTGTTAGCTCAAAAAATCAAGTAGAAGTTTTTGATATTCGAATAGATCTTGAGGCTTAGCGAAAATCATCCCAACCATTAATTTGAGTTGGGATGATTTTTTTATGTCGTAAGCCTCAGCCCAAAGTGCAACTTGTTCTAAAACCTTATCTTGATCCTTGTTTAACTTGGAAGTTAAAGAGGCATTCTTTTTGAAATTATCTTTAGAATTTGCAACGGCAAGAATGCGATCACCTTTATACTTTTTATTGATCAATTGAGAAATTTTCAGGGCCACATCCTGAACCTTAGTAGGAGTTTTAGTGTTGAAATTTAAAGCAATATTGCTCTCTGTAAAACGGAGTAATGTTTTTTCGGGAGATCGATACCATTTTACTTTTGAAAGCTTTATTTGCTCGTTATTGGCCAGTGTTGCTAGAGACTTAACTATTGGTCTGAATCCGAAACGATAATAAAACCAAAATGCACCTGATTGAATACCTTCAGGATTATTTAAGCCGTACTGATAAGGTTCAACCTCGAAATAGTTAACACTGAAAGCTTGACGGTATACACGAAGTAATTGACATAACACGAATCCGGATTCCCCACCTCTAAACGATTCGAAAATATTAATTCCGAAGTATGCAGCCTCGCCAAATATCCAAGCGCCGCCATAAGCAGAAGGGAGGCCGTTTTTAAATAAAGTATAACCAACGTAAGATTCAAGAGGAAGTTGTCGCTCGGGAATCATTCCGTAAATGGCGACAGAAATGCCATGATCTAATTCATAATAAGTTAAACTTCGGCTATCCATGTACGTTATGGGATCAGTTTCTCGTCCCAGGATAGTTAGCGATGTTTCAATTACACTTTTCAGTTCGCTTTTTTCTTTCTCTTTTAGAAGTTTAGGTGCAGGAAGAGCCGAATTTAAAAGATTGACAAATTCAAACTTCTTTAAGATTGAACTATGAAAATACGGCTTCGCGAAGCTTAATCGGTTGAATGCTTTAGAAAGCGATGGAGTATTGGGTGTTATCTCGGTATATAGACCTAGTCCATCAAAGAAATGATCTTTAATAAATGGAGCGTCGTTCAATTTAGCAATCTCGCTGCAAATAAAATTAAGCTGTTGACGAACCGGGATTTTTAATACGTCTAAAAGTTCATCATTTGTCCATCCGGCAGAAGCATCGCTAACCTCAACAATTGGCAGTGTATGTTTAAGTGCATCTCCAAGAGTGATGGTTGCATTTTCATATCCATTAATGGAAGTAGATATGTTTGGTAAAGTAAGCAAATGTTGATTGCAGTCGTGAGAAAAACGCGAAACATACGGTGTGTATGGCAAGCCGGAGTTAGTGAATATATCGGGGCATTTAGCTTTATTTTTTTTAATGAAATTCGATATTCTAACAAGTTCTTTGTTTGCCAGGGTAAACTCTGAATTAGAAGAAGGGTAGGCTAATAAAAATATCAAAATTTCATAGTAATCTACAAGTGATTCAGTCAATACAAGTTGAGTTTGGGACAACTCTTTCAATTGGATTTGTTTCAAAGCTTTACCCTCCTCGTCGAATAAGAGGTAAGTAGATTTTAGTTTTGAAATGTTTTTCTTGAAGTTTACTTTCATTGACCTTTAAATAGAAATACGTTGCAATTCTTTAGAATTTTAAATCATTAAAGATTGTATTAGGGCTTTGCCCAAAATAATTCTGCATTCGATGTTTTATAGGAATAAAAAGTTGTGCCTTTGTCGGAATTAGTTTCTTCGAGTGGTTTTTTTTGAATTAAATAATCCTCCGGGAACAAACGAATGTAATTTATTTTTTTTCCTTTTTCTCGCGTTTCAGTATCGAATTTGCTGTCGATGGGACAATCGAACCAGAATAAGTTTTTAGCCATATAACGCAAAAGATATTCTTCTTTAACAGCTGTCCCTTTTCGATTCCAGTTTGCATCAGGATTAACAATTACTGTTTTGCCGGCGATAAGCCTTTCTCTTACTTCTTGAATGCTTAGTAATTCTCCATTCTCATTCATGATGTATGCATCATTCGTTGGGTCGATCCAAATCCATTTGTTAAGATCTTCGGCAAAGACCATATTGATTACGTGACATTCGGTATCGTTAGTGTCTTTTGGCATGCAAGTAACAAAACGAGATTTAATTCCAAGAGACAAGTAGCATTCATTTAAAACAGTAGCTAATCCACGACAATTCAGACCTCTTTTTCCTGACTTACATTCATTAATCATGTTCATTGCATTACGAATAACGGGATTGTCATGTTGACCGTCGTGTGGTACGAGGTAGTGTATCCAATGCATTAAATTGATAATACGATTAGCATCATTACCTGTTCCGGCAATCGAATCGAGGTTAAATGTTTTTCTTAAAACTATTAAGTTGGAATCAGTAGGAGGTAAGTAAGTGAAATTCGGAATATTAGGATATGCTTTAACGTTATATTTTCCTGAGGATTTCAGTACATCTAAAAGTGATTCTTGATATTTTATTTGCGTTAAAGCAGAATCTTTTCCGTTTAAGATGATTATAAAGTCATACACGCCATTTTTCGTGACATTGAAAGTAATAGAATCTACGTCAGTATAGAAAGTAATTGAACTATTTGCATACTCTGTAATATAGATATCCGGTTTAACTTCCGGAGATATTATCCATGCTTTTTTGTGAAGTATTCCTGCTTCTCGAATATCGACGTTTTTGTCGCCGGCAGTTATCGTTGCTAATGTGCTTTGTGCATTAGCAATAAACGTAAATAATATTGAAATGAGGGAGAGTCTAAATCGCATTTTTGTTTTATTTCTAAGACCTTTAAGGAGACGGAAAGTTACATTAAATTGTGCTAAAGTTAGAACTGAGATAAGTCATTATTTAGCTTAAGTAATAAGTCAATATGGATAAGGGGTATTTCAATCTTTATTTTGCAAATATTTTAAGAAGCAAACACTATTAGAAACTCCAATATATTGTCCGTAATTCGGGATGATTTCGTAATTGTTCTTTTTGTATAATGCAATAGCTTCTGGTTGTTTTTGGCCTGTTTCCAAGATGCACTTAGTGAAATTTAATTCTTTAGCCCAAATTTCAAGATCTGATAAAATGATTGACGCTATTCCTTGGCCACGAAATTCAGGTTTTACAAACATTCTTTTTATTTCCATAGTGTCATCTGCATATTCCTTAATTGCACCACAACCTACTGCAATATTATTTTCGTAAGCAATAATTACATGCTTTATCTGGTCAATTTTGTTGAATTGAGCAAAAAATGAGTGTTCGTCGCCATCTCTAATTGATAATTCAATATCTAAATCTTTTACAAGTGAAATGAAATCTAAATTAGAAGAGTTCGTTTTATTAAGAATCATAGATGAAAATTATTTTTTTAATCAATGTTGTAATGGTCGTTTTTTTATCATCCCGCCTTTCGTGTCTTTTATACTACTCATTACAACAAAAGAATTTGGATCGATCTTTTCGATTTCGATATTTAATTTGTTTAACTCTAATCTTGTAACTACAGTGTAAACGATATCCATTTCGCGAGTATCGCCTTTTTTGCCAAAGCCTCTTTTTCCGTTGTAAATTGTTACTCCACGACCCATATTTTGTATGATCATCTGACGTATTTCATCATGATGACTAGATATAATAGTGACTCCAATATACTCTTCAATCCCTTCAATAATAAAATCTAGGGTTTTTGATGCTGACAAATAGGTGATCATTGAGTAAAGAGCAATTTCTATTGATAAAAAATATGCAGCGGTTGTGAAAATAAGGACATTTATCATGATGATTATATCACCAATTGTAGTCCCGAATTTTCGACTTAAATATATTGCCAATACTTCTGTTCCATCAATTACTGCACCACCTCTCACTGACAATCCGATGCCTGCACCTAAAAAGAATCCACCGAATACAGCTACGAGTAAATTGTCTTTTGTTATATCTGGGAAGCTTACGGTTGCGAGACAAATTGCTAGTCCTGAAATTGCCAGTGAAGTTTTTATAGCAAACGTTTTTCCGAGTATATTATAAGCTAAAATTATAAATGGAATGTTTACACAAATAATCAGTAAGTATAAAGGTAATGAAGTAATAGCGGAAATCAGAAGCGATATTCCTGTCGCACCTCCATCAATAAAATGATTTGAAAGCAAAAAGCCTTTAAATCCAAATGATGCAGAGAAGATGCCTAGAATAATTAGTAAAGTATCTTTAGTGTTAGATTTAATTGTTAGAATTAAATTTCGATACGTTTTAGCTATTCTATAACTTGAAAAGCTAGGGATTTCTGATCCGTTTTTCTTTTGAAAATTTTCGGCCGATTTCTTCAAAAATTGTGTTAAAAGTGAATTCATTTTTAAGTTTAGTTAAAAGTTCTTCAGGATTTGATTTGTGTGTCAATCCAAATATAGTAAAATTTCAATTGTTGGGTATTAGATCAATTTTTCTTTGGCTACTTATAATTCGAATATATGGTTAACTATTTTCGTTTTCATTTGTTAACTTTACTGAAAATAATATTATGAGAAATGCGTTATCCTTCTATGTGAAGCGAATGATTTATTGGTTTCTGAAGCGCTTTATGAGAAAGAACGTAATTTCTGCACCTTTAAACTTTGATACTATGGATTCTATTTATGACATTAAACTACTAGATATTAAAGGCAATTCAACAGATTTGTCGATCTACAAGGGCCGTAAAATATTGATTGTGAATAATGCATCAGCTTGTGGGTATACTCCTCAATATTCATCACTTCAAAAGGTACATGAACGAGGTGATATTGTTGTATTAGGGTTTCCGTGCAACGATTTTGGGGCGCAGGAGCAAGGCAGTGAATCTGAAATTGCTTCGTTTTGTGAAGTTAATTTCGGTGTTTCCTTTCCTTTGTTTTCAAAGCTTCATGTAAAAGGTGAAAATCAACATGCATTGTATAAATGGTTGTCTGATCCCGCTCAAAATGGCTGGAATTCTCAATTACCCGATTGGAATTTTTGCAAATACCTGATTAGTGAAAATGGAGTTTTAGTAAAATATTTTAGTTCTGCTGTTGACCCGGAAATTATCGAATATTGAAATGATGGATCAAGTAATTAAAGTTAGAGGACTTAAAAAGAATTACGGCGATTTTAATGCTGTAGACAATCTTGATTTGGATGTTTATAGGGGTGATGTTTTTGGATTTCTCGGACCTAATGGCGCAGGGAAAAGCACTACTATACGGATGCTTTTGTCACTCATTAAACCCACCGAAGGTAGTATAGAAATATTCGGCAAAGATTTGTTGAATGAAAGAAATTTTATTCTTTCCAAAATTGGATGTATTGTTGAGAAGCCTGATTTTTATAAGTACTTGTCGGCTAAGAAAAACTTAGAGTTGCTAGCTGGTGTTTCCGGGGTTGCTGTGAATGCGAAAAAAATTGATGAGTTATTAGAATTTGTTGGATTGTCGGGACGAGGCAATGATTTTGTAAAGACGTATTCGCATGGAATGAAACAGCGATTAGGATTAGCTCAAGCTTTACTTCATGATCCTGAATTAATTATTCTCGATGAACCAACTACTGGACTAGATCCACAAGGAATAATTGATATCAGAAATTTGATTCTTTATCTGAGCAAGGAAAAAGGGAAGACGGTTTTTCTTTCTTCTCATATTCTTTCAGAGATGGAATTAATTGCAACTAGGTTGGCCATTATAAACAAAGGTAAAACAGTTGCGCAAGGTGAATTGAATGTGCTTTTAAACGATGACAATAGGGTAGTGCGATTAAAGGTAAGTAGTCCCGAAAAAGTTAAAATTTTAATTGCAGATACTTCGTGGATGGATAAGTTCATCGGAGATGAAAATGGGGATTTTACTTTTCATTTACATTATAATGAAATTCCGGAGTTAAATAAATTCTTAATGTATAATGACATTGAAGTTTATTCTATAGAATCACGTCGTCAATTAGAAGATTATTTTTTAAAACTAACGGAATCGTCAGAAAGAATGATGGGCCACTAATTTTATTTAGCAGCCCATCTTGAATTTTTTATTTTTCTTATTCTTTGTCTAAGAACGGATATCTGTAATCAGTTGCAGGGACAAAAGTTTCTTTAATCGTTCTAGGAGAAACCCATCTTAATAAATTGATAAGTGAACCGGCTTTGTCATTCGTTCCTGATGCTCTAGATCCTCCGAAAGGTTGTTGTCCAACTACTGCGCCTGTACATTTATCATTGATATAAAAGTTTCCTGCTGCATTTACTAATTTCTTAGTAGCAGTTTGGATGGCATAACGATCTTTCGATAATATTGATCCTGTTAATGCGTAAGAGCTAGTCTTGTCAACTAGTTCGCATGTTTCTTCAAATTTATTTTCGTCGTAAACATAAATCGTTAAAACTGGTCCGAAAATTTCTTCGCACATAGTAACGTAATTAGGATCTTTGGATACGATAACTGTCGGACTAACAAACCATCCTTTGCTTTTATCATATGTTCCACCTGAAATAATTTCAACATCTTTCGATTTCTTTGCGTTATCGATGTATGATGCGATTTTGTCGAATGATTTTTCGTCGATAACAGCATTGATGAAATTTTCGAAATCTTCAGTCGGTCCCATTTTCATGCTAGCAAGATCTTTAACTAATCCTTCCTTAACAATAGGCCATAAATTTGAAGGAATATATGCACGAGAAGCAGCAGAACACTTTTGACCTTGATATTCAAATGCGCCTCTACTCAAAGCAGTGATTACCTCTTGAGCATTCGCTGATTTATGAGCGAGAATAAAATCTTTTCCTCCTGTTTCGCCAACAATTCTTGGGTACGTTTTGTATTTGTGGATATTATTTCCAATCGATTTCCAAATATCTTGAAATACACCTGTTGATCCTGTGAAGTGAATTCCGGCGAAGTCAGGATGATTGAATATTACATCACCCGCAGTTGATCCTGAAACAAAAACCAAGTTGATAACACCTGCAGGTAATCCAGCTTCCATAAATACTTCCATCAATACTCTAGCAGCATAAATTTGAGTAAACGATGGTTTCCAAACAACGGTATTTCCCATCATTGCAACTGATGTAGGTAAGTTACCTGCAATCGCTGTAAAGTTAAATGGAGTTAATGCGAAAACGAATCCCTCTAACGGACGTTGTTCAACGCGATTAAAAACTCCTTTCGAAGAAATAGGTTGTTGAGTATAGATTTCACGAGCATATTCAACATTGAATCTTAAAAAGTCGATCATTTCACAAGCAGAATCGATTTCAGCTTGATATGCACTTTTACTTTGACCTAACATAGTAGCAGCATTAATTGTTGCTCTATAAGGACCAGCAAGTAAATCTGCTGCTTTTAAGAAGATCGATGCACGTTGTTCCCATTCCATCGATGCCCATTGTTCCTTAGCTTTTAAAGCTGCATCAATGGCTGCATTTAAGTGCGATGCATCTCCAATAGAGTATCGTCCCAAAAGATGTTGGTGATCATGAGGAGGGCGCATTTCTCCTTTTTTGTCTGTATGAACAGCTTTCCCATCGATATACATTGGCACATCAATAACTTCACTGCGCATTTGTGTTAATGCTGCTTTAAGAGCCTTTCTTTCTGCACTTCCTGGAGCGTAGTTAAGTACCGGTTCATTAATGGCCGCCGGTACTTTATAAATTGCATTTGACATAGTCGTATGTTCTTTTTTGGTGATGCAAAGTTAGTATGAAAATGGCTTGAAAAAGTTAACCTTTGTCACGTTTTAAAGTAACGAAAGTTGCTGGTTATTAGGCGATTCGGAATCCGCCTCTTCTATTGACTTCGTTTTTGTATACAGTAAATAGCCTTTTACCGACTTATATCCCATCTCTTTAAATAGTGAGCAATACAAAGAAATTTGCTGATGATATTTCTTGTTTGGGCTACCGGTTTTGAAATCTATTACAATTACTTCATTATCGTTAATCAATACACGGTCGGGACGATGTAAGATCCCATCTTTGTCGCATACGTCAATTTCTTTTTCAACTTTATATTTTTTATCAGTCCACGATTTGCGTTCCATTAGTTCCCAAATTTCTAATGTCTCGGTTTTGATTTTTTTTGCTGATTCTGAATTGATGTCAATAGATTCTCTCACTGAAAGTTGATGGAATGCATGGTCTAAATCTTCTTTCTTGTCCATTAAATACAAGAGATTGTGAATGTAGTTCCCGAAAATGGTTTCATCCGATTCGAATTTGAAGTTTACTTCAGGAATAAACGAAGATTGAGTTTTATTCTCTAAAAGTGTTGAAGTAATATTATGTGGATTTGTTAGAGAATTCGAAGCTTCCTTTTTTCGAGATATTTCAGGAGATGTTTTTTCACCGATTTGAATACCCGAATTATTATTGTTATTATTTTTTTCTACCCAATTTGTATCAAGCGCAAGTGTGTCAATTAGTAATCTTCCTGATGTGTTTTCTTTGGCGCCGTGATTAGCGAATAAGTACAATTCTCTTTCAGCTCTTGTGAAAGCAACGTATAATAAATTTAAATTGTCGACAAGTGTAGCTCCGTATTCATGAATGTAGTCTTCACCGAAGGAAGTATAGGTTAGCGTTTTTTTTGCGTAAAGTGGAAATGCAGGGAATTCGTTGTACGGAGCTTTACGTGATTTAGCCCAAATTATACTCTGTGGTTTGGGAATGATTGTCCAATCAATAATAGGCATTACCACAATTGGATATTGCAAGCCTTTTGATCGATGAATTGTAATAATTCGTATAGCATCAATACTATCCGGCATTTCAATACTCCAATCTTTAGTGATAGATTTTTCATCCCACCAGGATATAAATTCTGATATTCCTGTTCCGTTGCTTTGAGCAAATTCAATTATTAGATCTGTTAATTTGTCAAGAAAGACATCCGGCTTGTCTAATCCTGTTGATTTTAAAATTTCTAAATAGCAAAGATGAACTGGAAGTTGTGTCAGCTTTGATTTTTGAGTTAATAGAATTCTTTTGCTGAAAATATTTTCCGGTTGATTGCGGAAATCAATATTTCGTTCTACGCCATCAGGTTTTAGTTCGTTTCTATCAACGAAAAAATTAATCTCTTCATGTAATATTTTATTCTCTGGGTCGAGTAGGAGGCGAAGACAGCTAATGATAAACAAAACTTTATCATTGAAAGCAATTTTAAGCGAGTTGCCTGAAATGAAAGCGTAACTTGTTTTTTCTAAAAGATACTTAACTACGTCGGATTCGTGATCACCAGTTCGAACAATACAAGCAATATCTTTAAGATGATAACCTCTTTTTAATGCATCTTCAATTGTTGTTCCAAATTGATTTAATACCTTTGATTTCCATCCTTCTGATTCCTCTTCTGAATCAGAATTGTCTGATTTTTTATCTTTTTTGTCCGACTCAAAAAAGCTGATTTCGATATATCCGCCTTCAGCATTCTCTCTGTGTTTTTGAAATAAAACATCCTTTCGATACGCCGTTTCCATTATCAAACTGTTAACGCTATCATCCTTGCTTATTTCTTCAGCAATTTTTTCGAATATATTGTTGTTGAACTCAACGATGTTTTTAAGTGACCTAAAATTAGTATCCAGTTTATCTTCTTTGGTAATAGAATCAAATTGACTTAAATCTTTTTTTACTCCTTCCAAAAGCAAATTCATATTGCCACCTCGCCATCTATAGATAGATTGTTTGGCATCACCAACAATAAGAACATCATTGCCATTGGCGATAGAATTTGTTACCAATGGTTTTAAAATTTGCCATTGTTCGTTGCCGGTGTCTTGAAATTCGTCAATGAATAGATGAGAATAGTTGTTTCCTGATTTTTCATAGATGAATGGAGCATCAGTATCTCTTACTGCTTCCCGAAGCATCCGAGTTGTATCACTTAAAAGGAATAGCTGATTTTCATCGCGAAAAGTTTTTAATTCATCGTTCAAGGGCGATAATACTCCTACCATGAATGACAATTGAAGAACTTCAATGGACGTTGTAAATTCATTTAAGCTATCATTAATTTGTTCATTTAGTTGAACCATTAATGGATGAATTACTTCCATTGTTAAATTTAGAAATGCGATGTCTTTTTGTTTCTCTTTGCCGAGCATTGAGAGCGGGTCTTCTATAGCTTTTAAAAAACGTGGCGATATTTTTTCGTATGTTTTAATAGAATAAGTGTTTGCAATGATTTTGTTGCAAAATGAAAGTGCGCTTGCGTTTTTATAATTGTAATCAGAATAGTTGTAACCTGAATTTTTAAGCGTTAGTATTATTTCTTCCGAAATTGATTTGTAAGCTTGGGCTATTTCGTCTCTTCTTAATTTTATCTTTCTTATAAATTCAATGAATCGTTGGCTATCGATAGATTCAGCGAGCTTACGGGTTTCAGATCGATTAACAATCTCCTTAACCATTTTTTTTAGCTCACTTGAAATGTTCCAGTTTTTCCCTTGATCTATTCTGTCGATCAACATTTCTTTGAGCCATCCGGTAATTGCCTCGTTTCTTCCTGCAAGAGATAATAGTTGTTCTGTTACGGCATCACATATACTGTCAAGGTCAAGTTCTATATTATATCTAACGGGTAGTTTTAGTTCTTTTGCCAGGGTTCTAGAAAGTACTTGAAAGTAGCTGTCGATTGTTGAAACGGAAAACGACGAATATTCATGTAGTATTTTTAGAAGAACTTCACCAGCTCGCTTTCGAATTTCGCCTTCTTCAATTTTTATACTCTCTTGAAGAAATTTTAAATGCATTGAATCATTACCATTTGATAGTAGTTGAAGTTCAAGAATAATTCTCGACTTCATTTCTTCGGTAGCTTTATTCGTAAAAGTTATGGCTAATATTCTTCTAAATAAGAAAGGTGAACGAATAACTTTTTCAAGATATAATCGAACAAGGGTAAAGGTTTTTCCTGAACCGGCAGAAGACTTATAAATAGTTAATCCCATTGATGCCAAAATAGAAAAGGCTTGTCAATTCGACAAGCCTTTTCTATTTAATTTATTAACTTATTTTTTCCGTTCTCAGGAAGTTTAATTTTTGGCAGTTGTTCCATAGCCAGCAAATTTATAGGAGAATCCTACGCCAAATACTTGTTTAAATTGGGTTCTAGGTCCAACAGCAACAACATGCTTATCTTTTCCGGTTCCTTCATATACAGTAACAGGAGTGTTGTCGTCGTAGATTAACTGTGTTGAAAGACTTGCACTAATGTATTTGTTTACTTTCATTGTTATTAAGAATTCCCAGTTTACGTCAACGTTTTGAGGGTTTTCTTGATAATTCGAGAATAAATCAACTTTAGTCATTAAGCCTACGTTCGTCATGATTTCTTTTTGGAATTTCATGTTAAAATAAGCTCCCATTTCTGAGCGAACTGTCTTTCCTGAGTCAACACCGTAAGCGCCTGCATCTGATAATGTTTTATCGGCAACGATAGTGTTTTTCATTGTTATTGGCGATAAGAATGCCGAGAAGTAATCTTTCGGTTTGTAATCAATACCAATAGCTAATAATGTATACGCCGGAGCAGCGAATTTTGAGATCTCAACTTTGTCGGTGTCAGAATAAGTATATCCTGATGCAAATTGTGATTTAAAGTTGAATAATACTGTGTAGTACCATTTCGCTTTTTTTGTTGCATCATAACCAAACTTAGTTGTTAAGTCTATTTTATCTTCATTCTTTCTTAGTTCTGCATCGCCTTGCTTTAATAATCCATAAGCTAAGTCAACATTGTTATCCCACGCAACTCGTCCTTTTTTGTAGTTAGCAAATAAGCTCGATAAGGCATTTAATGAAACAGAGTTTTCTCCTCCTGCCGCCCAATTCGAGAAGCTTACTTGACTAAAGTTTACTGAGAAGAATCCGCCTTTTCTCCAGATTGTATCAGCTGGAGCGGTAGTAGATGCAGCAGGAGTTTGTGCTGATGCGGAAATAATTAGTCCGAATGATACTGCAAACAGACAAGCAATTTTTTTGAAATACATACTCTGAATATTTTTTATTTCTTTAATAGATCTCTGATTTCACCAAGAAGAACTTCTTCTTTCGATGGAGCTGGAGGTGCAGATGGTGCAGCTGCTTCTTTTTCTTTTAATTTGTTCATTGCTTTTACAACTAAGAACATTGCAAATGCAACCGCTGTAAAATCTATAACTGTTGTAATAAATTCGCCGTAACGGATAAATACTTCCGGTACTTCTTTTGTCGAAATATTTCCTGAAGCATCCATAACTGCTTTTGTTCCATCTTGGATTTTGAATTTCAAGTCAGAGAAGTCTTGGCCTCCGATTAGTTTTCCGACAACCGGCATAATGATTCCGTCAACAAACGCAGATGTTACTTTTCCGAATGCACCGCCGACTACAACACCGACAGCGAAGTCAATGAGGTTTCCGCGCATTGCGAAGTCTTTAAATTCTTTAATAAATCCCATAGTAATTTGTTTTAAATAGTTTGATTATAGGTGTAAGTACTTGCAAAAATAGCAAAATCCCCTGCAAACAGCGTTTACAGAGGATTTTTCATAATTTTCTTTATTTACGGAGTTCTTTACCGCTTGTTCATTTTACTTTCCTTGATTGTTCAGTAATAGACTACTTGTAGGCGAATTACCCGTATTTTGAGTGTTTTCTGTTCCCGGAGCAGCAATATTGAGCATTTCTGGCTTCACTCTGAAAGCAATTACAGGTACCCATACCGATTTTGCTGTGTTATTTGTTAATCCTAGTCGATAATAGGTTACCCCAAGTGAAGGTTTAGTGTCGAGTAATGCATATGCTTTTAAATCAATCGATTGGCCTGCGGCTTTTACTCGTCCTACTTCAGTGTAATTCTTGGTATCAGTACTTCTTTCAATTTTGTAGTAGTCTGTCCCGTTTTCTTTTGCAGTGAACCAATTAAGCATTATTTGATTGCCTTGCATCTCTGCAGTAAAACTTAGTAGTTCCATTGGCGAGTTGTTAGAACTTCCCGTTTTGCGAACTAATAAATTATCAAATATTGCAACCGGTTTTCCGCCACCATTCATTCCTTGGCCTATCATGATGTCTTCTCCGGTTTTCCATGTTAATCGCGATTGCTGAACTCCTTGGTTTGTCCAGATTGTTGTTCGGTCAACCATCACTTCCCCTTTTCCTGTTGAAGGTGTGTAAAGGAAGCGATAGTTGCGGAACTGATTATCCTGTGGAATTTCATATGCCGTTGTTTCATTAACGTCGTATGATTTTCCATTAGGCGCAGTTAGCTTGTATTTAATACATAGCTTTCCGTCTTTCATTCCGAAGTTGAACGTTTTACCTCTAGTGTAAAAGTTTCCGCTTTCTTCCATGCGTTTGAAATCAATACTTATATCAAGTCCGTCGGAATTCAATCCTTCCGATGGCTTAATAATCATATCGATATCTTTCATGTTATTGCCTGCACTTAATCCATAAGTAGAGTCAGTTCCTCCTTCGATGCATTCTGCATTTGTACTTGCCAATACTGCATTAGGACCTACATCTGCTTTTGTTACAGGGTTGATGTCCCACGAGAAACCCGATACTATCTCTCCGTTGTTAATTGGATCGTTAGCCATTAGGTCTCTTCGAGCTGCTTTAGTTTCGTCAACACTTGCTGTATTCATTACGATGGTTAAGTAAGCCATCATACCTAATATTGATGCACCTCCCACTATAAGTTTATAGCGGAGCACGGTGCTCATTTTCTGTCGTTGTCGTAATTTAATTGCCATACTTCGTATTATGTTGGATTGGATTACTAATATGCATTCTTATAAATCTTGGAAGTGAACTTTTGTGTTCCGGATATTACATTAAGTAAATAATATCCTGGTGGTAATCGTAATTCATCTGTGTATTCAAAGCTGTTGTCTCCTGCTAAATCACTTTTTTCGGAGGTAAAAAGTGTTTGTCCATTCATAGAAATCAGCTTGAATTTACTTGTCGCATCATAGTTGATTGAATAGCTTATGATGAATTTGTCGCTGAAAGGATTGGGATAAACCGATTTTACTGTTAAGTTTTCTTGATTTCTTACACGCTCACCAATTTCAATGATGCGTGTTTCGCTGAAAAATTCTGCTCCGGAAATCGATTTTATCCTTATTCGATAGTAATATTTTCCGTCAAGTAAATTATTGTCGCTAACTTGATATGCGTTCTGTATTGTATTTTTTGCATCTGTTTTGTTTATAGCTGCAAAATTTACATTGTCGTTAGATCGTTCAATAATATATTCTTTGCAATTGTTTTCGTTTTCTGTTTTCCAGTTTAAATTGCAGTTTTTATTGTTTTTTATTGCTTCGAACTGAACTATTTCTGAAGGATGTGATTGTCCGTTGCTAATAATTGTAAATGTCCCCGAAGGATTAATGTTTTTTGCAATAACTTTTCCGGTATTAGTTATGATACCTGTTCCGTTACCAATCATCTCACTCCAGTTGGTGGCAGTTTTATATTTAATTGAGAAGTTTTCTTGCCTCTTTGATTCAATGGTGCTATTTTCTTCAGATGCGTAAGTAAGTGTGATGTCTCCGGTTATTCCGTTTGCATCAATTTGCCACCATCTGTCGATTTGATCGGAAATTGCATTCCCGCTGTTAAGTAAGTTCGCGCTTAATCCGGCTGGAAGTGGTAAGTTCTCTTTGTTTGTTGAGATGCTGTTTACTTTTATCGTCTTTCCTGTTCCTGATTTGCAATTAATAAAAACCGGGACATACTTTCCGTCGTTTGTTCCAAACGGAAATTCATAGTTGATTAATAAGTTATTGCTTCTTATGATCGAGCCTTCTTTCTCATTGCAAACGATAAAACCATTTCCTTTTTTAATTCCTTGTTCTGTGTTGTTTTGGATTGATATTCTGTTTTTATTTAGATGGATACTGCCTTCGGTTAGTTCTAACTCAGATTCAATAATTAAGTCGGTGCATAGGTCTGCAAATCCTTCAGTATTTAAATTTATTTTCAGTTTGCCAAGTACTAGTTCCGACAAATTATTTAGCGGAGTTATTTTCGATGTTGATCCATTTAGCTCAATTGTGCTAAGTTTGTCAATGGAATAATGAGGTTGAATTGGTGATTGAAAGTTTAAAGCTCCAAGTCCTGTTTCGGCCCCAATTTTTAATAATGAATTTTCATTAAGTTTAATTCCGCTGTACAATTGGTTCCCCGATGAATTAATGATAGCTTCATTTAAATTTAAAGTAGCTCCGTTTTTTATTTCTAAATAGTCGTTATCGGGTGCAATACCTGTTGATATTTGAAAATTATAGTTGTTAACTGATAAGTTGCAATTTGGTTCAATTGATTGTTTTATGTTGATTAGGGTGTGGGCGTTATTGTTGAAGTAATTCATTATTCCAGCATGCCTATAGGCTAGTTTCCCGTAGTAAGTTCCTGTGGTTGAGCTTTTGATCTCTCCTGCATTTGCACGATAGTTGTTGCCCGATATTTCTAGTGTAGTATTTGCTGTTGAAAAACTATTGTTGCAAAAATCAATTAATCCTCCTTCTTGAATGAAATCCCCACTTACATTTACAGTAATAGGGTGGGAGAGTGGCTGTGATATGTTGTCGTAGAATTTACATGCTCCTCCAATTTGTTCAAAGTTTCCAAGAATTCGAATATTGGTATTCCCTGATTTGTTTTTAAAACTAACATTTCCATTTTTCAATAAAAAGTTACCATTAAATGTTATGTCAGTGTTGCCAGTCTCTATTGATGTTTGTAAACTTCCTCCATTGATTTCAAAATCTCCTTTTTGTATCCAAGTTATTGAATGAGGCGAATAGTTAAATTTGATATTTCCTCCATTGATTTTGAATGTGCCAATGCTGTTAATTGATTCATTGCCATAAGCAGTATTCGTCATAAATTCTGCTGTTGCGTTTCCTTCAATTTTGCTGTTTCCTTCTATGTTCAATTCAAGTTTGACATTGCTAAGTGTTCCATTTAGATTTGAAAGTCCGTTACACCTAAAAATATCTGCTGAATTTGTAAAGGTGACATTTAAATCTCCGTTGATATTTAATTTGTTGTTTTTTACTGCATTGCTACATGCATAGTAAAGCATGAATATTCCTCCCGAATATTCTAGGTTTTTGCAATTGAATTCAATTTCTCCGGCATTGTAGCTCGTTAAATTGAAAACACCTCTGAAATCTCCCGATGATTGTTGAAAATGTCCTCCAATATTTATTTTAGCATTTCCATTCCCAACGCCAGTGATTCCATCATTTAGTATCAAGTCAGAAAATCCTTGGTGATTGAAGTCGCCATTAATGATGACATTTATGTTTCCATTGCCATTGTAAATACCGTGAAATTCACTAAACCTTGTTCCTGCTTTCAATAATGTTAGATTTCCGGCGATGGATAATGTGTGGTTTCCCGCACCTTGATAAATTCCGTAGTAGAACGATTTCGTTAAATTTAAATTTCCGTTAATTTCAATGGTGCTATTAGCATCGTTTTGATAACTACCACATAATGTTCCTAGTGATGTGATGGTTATGTCTCCGCTGCATTTTAGATTGACACCGGCAATTGATTGTTCACTCGATACGTTCAATTGTCCTGAGTTTATCGATATTGAATTGCAATTGATTGTCTTAGTTCCTGTATTCCCTTTAAAAACATCTACAATTGAATTACTGTTTTGTAAATATATTTGAGCAACATTTAATGTGCAGTTTGTATTCGATGAGTCAAGTATAATATATGAGTTTGCTAGTGCTAGTTTCCCAGTGATAGCATGAGATCTTAACGATTCACCCATGTTCCAATTCCAAATGCCAGATATTGTTAAATTGCCTATTTCACCGGAAATATATTGCCCTATACCTTTGGTACAGTTAAACCATTTTTGGATTACTAATGTGGATGCTTGATCTAAAGTTTCATCACATTGAGTAAATAATTGTGCATTACCTTCTGTGTTGTTTTGTGGCGCCCAAATTATTTTTCCTTCGCTGTTTAAATTTAATTCGGTATGCGGATTCAAAATGTTTATTGATCCTGTAACTTCTAGATTTCCATCAATAGTAATTCCCGTAATCGAATGGATATTCAATTCTGAGTTGTTGGAAATTTTAAGTGTACTGCTTGATCGAATGGAGAGAGTTTTGCAATTGCTGATTATTGAGTCGGTTGTAATTGTATATCCGTCCTTGATAATTACATCATCATTTAAAGTTGGTGCTCCTGCAGGTGACCAATTATTCGATTTTGACCAATTTCCGGATGCTATAGCTGTTTTTGTTACGCAAAAACTATTTGTCGCGAACTGTAATACAATGAATAAGGCAATTAATTTTTTCATTCTTCGCCTCCTTCGCTTTTTGTAATTCTTACTTCATCAGTGCTCCGACTTATTAGTACTCTGCTTTTACCTGCTTCGAAATGGTTATTGTTTATTCTTTGAGAAGTTTGCTCACTTCTTAATAGTCGACTTGGTACTTCAATTGAAGTAGTTCGTAAGTTAGATTGGAAATCAGATTTATTTTTATTGGCGAAAGAGTCAGTATTATTTGAAAAGTTAAAATACATTAGGGATGCGATCATAAGTGAAAATAGTGATCCTGCAACAATAATGCGTCTCATTGTGTGCTTTTGAGTCACACGTTGTTGCATTCTAATATTTCTTCCTTTCTTTTTCATGCTCAATCAATACGTTTATACGAGTAGATGAGGTGAAAGTTTTTCTGTATGGCCTTATAAAAACAAAAAAAGCGATGAAATCTTTCATCGCTTTTTTTGTTTTTTATTTTACTGTTTATGCTGTTACAAACGTTAAGTCGTCAACAGTAATGATGTTGTTTTCTGCCATTAATGCAGCTCTTTCAATTACAGCTTTAAGTTCTCTGATATTTCCAGGCCATGAATATTCAAGCATAAATTTGCAAGCTTCTTTTGAAATTGTCAGGTTATCCATTCTGCTTTGTTGGCAGAAGTCGGCTAAGAAGTTTTTCGCTAGTAAGATAATGTCATCTCCTCTTTCTTTTAGTGGTGGTAGATGAATCAAGAATCCTTGTAGGCGATAAAATAAATCTTCTCTAAAGCGACCTTCTTTTACTTCAGTTGCCATATTACGATTGGTAGCAGCTATTAATCTGAAATCAAGTTTCATGATTTTGTTACTTCCGATACGAGTGACTTCTTTTTCTTGAAGAACACGAAGTAGTTTTGACTGAAGACCTAAGTCCATTTCTCCAATTTCATCAAGGAAAATTGTTCCTCCATCTGCTTCTTCGAATTTGCCGATTCTTCGTTCACGAGCGTCTGTAAATGCTCCTTTTTCATGTCCGAATAGTTCACTTTCTACAAGTTCTGTAGGGATAGCTCCCATGTTTACAATCACAAAGGGCTTACGGGCTCTTGGTGAATTGAAATGTAGAGCTTTCGCTACTAATTCTTTTCCGGTTCCGCTTTGTCCAGTAACTAATACAGTCATGTTGTTTTTTTCAACTTTCTGTATTAAACGAAGTACGCGAAGTACGGCATTGCTATTACCAATAATATTGGAATATTTATTTCGGTCAATAATTTGATCTTTCAAGAATTCAACTTCTTTACGAAGTGTAACATTCATCGTAAGATTGTTAATGGCGTTTTCTAAGTTTACCACCATATTTTCATTTTTCAGAATGTACTCGTTAGCTCCTTGTTTGTAGGAGTTTACAACTACTTCAACACTTTCCTGCCCTGAACAGATAATGGTCATTATTTGCCCATTGTAGGTTTTAATTTTCTTCATTAACGAAAGCCCATCTTCGTCTGGTAAGTTGTAGTCGATAACTACTATATCCGGATTAGAATGTAAATTGTTCATACATTCCGACGCTGAAGTGAAATGAAATACTTCAAGTTTTTCATTTCTGCTTAATGCTTGTTTCATTACTGAAGCTACAAGCATATCGTCTTCTATAAGAAATACTTTAGATGTTGCTGTTGTCATATTAGTGGTGTGTAATTGAGTTAATTTCTTCTTCTAATTCTTTGAATGCGATTGCTGCAACTACTTCAATGCGATTTAACATAGACTTAATTTCTTCCATATTGCATTGTTGTTTGGCATATTCTTCAATTTTCGCACTTAAAGAGTTTAGTTCTTTCAATCCTACGTAGTTAAATGAAGGTTTAACTTTATGTGCGGCTTGTCGTAGAGCTTCCCAATCAGTGCTCATCAACGACGTTTTCATGTCTTGAATTGACTTAGGAGTGTTGTTTAAGAACATGGTGATAAATTCACGGAAAAATTGTTCGTTATTGTCTGATATTTCTTTTAGAAATGTCAAATCTGTTTGACGAGTTGTGATTGCTGTTTCCATTTCGACCTCTTGTTTAACTTCTGCACTATTTGATATTTCTGAAGCAGTTGTGCTTTCTTTTACGGTAAGTTTTAAAATAAGTTGTTTTAATTCTTCAGGTTTGAATGGTTTTGATATGTAATCATTCATCCCAGCCGCTAAACAGCGTTCTCTTTCGCCTGTCATGGCATTTCCGGTCATAGCTACAATCGGAACATTTTTCATTGAATTAGTAAATTCTGCTCTTATAACTTCTGTTGCTCTGTAACCATTCATATCGGGCATTTCTACGTCCATCAAGATTAAATCATAAGTAGCTTCTGATGCCTTTTGAACAGCTTCTGTTCCTGTTGTTGCAAATGCTGTTTTAAATCCCCATTCTTTTAACATTTTTTCAATGATAAATCTGTTGATGTCGTGATCTTCTGCAACTAATATGCTCAATTCTCTGCTGCTTTCGTTAATTGATGTGCTTGAAGCTTCCTCAGGAATATTCGATTCTTTCGTTATTGCAAATGGCATTTTTACTGTGAATGTTGTTCCTTCGTCAATAACGCTTTCTACATGGATAGTTCCATTTTGCTTTTCAACCAATTGCTTAGAGATGTTTAGTCCTAATCCAGTTCCGCCATATTTTCTCGTAATATCTGAGCCCGCTTGCGTAAATGATTCAAATATGGTCGCGATTTTATGCTGCGGAATACCAATACCTGTGTCTTTAATTGTAAATTCTATTACAACAGAATCTCCATTTGATTCGATTGCTGATGCTCCAATTGAAATAAAACCTTTTTCTGTGAACTTAACTGCATTCCCCAATAGGTTATTGAGTATTTGAGTTAGACGAACAGGATCACCAGCAATGTATTCTGGTAAGTTTGGAGATACTGATGTTTTTATTTGGATGTTCTTTTCTATCGTTTTTGGGATAAATGCCGCTACTGCTGTTTGAATAGTGTCTTTTAAGTTAAATGGCACTTCTTCGAAAGTCATTTTGCCAGAATCTATTTTCGATAGATCGAGAATGTCGTTAACGATTACTAATAATGTATCAGCCGACTTCTTAATTAAATTAAGATAGTTTGTTTGCTCGCCATTAAGTTCTGTTTTTAGTACGAATTGTGTTAAGCTGATAATACCATGTATCGGTGTTCTGATTTCATGGCTCATATTTGCTAAAAACTGTTCTTTTATTTTCGCACCGGCTTCTGTGAATTCGATAGTAGATCGTAATTCTTCTTCGCTTTTTTTGAATGAAGTTACATCAATGGCAACTCCCATCATTCCTGTTAATTGTTTGTGTTCGTTTTTAACAGGAATAAAGTTTACATCAAAATAATGATCGTTAACCATTGTCTTGAATTGTAATTCTTCTTCTCTACATGCTTTCTGATAGTCTTCGAATTTCACTGGCAGCTGTGTCCAAATGTTCTCGATTTTTTGACCAATTACCTTTTCAGGTTTTATCGAAAGATGAGAGGTGGCTTTACCCCTAAACAACGTAATTGTACCTGAATGATCTATATTGAAAAGGATGATTGGCGATTTGCCAATTATGCTTTTTAGTCTCATTTCTGACTCTAGTAATGCTTGCTCAGTTTGCATTGCAAATTCCTGTGCTCTCATTAGCTTAGTTACGTAATTAAGACTTTTGCTAATACTAGCTTTTGTGATTTGATTTTTCAACAAATAGTCGCATGCACCCATTTTCATGCATTCAACAGCCATATTAACATCATCTTGACCTGTAACAATAATGATATTGCCTTTACCTCTTTTTTGAGTATATGCTTTGATGAAGTCCATTCCTGTTAATTCAGGAAAGTAATAATCAAGAAATATGCAGTCAAATTCATTGTCGGCGCATATCGAAAGTCCTTCCGATACGCTCTCTGCAACAATTACCTCTGTTGAAATTTCTAGTTGTTGAATTGTGTTTACAATCAGTAAACGATCCGGAGCATGATCTTCTACTACTAGAATCCTCAATGTCTGTAGTGGTTTCCCCGTATACATTATGTCGTGCATTATTTATGTAATATTGGTTGTTCGCATAATTTCCAATAGCTATTTAGTACAGCTACTGCATTTACGAATTTTTCGAATGAGAGTGGTTTTAAAATGTAGCCGGCAACGTTGAGGTTGTATGCTTCAATTTTATCTTGATCGTCGTTAGATGTTGTCATAACGAAGACACTTGTCGATTTTAATTCCGGATCGTTTCTTAATTCCCTCAAGAATTCCAAGCCGTTCATTTTAGGCATGTTTATATCAAGAAGAATTATTCTTGGTGTTGGATTAAGCTTTGGCTTTCCATTTGTCCCTCTTAACATGTTAAGAGCTTCAACACCGTTAAATGCGATATAAAGCGGATTGGTAATGTTATTTTTTTTGAATGCTCGTTGAACGTTCATAACATCTACACTATCATCTTCTACCAGAAGAATATTTAGTAATTTGTCTTCTATTGTATTCATGCTAATGATTTGTTTTTTATTTTAATGGGAGCAGGCCATGTGAATATGAATTTGGCTCCTTGTCCTGGTTCCGATTCTACCCATATTTTGCCGCCTTGTTCTTCTACAATTTTCTTGACTATCGATAGGCCTATTCCTGTACTTTCTATTTCATCTCGTGCTGATAATGTTTGGAAAATCATAAATATGCGATTGTGATATTCTTTTTCTATTCCCGGTCCGTTATCTTCAACCGAAAATTGACAAACACCTTCGAGGTCTAAGTATTTTACATTTATAGTTCCTTTTGCCTTGTCATTGTATTTGATGGAATTGCTAATTAAATTCCCTAATACTTGATATAGTTTTGTCTCTTCTGTTTCTATCGTTGGAAGATTTTCATCAACGGTGATTTTTATATGCGGCGCAGGATTGAGAGAATCAATTATATCATTAATGAGTTTATTGACATTTACTAGTTTTAAGTCTCCTGTCACTTTCCCTGCTTTTGAATAAGCTAGTATTCCA
>Ga0255343_1001760_pt1 | contig 27614 bp, 20 predicted proteins | sample wastewater_treat_4_FD_192413 | JGI IMG/M metagenome (GOLD analysis project Ga0255343, IMG submission 192413) | Wastewater microbial communities from Lulu Island WWTP, Vancouver, Canada - plant16 | ecosystem: Engineered > WWTP > Wastewater > Unclassified | place: Canada: Vancouver, British... | reverse complement strand
CGGGGCAGGGACAGGGGCAGGGACAGGGCCAGGGACGGGGACAGGGACAGGGGCAGGGACAGGGACAGGGCCAGGGGACGGGGACAGGGCCAGGGGCGGGGACGGGGACAGGGCCAGGCTCAGGGCCAGGAGACAGGGGCAGGGATTTTGTTCGTGAAAAAACACGTTTTGGTTGTGGCTTTCCAATATGGGATCACTTAGTCTTATTCCTACCGTTTTCCTACCGTTTCGATGGTTGGATAGCATCCCTGAAGCGAGGATTCTTTCTATTTGGAGGGAATTCGTGATTAAAAGATTCATACCTTTGCTTGCTGTGCTTTTAGTTGCCTGTGGCAATAATGGCAATCCACTGGACAACTTTGATGCAAATGGCAACCAGCAAACAGACAGCTGTATTGGTGTTGACTGTGGTGCCCATGCCTTTTGCGCAGTTGGTCCACAGGGGCCTATCTGCGTCTGCGAGCGAGGATTGGCTCTAAAATCGGGTGCTTGCGAAGAGCCCTTAGACAAAGGTCCGTGTAAAGGGTTGGTGTGTGCAGGCAATGGAGTCTGCAGGGTTGCGGAAGATGGTACCGCTGTCTGTTTTTGTGGCGCTGGCTACAATTCCGTTGGTACCAAATGCGTGGTCGATGAGGAGCCGTCATCGCCTTGTGCCAACGTCGATTGCAGTGGTCACGGGTTTTGTGTACTTACCCCATCGAACGAAGCCTTATGTATCTGTGACGTTGGGTACCTTTCCGATGGTGAAGACTGCATCAGTGCCCCATGTCAAGGTGTTACCTGCAGCGGTCATGGTTCTTGTGAAATCGACTACAGGAATGAAGCCTCGTGTCTTTGTGAGGACGGATTCATTAGCGAAGGCAGCAATTGCTTGGAGTTGTGCGTCGTTTCCTGTGAAGGCAGGGAATGTGGTCCAGACGGATGCGAAGGTGTTTGTGGACCTGGGTGTGGCGATGACGTCTGCCAGGAAAATGGCCTCTGTCCAGCGGTGCTAGGTGATTGTTTGAATGGTTGGTGCTTGATTCCCGCCGGAACTTTTTCGATGGGGTCTTTTGAAGATGAGGCATGTCGGCGGCCTAATGAAGGGCCGGTCCATTCAGTCACGATTACGCGCTCTTTTTTCATGAAACAGACCGAGGTGACCCAGCTGGAATGGGTGTCACTGATGGGCAACAATCCATCCAAATACGCTACTCCCTATGCACTTGGTGTGCAACGTCCCGACTTCTGGCCTGTTGACCAAGTCAACTGGTACGACGCGGTTCATTATGCCAATGCCCTTTCCACATTGGAGGGGTTTGAAACCTGTTACACGATAACTGACTGTGAGGGTGTTCCTGGTAAAGCCCCTAAAAACTGCACAGTAACTTTCAATGGCCTCGACTGTGAAGGTTACCGTTTACCCACCGAAGCGGAATGGGAATATGCCACCCGAGCTGAAACCACCACTGCCTATTGGATAGGGGACAACATTGGGGATGGTGGTGAACAGGTGTGTGGCCATGGTGACCCTTTAGGGGTCTTGCTACCACTGGCAGCTTGGTATGGCCATAACTCTGGCTTGATAACTCACGTAGTTAAGCAATTGAAGCCAAACCCATGGGGGTTATACGATGTTCACGGGAATGCGGGAGAATGGGTAAATGATTGGTGGGATGAAGAGTACTACGCCACCTGCGACGAGGGCTGCATTGACCCATTAGGTCCCGAAACAGGTTCTTTTAGAGTTTACCGTGGAGGCTCTAGCGCTTCAGACGCAAACGAGCTGCGCTCGGCGTATCGCGACCGCAAGTCACCTAACAGTTATAGCAGCACCTTAGGCTTCCGTCTTGTCAGATCTGTGGTGCCCTAATGTTTGGGAGGTCACGCATGTTTAAAAGAGCCTTGTCTTTATTTGCCGTGCTTTTCGTTGCCTGTGCTGGTAATGACAATGATCATGATAATAATAATAACGAGCAATTAGACGACGAGTGTCTTGGTGTGGTCTGTGGTATGCATGCTTTTTGCGCAGTTGGCCCACAAGGTATTGTCTGCGTTTGTGAACAAGGATTTACAAAGCAAGATGGTATTTGCCAGGAAGCCTCGGTGAATGCCCCCTGTGAAGGTGTGGAATGCGGTGCCAATGGTGTCTGTCAGGTCCAAGAAGGCAAAACCACCGTGTGTCTTTGCGGCCCCGGCTATAGATCCGAGGGCTCCAAATGCGTGGTCCGTGAAGAGCCAAAATGGCCTTGTACGGGCGTTGAATGCAGTGGTCATGGCTTTTGTGCAGTGACCACGTCGAATGAGGCCTTTTGTGTTTGTGACGAAGGATTCATCACTAGAGGCACAGCCTGTGTAGACCCCGAAAACTGCGTCCCCTCCTGTGAAGGCAAGGAATGTGGTTCGGATGGATGTGGTGGTTTTTGCGCTTCAGAATGTGTTGCTGGCCTTTGTCAGGAAAACGGCCTTTGTCCCACGCTGTCAGCCAATTGTTCCGATGGTTGGTGTCTGATTCCGGCAGGTACCTTTGAAATGGGCTCTTTCGAAAATGAAGCGTGCCGTTGGGATGATGAGGGGCCAGTTCATTCAGTCACGATTTCGCGTCCGTTTTACATGAAGCAAACCGAGGTAACTCAGGCAGAGTGGAAGTCATTAATGGGCAATAATCCGTCAACCTACAAGGCAGGTGGTGACTATCCCGTGGAGAGGGTAAATTGGGCGGAAGCGGTTTATTATGCGAACAAGCTCTCTAAATCTGAAGGCTTAGATACCTGCTACACGATAGAACGCTGTCATGGTACAGCCGGTGTAGACCTCAGTTCCTGTGACATCGCCTTTAAGGGGCTTGATTGTGAAGGTTATCGTTTGCCAACCGAGGCAGAATGGGAATACGCTGCTCGGGCTGGAAGTACATTCACATACGGGAAAGAAAGGGCCTACATTGGGTCAGATTGGAATGTGATATGTGAACTTGCTGATGATGTAGGAATCGGGCTGCCGGAGATTAGTTGGTATGACTATAACTCGGGATACAGACCTCACCCGGTTAAGCAATTAAAACCAAACCCTTGGGGCCTGTACGATGTTTACGGTAATGTACAGGAGTGGGTGCATGACCGGTATGATGAAGATTACTACACCGCTTGTAAGGAAGGTTGCACCGATCCTCTAGCTCCAGAGAAGTTGGGTTTTCGGGTTTACCGTGGCGGCTGTTATGCCTTTGAGGCCAAAGACTTACGGGTAGCTAAGCGTGATGGGGCTGCCCCTGCCGTACGCCAGAGTGTAGTAGGCTTTCGACTTGTTAGGGCAGCACCATAGTTTTTGCGCCCACACACCCTGTCCAAGGTTGATAAATCCCATCCAAATCCGTATCCTTAACTATTCGTTGAGCCGCGTCATTTGATTAACATTTGGGGTGTTCATTACACTTTTACCCCCTTTTTCCTGTTAGAAATTAATTGGTCAAAAAGTGATTGCTTGACAGACATTTAGCCAATCATTATCATCTACTTTGGTTTGCGAGAAAGAGGGTTTCAGCTCGGTCTGGTTGGAATTTTTTTGGGGGGTGCCGCCGTGTTGACGATTCCGTCCGTTCTGCCCGTTCTGCAATCTAAAGTTTCAAGCTTCAGTTTTCTTAGCATTCTCTTGCCGGTGGCATTCATCGCGATTCCGTTTCCAGCCCATGCTTACCGTTCTGTCATAGGATACGCACCGCCTGTATATGTTGAGTACTTGAGCATCCCGCAGGGTAGTTCCGTCATATTCCAAACCACCAATCTTTCTTCAGGTGGCGACCCTGTTCTACACCTACTTCGGTCGAATGGCGCCGGGGGTTACACTCAGGTCGCTTATAACGACAATTACAACGGACTCAATGCTAGGATAGCGTACTACAACTCAAGCTCCATTACTGAATTTGTGCTTTTGCTTCGCTCCTATGATACCGACTTTTTTAGCACCTGTGACCTGATGAAGAACGGGGTCATTCATCAAGCTAGTGTGCCGGTGCGTGGGTGGTTTGAGCCGGGAAGCTCGTTTACATATGCAGCTGGAGACCAAGTTCGAACTGTGCTCAGACCGGGAGCTAGTGAGGCTCCTTTTGTTGCCAAATTCTCAAGTCGCTCAAAGATAACTGGCCTAGCACTTGGTAATGCAACAGCCGGAACATCGGTTCTCAGTATTTCGGGTAACGAGACTTACTTCTTGGTTGGCACTCCGTACGTTCGTGACGGGGATTCTTACACCCAGCTTCGAAGTGGCCTACTACTCCTTATTTTTAACGATATTGCCACGGACTCAGATGGGGATGGGCTAGGGGACTCTTTGGAGGCGGAGTTAGGTACTTGTGCTACTGCTACAGGCTGTCCTAGAACACCACATGGTAGAGATACTGATCGCGATGGTCTCGAAGATGGAGAAGAAGTACTGGGTGTACCCGGTACCTTAGGCAGTGGAATTGACGATCTTGCTTTCTCGCGTTACGGCGCCAATCCTCGCCAGAAGGATATATTCGTGGAGGTGGATTATCTAACAGATTTACGCTCCTCAGTTGTGCCACTGGGAGAAAACCCGTTCCAATGGATTCGAATTAACCCGAATTCATCTATCTGGAATGGGACTCTTGAGACGTGGGTTAACAAAGCTAGGGAGCCCTTCTTAGCAGCACCGGCTGACCATGTGCGTAATCCGAATAATCAAAATGGCGTTGAGCTGCACTTGGATCTTGGTGTTGCCCCACTTGACAGCGCTGACGAGCGGAAGTTCGGGAACTGGAGTACTGGCGCTGCGCGTGGTTTAGTACCGAATTTTATTATCGAATGCTCGGGACCAGTTAATGGGATGGTTTCGGTCACTATCAATGACGTTACAAAAAGCTTTGACGCGACCTCTCTCACCCCTGAGGGTATCGCTTTTAACATTCTGTTGGCTGCATTCTTCACGCTGCAACCAGTTACCGGCGTGTCGTCAACAGTTGCGCCAGATGGCACAACCACGTTGGTGTTAGAGGCTGCGACCCCAGGGGTGCATTTCACCCGCTCGCTTACTGTACCTACTGGTTATGAGGATGCTTTAAAGGTTTTAGCCGAGGATAATGATTCGCTTCGAAATCATTATGACGGGACGGTACAAGGCGGAGATGAAGGAGGGGGAGATCACAGGCAAGTAGATGTTGTTCGTCGTGGCCGGATGCGGTATGCGATCATCACCAACATAGGCGGTGGCGGGCAGGCCGATGGTCCGAAATTTGTTACTGGTCTCGGCCACTCAGCATTTGTTCATGAGTTGGGTCATACACTTGGATTGCAGCACCACGGTCATTCGGCTTGGGGCAACAGTGGTGTGAATTGCATTCCACATTATGACAGCGTCATGCGTTACGCGTCCGCACCATATAAGTTCAGCAAATCGGACGATGGATACGCGCTCAATCCTGCTAGGATTGCGGAAACAGACACATTTGGCCCTGACTCCGGCTTCAATCAAACTATGTTCAGTCAGTCACCGTGGAACTACCCGATTTCAACTACCAGTGAAACCACGACCGATTGGAACCGTGATGGCTTAATATCTGGGTCTTCATATCAGTGGCGGACAATGGCGCTCTCTCTGTACAACGGAAGTTGTAACGCTTTCAGTCTACGCAGGGAGAGAATTGAACCTGGAACTACATTCGTTGGCCCTGTTGATCTTGTGCGGTTCGGTAGTCGCCTTTACGCGTTTTGGGCGACTGGTACTGAACTGAAATACAAGTACGCAACGCTTGGTCCAATTTCGAATAAGTCTTGTACTGGTTCTGCTGGTTTCACAGGGGACCAGTGTCTAACTTGGTCACAGACTAGGTCTCTCACCGCCAACGGAACGGATTATCAAGGAGTTACTACATATGCTTTCAATAACCGGATATTTGTTGGCTATAACCAAGCTAATGGGGTCATACGTGTGGAAGAATATTCGGTAGGTTCCAACGGAATCTTAATACATCAGAGTGGGCAACGGTTGGGTTATGGTGCTGATTATTACTTGTCCAACTTCACCCCAGAGCTGGTTGAATGGCACAAAGGCAATGACCCTGCACCCCTTGCGTTGTTGTACCTTTCGACGAATGGTTACTATTGTGGCTTTGTTAAGGGTGCTAACACTTGGGGATTTATTGGTGTCATGGTGGATACAAATGAAAATGCCATCGAAGGAGGCCAGGCACCGGTTGCCAAGGCTTGGCCTGAGAGTGCAGCACAGGGTTGGTCTGCTAGTGAGAAGAGAACTCTGGCGATTTTTCCATCCAGTGCATCCGAGATGCGCCTTTATGTCTTGGACCACGCCATGTATCGCTGGCAGTTGACAAATGTTGAAACAGCTTGGCCCACTCATGGTAAACCATTTCTTGAATACAGGATGATTCATAGGTCCTCAGGGGCATCTGTTGGCGACAGTCGTGGGCATTTTATGGTTGGACAAATGCGAAATAACAATTGGGGCAACATAGCCTATTTTAGACTAAGTACTCTTGTCAATCGCACATATCCTCCTCATGCCAGTTCTCTAGGTTTGCTAAGTGTTGGAGATTTTTTACAAAACTTATGGGCTGCTACAATCCCCGGTAGCAGTTTGAGTTTGTACAGCGACTCGACGCTTGGTAACGTGTTTGGATTGGTGCCGCTTAACGCTGGTAATGAGGTTGGGCTCTACTTTTATCCTCATGCAGATGGAGCTCCCGATGCTACATATACGGTTTACTCCGATTTCAGGGTGATGGAGGACTACATTTGTAAGACGATTGGAGACCATCGAGGCTTCAACTGTGGAGCTGTCTATGTGTTGGACTAAGTAAATAACTAGGGGAGGTGGTTATGAAGAGGATGATGCGCGTGTCAGTTTTGGGTTTTGCTGGAAAAGGCTGGTTGGTTGTGGCTCTGGCGTTTGTTTTTGCGGGGTGTTCGGGTGATGGCAACCACGACCAGAACCCCTCTACAGGCCGCAGTGGAGTGCTTGAAGAGGTGACGGAGCCTGATGAGGGGCAAAATCCTGGATTGAGTGATGTTCAAGATGTTGACATTGCAGATGTTGAGATTGCTGATGTTGATGATGTCGAGACATCCGAGGATATCGTTCCAGATGACCATGTCGACGAGGTCGGGCCTCCTGATGATGGTGACGATGATTCTGCCGTTGTGTGTACTGGCGAGCCCATTGAGGGTTGTCCATGTACGAAATTATATCAGAAATGCTGTATTAACTTGGGAGAGGGTCTCAGCTGTTATGGGGATGGGCCGGATCCGTCCAAACGAGTTTGGAATCACTTCTGGGACTGCCCATGTATGGATGACCCTGAAGTTTGCATGGGGGATCCGTTTCCACAAATGTGTTGGGAACTACCAGTCGAGCCCATGGAGGGGGAGTAATGAGATACTCTTTCGGATTTGGGGTCGTGATGGGGCTTTTGGGGGCCTTTCTTACATGTGACTCGAAGTAAGAGATCGTCTCTGGGAGGTGGTTATGAATAGGATGATGCGCGTGTCAGTTTTGGGTTTTGGTGGAAAAGGCTGGTTGGTTGTGGCTCTGGCTTTTGTTTTTGCGGGGTGTTCGGGTGATGGCAACCACGACCAGAACCCCTCTACAGGCCGCAGTGGAGTGCTTGAAGAGGTGACGGAGCCTGATGAGGGGCAAAATCCTGGATTGAGTGATGTTCAAGATGTTGACATTGCAGATGTTGAGATTGCTGATGTTGATGATGTCGAGACATCCGAGGATATCGCTCCAGATGACCATGTCGACGAGGTCGAGCCTCCCGATGATGGAGACGATGATTCTGACGTTGTGTGTACTGGGGAGCCTATTGAAGGTTGTCCATGCACCAAGCCAGGACAGCAATGTTGTGTGCATTTAGGGGACGGGTTAGTCTGTGACTTGGATTATCCAATGGGATCAACTAACTATGTTTGGCATCAGTTCTTTGATTGCCCATGTATGGAAGACCCTGAAGGTTGTCGAGGGGAGCCATTCCCACAAATGTGTTGGGAACTACCAGTCGAGCCCATGGAGGGGGAGCAATGAGACATCTTTTTAGATTCGGAATTGTACCTAGCCTTTTGGTGGCTTTTCTCGCATGTGACATGGAGCAAGAGTTAGAGCAGGAGATCGTTGGACCAGAGGGTGGTCCCAAAACCGCTGCTCTTACGGCTGAAGCAGAGCCGGAAACGAACGAAGTCATAGTCATTAAGGGTGAAGAGGCCCTATTGAGGCGAATCGAGGAACTTAAGCGCTCTTCACCTGCCTTTGCGGCAGCTGCAGCGAGTATTTTCGATGGCCCCGTTACGTCTGGCGACCGTGTTGTTTTACAAGCACCTACGCCTCCTAGTGATGAGGGGTGCTTAACTGATATGGTCTTGCCAGATGAGGATTCGCAGGCTGCCCTCAGTGATGTTGTTCCTTTTGATGATCTTGGTGCTTTGCGTTCTTTGCGCGAACGTATACGTGCTGGTGCCATAACTGGTGAGTCAGAAAGACAGAACCTGCCGGATACAGCTCTTCTTCGAGAAGGACGAGTCTTTATTCCATTCAGCTATGAATAGACAAAATTGGCCTGCAAATCGAATTGCTGGCGTCTTGCTGCGATTGGGTGTTGGTTGTTCACCCTTTGGGCTTGATCGCTATGGGGCTTCGCGTTAACCTTCCGGCGCTTTGTGTCTGGAGGGGATCTGCTATGGCATCTTCTAATCTGACGGCTCCGAAAATTCGTAGCATGAAAGGCCAAAAGCGAATTGTTTGTGTGACTTGCTATGACGCGACTTTCGCGAAATTGGTGGACGAACACGTGGATGTTGCTTTGGTTGGTGATTCCTTGGGAATGGTCATCCAGGGGCTGGAGACTACCTTGCCTGTGACTTTGGATGAGGTCATTTATCACACCAAAGCCGTTGCTAGGGGGCTGTCAAAGGCTCACCTTGTTGCGGATCTGCCGTTTCTAACCTATCAGATTAATGATGAAGAGGCCCTAAGAAACGCTGGGCGCTTGGTGACTGAGGGGAGGGCCCAGTCCGTCAAGCTGGAAGGTGGTGTCAGAACCGCCAGCGCCATTGCCAGGATTGTCCAGGCTGGCATCCCAGTTATGGGGCACGTTGGCTTGACCCCCCAGTCGTTCCATCAGTTTGGCGGTTTTAAGGTGCAAGGGCGGGCCGAGGCCGCTGCCCAGGCCGTGATGGCAGATGCTAGGGCAGTCCAAGAGGCCGGCGCCTATTCGATAGTGTTGGAGGGGGTACCTGGGGAATTGGCCGCCAAAATCACGGCTGATCTCTCGATTCCAACCATTGGGATTGGCGCTTCTGCCGCCTGTGATGGACAAGTGCTGGTAATCTATGACATGTTGGGTATGAACCCTGACTTCAAAGCCAAATTTGTCAAAAAATACGATGACTTGGCTACCAGAATCAGCGACGCTATTTCCACATATGGTGCCGAAGTAAGGGCTGGAACCTTTCCTGGTGATGAGCATTCTTTTCATTCTTGATGTGAGGGTCTCGTGATAGTAGCCTCAACTGCCGATGAAATCCGCAAGCAAGTACGTGAATGGCGTGTTTCAGGGTTGACCGTGGCCCTTGTTCCCACCATGGGTGCCTTACATGAAGGGCACTTATCGTTGGTAAGGACTGCTTCCAAAGTCGCCGACAAGGTGGTAGTCAGCATTTTCGTCAATCCAACCCAGTTTGGCCCAAACGAAGACTTTGACCGCTATCCACGCACGTTTGATGCTGATTTGCAGCAGCTTTCCAACCTTCAGTGCGACGCAATCTATGCCCCAACAGCCAGTCAGATGTACAAGCCAGGGTTTCAGACATCCGTTGAGTTGGCTCAGCTGCCACAACACCTTTGCGGCCTTGGGCGTCCAGTTCATTTTGGTGGCGTGGCCTTGGTGGTTTCAAAGCTCTTTATCGCCTGTGAGCCCGATTTTGCGGTTTTTGGGGAAAAGGACTTTCAGCAAGTGCGGGTGATCGAACAAATGGTGAGTGACCTTGATTTCGCCGTCAAAATTGTACGCAGCCCGACTGTTCGAGAGCCTGACGGGCTGGCCCTTTCTTCCAGGAATCGCTATCTGTCGCAAGAACAGCGTGCCGCAGCGCCCGTTTTGTATGAAACCCTTGTCAACATGGCCAAGTCGATTGAGGCTGGGGCCTCGGATCCAAAGGCCTTGATTGAGCACGGGATTAAACTTATAAGTGCAAAAGGGCTGGAAGTTGAGTACCTATCCATAGTAGATCCAATTGACCTGGAAGACGTGGAACTGGTCACAGGACCCGTCAGGATCTTGGTCGCAGCCAGATTGGGAGCCACCAGGTTGATAGATAACATTGCTGCTTGAATCTAAAAGGAGGGCCTGAATGTCTGTATCGTTTTCCAAAATCGACCCTACTTTACGTCGCCGTTGTATCGACACGATGAGGATGCTTGCTGTTGATGCAATCGAAGCTGCGAAATCTGGCCATCCAGGCGCATGTCTGGGCGGCTCAGACCTGATGATGGCCTTGATCCTGGGCCCAATGCGCTTTGATTCCGGGGATCCCAAGTGGCCAAACAGAGACCGATTTGTGATGTCCAAAGGCCACGCCTCGATGATGATCTACGCGGCTCTTCATCTTTGCGGATACGACTTGACTCTCGATGAAATCCGGCGGTTCAGGCAGTTGGGCAGCCGCGCAACTGGGCACCCCGAGTATCCTTTGCTGCCAGGCATCGAAACCAGCACTGGCCCCCTGGGACAGGGCTTTGCGACAGGCGTGGGCATGGCGTTGGCCGGAAAGATGCTGGCCGAACGTTTTAATACTCCGGACTTTTCACCCATCGACTATCGCGTGTTTGCGTATTGCGGCGACGGCGACATGATGGAAGGGATTTCGTACGAGGCTGGGTCGCTTGCCGGGCATCTGGGGCTTGGCAACATGGTCTACATATATGACTCAAACGAGATCAGCATCGAAGGGAACATGGATGTTGCCTTCAACGAAGACGTTGGTCTGCGATTTGAAGCGATGGGCTGGCACGTGCTGCATTGTGATGGCTATGACTGGGAGGCCTTGACTGACGCCATCAATCAGGCAGTAGCTGAAAAGGATCGGCCAAGCTTGGTGATTGCTAGGACTACGATTGGGCGCGGGGCACCGACCCTGGAGGGGTCTGCAAAGACGCACGGCGCCCCACTGGGAACAGCCGAGGTCCAAGGCCTAAAGAAAGCTGAAGGATGGCCTCTTGAGCCTACTTTCTTCATTCCAGATGAGGTCCGTGCCTGTTTTGGCGAAGTAACCGCTGCCAAAGCTGCGCAACACAAGGAATGGGACGAGAATTTTGCCAAGTGGCGCCAAAATAACCCCGACCTTGCCAAGCAGTGGGATGCCTATTTTGGATGGCAGCAGCCTGATGATTTGGCGGATCGCCTGTATGAGGTCGCCAAAACGCAGGCTGGCGGCGCAACTAGGGCGATCTCATCAAAGGTGATGCAAGAGCTTTACAAGGCGGTTCCAAACCTGGTTGGCGGTTCGGCAGACCTTGGTCCATCAAACAGCACCCTTTTGGCCGAGGCTGGCCACGTCAATCATCATGATTTTGCAGGCGCCAACATCCATTTTGGCGTGCGCGAAAATGCGATGGCCGCGATCACAAACGGGCTGGCCATTTCAGGAGCTTTTCGCCCGTACTGTGCGACTTTCTTGGTGTTTTCCGACTATTTAAAACCTGGCGTCAGAATGGCCGCCTTGATGGGGCTTCCTTCCATTTTTGTGTTCTCGCACGACAGCTTCCACGTCGGGGAAGACGGCCCGACTCATCAGCCAATCGAGCAGTTGCTGATGCTCAGGTCCATCCCTGGTGTGACTGTTTTCAGGCCAGCTGACGCCTTGGAAGTGGCGGCTGCTTGGACGTACGCTGCCAGAAAGGATCGAGGGCCCCTGGTAATTGCGACAACCCGTCAAAATGTGCCAGTTTTTGAACGTCACTCAGCCACAACCACAGGTCAGGTCCTGCAAGGCGCGACAGTTGTAGGCGAATGGTTTGCTTCAGGCAAAACCGCCTTGGACAGGGTGATTATCGCCACTGGTTTTGAGGTCTCTAGCTGTGCTGAAATTGCCCCCAAGCTTGCCGCCAACGGGGTCTCTGTTCGCTTGGTTTCAATGCCATCGATTGAGCTTTTCCTTGCTCAATCCCAGGAGTTCAAGGATTCAATCCTGCCTCCAGGTGTGCGACGCATATCCGTGGAAGCCCAAACCACCATTGGGTGGCACCGAATCCTTGGCGACGGAGGTGTCGCAATTGGGCTGGATCACTTTGGTGAATCAGCGCCTGCCTCAGAACTGAACGAACTTTTTGGGTTTTCACCCGACAAGCTGACAGCCAGACTTTTGGATGCGATGAAGTAGGGTATCCTTTAAATCTTGCACTGCTTGACGCACCCAACGACGCGAATCGTAATTGATTTTTCTATGCAGGATTGTTTTGGAGATCATTCTGGATCTGGCACTACGTCAGCACACCAAGACTTGGAAATATCCATTCTGAAGAACTGTCCATCGATGTTGGTCTCGAACGAGTCAATTGCGAAGTAATAAACAGTGCCCTTGGTGACAGGAAAGGTAATCACATCACGACCAGTGGCTATGCAGTTCATTCCGTCACATGGTTTGCCTGAAAGAATGAAGACTTGCAAGACCTCTGGTAACGGATCCACAATGGTTTCCCCATATGTCGTGATCGTTATTTCCCCAGTTTCTTCAGCGGTATACTCAAAAACCCTTTCAGCGCCTGGTGCATACACTTTGCAGGTGCCATCGTAGTACTCAACATTAACGCCGGCGTAGTTTCTTTCAATGTGCTTACCAGTAATTCTTGCTGGATTGTCAGCTGGCTGGCATTCGGCAAGGTCTGGTCGCAAAATGGTGGGGCACGGTCCAGTGGCACCAACACACCTAAATGTAGTCTCATCGCAATTTAAAGGGGGGGCACAATCCCCACAGCTTCCGCCACATCCATCGTCCCCACAAGTGCGACCAAGAGAAGCGCACTTGGGGACGCACGCCCCACATTGGCCAGTGCTGTAGTTACAGTCAACGCCATCAGCGCAAAAACCGCAAATGTTGCCGCAGCCGTCCCTTCCACATTCTCTACCATCGCATGAAGGCGGAATTTTGCACTTGTCGTCGTCTATTTCCTCGTCAATCTCGTCGAAAACCAAATCAGTACCGGTGACCTCTTCATCAGGTGTGTCTGGTCTGGTCACATCACCGTCCACACCCTCAACATCCGAATCCGACTGCTGCCCAAGATCCCTTGTGTCAGCACCTGTGTCCTTTGGGCCTGAAGCGTCGGGGAAAACAAACTTTATGTCGTCAACGGGAACAAACGCGTCCTTTGGACGAGTAGGCACACCATCAGAGCATGCGGCAACAAAAAACAAGATCGGCGTCAACGACAGGAGGAAAACTCTCAAGGGATACCTCCCAAGCTAAGGTTTCAAAGAATCGTAGTTCTTGAAAATAACTGGATCTCCATTAGCTTTTTTATGCTCTGTAAACGGGGTCTCTAGGTCTGTACAACACAAGGTTCCAACATGCCACATATCCCAAGTGTACATTGCCTGCTTCAAAGTCTTTTCCCAAATTGGAACAGAATCGCTGATGAAAACCCTGATAGTTGGGTATGACGCACCGAAACCGTGGTCATCATAGTAATGAACCCCAATCTTCAGACACTTATCATCTGGATATGTATAGGTAAATATCTCTGGGCCAGCACCATCGGTGTCGTCTCGATCCAGGTGTGGCTGATAAAGAGGGTTGTCTGCGAACTTTGGCTGCCAGATAAGCCGATGGGCATTCATCCAGTAGCAGTCATATTCATCATCGAAATAACCCAGGACCTCACCGTTGTCATCCTTTCTGGTCCCCGTGGCGTATGGATGAACCACATGCAGGTCCATATCGGAGCCACAATCATTGTCCTCGGTACACTGGTCTGTCTGATCTGGGTCATTAGGAGTGTTCCAAGTAAGCTCGACCATGCAACCCTCGGGCGGCCTGACTTCAACAACGCGATCACAGGTGGCCCTGTCTCCGTTTTCATTGGTCACTTCGAGAATAAATCTATAGCTTCCAATGACGTTACAGGTGAAACGCACGTCTTTATAAACGCTATTTGGATAGAAGACTTCCTGTGAGCCATGTGGTTGTTCGGCCTTCCAAAGTCTGGTTTTGATGCCGCCACCAGGGGTTGGGTCATAGCTCAAGTCCTTCAACATCAGGTCTGTCATTGGGTTAATTGGGGTGCCTTCTGTCAGTGGCTGATAGTTTGCCAACACATCAAACTCGCAGACAACCTGCTCGGCTTCAACGGCCAAACCGCTAATTGGGGCCTCAACCATCCCCCGCGGGGAGCTGTTCACCACCTGAACCTTTCCAAGGTCTGGTTCCGGCTTGCCGTCAGGGTCCAGCCTGGGGGTTGTTGGCACGTATGTGATCCTGAAATCGCGCTTTTCACCAGGTTCCAAAACCAGAGGATTTGCTTCGTTAAAGGCGCCAAGTGGGTCTAGTGACAGGTTAAATTCCTTCGCTGTGTCTTCAGAAAAGCGCACGTCTGTGACTTCCACAGGCTCGTCACCGCAGCTTTCCAGGTAAACGGCCATCGGCTTGGCATTTGGAACGACTGTGGCTCCAAAGTCGATGCTGGGTGGGATTATCCTGATGCATGGACCGCCAGCGTTAGCCACCAGTTTGACATCGAAGGTTTGACCAAGGTCCTTGGGAAATCTAGGGTCGTTGGAATAAAAACTCAGCTCAGCTTCTGCCGGTTCCTCATCATAGGCGACATACCTTACCGGTAGTTCAAAGCTGGAGTTCTTTTTGATTACAACAGGTTGGCAGGTTGTTGTGTCAATGAATCCAGGGTCATCCTCCGCGCCGATGTTTGTGTAGTTAGCATTAATCTTGACGGTACCAGGCTCTTGACCCTCAGAAGGAGGCAGTTCGCAGCCCCAAATGAACCTAAATCCCAAAGTGCCGCGATAATCGATTCGATCAATTACTAGGTCATCCAACCCACTGTTTTGAATGTACAACACGCCATCTGTTTGCTGTCCTTCCATGACAAAACCCAAGTCCAGCACAGGTGGGTTTGCCTCGATGTAAGGAACGTTCTTCGCGGTCCTGATGTTCATTGTGTACTGAGGACGTTCAGGGTCATCGCTTGAAATAGTGAGCACTGCCAGACGGTTACATGAAATTGCCTGCACAGTGAAAGTTACATTCACGGACACTGATGCAACTCCGTTTTCGTCCTGCTCCCCAGTGCCTCCAACAGTATTTATAACCTTAGGAAGCTCGGACAAGACGTCAACCTTGAAAGGCTCCAATCCTTCCTCGTCGCCTGGACAGCCATCCACGTTTCTAATGTCAACCGCGGTAACGGTCAAAGGAGCGTCTCCAGTGTTTCTGATGTTAAAACTGTAGAACGTCTCAATCGTAACGTCAGATGCCGCTGGCTCCGTTTCGATTTTGGGGCGTTGCATAGTGCTGCCGCCACCACAGGAGGAAATAATCAAAGCCGCTGACAGGGCAAAAAGTAATAAGGTCGATTTGATTTTCACTGTAACCCTCGAACAAAGGCGCAAGAAGTCTAACTGAAAAGGCCCCTCTTCTACAAGAGATCATCCTTAAAGAAAGCGATCATACGTCCTAGGAAAGCACACTTACATCCGTTATCGTAATCCAAACACCCCCATACAATTTGCTGCACCAACCCCAATTTCTTTTTGGTACACGATGATTGCAACTAATAAAGCAGTTAACACGATCGCTCGGATAACAAACGGGTAAATAGGGCGTTTTCGACGATTAGGATCAAGTCCGCCGTACATGGTTTAGCTCCTTTTTGGCATAAAATTTACAAACTTAAATTCAAAGAGTGCCTGCTTTGGTCACTTTCAGCGCTAAATTGCCACTTAACGACAATTTCCTTTATGCATTCAACTAGGGGCCGGCTGGCTATCCCGCGTTGAGGTTCCACGAGCGGAGATTCTATCGATCCAGACGGCGCCACTGTAAGCTCAAGTTTGACATCGATAGTCGCTTGTGGTGGAGGATCCATTGAAGCCTTACAAGCTAAAAGGCGCTGGTGATCTCGCTTGCTGTACATAATCATCTGGTTTTGACGAGAGGTTCCAGGATGCACTGCTGCAGGTGCTTGCGTTGTAGCAACCTCAGGGATCGAGGCCGGCTCGCCCGTGTCCCACAAGAAAAAGGCCGCGGCACCAGCGGCAGCAAGAAGGATTACTACAACAATGGAGACTATGAAAATCCTGCGTTTACGCTTTTGTTCCAAAATCTTTTGTGAAAACTGTCCCGGCTGCAGATTTGGTTCTTGGACGGCTTGGTACTGACCAGATGGATGGCGCCCAGTCAAGGGTGCGCTGTCTGCAACTCCGTGGGCTGCAAAGGGATTTTGAGGGTTACCTAGATGATGACCTGGGATAAAAGGATTGTGAAAAGCCTGATTTTCTTGGTCTAAAGTTTCAGATGCCCACAGACTACCTACGTTGGGACTGGTCGCATGCCAAGGCTTTCTGACTGTATCTAGGTTGTCATGACCAGGTGCAGGGTAATCTTGCTGTGGCGGAGCAGGAAATTCTGCTGTAGTTTGTGATTGTTCCGTCTGGGGGTACTGCCCACTTCCCGCGATAATCTGAAGCCTGCTAGTGCGATTTTCACTGTTTTCTGGGGGCGTATAAGTAGAATTCGGAATATCTTCAATGGCATACGCAGCTCCGTTTGGATCGTTCTCATTGGGCATCACCAAATACAGCTTTTGACCGCATTTGCGACAGGTGAACCGGTTGGTTTTGCTCATTTTCTCAGTAAGTTTGAGTCGATATTTGGTTTGGCAGTTTGTGCAGCTGAAAACCATGCTTGCCATGAGACCTCAAGGGCATAACCATAAGCTATATTAGCAGACGATTTGAATGACCGGAAATTAACTCCTAAAAGGTGATTTTAGATAAGGATTGTGGGGATTTTGGGGTTGGGCTAGGGCGATTTTGGGTTGACTGCAAGGCCTTGTACTTCTACCATATTATCCCGGCGGGAGCCTTGTTGGCGTAAAATCTATTTAGCGACAGGAGGCCTAAGTGGCTGTTAGGTTGTGGCTGACGGTGTTTGTTAGTGCTGTGTTTGTTGGCGCCTGTGCTGGCGAGCTCAAATGTCCAGAAGGGACCGTCAGAGATGGTGACACCTGCCGTACGGCAAAAGACGTATCTCAAGTTGATGGTCTGATTTTTCCCGACACTGCCTCCCCAGATGGTTCTACTGACGAGGACGCGGAGGACGCAGACCGGCCAGATGGTCAGGACGATGCTTCAGATGATGTCAAAGACAGCGATACCAAGGACGTCCACAGTACAGATAATTTCCCAGGTGGAGTGATTGGTAAAGCCTGTAATAAAAACTCAGATTGCACCAGTTCCGCTGTACCAAACGGTATATGCATGGAACTGGGCGGAGTCTCTTATTGCACCTTGTTATCGTGTCACGAAGAGGGCAAGGCCTGTCCTAGCGGCGCTTTGTGTATGGGCATTACTTTGGTGAATCCAGCATGCGCCTCGGCGTGCCAGTCCGACAATGACTGTCGAGCATCGGATGGGGTCGTATGTAAACTGCTGCCTGACCCTGATGGTGAATTACAAAGCATCTGTCTTGGCACTATCAAGGAACCAAGGGGCCTCGGCTATCCATGCATTGGCAACGTTGATTGTGCTGGATCTATGGGCTGTTTGAGCAACTTCGAAGCCGGTTATTGTACTGAACTACGCTGCGGGCCTGATGAGCCATGTCCAGAAGGCAGCCAATGTATCAGGGTTGGTGGCTCTCCGGTGTGCCTGAAAGAGTGTGATAAAGCCAAAGGTAAAGCGGACAACGAGGATTGCCGGTTCACCGTGACCGAGTCTGGAAAAGGTGAGGTCACGATTCAACGGTCTTGTGTCGAGCTGAAAACCTTCCCCGATTTGGACAGGGTTCACGTTTGCGGGTCAGGCTCCAGCGGCCGGGCCATCGGCGAACAGTGCCTGAATGACACCGAGTGCAAATCAAACAAGTGCAAGATTTCCTTTACTGGCACCTGTGGCGATCAGTTGACTGGCTGCTTGGTTGACCGAGACTGTCCAGGCGGACTGTGCATCAATGCAAGCGATAAAACCTTTGGGTATTGCACCCAAACATGCAGCGCCCAAGTGGCATGCCCAGCCGGCAGTTTATGCCTAGAGATGCTTCAACCAGACGGAATCACCTTCAAGGGAGAATGTATGGTTCCATGCGCAGAAGGCGGCGTTTGCAGGCAGGAAGCCGGATTGAAGTGTCACTATGGCGACGCAATCATGGACCCAGGACGCGCAGCCTGTGCCAGGATCCCCCCGCGCACCATCGGCTCTAAGTGCGCCGACGACAATGACTGTGACGTCGGTACATGCCAAAAAGCATCCGGCCAGTACTTCGGAGTCTGCACAAAGGAAGGCTGCTTCCTACCAGGCGCAAAGTGCCCATTCCCAACCACCTGTGCCAAGGTTGGCTCCAATGACGCGCCATTGTACTGCTATGTCAGATGCCTAAGCGACGCAGACTGCGCTGACGGCATGACATGCAAAGACAGCTACGGCACCGGCATCAAGGTCTGCGTACCGTAGTTTCAGGCAAAGGCAAGATCATCCTCAATTTGTTTCAGGGACAGGGGTGGGGACAGGATCAGGGACGGGGACAGGTGCGGACCGAAACTGAAGTTTGCAAGGCCTTTATCCATGATCCGAATGTAACCTTACGAGGATTATCGTTTGATAATCGAGCCTTGGTAGCTTTTGCTCAACTCCAGAGGCCAAAACTAGGTGGTGATTTTTGGATTTTTTCATTTTGTCGTTTGACAGCTGAAAAGTGAAATCCGTACAATCCTCTCCGTTCAGGTTCGTTATTTCAAATCATGTCTTACTATTTAGGAGGAGCTCAAATGGGGACTCGTGCATTCTTGCGTTTGCTGCGGCCTAAGTCTTGGGTTTTGAGGGCGTCATTGGTGCCCGTCTTGCTTTTCGCACTTTTCCTGATCCCGATGACGGTGACGGCCCAGGTTACGGTGTATGCTGAAGCTAATTGTCCTGAATCTGGGCTTAAGCGAACGTACAGTCACGTATCGTGGCCGGACCTCAGTACCCAGTACTACGAAGGTTCATCGGTTTCCCTTAATAACACTATCAGCTCCATCAGGATTGAGGGTGGATGGGAAGTCTTGGGCTGCGGTTCGTTTGGGTTTAATACCTGTGCTGCACAACTAAACACAGAAAAACAGGTCTATTCAGATGGAACTCCCAAATACCAAGACAGGTGTCTTAATATGACGTCGTCGTCATGGAGCTCCACGAATCCCATTCCAGTTAATAACGCAATTTCATCTCTTTTAGTCCAGCCAAAAGACTTTGATACCTATTGGCAATACTACACGTATCAAGAAGATAGCTCGCAACCCAGTGGTCGCTATGGTTACGTGGAACTATTCACAGGTACCGACTATACTGGGATTGGTTTAAAGATTTATTACTCCCACTACGACCTTAGTAACAGTGCAGTGCATTCCGGTGTTCATTCGATCAAAGTGCACGGTAATCTGGTTTCACGATTGTGTAATGATCAAGGCCAGAACTGCGCCAACAACGTTCTGATTAACAAGGATACTCCCAATATCCAGAGCGCACCCATTGGCGTACAAACTTTGATTCCACCCCATTCTGCTGCTATGGTGATGAAGTCATCAGACATGCCCAAGCAGGCTAATAACTTCGCACGTGCTTTTCTTAATCACGGGCCAACTTACCGTAGGAATTCATTCTTCCAGTGGGCTCAAAGTGGCGAAGGAACTACACATGTCATGACTTGGCCATCGGGCGATTGCTATGAAGCATGCAATGACAACGATGCCCTGTGTCGTGATAATGCAGATTGTAAAAAAGCATGTCAAAAGAATATGTGTGCCTATATGGAGCGTGTTAACAGAGCTGGATATAGGTGGGCTGGTGACTCTTCGCTTGTTTTTCTGAGCGCACATGGATTGTTTGCAGTCGGTAACAACCCGTATGCAGGTCTAGAGATGATTCATACAGAAAGTTGTAATCATCAGCTCGCACAGTTTCACTCACGTGACGATCAACCGCCGGCTCCTGCATGTCCATACCCGTGGACTCAAGTTGACGATGCAGATGGAGATGGTGAAGATGATGTAGATGGTGGGCACCGCTGGGGAAATTTCAATACAGATTGGGTGATAACGACTGCCTGCGAGTCTCTTGGTAGGCCACCTCTGCCAAGGCCTCCCACTGATGGGGCTTCATTACAGAGCTCAACGATATCAAAAGCTTGGAAGTCACTGCTTTTGTCGGGGGTGCATGGGATTGGGGGGTTTTACGAGGATAGCCACTGGCGTTCCTTGCCTTGGGACAACAGTGGTGATGAACTTGCGGATGATTTCTGGACCGATCTGGTGACCAAGTCCTTCGCTCAGGCTTGGGGAGAAACTTCAGAAAGATTTCTGGGTGCCAGTGATCGTGTTGTCTACTACATGGTTGCCTGTCCGACCAACTTCACAGTTGCCCAATGTGTTGCAAGAATGAACAATGATTACTACCACGGTTATCAGACGGGGCCTAAGCCTGATTTGGTGAATCATTCAGATCTACGTTTTCACATTGAGGAGTACGAACCTTAACAGGTTCCTGTTATGAAGTCATATGAAACAGGACCTAGACTTAACAGGTAGGGGATGACAATGAAAAAGACAACGATTTTGCTACTATTTTTCGCGTGCTTTCTTATAACACATACCGCCTCAGCACAAGATTCCCTTGGAATTGAAGCGGCTGTTATTGGGGCCTTTCCCAAAGAAACCACAGTTCCGGTTGTTCAGTTTGCGCCACCGGATACAGAATATTCACTAAATAGACTCGGGAGCTTCTTCTTTGGAAGCCCACTAACAGCTGACTCGGCCGAGGAGGATGTGGGGCGATACCTTTACTTCAGTGACGACAACTCCAAGCTCTGGTATTACCCAATGTCTGGAGCATTTGACTGGATTCGAACGAATCCCCCCGTTGCCGTTGAATTTGACACGAGTGATGACAATGTCAAAGAATTGCAAGACGTTGCTTTAAGTGTGTTAATGGAAATACGAGGGCAAGCTGGCCATCCCATGGAGTCAATTGAATTCGAAAAGACTTCTAAAGTGGTTGCGTATACGGGCACTTATGGTGCTGACGGCAAAGACACCGAGCGTTTTGTGCGACAAGTGGATGTTCGCTTCAGACAATCGATTGCTGGTATGCCAGTTTTTCATGGTTCATGGGCAGTTGTGTCGTTTTGTGGTGACATGGAGATCTGTCGTGTCAGGGTGCTGCTTCGCGATGTAATGGAGGTGGCTGAAAGCAATATCTTGCCTGTGGAAACTGTTACCTCCATGCTGTTGTCCTCTGCTTCCCAGCTGGACGGCCCCTACTATGTTAGCAGCGTCGACAAGTCACGCGAGCCAGTTATTGGCTATGTAACGCGTTCTGAAAGTTATCTGCAAACGGGAGCTGCGCCGATTCTGCTAATCCCTGTGTGTCAAACGAGAGTTACATCGAAGACTCAGGATTGTGAGAATCAGTCCAGCATCGCCCACCCTCTTGTCGGCGATTATGAAGCTATAGAGGGTGCCTTCCGGGCCAAAACCAAGCACAGGGAATCAGGTGACCTTCAAATAATTGAAAGGCCATCTCATTGTGGGAATTCTTTTGAAGGGCGTGAGTGCGCTCCATAATCAGGTTTGTAGATGTGGGTTAAGTCCCACCACAGGAGGATAAATGTTTGCTTTAACACACAAATTTTTCGAACGTCCCCGTTTCGAGGCCTTTTTGCATGTTGGAAAACGCGTTTCTCTGATGACAGCGCTGCTGCTGGTGGGTTGGTGTTTTGGATGTGCAGCTGAATCTCCCTGCATCGAAACTGTTGATGTTGGTGTCTGTAGAGCGATCAAGCCTCAGGTTTCAGATGTGCGCTACGGAGATCGGGTACTTGGCGAACAGGAAGCTCTCCAATTTTATGCGAAGTATGTTTGTGCGCACACAAGTAAGATGGAGGACACCAAGATATTTAGTGGTGAATTCGAATGCCTAGACCCTAACACGCCGTTTGAGGAATGGGGGTCTCCAGACTGGGCCATAGAGGTAGTAGTAACCTTCCCTTATGAATTATGCGCTTGTGACGAAGACTATCAATGCGTCTTGGAGTTCCAACTCATTTTTGACAAGCTGGTTGAGGCTCCAAAAGCGGGAAGCGTGTTTGACCTGACCAAGGCAAAGGTTATTGATAAAGTTCGTCTAACAGCCAACATTGAATATGCAATTACTGGCGGAACTATCGAATTTGTGACAGTCGAACCAAACAAGTATTCGTTGAAGATTCACGATCTGACGTTAACTGGAGGCCAGGAGAAGGAAGCTGCCAGGACGTATAATTGTTACAACCCTGAAACCGTTACCATTGAGTCAATTTCGTTTGACTGTATTCCGAATCTTGAAGCTGAGCCTGCCAAATAATGATAATCGGAGTCAGGCAGCTTCTAATCAAAAAACCGATTTTGGACCTCCAGCTAAGATTAGGTGGTGAATTTTGGGCAGCTCCTGCCAGTTGCGCGATGGGCCTGTTAGTGATAGTTTACCGCCGCCTTTTGGAGTGACTAGATGACGTTCCAGGAAGTTATTCTACGATTGCAAGATTATTGGAGCGCCCAAGGATGCCTTATTGTGCAACCAGGCGACCTCGAAAAAGGTGCAGGCACCTTCAACCCTCACACCTTCTTGCGCTGCCTAGGCCCCGACCCCTGGAAAGCCGCCTACGTCGAACCATCCAGACGCCCAACTGACGGCCGTTATGGCGACAACCCTTTTAGATTACAACACTATTACCAGTTCCAAGTCGTCCTAAAACCAGCCCCCGAAAACGTCCAAGACCTCTACCTTAAAAGCCTAGTGGCTCTCGGCATCGACCCATCCGCCCACGACATTCGCTTCGTCGAAGACGACTGGGAATCCCCAACCCTAGGGGCATGGGGACTAGGCTGGGAAGTCTGGGTAGACGGCATGGAAGTCACCCAATTCACGTACTTTCAGCAGTGCGGAGGCTATGAATTAAACCCCATTACCGCCGAACTTACATATGGCCTCGAACGAATAACCATGTACCTATCAGGCATCGACAACGTCTTCGACCTTGAATGGGGACACGGCGTCAAATACCGTGAAGTTCACCACAGAACCGAGGTCGAATTCTCCAAATACAACTTTGAACACGCCGACGTACCCATGCACTTTCAGCTGTTCGAGATGTACGAAGGTGAATGTAAACGCCTGCTCGAACTTGGACTCGCCAGACCAGCATATGACTACTGCATGAAGTCCTCTCACGCCTTCAACGTCCTGGACGCCCGTGGGGCAATCTCAGTCTCCGAGCGTCAGGCTTACATCGGCAGAGTTCGAGCACTGGCAAGAGGTTGTGCCAAGGTTTACCTGGAAGGGACGCTTTGATAATGAGCACCACTGGAAATTTATTGGTAGAAATAGGAACTGAAGAGATCCCCGCTAGGATGCTGGACCGGGGCGCCTCAGACTTGCAATCCCTGATCCAAGAGGCCCTTGTCGCCCAAGGCTTGCCACCTGTTGAAGGTCGCTTCTTTCATTCCCCAAGGCGTTTGGCCGTTTATCTGACTGGCATACCTGTGCGCCAAGAGGATCGTGAAGAAGTCGTCTATGGTCCAGGTGTGAAAATAGCCTTCGATGAAAATGGCGAACTTACAAAGGCTGCCATCGGATTTGCAAAAGGGCAGGGCGTTGACCCGTCACAGCTGATGCGACTAAACGGCCCAAAAGGTGAGGTGGTCGGAATCATCACCAAGGTCACTGGTCGCCAAACGGTCGATGTTTTAAAGGAAATTTTGCCTGCAGCCATTGAAAAGCTGACCTTCCCAAAAGCCATGCGTTGGGCCTCAGGAACTGGCCCATTTGCAAGGCCTGTTCATTGGTTGGTTGCCATATTTAATAATGATGTAATCCCATTTACTTTTTGTGGCATTGAATCTGACAGGCTGACCAGAGGCCACAGGTTTTTAGCCCCAGACGTCGTAGCGGTCCCAAGCGCCGACCAGTGGGAGCAAATTCTGGCCACCCACCACGTGATGGTCAGACCCGAGCAGCGCCGTGCGGCCATCGACCAAGCCCTTGCAGACACAGCCAAGAAGCTTGGCTGCACCTTCATAGCTGAAGAGGCCCTGAAATCAGAAGTCGCTAACTTGGTTGAGGAACCCCACTTTGTGATCGGTTCCTTCGACCCAGATTTCTTGAAACTGCCCAGGGAAGTCCTGATCTCGGCCATGGCCTCGCATCAGCGCTATTTCGCCATGGAAGACCAAGAAGGCCACCTGCTTCCAAAATTTGGCGTCGTTTCAAATAACCTAGCCACAGACATGAATGTGGTAGTCCAGGGATATGAACGAGTTTTAGCCGCTAGGCTGTACGACGCACGATTCTTTTGGGACCAAGACCTTAAGACTGGCATCGAAGAGATGGCCAAGCGCCTGCCTCAGCGCCTTTTCCTGAAAGGTGCTGGAGACATGGCTGAAAAGACCGCTAGGGTGACAGCTTTAGTCAAATCTTTGGCCGAGCATGCAGGACTTGACGAAACCATCAAGGCAGACGCCATCAGGGCCGCCCAGCTGTGTAAGGCTGACCTGATGTCTCACTTGGTTGGGGAATTCCCTGAACTCCAAGGCCAAATGGGCATGTACTTCGCAAGGGCCGCGGGCGAGTCAGAAGCTGTGGCCCTGGCCATAGCCGAGCATTACCTGCCGCGATTTGCCCAGGACTCGCTGCCGACTTCCCACCCAGGGGCGCTGCTTGCCCTTGCGGATCGAATCGATTCCATTGTGGCCTGTTTCAGGGTGGGCGCTATTCCAACAGGCTCAAAAGACCCCCTCGGCCTTCGACGCCAAGCCATTGGCGTGCTCAAACTTTTGGCCAACCAAGGCTACAAGAGGATCACCCTTAAGCAGCTTTTTGATATAGCTGAAGTCGACGCCAAGCTTCAGTCCGAGCTGGAAGGCTTTTTCAGGGACAGATTTCATGGTATTTTGTCCCAGGAGCATGGGGTTCCAGCTGACTTTGCCAACGCCTTGCTGGATATCCAGGGGCAGGGCAGGCCAGCGGATGTTATCACAATGGCATTGGCCCTTAGGGACTTTGCCCAAAAGACTGAAGGCTTTACCGATTTTCTGGACAACGTATTCAAGCGGGTAGCCAACATTTTAAAGCAGGCCGACGAAAAGGTGGCCGGTTGGCGCCAAGCGGCCCTTGAACAGGGATTGCTTGAGGCTGATTTAGACCAGAAATTTGTTACCGAAGTTGAAAAGGAACTGGATGCCACCAGGAAACAGGCACTAGCCGCCTTTAATGCTGCAGTTGAGTCTGGTGATTACGAGGCTTTGTTGACGGCCCTGTATTCATTCAGGGACCCACTTGCGCGTTTCTTTGGTTCCGGGCGGGACGGAGTTCCCGTTTTAATAGAGGCTGATGAGCAAAAGCGTTTGATGAGGCTTGCCTTGCTGCATCACGTTTTTGTGCTCTTCAATTGGTATGCGGATTTTACGAAAATCTCGACGAGGTGAAAAAACATGAGTGAAAAGTACGTCTATCGGTTTTCAAAGGACTTTAACGAAGGTGACCGCAACATGCGGGAAATCCTTGGTGGCAAAGGCGCTAACCTAGCAGAAATGTGCAAGATTGGTCTGGAAGTCCCCCCTGGATTTACAATTTCCACCGCTTCTTGCGTTCACTACTTCAGAAACGGCAACAAGTGGGCTCCAGGTCTGGCGGATCAGGTCAACGAAACTGTGGCGTGGCTTGAAAAGACAACCGGAAAGAAATTTGGCTGTGCTGACAATCCATTGTTGGTTTCAGTCAGATCTGGTTCTCGCGCCTCGATGCCAGGCATGATGGATACCATCTTGAACCTGGGCCTGAATGACGAGGTGATGGAAGGCTTGGCAAAGATGACCAACAATCGCCGCTTTGCGTTGGACTCTTATCGTCGCTTCCTGAAGATGTTTGGCGACGTTGTTTTGGGAATGAAGGCGCCCAAGGGTATGCATGACCCCTTTGACCACATCCTTGAGGATGTGAAAAAGCGCACTGGTAAGAAGGAAGACACCGATCTCGATGAGGCTGAGCTGGATGAAATTGTTAGCCGCTCCAAGGAAGCCATCTTGAAGGCGACTGGCAAGCCTTTCCCAACCGAAGCTCGCGACCAGCTGACCCTAGCTATTAATGCCGTGTTTGATTCCTGGATGAACAATCGGGCAATCGAGTATCGCAAGCTTTACCGCATTCCAGACGATTGGGGTACCGCCGTTAACGTTCAGACCATGGTTTTTGGAAACCTTGGTGATGACTGCGGAACAGGCGTTTGCTTCACTCGTGACGGTGGAACTGGTGAAAACGTGTTTACAGGTGAATTCCTGATGAACGCTCAGGGCGAAGACGTCGTTGCTGGTATCCGTACCCCTCGTAGAGTCCAAGAGCTGAACGACATTATGCCCCACGCTTACAAGACCCTGCTGGATGCCAAGGTAATCCTTGAAAAACATTATGGCTGGATGCAGGACCTTGAATTTACAATTGAAAAGGAAAAACTGTACTTCCTGCAGACTCGTGACGGCAAGTCCAATCCTATGGCTTCAATCCGCATCGGTGTCGAGATGCTGGAAGAGGGCCTGACCACCGAGCAAAAGGTGCTAAGCCAGGTCGAGGCCAACGGTGTCACATACCTGTTGCGACCCATTTTTGACCCAGCTGCCCAGGAAGCCGCTCGTAAAGAGGGCCGCAAAATCGCAAAAGGTCTAAACGCTGGACCAGGCGCTGCAAGTGGTCGCGTTGTCTTCTTTAGCGATGAAATGGGCGACAAACGTGAAGAGTGGGCCGAAGTTGATTCCCACGGCAAGAAGGTTCCAGCCAAGACTATCTTGGTCCGAATTGAGACCTCTCCAGAGGACATCACTGGCATGGAATTGGCCGAAGGTATCCTGACCCAGCGTGGCGGAATGACCTCTCACGCCGCTTTGGTTGCCAGACAGCGTGGTAAGGTCTGCGTCGCGGGTTGCGAAGCGATCCACATCGACTATCAGGCCAGAACCCTCTCGGTTGGCAAGACTGTGTTAAAGGAAGGTGACTGGATTTCCATTGATGGAAGCACTGGCGAAGTATTCGCAGGCAAGCTGGAAACTGCTCCATCGGAAGTTTTGCAGGTTCTGAAAGACAAGACCTTGAAGCCTGAAAATGCACCGACCTACCGTCGCTTTGCCAAGCTGATGGAACTGGCTGACAAGTATCGTCGCCTGGATATCCGCACCAACGCTGATGCCCCAAGCGAAGCCGCGTTAGCCGTAGCCTTTGGCGCCCAAGGGATTGGTCTGACTCGTACCGAGCACATGTTCTTTGAAGGCGACCGGATCACCTCGATGCGAAAGATGATTCTGGCCACCACCGAAGAGGCTCGCCG
>Ga0255343_1001751_pt1 | contig 27795 bp, 24 predicted proteins | sample wastewater_treat_4_FD_192413 | JGI IMG/M metagenome (GOLD analysis project Ga0255343, IMG submission 192413) | Wastewater microbial communities from Lulu Island WWTP, Vancouver, Canada - plant16 | ecosystem: Engineered > WWTP > Wastewater > Unclassified | place: Canada: Vancouver, British... | reverse complement strand
GATGCCGTCACTGCAGTCGGGCGGCGTGCCTGGCATACAGCCCTTGGCTGGATCACAGGTCTCATCACCATTGCAGAATTTGCCGTCATTGCAGAAGTCGTCGTCAGGATTGTTCTCGCACTTATCGATCTCCTCATTGCATGAGTCTATGGTACAGTCGATGCCGTCACTGCAGTCGGGCGGCGTGCCTGGCATACAGCCCTTGGCTGGATCACAGGTCTCATCACCATTGCAGAATTTGCCGTCATTGCAGAAGTCGTCATCAGGATTGTTCTCGCACTTGTCGGTCTCCTCATTGCATGAGTCTATGGTACAGTCGATGCCATCACTGCAGTCGGGCGGCGTGCCTGGCATACAGCCCTTGGCTGGATCACAGGTCTCATCACCATTGCAGAATTTGCCGTCATTGCAGAAGTCGTCATCAGGATTGTTCTCGCACTTATCGGTCTCCTCATTGCATGAGTCTATGGTACAGTCGATGCCGTCACTGCAGTCTGGTGCCGTCCCTGGCATACAGCCTAGGGCTGGATCACAGGTCTCAGCGCCATTGCAGAATATGCCGTCATCACAGTCCAGAGGCAGCTCTTTGTATATCATCTTGCCTGTCTCTGGATCGCAGGCCTCCAGACCATTACAGATGTCTTTATCATCGTAGATGATGGCTGAGGATACGCACTCCCCTTCAAAACAGAAGTCCTCTGTGCAGAGGTCCCCATCTGAGCAGGCATTATTGTCGTTAGCGGTATGGATGCAATTGCCTGTGGCTGGGTCGCAGCTATCGTCTGTACAGGAGTTGCCATCATCGCAGTTTACTGGTGTGTGGGTGCATACGCCATTTACGCATTTGTCAATTGTGCATTTGTTGCCGTCATCGCAGACCACTTTGATCGTGACTGTGGCTGTATCGAACTTGCCCGGCTTGCCATTCGTTATGGTATAGGTGAAGGTATCTGTGCCGCAGAAGTCCTGATTTGGAGTGTAGGTAAAAGATCCGTCATTTTTATTGATTACGACCTGGCCATTGGCGGGCTGGGTGTACTCAGTGACGGTTAGCGGCAATCCGCCCCTATCAAAGTCATTCCAAAGAACACCGGGAGCAGGCACAGTTAAGGGCACATTCGTTTTCGTCTCGTATTTGTCGTCGATTGCATCCGGCCTGCTTGTGAGAACGATTCTTCCAACAAGATATCCAGCGTTATCCTTCTTTTCTTGAGTTATGAAGTTAGGCAACAGATTTCCGCCTGAGCATGAATCCTTGATGCCCACTATCTGCAGGGTATATGTGTCGCCGTTGAGCTCGAAGTTCTGATCTGCTGGGGGAACTGATGGCCAGGATATCTTGTCCGGACAGGGTTCATCGCATGGCTGATATTGGCATTTGTCGCATGTTCCAGTGTTGGGCGTCTCGTCGATGTCCATATCATAGGTGAAGTAGACAGAGCCCAATGTCGGGTTGGTGAATTTCATCTCGATCTTCAGAGTGGCTCCTTTGGCCGCCGAACCGCTCAGGATTGGCCAGTTGAAGTGGGTGAGCTTCCCCAGACAGAACTCCTGCCCGAAAGAAGAGGCGACAGACTGCCCATCAAAGCGCAATCCGCTCTTTTGACCCATACTCGTACTTGGGGTGCCCCAGCGAACCTCTTTGGTTCCCGTTCCTGTAACACCTGAGCCACCATCCACTTTTGTCCAGACACCAGACGAGCTGGCCGCTATATCCAGTCCCATCGCCGGGCCGATGGACAGAAGGCAAACGGCAGCCAGAATGATGAAAATGGCAGCTAAAGATGTCCATAAATATCTTTTATTCCTTTCAAGAGGAGGCTTCAAACCGGTGTGCTTTGAATCCCCTCTCTGTCTAATCTTATCTCTCATCTCTTTTTCATCTCCTACATTGAAAATTTTTTAACTGATTCCTCCGCCTGACCCCCTGGGTGTGAATTTTCCAGGCGATCGATAAATGATTTATCTACTTATCTTCCAATTCATAAAGGTAGAAGCACATATTGTAAGTAATAAATGAAATTATAACCGAATCTTATGACAAATACGTACTCTATCTCTTGTATCGGTCACATGATCTTTTAAGGGTTCTATGCAGGAGATGAGAATCAATCGCCTGGAAAAGCAGTATGACATGTTTATCCAGTGTCACAAAACGGATTACGATCATCGCCAAAGATATGGGGGCTTGGATTATTCATGATCCAAGGAAATGGCTTTGGCGCGATATGCAAAAGCATAGATCGCTTCTTTTGATTAAATGGCTATCGATGCACCACCTGCCATGGGGGAGCAATATAAATTTCAGTCGGTTCCGGCCCAGCCCAAAGCACCAGATATGCTAATATAACCGAAAGACCGATTAACAGACTCATGCCTCTTGAGAAGAGCCATAAGATCGCCATAATTGTCATCATCAGCCTGCTGGTGATATCTGCCACTGTGTTGAGGTTCATCTCTGCAGATCAAGGGAGCCCGATGAATGCCATCTCCGCCTCCGGCCGGCCGGCTGCTCTGCTTGAGCTCAGCGGCGAGAGCATCTCTCAAGCCCTGAACAGCAGCACCCTCTTCGTCCTTGATTTCTACTATCCAGGATGCGGGCCCTGCCGATTCCTTAACAATACCACCTCAGAGCTATCAGAAGAGCTGGGAGGGCAGGTCCAGTTCGGCAGGATGAATGCCAAGAATGAAGAGAACAGCAGGGCAGTCAAGGATTACAAGATCTCCTCTTATCCCACTCTTCTCATCTTCAATGATGGCGTTCTGATCAGCAGGATGAAGGGCAACATCAGCAAATCAGAGCTTCTGGCAGAGCTGCAGAATATAGAGCCGGCCCTGGACTGCGACCGGGTAAAGCTTCCGTCAGCGGATCATGAGGCTGAGAGAGAGACAGGGGGAGAGGGAGCAAAGGCCCCCACAGAGCCTGCTGAAAAGTCCATCACAAAGCCCGGCGCACTTGAACCCGCCGGAGAGAAGCCTCCGGGAAAGATGATTCCCCTGATCAAGCCGGGATCGAAAAACCCCAACCAGGCTATGCTGATCACCGATGAGTCCATCGGCGCGGCGATATCTCAGTACCAGCCGGTAATGGCGGTAGTGGCATTCAGGGAAACATGCGCCTTCTGCAGGCAGATCAATGTAACCATCGAGGAGCTGGCCCGGGAGCTTCAAAGCCAGGTGGCCTTCGGCCTGATCGATACCAGGGTCAATCCGGAGACAAAAGCCAGGTATAACATCACCAGTGTGCCCACCATGCTCATATTCAAGGACGGCGAGCTGGCAGGAAAGGTGGTAGGGGCCAAGAAGAAGGAGGTTGTCCTCGCACAGCTCAAAAAGATCCAGCCCGGCCTGAACACCAGCAAAGTAGTCCTCCCTCCGCCCCCGCCCAAGCCGACCCCCCAGCAGGTCTGCGCTAATATGAGCAAATCCGAGCAGCCGCTCCTGCAAGCCTTCGTGGTATCAAGATGCCCCTTCGGTCTGCAGATGCAACGGATCATGGCTGATATAATCATGGAATCCGGGGAGACGGACAGATACCTGAAGGTGAGGTATATCGGCTCTGTGGACGAGGAGAATAACACCATAAGAGCCATGCACGGCGAGGTGGAGGCCCAGGAGAACCTTCTCCAGATCTGCATCCGGGAGGAGCAGCCGGAGAGGTACTGGGACTACCTGCGCTGCTACATGAAGGAGGGAAAGACGGCAGAATGCCTCACATCGGTCCAGATAGATGTGGATGAGCTGAACGCCTGCACCAATACATCCACCCGCGGCCTGGCCTATGCCCGGGAGGACTTCGAGCTGGCGGGTGAGTTCAAGATCACCGGCTCGCCCACTATGCTCATGAACAATGAGATCGTCAAAGAGTCCAACTTCGCCACCAATACCACCAACGCCAGGAGCCCCCAAGCAGTGAAGGAGCTTCTCTGCTGTGGTTTCATCAAAGAGCCCTCATTCTGCTCAATGAGACTGAATGAGAGCCGGTCAGCCACGATGTTCTCAAAGGAATAAGCTCGCATAAGCTTGCAGAGGCCCTGGATGGCAGAGGCGTGCAGGCGCTTGGATTCAGGTCCAGAAGCGGAGTCAAGGGCGGAAGCAGGATCGGAGTCCGGGGCGGAGGCTGGCAGGATCCTCCTGCAGAAGCCTCCACCTCGGCGATTTGATGAATAGTCATCGATGGAATGGAGAGATGGGCAGAGAATCAACCACGAGACCGCATATCATCTTCATTCCTAAATATCTGCATTAGCTTCCCAGGCCGAGAGATTTTTGTGCTATTTTACAGATGATGCTGCTGCAAGAATGTATCAGCCTCATGGCCCTGCTAGATACTTAAGTTACTGTCGTAAAGTACTTATAATAAGTACGTACATTAGATACTGTTAAGATAAATTCGAGGCGATGAGATATGAGGATCATTGTAGCGCTCTTGATTGCACTATTCGCAGTCAGTGGAATTGTGTCAGCCATTGATATTCAGATAACCTCTCCCACAGATGGGGCGGTTTACGAATTAGGAAAAGAGAAAGTCCAGATCAGGTCCACAGTTGTGGATAACGGCGGGAATAGTGATTTCAGAGTCAGGACATTTATCAATGGTGCGCTTAACAAGTGCAGTAATTGGGCCCCGCCAGATGTGGGTATCTACGAGATCGAATGCAGGCTGATCATGCTGGACGAGGACTTCAATCCCACAGGTGAGACCATTTCCGATTTTGTGACCATAGAGGTTGTCCCGGGTGAGTAGAGATCTCAAGTCCATTGATATCAGACCGGCATAGCTTGGAGGGAGAGGTCCAGGAAATCAAGAGCTTTAATTTTCTTAAAAATAACACATTATAAAAAAAGGAGGGGTCAGACCCCTCATCTATCTTTTGCACCGGACCTGGATCTTGGCTGTTCCCTGATTCTTGGCTTCGCAATATCCGTTTGTCGCGCTGTATTTGAATATCACATAGACGCCATTATAAAGGCCACGAGCCCCGGTTGGATCATAGACGAATGACCCATCCTCATGAACCTCAATTGTCCCATACTTGGGATCTATGGTTATTGATTCTGGATTCGATACCGCGACTGCTGCAGGATCGTTTGCCAAAATACCCTCGATTGCGGAAACCTCTTTCACCTCTGTACAGGAAGCTGTGTATAAATCATTCCTGATGGACCAGGGGCATTTGGAGGCACAGTTGCAGTTGGTTATGGGTGTGTGGACACATACACCATCAACACAGGCATCGGATGTGCATGGATCTCCATCATCGCAGACCATAGGGGTGAAGACGCATTTGCCATCTACGCATCTGTCAATGGTGCATGGATCTCCGTCATCGCAGTCGATTGGAGTGAATACGCATTTGCCATCTACACATTCGTCAGTGGTGCATGGATCTCCGTCATCGCAGACCATAGGGGTGAAGACGCATTTGCCATCTACGCATCTGTCAATGGTGCATGGATCTCCATCGTCGCAGTCCATTGGAGTGAATACGCATTTGCCATCTACACATTCGTCAGTGGTGCATGGATCTCCGTCATCGCAGACCATCGGAGTGTTGTCGCAAACGCCATCTACGCATCTGTCAATGGTGCATGGATCTCCATCGTCGCAGTCGATTGGAGTGAATACGCATTTGCCATCTACACATTCGTCAGTGGTGCATGGATCTCCGTCATCGCAGACCATCGGAGTGTTGTCGCAAACGCCATCTACGCATCTGTCAATGGTGCATGGATCTCCATCATCGCAGTCGATTGGAGTGAATACGCATTTGCCATCTACGCATTCGTCAGTGGTGCATGGATCTCCGTCATCACAGACAATCGGGGTGAATACACATCCCTTGACTGGATCGCAGCTGTCCTCAGTACATGCATCTTTGTCGTCGCAGACTATTGGAGTGAATACGCATCCCTTGACTGGATCGCAGCTGTCCTCAGTACATGCATCTTTATCATCGCAGACTATTGGAGTGAATACACAGCCCTTGGCGGGATCACAGCTGTCAGCAGTGCAGGGATTGCTGTCATCACAGGTTATTGGAGTGTAGACGCATCCAGTATCAGGATCGCAGCTATCCTCTGTGCAGGCGTTCTTGTCATCACAGGTTATTGGAGTGTAGACGCATCCCTTGACTGGATCGCAGCTGTCCTCAGTACATGCATCTTTATCATCGCAGACTATTGGAGTGTTGACGCATCCAGTGGCAGGATCGCAGCTATCCTCTGTGCAGGCGTTCTTGTCATCACAGGTTATTGGAGTGTTGACGCATCCCGTATCAGGATCGCAGCTATCCTCTGTGCAGGCGTTCTTGTCATCACAGGTTATTGGAGTGAATACGCATCCCTTGACTGGATCGCAGCTGTCCTCAGTACATGCATCTTTATCATCGCAGACTATTGGAGTGTTGACGCATCCAGTGGCAGGATCGCAGCTATCCTCTGTGCAGGCGTTCTTGTCATCACAGGTTATTGGAGTGTTGACGCATCCCGTATCAGGATCGCAGCTATCCTCTGTGCAGGCGTTCTTGTCATCACAGGTTATTGGAGTGAATACGCATCCCTTGACTGGATCGCAGCTGTCCTCAGTACATGCATCTTTATCATCGCAGACTATTGGAGTGAATACACAGCCCTTGGCGGGATCACAGCTGTCAGCAGTGCAGGGATTGCTGTCATCACAGGTTATTGGAGTGTAGACGCATCCCTTGACTGGATCGCAGCTGTCCTCAGTACATGCATCTTTATCATCGCAGACTATTGGAGTGTTGACGCATCCAGTGACAGGATCGCAGCTATCCTCTGTGCAGGCGTTCTTGTCATCACAGGTTATTGGAGTGTAGACGCATCCCTTGACTGGATCGCAGCTGTCCTCAGTACATGCATCTTTATCATCGCAGACTATTGGAGTGTTGACGCATCCAGTGACAGGATCGCAGCTATCCTCTGTGCAGGCGTTCTTGTCATCACAGGTTATTGGAGTGTAGACGCATCCCTTGACTGGATCGCAGCTGTCCTCAGTACATGCATCTTTATCATCGCAGACTATTGGAGTGTTGACGCATCCAGTGGCAGGATCGCAGCTATCCTCTGTGCAGGCGTTCTCGTCATCACAGGTTATTGGAGTGTAGACGCATCCCTTGACTGGATCGCAGCTGTCCTCAGTACATGCATCTTTATCATCGCAGACTATTGGAGTGTAGACGCATCCAGTGGCAGGATCGCAGCTATCCTCTGTGCAGGCGTTCTTGTCATCACAGGTTATTGGAGTGTAGACGCATCCCGTAGCAGGATTGCAGCTATCAGCAGTGCAGGGATTGCTGTCATCACAGGTTATTGGAGTGTAGACGCATCCCGTAGCAGGATTGCAGCTATCGTCTGTGCAGGCGTTCTTGTCATCACAGGTTATAGGAGTGTGGACGCACTTGTTGTCGACCACAGAATCGGTGGTGCAGGCATTATCATCGTTGCACGTCTTATAGTAGTAGGTAACACAGATCTTTTCTTCGCCAAAGGTGCGAATTCTGCTATCATAGTTGCCAGGGCCATCGATATTTGCAGTACCCTTTGTACTCGTAACAAAGTTCAATCTGCCCACGCCAATCCATGCTGCTAAGGCGGCGGGATCATCGAATTCTTTTACTATTTCATCACACTTCTTCTCAAAGAAACTGTAGGAGTCATCTCCTTCGAAGTCCCCATAGCCCGGATCGGAGTCCTCTTCTAAAAAGAACTCGCGGTAGCCCAAGTCAAGATCGATGGTCAGGGTAGATCCATCGGGCATGGGTGTGGTGAGTTTGGCATTGGAAGTGACCTTATAAGACTGCCCTTCACTGTCTTCGTTATCAATCTTAAAGGACTGAGAAGCACAGGCATTTGCAGTTAAAACCACTTTTGTAAGAACACCCAGGCTCGGATCAAACTTCTCAATGGATTGAGTTCTTGTCCAATCAGTACTGGTATTAATGAATACAGCACAATCGGGCGCGTAGCTCTCGGCTGATGCCGATTGGCAAAATATCAGCCCTATGAGCATTACCCATATGATCATATTAATCTTCATTTCTTATTCACTTTTATCCTGAGCCATCTGGCTCATAGGTGTAAGTCACACAAACCTTGGACTCAGCGATGGTAGATAATCTGAAGACAAGGCTACCTGAGGTCGAGCTTGTGAAGGAGATATCCACAGGGAGGGAGATGGTCTCATTCTGGAATGAGGCCGTGAAATCGGACAGTTCCTGATATTTTTCCTGAAAGGTGCCCTTTGAAGAAGCCTCTATCCTCTTCCCGGAAGCACCTGCAAAGTCGGTCTTACCGTCGTATGCTGCGAGCTTCTCGTTTATGGCGCTTGAAGCGTTGATGGGAATCGACCTCCCATCTGGTAAGGTGATCATAAGCACAGATTCGGACTTCGCACTGACCTCATGGGCTTCATTCTCCTCATTCTCAAGGCTGTAATTCTGAAGAACTCCAAGATCTACAGCTAAGCCTACATCGACCAGTCTGCCCAGGCCTGGATCGAAGAGAGGAAGAGTATGATTATCCTTCAAGCCCTTACCAGCAAAGGTAAGCGTATCGCAGTATGTTGCTGTTTCAACCCCTCCTGCTGAGAGAGAGGTGATCGAAGCCACAATGAATATTACCAAGAGCAGACTTAATGTGCTCTTAACCACTTCATTCAAGCTCATTTTTTCTTTTTTCATAGTCCTCCTCGAGAGATGTGGCACTCATCGTTCCGGCAAATGGACAATTGTCGCAATTTTACCAAATTGTAGGAAGTCATTGTTTGTATTTAACCTGCTCTGACATAAAGTTCTTTACATATCGTTAGTATTAATGATAATGAGTTGAATGAAGAATCTTAATTCATAGCTTGGTTTTAAAGAAAGTTGTCAGTCCCTCATATCTATTCTACATCATAATTGGTATATTTTTTTAAAAAAATGGAATCCACTTCGATGGCGGTCACAGACCACACTTCTAAAAATTTTCTTCATAAACTCGCGATGATCCTTTCTGATAGTGGTATGTAGGGATTCGATATATCAGTAACAGCATTTTAATTCCTTGGAGCTGGTGGTGGCCTCCAGTTTGGCCAGGGATTGGTATAGAGAGCTGTCATCGCAGGGCAGCCATTGCATAGACTGCAACGATTCAATATTGGTCGCCCCGGGGACCTTGCCCACTCTGATGAGAGCAGAGGTGCGAGCGGATATGCTATCGTTGCCCTCAATGGACCTGCCTTCAACCAGGGCATCTACCTCGAAGAGCCCCTCCCTTTCTGCCCGGGCCATGAAACTGACCGTCCTTCTCCGCCCAGAATCGAGCTTCTTGATATTCCATTTGATCACTCCCGACTGGTTTTCCAGGGTGGCAGTGGTGGAGTTGATGAAGCTCATGCCCTGGGGGAGAAGAGCAGTGACATTGGCGCTCATATTATAGCCGGCGGAGTTGTTCAGTATCAACCGATAGTTCACAATCCTCTCATCGCTCTGGGAGATGGTGGCGCTGAAATCCAGGGGCAATATCTCCGGTGCACATTCTCCCCAATCCACATCCAGTGTGGTGCTGTTGCTCACCCTGAGGTTCCTCTCCTTAAAGGCTCCCCTGGTGCTGTAAACATAGATGGTGTTTGCCCGCGCCCGGTTGGTATAGTTCTCCTTTCGGGTGATGACCTGGAATTGCATATCAATGGAGGCGGACTCACCCGAGCCGAGGGAGGGGATTGACCAGTTGCCGTAGCTCCTGGTAAGCTCTATCGGCTCGATGGAGGAGCCTATGAAGCGGGTTCCCGAGGGGAATGTGTCCCGGACGTATATCGGGGCAAAGGTCCTGTTGCCATCATTGACCACAGTGACTGTGAACCAGAGGATATCACAGCGATCGGGATCGACATGACCCTTCTTGTACACGGACAGGTGGGGGGTGGCATACTTGGGCAGGATGGTGATCTTTCTCTCGATATTATAGCTGCCCACATAATCGTCCTCCACAAACGACAGGCTGGTGGAGTTATTATCCGGCCTGAAGGCGGATTTGAGATTGGCTCTGCCTGTGAAGTTGGATGATGTCTGCAGCACATTGGGCCAGTTTACCTGAACCTCTTTATCCATCCTTTCCAGACTGCTGTAATGCTCCTCAGCATAAAGGCTATTGGAGATGTTCAGCTTGAAGCCCTCCTCCCACTTATGAGAGCGGTTTATAACTGAGCGGGGTGAGTACTCATAGCTCGATGGGAGATAGATCAGGCTCAAGTCCTTTCGGGCCTTGTCTCCTCCCTTGATGAGCTCCTCTGCCCGATATATACCGCTTCCCCGCTCGTAGGTGGAATAGCCCTTTTTGGCCTTCTTATATACATCCACATATCCCGGTTCGCTGGTGGAGTTGACTGTTCTCTGGTAGTCATCTCCAGAGATGCTCTCATCCACTGCAAATGCGCCCAGGTAATCCTCAGAGAGCTTCAGGCTCTCGGAATAATACTCAATATTTGTCCTGCCGACAGAATCAGAGCTGAGGTTGAGCTTCAGGGAGCCATATTCAGATCGTGTCTGGAGGTCCTTGGATATGGATGAGGCATAAGTGGTCGACTCAGCTGCCCTTGAGCTGTGCTCTCCCTCATTACTGCCGGCAACCGTGGCCGATGATTCCGCCCACCTGGAATCATATACAGCAGTCATGTTGCCTGGAAGCTCATGGACAGTCTGTTCATGGTTCATAGAGAGGCCATCCTTCCTCAACTGAATGCTGCTTGTATTGGTGATCATATTGAGATTCATCTTGATGGAGCTCTCGCCCTGGTAGTCGCCCGATCCATGCTCATGGGAGAGCAGGCTGCTGCCATCCGGCCCGACGGCACGATCATGCACATTTACATAGCCTTTGCCAGAGACTCTCTCAATCATATTGAACCTCAATGCCTTGCTCTCCTCCTCTTCGCAGGGGACGCCTGAATTAGCCTCGCCGGGAGTGGATTCCATGAACAGCCATTCAGCCCCTCCATCCGGATACCTGCCCCAGGCACAGCTATTACCCTGGATATCAAACAGGCTTATGGTACGATCCATCTCCTGACCGGTATCGCTTAAGAGGGTGAGGACGGCACCAAAATTGTTGATCCACTTCTCGCTGAAGCTCAGTTGATAAAAGCCGCCCGGGGGTATAACTGTTCCATCAGGGACGAGCTCCTTTCTGGGCAGATCATCTCTGGAAATGATCGCCCAGCCGCTCACATCCACCTCTCCCGGACCGCTATTATATAGTTCGACCCATTGAACCTCTACATCGTCCTCCAGGTAATCCAGCTCCACCTCATTGACCATCACCGATCCTGATGCCAGGTGAGGAAGGCAAAGGAGCAGCGCCAGGAGGATCAAAATATGTGCAGGTCTCATCTTTGCGCCTTCGGTTAATATCTCCTGAAATAAAAGAATATCCCTACTATCTGTAAGAATCTGAAGGTGGAGATGATACAAAAAGCCTCTGCTGATCCATGCGTCTATCATAAGAGAAGCAGATGCCTGCTCACAGGCAGGCGGTATGACAGTGGGAGATCAAAAGCGGACTGCGGGAACTGCCTGATGGCAGTTATCGTCTTCTCCTGACCAAACCGGGGCAAATTATGCGCGAAGTTTATGCGCTCGAGAACGAGCAGAAGTAGAATAAAAATGTTAGTTCCGACCTCCGAATCATAAGCATGAGAACGGCTGAAAAGACATCAATGAGCAGATAGTACGGGCTTCAAGTATCAACCTTGATGCCGCGCCTCTCAAAGAATTCTATCAGCGCCGCCTCTACGATCTGGCTGTGGTCTTGGCTGCTGGATCTTGTTCTCACCGCATAAGCCTTCAGAGTGTTGGCCAGCGATTCAGTCATTTCAAAATCGATTATCATGGCATTAGCCACCTCCGCTTCTCTCAGCATATTGCATATGGGCTCTCTTCTGCCCCTTTGAGCCTGCTTCCATCCAAATGAGATTGAATGCACTCAGGATCGGAGCCGGGGAGCCTCTGGATAAATATATGAATCCCGCCAATAAGGAGTTTATGGCACAATCTAAGAATATTTAGCACAAACTGTGAAGCATTGATCCGTCCAACAGTTCAGAGAGCTAATGTCTCTCTTTCAAAGAGCGGAGAAGAGCGGGCAGACTCATGGAATTGAGGATATCCTTCTTCTCCAGCCAGGCCCTTCGGGCGACATTCACTCCATACTTCATATTAAGAAGCTGGGCGGCGTCGTGGGCATCGGAGTTGATGCACATCAGAACCCCCATCTCCTTCGCCCTCCGGGCATTGACATCATTCAGGTCCAGACGGCTGGGATGGGCATTGATCTCCAGAGCGGTGCCCGTCCTCGCGGCTGCCTCTAAAACCGCTGCGAAATCCATGGCTGATGGCTCTCGCTGGTTGATGATCCTCCCTGTCGGGTGGCCGATGATATCCACGTTCTCGTTCTCCATGGCCGAGATCAACCTTCCTGTGATCGCCCTCTCATTCTGCTGCTGGGCCATGTGCACCGAGGCAATGACGATATCTATCCTCTGCAGGATGTCGTCAGGATAGTCCAGGCTGCCGTCTGCCTTTATATCCACCTCTGCCCCCATAAGAACGGTGATGCCATCAAGGCTCTCATTCGCCTCGGCCACTGCCTTTATCTTCTCCTCCATCCTCTCTATTACAATCCCTCCGGCGATGCCCACAGAGGGGGAGTGGTCGGAGAATGCAATATACTCATAGCCCAGGGCGCGGGCGGCATGGGCCAGCTCGATGATGGAGCCTCTCCCATCAGACCAGTCGCTGTGGACATGCAGGTCGCCCCGAATATCCTTCTCCTCGACCAGTTTGGGCAGGCGCCCCTCCAGTGCAGCCTCGATCTCCCCCCGATCCTCTCGCAGCTCAGGCGGGATGTAGGGCAGGCCTACAGTCAGATAGATATCCTCCTCCCGGTCAAAGAAGAGCTCCTGGCCATCGGCCAGGCGGGTGAGGGAGTACTCGCTCAGAGAGTAGCCGCGATCAAGGGCCAGCTGGCGCATGCGGACATTATGCTCCTTGGAGCCGGTGAAGTACTGAAGCACAGTGGCATAGGAGCGGTGCTCAACTATCCTCAGGTCCACCTGGATGGTATCATTCATGATGACGCTCGCTTTGGTGGGGCCCTTGGCCAGGACTTCCTCCACCAGGGGCATCCTCACAAATGCGGCCACGATCTCCTCCGGCCTTTCCGCCGTGGCCAGGATATCGACATCTCCCACGGTCTCCTTCCGCCGGCGGTAGCTGCCGGCAGCAGTGGCATGCTCCAGGCCCTCTATCCGGCCCAGATAAGCCAGGATCTCATTTACTATCGGTTCAGCATTGCTGTAGAGGATGCGACCGCTGCGCTTTCTGTATCTTTCAATGGATTTCAGAATGTTTTTCTCCCGCACCTCGCCCATTCTGGGAAGCCGGCGTATGCGATGCTCTCTTGCCGCCCTCTCCAGTTCATCCAGGTTGGTTATGTTCAGCTTCTCATGAAGCAGAGAGACTGTCTTTGGGCCCAGCCCCGAGATCTGGAGAAGCTCAGCCAAGCCAGGCGGGGTCTGCAGCAGAAGCTCCTGATGGGATTTGATCTTTCCCGTGCGCAGGTACTCCTCGATCTTCTCAGCGATTGCTTTTCCCACGCCTGGTATGGACTGAAGCTTCCTTTCCCGGCAGAGCTTCTCGATGTCCTCATTCAGAGACTCTATCGCCCTTGCCGCTTTGCTGTAGGCTATGATCTTGAAGCGATTCTGGTCATGCAGCTCCAGGAGCTCTGCCATCTGATAGAGGATGAGAGCGATCTCGCGGTTCTTGGCGGAATCTATCACAATGAGGAGTAGATCGCATGTGCTATAAGAACAATGCTTCGATAACCTATCCGAGAGCATTTTTAGGTTCTTCGCAGAGGCGTGCGGGCGGCTTGCAGCAGAGAATTCTTCTCTGTGCCTTGATATCTCTGCGGCTGGACCCAAGCATACTGATTTCACCAGCCAGCCTCAGGATGGACCATCTGCATAGATCGTTAAGGCTGCTGCCTCTCGGGCGTCAAGGCCTTTATGCACCACCCCGCAGATCCTTCTGGTGATCAGCTCGGGATCTTGATGCTGGAAGACATTTCTCCCAATGGCCACCCCCTTCGCTCCAGAGGAGATTGCACCCTGCACCATGCGAAGAAGATCCAGCTCCGTCTCCACCTTGGGGCCGCCTGCGATCACCACCGGAACCGGGCAGCTATCGACGACACTGGCAAAGCTATCCGGATCCCCTGAGTAGTTGGTCTTGACGATATCCGCGCCCAGCTCCGCTCCCACCCGGGCGGCATGGGCGATGCTCTCAGCAGAGTACTCATCCTTGATCCTCTTCCCCCGGGGGTACATCATAGCCAGGAGAGGCATGCCCCATTCCTGGCAGTGGCGGGAGATCTCTCCTAAGGTAGAGAGCATGCTGCTCTCATCCTCTGCCCCCACATTGACGTGAATGCTCACTGCATCTGCACCGATCTTCAAAGCCTCCTCCACTGTCGCCACCAGGACCTTGTTGTTCGGATCGGGTCCCAGGGCTGTGGAGGCTGAGAGGTGGATGATCAGGCCGAGGTCCCGGCCGTAGCCTCTATGGCCGAAGGTGGCAGCGCCTTTATGCACCACTGCGGCATCTGCTCCCCCCCGAGCCACAGCATCGGCGATGCTTTTGACGCTCTTGATTCCCGTGATGGGTCCAACTGTTACCCCGTGGTCCATGGGGATTATGACGGCGTTTCCTGTATTGCGATTGAATATCCTCTCCAGGCGAATCGATGTCCCTCTCAATCTCGGCAACCCCTTGTTATTGGCTTATCTCGCATATCCCTCATTTAATGTATAGATCAATACACTATTGTATGATATCTATCATTGATGCGCAACATTGCATATTTATACCTTCCGTCCGCCTTAAAAGGAGGGGATGTGGTTGAGTAAGCCTGAAATAGGGGAAAAAACTCCGTATCCAGAGAGTGATTTGGATGGGTTTCGGTGTATCTGGCCTCGATCGGCTGCAAAAGACTGCAGAAGAGCTCTTTTTCATCTTTCTGCTGGCAGGCCTTTCTTTAAACCTGATATTGGGAACAGCACTGGCAGGCACTGAGACTGGGGAGTTCTGCCCCGATTGCCCCGATTGGACCAACCTTGATGGCTGGTATTCCCAGAGGGAGTCTTATGTGAATGGCATGCATAACCCCAGCCCTCCCGCCCGGGAGAGCAGGACAGATTCGCCAGCACAGGCCGCCACCATATCCCTCCCAGAAAAAGAGCAGGAGGACTACCCCATCCCTTCCCTCCTCACCCGGGCAGGTTCGATCGATGGCGATAGGATCATCCTGGATGTGCGCTCCAGTCAGGAGTATCAGGCGGGGCATATCCCTGGTGCCCGCAACATCTACTGGAGGGATCTGCAAAAGGATGGGGCCTTGGACCAGATCCTGGCCCGGGATGCTCTGAGCCGGGCAGGGATATCTGCCAGCGACCGTCTTCTCATCTATGGAGATTCCAGTGATCAGGGTGCAGCTTTTGTCTTCTGGGCTCTCTCATACCTCGGGCAGGAGGATGTCAGCCTGCTTGATGGAGGGGTTGATGCCGCCATTGATGCTGGCCTATCTCTGAGCGCAAATGCGCCCTCTCCCACACCGACCAACTACACCGGCCGCACAGTACCATGGCTCCTGGTGACCCCTGAGAACCTCGATGGCATGCTCGGGCGGTCTGATGTCAATATTCTGGATGCGCGGGACTTCTCCGAATACGGCAAGAACAGGATCACCAATGAGGCCATACCCCTGGGCCTGGATAAGGTCTATAAAGATCGGGAGATCAAGGATGCCTCCATACTGAGGGACCTCTTTGGCCGGAGATTGGATGAGTCCGGGACCGCCATTGTCTACGGTACGCCAGAGGCCTACAGCCTCTTTTTCAGCCTCCGGCTTATGGGCTACAATGCCACCCTGCTGGAGGGGGAATGGTGGAAGGGGAGCAGGTGGGCGGTCAGCAATGTGAGATAAGCCGGCAAAAAGGAGCTGCCCAGCCCCTCCCGGGGAAGAATCTTCTCGAATTCATCAATCCTCTCTTCTCCCTTCAATCCTTGAGAAGAGCTCTTGTCGCCACCTCCAGGGCCCCGGCCGATCCCAGCACCGGCCTCCAGCCAAGCCTCTTGATCCTATCAATGGAAAGGAGCATCAGCTTCACGTCCCCTCTCCAGCCCCGGCCGTCTACCCCGCCGGTGTAGCTGTACTGGACCTCATCCAGACCCATCTGGCCTACTACGATATCTGCAATCCCGGTGACATCTATGGAGTCCTCTGATCCTATATTGAAGAGGTTGACCCGGTCAGCGGAGTTCTCCACTGCATGGATCATAGCATGGATGCAATCCTTCACCTCCAGGTAGGACTTGCGCTGTTTTCCTGAGCCCAGGATCTCCAGCCTGTGAGGGTCGTTCTGCAGCTTTCTGATAAAATCCACCAGGACTCCATGTGTCCCCCGCTCGCCCACGATATTGGCAAAGCGGTAGATCCAGGACTGCATCTGGAAGGTATGGCAGTATGAGGAGATCAGGGCCTCGCAGGAGAGCTTGGAGGCTCCATAAAGAGAGATGGGCAAAAGAGGGCCGTACTCCTCGGGAGTGGGAAGAACTGCCGCCTCACCGTAGACGGTGGAGGTGGAGGTGAATGCTATCCTGCAGGCATTATTCTCCCTCATCGCCTCCAGGAGGTTGTAGGTGGCCAGGACATTCTGCTCCAGATGAACGCGGGTGTCCTCTGCACCCAATTTCACATCCGGGTTGGCAGCCAGATGGAAGACGAGGTCCTTTCCTGTTACTGCCTCATCCAGCACCCCGGGATCCATGAGATCGCCGATCAGGAGATGAAAGTTTGGGTTGTCTTGATAGGGGGCGAGAAACTCCGTTCTTCCGGAGCTGAAGTTGTCAAGCACTGTCACCTCATTGTCCAAGAGAAGCCTCTCCACCAGATGGCTGCCTATAAACCCTGCCCCTCCTGTGACGAGGATTGATCTATCCTTTAGCATCAGGGGGGTGAATTTCTCTGCAAGTTAATCAAGATTGTGGAGAGGGTGATATATTCAGGCCGTGGGTGTTTTTAAATTTCTAAATTAATGGCATTACAATCATGTGGCGTCCTCCCTGGAAGCCAGGGGATATCAAGTACAGATCATACCCTTCAACTCGGAATCGGATATGGAGGAGGTAGTGAGGTTGGTCCTCTCTCACTCTCCGGAGCTGGTCGGCCTCTCCATGGTCTTCACCAGCAGGGGAAGGGAGTTTTGCCGGCTGGCGGAGGCTTTGCGGAAGGGTGGCTACAGCGGCCATCTGACTGCAGGAGGGCCTTTCGCCTCATTCAACTGCGAGTCGCTGCTGCGAGATTTCCCTGCCTTCGATTCCATCGCCCTGGGCGAAGGGGAGACTCTTATCTGCAACCTGGCGGAGAACCTGAACGATCTTTCTCATTCCCGGAATTTGCTACCGGAGGCCTGGTGGAAGCTTGGCCTTAAACCCCTCAACAAATGAGCAGGATGACCTGGACAGGCTGCCCTTTCCCAGGCGCACCACCTTCCACAGTTACTTTGGCAAGCCCATAGCCAGCATCCTCACCAGCCGGGGCTGCTGGCGAAACTGCGCCTTCTGCAGCATCAATGCCTGGTATGACCGGGTGGGGGGAAAGAAGTTTCGCATAAGGAGCGTAGACAACATTGTATCCGAGATGAAAGAGCTCTATGATCTGCATGGTGTTCGGATTTTCAATTTCCAGGATGACAACTTCTTCCTGCCGGATAGAAGCCAAGCCCTGCAGAGGTTTGAGAGCCTGAGGGACAAGCTCGCCCAGGAGGGGGTAGAGGATATCGCCATTGCCATCAAGGCCCGCCCGGACAGCATCACCTGTGAATCCATAAGCAGGCTCAATACGCCATGACTCCCACTCTGCCTCTGCCTCCTCCCCGTGCCGTCTGGCCGGGGGTAAGAGAGACGGCGCATATGATGGCTGCGGACCCCTGGCTCCAAGGCCCTACCCCCTATCCGTGGAGGCCGATCCTGGATGAGATCGCCAGATTGCCGGAACGATATGGGCCTCAGCCCTCTCCCCTGGAGGTATCATCTCCTCTCTGAGATTGCAGACATACTTGCCCGGTATAGCTATGGAATGCTCAATCCTCAGCCTCTGCCCCCCAGAGTGGCGGCCTTTCCGGGAGTCAGAGAGCCCGCTCATCCGATGGCAGCTATGCAACCGGATATGTCCAGACAGCTGCTGGCCGAGCTGGCACTTACCCTCCAGAGGTACGGTCTCCAGATCTAGGATGAATACGGCTGCAGCATGCCCTGGCGACATGGCATGAGGCGAATTTTATCTTTTTTTCGGCTCCTCGCTGTTTCGTGTGGGTAGCTGGTTAAATCTATATAGGAACTCAGGCCAGAAAATTAGCCGTGTCAATCTCCCAGGAAGTCCTATTTAAGATAGCATTGAATCTTGAAGATCCTTGGTACATCAAGACCATAGATTTCAGTGCTGAAGAAAAGCAACTTGATATATACGTTGACTTTGAACCAGGCAGCAAATTTCCTTGTGCGAAATGTGGCAATCCAGGTTGCAGCGTGCATGATACTATCGAAAGAACCTGGCGACATCTGAACTTCTTTCAGTTTAAAACCTATATCCACTGTCGTGTCCCTCGCACTAGCTGTGAAGACTGCGGAGTGAAGCAGTCAAAGGTCCCCTGGGCAAGAAAAGGCAGCGGTTTCACCTTGCTTATGGATTCTCTTATTGTCCTTATGGTTCAGTACATGACTGTCACTGCTATTGCTAAAATGATTGATGAACATGATACTCGAATATGGAGAGTCCTGCAACATTATGTCGCAGAAGCTAGATCCAATGAGGACTTTTCAATGGTTAAATCAATCGGAGTTGATGAGACCTCAAGAGCTAAAGGGCATAAATATGTTTCAGTATTTATAGATCTAGACAAGTCGAGGGTTATCCATGTATGCGAAGGAAAAGATGCCTCAACGATCGAATCGTTTAAAGATGATCTAGAGCAGCATAACGGATCTAGCGAAAATATTGAAAATTTCTGTTGCGATATGTCACCAGCTTTTATATCTGGCATAGAAAATAGTTTTCCTAATGCAGCAATAACGTTTGATAAATTCCATGTTATGAAATTGATGAATGAAGCCGTTGATAAAGTCAGACGTGAAGAACAATCACATAACGCTTTACTGAAAAGGACGAGATATATCTGGCTCAAAAATCCCGAGAACCTCTCAGCCAAACAGAATAAGATGCTAACGCCACTAAAAAGTATCCGATTAAAAACGATGAGAGCTTATAATATTAAATTAGCCCTTCGCGACTTTTGGAGCTATGAATATCGGAAATCCGCCGAGGACTACCTCAAACGCTGGTATTATTGGGCATCGCATAGCAGACTCGATCCTGTGATCGAATGTGCCAAAATGATAAAGAATCACTGGAATGGCGTGACTAATTATATTAAAACCAAAATCGATAATGGTATCCTGGAAGGGACAAATAGTCTGATCCAGGCTGCAAAGGATAGTGCCAGGGGTTTCAGATCAACAAAAAATTTCATCACTACTATTTATCTTAGGACAGGAAAACTCAAATTCAATTTACCCACATAATTCAGCGAAGAGCCTTTTTTTCTGACCTTGATATCTGTGGCCGGAAAGGCTCTCGGATCGTAGTATACCGCCCGCACAATTTAGCGAAGAGCTGATTTTATCTTCTTGCAGCTCCTCTGTATGGGTCGATGAGATGATCTTTGATCAAGGGGATAAAAAAAGGGCAAAAGAAGCAAGAAGGGCAAGGGGGAGGGTGAGAGTGGCAGAAGAAGCAGGGGATGCAGGGAGAGCAGGGGAAGCAGAGAGAGCGGGGGATGCAGGAGGAGCAGAAGGAGCATTCGGACTGGAAGAGATGGGTTCGGATGAGCTGCCCCTCTCCTTTCTCACCGCCAGGCAGCGGGAGGTGCTGCAGTTGCGCCACCAGGGCCTCTCTCAGCAGGATGTGGCCGATCGGCTGGGGACCACCCGCTCCAATATCAGCATTCTGGAGAAGCGGGCCCACCAGAACATCCTCCGGGCGGAGAGAACGGTTCAGCAGTGGATGATGATTCGTGCTCCGATCCACTTATTCGTAAAGGGGGGAACGGATGTCTTCGATCTTCCCAGGATGATCTTCGCCGCAGCCGATGAAAAGGGTATCAGGCTGCCTGTGACATCGATGGATATACTGGTTCAATTGCGGCGAAATGCGCCCCGGCTATTTCATAAGAGGGCCTTGGAGAGGGACGCCAGGATCTATGTGAACAAGAGCGGAGCTGTATTGGTTGAAGAGGCTCAGTAGGGGATGGGGCATGATGCCCATCAATCCCGCTTGCTCGCCTCACTGGCGCCCCGGCCTCTTCAGAGGGAAAAGCTTTTTCTCTTCTCAACCCGTTGCCAGGATCGTGAACGGAATATCTCTCTTCCCCCGTCTCATCTCTGCATTCATCCTGCTCGCAGTAGCCCTGAGCATCCCTGCCCTGGGCTCAGTCACTGAGTACGGCCGGAGCACAGAGGACCTAATAGGCGTATTCTCAATCGAGAAGACCATTCGGATCGGTGGCAGTAGCCAGGACCTCCTCTCGGGAGACGAGGCTGATCCACTGAGCCCGCCCAGAAGCCTTTACAGATCCCTTGCTGACGACCAGGCCCCCAGCCTGGCAGGCTTATCAATCGAGCCGCAATCGATCCCCGTCAACTCCAGCCAGCCGGTCAATATCAGCCTTCATGCCATAGATGACCAGGCATTCCATGAGGCCCGGGCCAGCTTCTCAGGGCCTGGTGAATTGGAGGCTGTCGCCCTCTTCCCGGCATCGAGCATCAGCTCAGGATCGATCAGGGATGGCTGGTATTACACCAGTATAATCCTGCCCTCCAATCAGACCGGCGTCTGGCGCCTGGAGAGCTTGACACTAGCGGACCGGGACGGCAATAAAAGGGAGCTGACAGGAGAGGAGCTGAAGGAGCGCGGATTTCCTGTGCAGGTGTTGGTGGTCAGGCCGGATGCATCCATCCTGCCGGATGGCATTGAAAATATTTGAGAGGGGATTGAGGGGTTGAGCAATGGTTGAGGCACCAGAGCAATGAGATAAGAAGGCTTGGCCAATTGGCAGACCGAGAGGCCATCAGGCGGAGTTCCCGGACCGAATCCTTTTTCTACTAGCGTAATATTATTAGAAAGTATGGGCAAGCTCAACAAGCTATTGATAAGCGGCCGCTTCCATTTCTGCATCCTGGCGGTCCTCATCCTCCTGCAGATATCCTCCTCTCCTGCCGCGGGGCTCACCGACCTGGACTGGCGCATGAGCAGCTCGAAGTACGCCAGAGCTCAAGTCAACAATGAGACTGCTTTTCACGGGGCCAATTGTGCTGATCTCTCTGTGGACAAGAAGGGCACCACAGTGCGGGCGCGCATCTACATGGACGAGCCCATGCCCCTGGAGAAGATAGATGCATTGAGTCTGTGGGTGAATCCCGGGTCAGGAGATGGAAAGGTCGAGATCGAGTTCTATCTGGATGGCGACATGAGCGGCAGATATGAGAGCAAGGACCCTCAGGATGCCAGGATTCGCTCCATCAAACGCTCATGGTCGGAGCTGGGATTCTCCTCCGGCCAGTGGAGTGAGCTGGATGGCTTCACACTCGAATATGAGAAATACGGCGACAAGAAATTCCCCCGCGGCAGCCTGAATGATTTCAAAGGCTGGCTGGAAGGACAGAGGGTGGTCCGGATCTATATCACCCTTTACAAGGATTCCAAAGTGCCTGTGACCTCGGCCCTCATAGACTATATCCGGGTGGGTGATCAGATCATCTCCTTCGAGCCCCTGGAGGAAGAGAAGGTCAAGGGCGGCCCCAAGAGTGCCGCCGCCGGGAGCAAGATCACCTACACCATCACCTATGGCAACAATGAATTCCAGCCGGTGAACCTTGTAGTCTATGAGAACTACGACCCAAAAACAGTATTCATCGAATCTAACCCCGCCCCCGATCCGGGAACCAACAACCGCTGGACCATTCCCTCTCTCGCCCCAGGCGAGCATGGCCAGATCAAGGTGGTGGTGAAGACCAGAAAGCCCGCTGCAAAAGCCGATATATCGGGCGTTGTCTTGGGTGTTGGCTACACCTCCACTCATGGCATGCTATCCACAGATTATGAGAGCTACATCATCACCAACGAGGTACGGATTCTGGCGGGGAATACCAGCTTTTCCGCTTCTGTAAATACAGCAATAAAACCGGTCATCGGCTCCACCCTGGATTATGGCGAGCACGGCTCAGGATCATACCGGGCGGAGGAGGATCTCAAACTCAGGTCATCGAGCATCTCTGCAGGGCGCAGCCTGACTGCCATCCAGGCACCCTGCACTCTCCTTCTTCCCCGCCGCTCGATCTCCTTGGAGGAGAGCTGGTCTGCAGCCGTCCGGGCGCAGAACAACTATCGGGAGCTGGGCTGGAGGGACAGATACCATGAGGCAGGCTCCATCAATCTGAGCTACAGGACGAGTCTGGGAAAGACGATATCCTATCTGCAGACTTCTGCCCAGTTCAATGGCACCGCCGATAGAAGGGCGGTCTGGGCGGGTGGATTCATAGATCAGCGATTGGCGGGCAACTACAGCCTGGAGGGGGAGGCAAGATGGAGGTACTCCAGCAAGAGGATAAGCGGCCAGTCGCTGGATGAGCTGGACTGTGGAATAGAGATCGGAGAAGAGGCACTGGAGGGGGACGGCTGTCTGTGATATCCGAGATCGAAGAGATGGCTACCGGGGCGCAGAGGAGGCTCCTTGGATCTTAATAGATCCGGGCGTGATCAGACCCTGCAGGATCGCTTGCCAAGCATGATGCTCATCAATCCCGCTTGCTCGCTTCAGCTGCCATTAGCAGTCCAGCCACCTGATCTGGTGTCAGCTCCTCGGGCCGCATATTGATCAGAGTCCGGTCCAGCTCAGAGATGGTCATCTTATCAATCCCGTATGCTGCCAGCCCTTTCTTCACTTTTTTGCGCCTGTTTCTGAAGAGCATATCCGCCATCCTCATAAAGGCCCTGGGGTCCACCTGGGGCCTCTCTTTACGCGGGCGGAGCCTGACTATCATCGAATCCACCTCGGGAACAGGGCGGAAGGACTTTCTGGAGACGTTCTCCAGGATCTCGATATGGGAGAAAAAGCCGGCCACCATTCCCAGCCGGCCGTAATTTTTGCTGCCAGTCTGGGCCCTGAGCCTCAAGGCGAACTCCTTTTGGAACATCAGGACCGCCAGATCGAAGGGTCGGGCGAGGAGGCGGTAGGTGATCTTGCTGGAGATGCTGTAGGGAAGGTTGGATACGATCTTATTGTACTCGGGAAGCGGGACGGTCAGAGCATCGGCATGTATCACCTGTACATTCGCTGCCAGAGAGCATAAATTGGCTGCCAGATCGGGATCGATCTCCACTGCGTAGACCAGGCCGGCGCGGGCAGCCAGCTCCCGGGTAAGTATTCCTTCCCCCGGCCCGATCTCAAGCACCCAATCCTGGGGCCCAAGCTCGGCATGGCTCACAATGGTATCCACAACTGAGTGATCGATCAAAAAATGCTGGCCTAGTATCATCTTGTGCGAGGCAATGTGGTAAAGACCCGATACTTGATCCGGTCATCCATCAGCTCGTCCTCGATGCGTTTGGCTATGAGCTTCTCCGGGCTGTAAAGGCCCTTCACCCTCTCCACCAGCTCAGCAAAGCTCTTGAAGGGCCCCTTCTTGCGCTCGTTGAGCACCGACCACATCAGCTTCTTGCCTATGCCCGGCAGAAGCTCCAGGCCGTGCATGCGGGTGGTGATGGGGCCGGCATCATTGAAGTAGCGAATGAACCTGGCCTCATCCTCCAGTACTATGGTCTGAATGATGAAAGGCAGCTCCAGCTTGGCGCTATTGGAGAGCTCAGAGTAGTCAATTCTGCGGTTGACATGATCGATTACATCCCTGCTGCCACTGCCGATGTAGACCCGATCCCCTGCCACAGGAACCACACCCTCTTTGGGGGTCATCTCCATGAGCACAAAGTTGGTCTCGCCCACCGCCTGAACTAAAGGCTGCTTCTGGTAGGTTCTGCCATCTGTCGTACGGCCGTGAGGGAGGTAATCGAGAACCCTAGCTATCTCTTCTCTCTTTGGCGGTCTCCCCTCAGCCATTGGCCCTACCCCCTGAATACGATCTCTAAAATTCCGCTGAGCTCTTCCTCGCTGAGGTTGAACCTCTCTTTGGCATAGATCGCCCTCAGCTCATCCTTGCTGACCGGCCTGATATCTGCGATCTTCACCGCCAGAGGCTTTGTCATCTTCTCCATTTTCATCAGCTCAGCTACCAATGCTCTATTCTCTTCTGCGTTGCCCTTGGAAAAGAGCTCGGCATGCCTTATCGCCCGGCGAAGTTCATAGCCCAGCTCCTCTTCATCAGCCCGCTTCTCCCTGATCTGATCGAGGATCTCCTTGACCTCCGCCAGGGTCAGGAATTCCTCCTCTATGATGCTCTTGACAATCATCTTATTTTTGCGCCTTAAGGTGCTCAGGCAATGTGATCAGGGTCTTGGTGGCATTGCCATCGGTGACCTTCAGGACGAATGCTCTGCCCCTCTTTCCAATGACCTCGGCCGTCTTGCCGTGGAACCTGGGGTGTGGCATCCCCTTATGTATGCTGGGATCGATGAGCACGTGAACCTTTGACCCCTTATCGAACTCTTGAATAGCCCTGACTACAGGAGATATTCCACTGCTCCTGACAGTCTTGCTCAGCTTGTCTCTAGATTTCTTCCGCATTCCATGATGATGTGCCATCTGATTCTCCACCTACATCTATTACATCCAGCTCTTCGACAATCGCATCCACTCTGAGGATCTCAGCGAGGTTCGGCTGGGTTCTGCCTCCATCTCCAAAGATCAGCTCTTTGATGTAAAGGCCGCTCTCGCCCTTTACATTTATGCGAGCCAGTCTGCCCTTAACCTCGATCAGATCTGCGCTGTAGACCCTCCTCAACCTGAGCTTATCTGCCCTGCGGTGAGACACCCGAGTTGGCGTACGCTGATCGACCTGTCCAACCAATCTATTCAGGCCAGATTTAAGCTTTTCTTCTGCGACCTCAGCTCCCAGCCTGACCAGGACGGAGTAGGTCTTCTGGAAGGTGGCCTCTTTGAGCCGTTCGACCATTGAGGAATCGGCCAGGGCAAGCTCGATCACCTCTACTTTGCCCTCTGCCTGGTGGTTGATCTCTGCCTCCAACCCCGGCAGGTCGATCCTTCTCTTCCGCGGCCGGATGGCCTCCACTATGAACGGCCTGCCCCGGCCCAGCATGCGGGCATCGATATCCTCGCGACCGGCTCCGTGAAAGACTGTATCCTCAGACTCTGCCGCCTGCATCACCGCCGGCCGGATCAGCTCGTCCACCGACTCCTGGTGCATGCGCCCTGTGCCGCTGCAGCGCGGGCAGCCCCGGCCCCGGCACTCGCGACAGGGCCAGCGGGTCTGGGGAATGCCCCGGACGAGCTTTCTGTAGCGGCCGCGGATGAACAGGGATGCCACCTGCAGCTCGACCTCGCCCTTCTCCAGGTTCAGGTGGACCACCATATCCGGGCTTTTCAGATCGAAGCTCTTTCCTGTGAGTTGGGCAAGGCGTTTGCCCACCTCCCGGTTCAGCTCTGACTTGAACGGCTCGGCGTGGCGAGAGCCGCCATCTGCCAAGAGGAGCTCCTCGTTCTCCGCCAGGAGGCCGGAGATCTTCGTGCCCACCACCAGGGTGGAATACTCCCAGCCAGAAAGGGCAGCGGCAGCCCTCTCCGCCCATTTATCCAGCATCTCGTGAGACATCTCTCCCAGACAGACTGTGCAGCGAGCGTCAGGCTCATCCCTGCGGCCAAGCTTGAGCCGGGCAGGCAGGTAGCAGGGGGCCAGATCCTCCAGCAGGGCCGGATCCTCCTGCGCTGAGGCCTGCATGGCCAGGACGGTCTTCAGGGATCGGCCCCGCTCGGCATTGGTAAGGCCGGTGGACAGCATGGCAAACTGGCGGCCAAGGCAGCTATCACAGATGGGGCCCAGCCGGACTATTCTCCTGGCCGTCTCCAGGATATCGTATTTTGGATTTTCCGGGATCTTATCGCTCATAACTTCACTCATAATGACTCTTCTAATCAACTTCTATCAAGGGGATCAAATCGCTGGCTTATTAGATCTTGCCATTACAACGGGAGTGCAGAGGGTCACGGATACCCCGACCTTCAGGTCGGGGAGGAAGTGGACCCTCGCCCTGATTTCATGTTTTCTTGAGACTGATTAACAAGGCTATCATGCAATCGAATGCAGATACGCAGTTATTCAGATGATCAGATCCAGAAAGCTGAAGGTTCAGATGTTTCTGAAATCCGGCTAACTGGGCGCGCGGCCCGAAGCATACCTCGTCCTTTAGGGTGGGGTGGCCGCACGCCGTTTGATCTGCCAGATATTTTGGTGCGGCAGGATCTGGAGCTTGGGGTTCTCGGCCTCCTGCCAGGGCTATTTTCGGGATTCTCTGCCAATTCACCTCGCCACCGGGCAAGGAAGACTCGGATGGATGCTGTGCACGCGAGCGATCTGAACGAGAGGTTTGCCTGCCTCAAGTTCAGCTAATACTGATATCTTGAATTCTTGGCAGTAGGGCCCCCTTGTCTTTTCATGCGATTTCCTTCCATACGGCATCGGTTAAGGATTTTTTTGATACTATATTATTATTATTTCATTTTGCGCTTTTCTATTGAGCCAAAAACTCGAATTTGTTGAAATCAGTACTCTGTGGGCTTGAACTTTTTCTGCAAAAATCGATCTCAAAAAGTTCGGAAGCCTAATTCTATGCATGATGGTCTTAACCGATGATGCATGGATTTCCTCCAGGAGTTGATGCTGCTTAACTGGTTGTCCGCTTGGAGGGGCTCAGTCCAAGACACTATGAGTTCCGATTAGTGGAAAAGTATTTATTGCAGACAACTCCTAAAACACTGTAATCTTAAAAATTAGCGGAGCATAGCGTAAAAATGATAAACCTGGAAATAGAAGAGATAGGCAAAGAAAAAGGCCTTCTCATTCGATCCTGTCAAGTAAAAATCAATGGTAATACTATAAAAACTCCAACGAGAACAATTGGTGCCACCTTATCAAATACATTTGAGTTAAAGGAAGCTAGGCGTTATATCAATAATAAATGTAACTATTCAGCCCTGCTCGCGGAATCATTAAGAATTCAGACCGCAATCAAAGTTCTCTGAGGAATGAATGGCTTCCCTTCAAAGGCTCCTTGAATAGCATCGATAACTGAACTGGAGTTCTTTTTAACCGTAGAGATATACCCTCTAATGCGGCAAAAAATCTTCGCTCCATCCCAGCTTCTAAAGTTTCCTGAGATTTTTTGCTGGACTTTCATCATTCTCAGATCTCTCTCTGCCTGATTATTGTCAAATGGGACCTCAAAGTCATACATGAAGGCCAAGACTTCTCTCCGATACTTCTGCAATCTCTCTAACAGATTTTGGGCCTTCGTCTTTTTCTTTTGTAACTATTCAGCCCTGCTCGCGGAATCATTAAGAATTCAGACCGCTATCAAAGTTCTCTGAGGAATGAATGGCTTCCCTTCAAAGGCTCCTTGAATAGCATCGATAACTGAACTGGAGTTCTT
>Ga0255343_1001748_pt1 | contig 27830 bp, 37 predicted proteins | sample wastewater_treat_4_FD_192413 | JGI IMG/M metagenome (GOLD analysis project Ga0255343, IMG submission 192413) | Wastewater microbial communities from Lulu Island WWTP, Vancouver, Canada - plant16 | ecosystem: Engineered > WWTP > Wastewater > Unclassified | place: Canada: Vancouver, British... | reverse complement strand
TGAATTGGGAAAAGGATTCTCATTTGTTAAAAGACAAAAGAGAATATCTTTTGATGGAGACCATTTTTATATTGATTTGGTATTTTATAACTATATTTTAAAATGCTTTGTTTTAATTGATTTAAAAACAGGAAAACTATCACATCAGGATGTAGGACAAATGCAGATGTATGTAAACTACTATAAAGAAGAGCTAAAAACCGAAGGAGATAATGACCCTATAGGAATTATTTTATGTACTGAAAAAAACAATGCTGTAGTAAAATATACTGTTGCTGGAAATCAAAATATTTTTGCATCTAAATATAAACTATATTTACCTACAGAAGAAGAATTAAAAGAAGAAATTTTGAAAGAAAAAGAGATAATAGAGTTAGAAGAAAAAATCAAGAATGTAACAGAATAGATAATTTTACAAAAGGTGCGACACTGTCGCACAAATTAGATTATTAAGGAAAGGCGGTGCAGAACTTGAAAATAAAATTTGACGGAAATCAAGATTATCAAATAGAGGCAGTAAAATCAATAGTTGACATATTTGAAGGACAGACAAGCGGAAAAATGGACTTTGAAATCAGCACAAGAACAAATACACTCCATAAAAATGAACTTGGTATTGGTAATAATCTTGAACTTGATGAAAAAGAGATTTTGAAGAATGTTCAGAAAATACAGCTTCATAACGGTATTTCAAAGTCTAACATATTGCAGGGAATGAATTTTACCATTGAAATGGAAACGGGAACAGGAAAAACTTATGTATATTTGAGAACAATATTAGAACTTTATAAAAATTACGGATTTACAAAATATATAGTTGTAGTGCCAAGCATAGCAATAAAAGAAGGCGTATATAAAAATCTTGAAATAACGAAAGAACACTTTAAAATATTGTTTGATAATGTGCCTTATAACTTTTTTATATATGATTCTAAGAAAGTAAATAGTCTGAGAAACTTTGCGGCAAGTAATCAAATTGAAATAATGGTTATAAACATTGATTCATTTAATAAAGACCTTAATGTAATCAATAACGAAATTGATAGAATGATGGGAAGAAAGCCTATTGAATTTATACAGGCGACAAATCCGATTATAATAATAGATGAGCCGCAAAATATGGAAAGCGACAAATCAAAAAGTGCTATACAATCATTAAACCCTATGTGTACGTTGAGATACTCCGCAACGCATAAAAATTTATATAATCTGATGTACAGGCTTACTCCTGTTGATTCTTATAAAAAGAAACTTGTAAAAAAGATAGAGGTAATGTCTGTTACGGCAGAAGAAAATTTGAATACCCCATTTATAGAACTTATCAAGGTTGACAACAAAAGCGGTATAAAAGCACAAATAATAATTGATGTTAAAGAGAAAACAGGAATAAAAAGAAAAACACTAACTGTTAAAAATCAGACAAATTTATTTGATATATCGGGTGAAAGAGAAATTTATCAAGGTTGGATAATTGAAAATATATCTATTGAAATGGGTAAGGGCATAATTGAATTTTCAAATGGTAAATTTTTATATGAAGGGCAGAATTTTGAACAAAATAAAGATGAAATCCAAAGAACTCAAATTAGAAATACAATACTCGAACATTTGAATAAAGAATTAAGACTTAAAAATCAAGGAATTAAGGTACTTTCTCTGTTCTTTATTGATAAAGTTGCAAATTACAGAAGTTATGATGAAGCAGGAAATGAAATAAGAGGCAAATTTTCAACTTGGTTTGAAGAAGAATACAAGGAAATCATTAAAAGAGACAGGTATAAAGAGCTTGATACTTTTAACATTGAAGATATTCATAACGGATATTTTTCCATTGATAAATCGGGAAAGAAAAAAGGGCAGTATAAAGATACAAACGGAACGACAAAAGATGATGATGATACATACCAATTGATTATGAAGGATAAGGAGAGACTTCTTGACCTAAAAACTCCCCTGAAATTTATATTTTCTCACTCAACTCTGCGTGAAGGGTGGGATAATCCGAATGTATTTCAAATCTGTACTTTAAACGAAACAAAAGAAGTAATCAAAAAAAGGCAGGAAATAGGAAGAGGTTTAAGACTTGCCGTAAATCAAAACGGAATAAGAGAGAGAAATCATCTAATAAACATACTTACTGTAATGGCAAACGAATCTTATGAAGAATTTGTTGACAAACTGCAAAAAGAATTGGAAGAAGATACAGGCGTAAAATTTGGAGTAATAGAAAAACACATCTTCAGCAAGATAACAGAAGAAAAAAATGGAGAAATTGAGCCTATAGGGTTTGAAAAGTCTGAATATATTTATAATGATTTAGAAATAAACGGATATATTGATAAAAAAGGAAAAGTACAGGAAAAATTCTTTGAAGATTTAAAAAAAGATGAGGTTAAAATATCAGAACATTTAAAACAATATAAAGATGAAGTAATAGAGATAATAAAAGAAAATAGCACTATAAAAGATAGAGTTACAGATGCTTCAAAGAAGAAAAATATTAAACTTAACAAACAAATATTCCTGAATGAGGATTTTAAAATTTTATGGAACAAAATAAAGCATAAAACAACTTATTCTGTTGAGTATAAAACAGAAGAATTGATAAAAAAATCATTAATTGAAATAGAAAAAATGCCCTTAATTGAAAAAATTGTACTGCGTTCTAAAAAAGCAGAAGTAAACATTGAAAGTAAAGGAATTACTACGAAAGAAACTAAAGACCAGTTGAGCTACTCAAAAGAAGTTTATGAATTGCCTGATATTCTTACTTATCTCCAAAATGAAACAAATCTTACAAGAAGTACAATTGCAGATATTTTGATAAAATCAGATAGAATAGGTGAATTTGAGAATAATCCGCAAAGATTTATGGATGAAATAGCAAAAATTATTAATAGAGTTTTAAAATCAATGATTATTGAAGGAATAAAATATGAAAAGATAAATGATGAATTTTATGAAATGAGAAAATTTGAAGATGAAGGAACAGAAAGAGATTTGATTAGACTTTTTAAATCGGAGAAGTCTGTTTATGATTATATAGAATTTGATTCGGATATTGAAAGAAAATTTGCTGAAAAGTTGAAACAAAGAGATGATATTAAATTATTTGTAAAACTTCCTAACTGGTTCAAGGTCGAAACTCCTGTTGGGAATTATAATCCAGATTGGGCAATTGTAAAAGAAGATGAACAAAAGGGAGAAAAACTGTATTTAGTTAGAGAAACAAAGGGAAGTAAAGAAAGTGAACAATTAAGAGAAAATGAAAAATTTAAGATAGAATGCGGAAGAAAGCATTTTAAAGCAATTAATGAAGGACGACTTTAAATCAGCTATGGATTTAATGTTAGAAGTGTTAAATGGTGAGAGATATAAGGATATAATATAATTAATTAGTCGCACACAGCAATACACAAAACATACAAATATAGGATATATTAATAACTTATTATTCATAGAGTGGCTTGTATAAAAAATATAATAATAAGTAATATATCAGTATGGGAGAGTTGTAAAAACTCTCTCTTTTGTTATTGACATAGGAATAAAGATGTGGTATAATTAGGTATGGAAGATTAAAAAATTATAAAGGAGTTGGTGATTTTGAAGGTAATAAAAAGAGACGGAAGAGCTGTTAAATTCAACCCTGCTAAAATAAAATATGTAGTGCAAAAAGCTTTTGATGAGTGTAATGAAGTTCCTGATGACAGTATTATATCAAATATAATAAAAAAAGTAGAGGATAAATTAAAAGATTCTAAGCTTTCAGTTGAAGATATACAAGACATGATTGTTGTAGATTTAATAAACTCATACAAAGATGTGGGAATGGCGTATCAGTCTTATAGGGCTTTAAGGGCAGATGATAGAGTTAGAAATTATGAAGCTGTTTTTGAAAGAATGGAATCTATAACAGTTGAAGGTGATGATGAAAACAGTAATAAAAACTATACCTTGCCTTCTGTTATAAGAGATACAATAGCAGGAGAATATTTTAGAAATACTTTAGACAAAAGAGTACCTAAAAAAGTTTATCAAGCACATAAAAATATGGATATATGGTATCACGATTCTGATTTTGATAACAAGTTTACAAACTGTTGTCTTGTAAATTTAGAAGATACGCTTGAAAATGGAACTAAAATAACTAATGCTGATATAAACCCTCCCAAGAGTATTCAAACTGCTATGAACATAGCAAATCAAATAGTGGCATCTGTCAGCTCGGTTCAATATGGTGGGGTAAGTTTATCAAATTTTAATGAAATTTTAGCAAAATATGCAAAAATGAATTTTGTTAAAAACTTTAAAGATTATTTTGAGTTTTTATATGAAAAAACATATGATGATAATTTAATTATATCATCTGATAATGAAGAGTTAAAAAATAAGTATAACAAAGTTTTTACTAAAACATTAAATAAAACAGATAAAGATATATACGATGCTTGTCAACTGTATGAATATCAGACTAATTCCGTTCTTGGTAATTCCAGTCAAACTCCTTTTTCTACTATAACATTTAATATACCTACTTCATGGGAAAGTGAAAGAATAATTTTAAACTACTTAGATGTTAGAATGAAAGGATTGGGTAGTAAGGGGATAATAGCATTGTTTCCTAAGATTTCTATGATAGTTGTAGATGGATATAATTTAAAAGAAGGGGATAAATATTATTATATATTAGAAAAAGCAAGTGAATGTATAGCTAAAACTTATTATCCTGATATATTGAATTACAGTAAAGAAGATTATGATAATGGTAAATACTATGGAAGAATGGGTTGCAGGTCAAGAGTAAACCATGAATTTAAAGATAAAAATGGAAACTATATGCAATCATCAAGATTTAACTATGGAGTTCAGACATTGAATGTTCCAAGATTGGCTTTGGAAACTATAAAAAGAAACGAAGATATAAACTACTTTTTTAAATTAATAGAAAGTAAAAAAGATATAATGAAATTAGCTATTAAGTCAAGATTTAATAGAGTTAAAAATTTAAAAGCTAAGGAAGCTCCAATATTATTTCAACATGGAGCTATAAGTAGATTAAATCCAGAGGACAAAATAGAAGAATTATTAAAGACAACTCAAGCTTCAGTATCATATGGATACTTTGGAATAGATGACTGTGTTAGACTTTTAACTAATAATGAACATAATATATCCACAGAGTATGGATTAGAGTTAGGATTAAAAATAATACAAATTTTAAAACAACAAGTAGACGAAATAGCAGAAGAAACAGGACTCCCAGTATCATTGTATGCTACTCCTATTGAAGCAAGTATACATACTTTTTATATAAAAGATTTAGAGTTATATGGAAAATATATGCCTGAGTGGCTTAAAAATAGAAAATATTACACTAATAGTTTTCACTTTAGTTCAGAATTACCAATAGATGCTTTTAGTAAAATTGATATTGAGTCTAAATTTATACCTTTTAATAATGGCGGGAATATAAGTTATTCTGAAAATAGCGGTAAAGTATCTAATACAAAAGCTATTGTTGAACTGATACAATATGCTTATGATAAAAAAGTTGAATATTATGCTATGAATACAATTAGTGATGTTTGTTATGATTGTGGGTATATAGGAGAAATAGAATATAATGAAGATAATAAAAATTATAAATGTCCTAACTGTAATAATTCAAACGGTGCTAATATGAAAATTCAAAGAAGGTCGTGTGGGTACATATCAAACTACAATATAACACATGGTAAAAAGGGTAGAATGTTAGAAATAAAAAATAGAGCAAAACATTTTTAATGGCGATGCTAAATGAGAATATTTAATATAAATTATAACGACCCTGTAAACTCTATTACAGGGTTTACATTATCAATATGGTTTCAATTTTGTGAGCATAAGTGTAATGGTTGTTATTCACCTCAAACTTGGGGGGAAGGTGGATATGAAATAAGTGATTTAGAATTAAAAGATATTATACTAAAATCTAAATGGAGTAATGTGTCTTTAATAGGGGGAGACCCATTTCATCCATATAATAGAGAAGAAGTTAAAAAACTTATAGAATGGATTAAATATAATACCAATAAAAATTTATATGTATGGACTGGATATTTAAAAGAAGAGGTTAGTAATTGGGTAGATTGTAAGTATATTGATTATTTAATTGATGGTAAATTTGAAAAAGATAAATTAGATTTAAGACTATTGCTTAGAAGTAGTTTAAATCAAAAAATATATAAAAATGGAAATTTATATCTTGACAAATAAATAAAAATATGTTATATTATAATTGTCAGAAAATCTCATCTGACAAACATCTCCTTAAAGCAGGATTAATCAATCCTGCTTTTAATATATAAAGTGGTGAAAAAATGCGTGGACTAAAATATTATATCTATAATGATACAGAATATTTAATGATAGGAACAGAACTTTGCAATGACAAAGTTGTTATGAGAGTTAGAAATGTAAAAAATAATGAAGAAAGTTTAGTTGATTTGGACTATTTTCATATAAAATATAAAAGGAGTAGGTAATATGCCAAAAGTTACAATAAATTTGTTAAAATTAGAATTAATCAAAGATACATTAGTTGTATTATAAGAATTATTAAATGATAGTAGGTTGCCAAATGATTTGTATTTAGAATATGGCGAAAAGTTTGAAGTAATTTGGAATGTTAAAAATGATTAATTCTACTATTTATAAGAAATATTATATGCATTTGGAGCACTAAAACAGTAGTAGATTTCTTATAAAAATCTGTAAAAATATATAAAGTAGTGCCTATAATTACTTTATATTACTACATGGAAATTGTATTTGCAGTTGTCTAAGAAAATATAAATATCATAAAACCCACAAAGGTTGGATTTTTGAGTTAATAAATCGTCAATAAAAGTATATTTCATATTAAACATCGAGATATAATAAAATATACTAAGAAAGATAAAAGTTTTTATATTGGATATGTTATAAGTATTGATAATGTAAAGAAGAGTTGTTCTTTTGTAGATAAAGAAGGAAATCAATATAAAAGGTATGGAATAAAAAGTTGTAAATTATTACAAAGAAATAAATCTATAAACTTTATATAAAATTATATATTTTTATAGATAAAAAATAGGAGGGATATAAAGATATGGTAGAAGAAATAATAAAAACAGATGAGGAATTAGATAACGAATGGTATGACTGGTACTGCAACATAATACACTCTCAACCACAGGAGTTGAGTGAAGGATTAGAATATGCTTATCAAAAGTGGTACGATGAAAATGAATTAAGTTTTAAGAAGTTGAAAGATAATGGTTATTCTGAAAGAGCTATATTAAAAAAAGCTTTTATGTTGGGGCTGAAATTCAATGGGCAGTAAAATAAAGAAATTATTTTCTCTTATATTTAGAGAAAAGGAAATATACAATGAATGTATAGAGTGTAATTGTGATGACATCGAGTATTGTGATAAAATATGTCAGCAACATATAGTCTATGAGTTAGATAAAAAACAGGAAGTGATTAAAAGTGAGTGAGATAGATAGAATAGAAGTTTATGATAATGATTATAATGTAATAGCTACAATTTCACCAGAAATAATAAAATCTATGTCTGATAATCATAATATAAGAGTTTTATTCTTTGATGGAACTTTTATAGAAGGGAAAGAAATAGATTTTTCAGGAAATGTAAATATTAAATAGGAGATGATATGAACAATGCTTAAAGAAAGAGAATTTTTAGTAAATGAGAAAAATAAAGTTTGGTATGTGGTCGATATAACAGATAATGTAGCCGAGATAATCAAAGTAAAATGGGATTCAGAAATACAAGGTTTTAAATTTAAAGATAAACTTAAACAGGTAAATGTTAATGATGATAACTTATTCAAGTTTAGAAGTTTTGACCCCGATGAAGCACGGACTGTTGCAATAGTATTGAAAGAAATACAATATGATAAGTGTCAAAGTTGCGGAGTTTGTTGTGAGGATATAAAGTGATGGTTCGCAAGGTAAAGCATGATATAGAAATAAAGATTATATATGATACAAAAGAAAAAGATATAGACTACACAAAGCTGTTATTAGATAAAAAAATAGGTTCTGACGGTGTTAAATTTGTTGAGATTGAAAGAGCAACAGTTAAACCATTAGATGTAAATACAAACCTCCCCTGTAAAATAAGTACAGGAGACGTTACATTTATGTATCGTGGAAAAGATAGCAATGAAGAATGGAAACTGACTAATTTTTGTTGCGAGATAAAGAAAAGCACAGATATGTTTCAAAGTTTATATTTAAAGACTAATCGAGACAGACTTATGGATGAGGTGCAAAGAAGTTATGATTATGGTTTGGAATTATACTTTGTAGCTACGGAAGATTTAACAACATTATCTAAAACAATACACAAGATACCTAAATTTAGATTGACTGCCGTTGAAAATACCCACTTTGAACAATTCATGCAATTACAAGATAAACTAAAAGAGTGTGGATATAAAGGAGTTATTGTTAGTGGTGCTGATTTAGCTTGGGTAGTTAGAAGATGTATAAAACATTATATTAAAAAAAATAAAATCCAGTATTGGTAAAAGGAGGCTATATGGTTACAATAACATTCAATGATGAGATTTGTGATGAAAGCTATGAAAAGTTTGAACAGAAAGTTAATGAAGCATTGGAAAAAGAGCAAGATTTAACTATATACATTTGTACTAACGGTGGAGAGTTTTGCCTATCTCAAAATATGACAGATATAATTAATAACTATCCATATTATGTAGAAGTTATATTTTCAGGTTGGGTATTTTCAGCAGGAATGTATATAATGACTAACTTAGATTATAATTTAGTTGATGTGAATTTAACCGAAGCAACTGAAGGAATGGTGCATTTAGTTGATATGTCTCTGTCGATGAGAGGGTTTAAAGACAAGGATTCATATAGTAGTTTTGCTAAGAAAAATGGAAATATAATAAATGAGTGTTATTTAAAGAATATAAAAAGATTTCTTACAGAAAAAGAAATGAAAGTTGTGAATAGTGGGAAAGAAGTATATCTAAATCATGACAGAATGGCTCAAATAATTGAAACTCTAACAAAAGAAGCTGAAGAAAATTTAATGAGGGAGTTGGCTTATGAATAATATAACTGTTTTAGACACAAATGTATTGATGTTAAATCCTAATTCAATATCAGAGTTTGAAAAAGTAATAATTCCACTTACAGTAGTTGCAGAGTTAGATAATCATAAGAAAGATGCTGATTTAGTTGGGTATAATAGTAGAAAGGCTTTGAAGTATATTGAAGAAAATAAGATACAAATAAGTAAAGAGTGTAAATTAGATTACCCTGCTGAAAACAACGATGATTTAATAATAGGTTGTGCAAAAGCTCATAATGCTACATTAGTTTCAAATGATTATGCAGTTAGAGCTAAAGCTCGTATGATGTTATCAGAAGATAAAGTTGCCGAATATAAAAATAATTCAAATGTTGAATTAGGTGAGTTAAGAACTGGTGAACATGAGATAATAGCGTCAAATGAAATCATTGCCAAGTTCCATAAAGACGGCTTAGAGTTAAGTGAGTTTAATACAACTAAAATATTATATGATAATGAGTTTGTAAAGTTGCTTGATGAGTATGATAATAAGATACAAGCTATTGGAATTGTCAAAGGTAATAGATTAGAAAAGTGTAAGAATTTAGAATGTAAACCTTCGGGTATCAATCCGTTAAATTTAGAGCAGAAAATGGCTATTGAGTTATTAATGGATGATAATATTGAGTTTGTTAGTTTAACTGGTTCATCAGGAGTTAGTAAAACCTTTGTTTCATTAATGAGTGCTTTGCATTTAATAGATGAAGGAAAATTTAATAAACTTTATATAGTTAAACCTCCAATGTCTATAGATAAAAATGTATCAACTGGATTTAAAACTGGTGACCATCTTGATAAAATGAAATTACCACTTGGCTCTATAACAACAAATCTTGAAAATTCAGCTAAGAAAAAGAAAGGTGAAGTTGTCAATGGGTTTGAAATACTTATGGGATATATTGAAATGGGAACTATTGAGATAATAAGTTTAGAAGATATACTTGGAATGTCATTAAATCCAAACTCAATAATGTTAGTTGATGAGTTTGAAACTTTGGATAAATCACTTGCTCAAGCTGTATTGAGCAGAGTTGGAAAAGACAGTAAGGTTATAGTAACAGGGGATTTAAAGCAACATGCTTGTAACAGATTATTAGCTGAAAATACTGGACTGTATCATGCTATAAATGTATTTGCAGGGTATGAAAAGGCAGGGCACTTACAACTAAAAGAAGTAGTTAGAAGTGGCTTCGTAAAAAAATTAGTTGAATTGTGGTAGAAAAGTTGTTGACAAAAAATTAAATATGTGATAATATAATCTCAGCGATAAAAATTGCTGAGATTTTTAATTTAAAGAAAAGGAGAGGGTATGATGAATGAATTGATTGTAAAAGAGTATTTAGGAAATGAAATTGAGTTTAAACTTGTTAATGGAAAGGTTTATGCTAATGCAACAAGTATGTGTAAAGCTTTTGGAAAACTGTTTGCAGATTGGAAAAGACTAAAACAAACAGAGGAGATGATTTCTGAAGTTTCAGAAGCTATGGGAATTCCCATAGGTGATTTAGTAATAGTAGAAAATGGGATTGGCTCTAAAGAGTGGGATTCTACAATATGGAGATAATATCATCAATAAATTATAATCAAGAAGAAATAATAAACAATATAATTACTCTCCATGTACCACAAGGATTTATAGATTGCGATTGCACTTACTCTAAAGGTAACTTTTATAAAAGTGGAATTGTAAAAGAACCAATTTATAAATTTGATAAGTTTCCACAAACAGAAGATACTATACAAGCTTGTGCAACAGAATTACCATTAGAAAATAATTCCATAAATTGCATAATGTTTGACCCACCATTTCTTGCAACAACAGGAAAAAGTTTAAAGGTTGAAAATGAAAGTAATAAAATTAATAAAAGATTTGGAGTTTTTAACAACGAAAAAGAATTACATCAGTTTTATGTTCAGGCTTTAAAAGAGTTTTATCGTGTATTAAAAGATGATGGAGTTTTGATTTTTAAATGTCAAGATAAAGTTAGTAGTTCAAAACAATATATGAGTCATGTATTTATAATTAATGTAGCTGAAAAACTTGGATATTATACTAAAGATATGTTTGTATTGCTTGCAAAAAATAGAATAGTTGCTGATTGGCAAGCTAAAAATCAAAAACATGCAAGAAAATTTCACTCTTATTTTTTAGTATTTGAAAAAAAGAAAAGTAAAATAGATTATAATGAATTTATGGGGGACTTGTAATATGGTTAAGAAAACTAAAACGGTGAAATGTTTAAATTGTAAATGTGAATTTGAATCAGAAATAGATAAAATGGGAGTGCTATATAATCGTCTTTGTGAGAAGCATAGATATTTAAATGAAAATGAAGCATATGCCGAGAAGCTAAGAAATATAAGTAAATGTTACATTGAAACTGCCAAAAAAGCAAGTAAATATGATAGAAGTATATTTTATAATAAACAACTCGATGTATGGGAATGGTATAGAGACAATAAAAATGGATATGATAAAGAAGTTGCATATTCTCATAAAGATGAAATGGAAGTTGTAAGTTATAAAAAAAACTACTTGACAAATGAATTACAAAATGCTATAATATCTTATAGTAAAAAATAAAATAAAAATTAGGAGGAGTAAAAATGGCAAAAATAAGTAACACGTTCAGTTTCGTAGGTGAATTTGCACCTGCATTGGACAAAGATAAGAACAAAGTAGGAGTAAAAGAAATAGGTAAAAGTAATTGGAAGGGTAAAGCTTTGGAGTTTGTTATAAAAGCAAACGGACAACAACAAAGAGTTAAAATGTTTGGAGGTCATGCTGGTGATAAGATAGAGGTAAATTCTAAACAAAAAGATGAAAAAGGTGAAACAATAAAACTTGAAATACCATTCTCAAAGAGATTTGAGCAATCAATTATAGAGAGTGTTTCTCCATACTCAATAACTAAAGTAGGAGATAGACAATTTATATCAATAGAAGATGCTATTGATTACATAGGTATGAATATAAGTGAGTTTGAAGGTAAAAAGTTTAAAGTTACTGGTAAAGTTAAAACCGAAACTTACACTTCTAAGAATGGAGAATCAGTTATAACTATAAAATTTGAAGCTCAAAACATATTCAATGTAAGAGATACTGATGTAGAAGGATTTAATGGTCAAATGGCTATGTTTATAACATCTGAAACACTTAACAAAGAAAAAACTATAGAAGATATAGTTAAGGATAAAAAAGTAGTATTAGATGTTCACTTTGAAGAATATAACTCAGATAAAAATACAAAAGAGGCTGTACCTATACTATACTATCCTTACTCAGTTGTAGTTAATATATCAGATAAATTTGATATAAAAAATAAACTTCATATAGACAAACTAAATATGTTACTTGATACTTTTAGAGTTGATGGAGAAGATGTTTATGAGATGGGATATGGAGTAAGATTCTTTAATGGTGCAGAATCAAAACCAATAACATTTGATGAGCTTACAGATTTTGAAAAAAGAAAAATAGAATTAGGATATGAAACTTTAGAGTCAATAGCAAAATCTAAAGAAGGTATATCTGAATTTAAAAATGAAATACAAGTAAAAATGGAGTTTAATCCTAAATATATTAATGGGACAGAAAAAACAGATATAAGTAAATCTTCACTGTCAGTTATAGTAGAAAAAACCGAAGCACCAAAAGAAGAAGTTAAAAAAGAAGTAATTACTGAGGATAGCGACTTATTTTAGTAATTAAATTATAGGGCATTTATTTGCCCCAAACTTTTTAAAAATAAAAATTGGAGGAGATATAAATGAGAAAATATGGTAAAAAAAATATAGTAAAAATCAACCCTTTGGATTATAATATAGGGTTGTTTGGTCAAAGTGGTATAGGTAAGAGTAAGATAGCAGTAGAGATATGTGAACAGTTAGTTGGAGAAAATGGATACCTATTATTGAATATAGGTAAAGAGGAGGGTGTAGATGCTATACAAGGTGTTGTGTATGAAGATGTTAAAGACTGGAAAACTTTTAATGATATAGTAAAGGATATAACTGTAAACAAAAATACAGAGTATGCAGACTTAAAAGTTATTATTATAGATACAATTGATGAACTTGAAATAATAGGTAAAAAAGAGGTTATAAGACTTCATAATGAACTAAATCCCACTAAAAAGACAAAAACATTTAATGCTGCATTTGGAGGATTCGCTGCACCAAGAGAAAAGTTGTCAGAAATAATACTTGATAATATATGGAAATTAAAAGATGTAGGGATAAATGTATTTGTTATAGGACATGTAAAAAGAAGAACAAAAAATGACGTAATAACTGGTGAAGAGTATGATGAAGTTACAGCTAAAATATCAAGTGGTTTGTTTGAAGATATAAAAACTAAACTACATATACTTGGATTAGGTACAGTAAGAAGAGATGTCGAAAAAGCAGTTACAGGTCAAGATATAATGGGTAAAAATATAACTATAAATAAAACTCTTGGAGCACAAAGAGTTATAACTTTTAGAGATGATAGCTTTACTATAGATGCAAAGAGTAGATTTTCTAAAATAGTAGATAGAGTACCATTTAATGCTGATGATTTTATAAAAGCCATAAAAGACGCAATAGAAGCAGAATATACTTCTAAAAATGTAGGACTTAGTATGAAAGAAGCAGAAACATTACAAGCTAAAGAAAAAGAGGAAAAGATTTCTAAATGTATAGAAAATATACAAAAAGCTGATGAAGCTGGTTCGCCTTCAGAGATGGTAGACAAAATACAGAAAGCTTTTAATGAAGATGTTGAAAAGAAAGATTTGATAATAGAAGCTATGAAAAATATAAATTGTAAAAACTTTGTAGCTTTAAAAGAAGAATCAATGGAAAATATAATGAAAGTATATTCAGTAATATAATTTTCAAAGTCAAGACAGAAATGTCTTGACTTTTTTATTTACATATGATAGAATAAATTATATATAAAAAAAGAGGAGGGAGTTTAATTGGTTACTTGTAAATTTACAAAAGAAAAAATAAAAAAAGATAAGTCATTTGTAATTATTGAAGATGGCAAGTCTAAATGTAGTTATTTTAAATCCGAATTGGTATATAAACTATATTTAGAAAGTTTAAATGCTGAAGAGGAGATAAATAAAAGTATAAATACAATTTTAGGGGTTTCAATATATGCTAAAATGCCTGTGGAGTTTAAATCCAAATATAAATTATGGACAAAATCATATAAACCATTAGAGATTTTATATACTATTAAAAGTTTAGAAAAAGAGTTATCTAAACATAAAATGAAAGGTATTAGGTACATAGCAACTATAATAGACAATAACTTATACAAAGGAAATAAACTTTTAAAAGATAAAATGGAACATAAAACTGTCTCAGAAGATAATGATTTAAGTTTTATAGAAGAAATAAATAAAGATAGGTTTTTAGGTAATAGAATAAATATATCAAATTTGCTGGAGGAGGTATAAATGAAAAAAGATATTGTTGAATCAAGTTTTATTTTTAGTATGTATAAGGAAGTTGATTTGTTCCATGACTATATGGATAAAGTAGATGCTATAAATTTCTTTGAGAAAGAGGAGAGTATATTTTACTACACTTTAGGGAGAGATTTAGTTAAACAAGGATATAAAAGTATAGACCAGTTGGCAATAGCTACTTATTTACTGGATAAACCTGCTTTAAGCTCATATTACGAAGAGTTAGGTGGATGGAAAACTATAAAAGATATTACAAATATTGTGAACGAAAATAATATAGAAAAATATTATGATGAGTTAGTTAAAAACAATGTAATAAAAACACTGAAATCAAAAGGATTTGTTATAGATGAAGCAAAGTTTAACGGTTGTACTTCACAAGAAGTTTACGCTTATTATGAATTTATACTTAACTCTGCTTTTGTACATAATGATATGGATATAAAAATAGATAAGTTTAATATTGATGATGCTTATTTAAAAAGAAAAGACGAGGGAATAACATTAGGTGCAAGTATAGGAAGCACTTTACCGAGATTGAATTATGATATAAGTGGTTTGCACTCTGGAAATTTAAGTATATTAGCTTCATATAGTGGAAACGGAAAAACCTCAATCTGTATACATAGTGTGGTTTTACCTTTACTTGAACAAGGGTATAAGTATACTATAATATCAAATGAGCAAGTGTTAGACGAGTTTAGAGATAATATAATATGTTTGGTTATGGCAAAGAAGTTTAACTACTGGGGGATAACAAGAAAAAGATTACAAGCTGGAAAGTTTACAGAGGAAGAATGGAAACATTTGACAGAGGCTAAAGACTATATAAATTCAAATTATGCTGATAAACTAAACTTTGTTAAAATGTTTGAATATAATGTCAGTTCTACTAAAAAAATAATAAAGAAATTAGCAAATGAAGGGTGCAAGTATTTTTTATATGACACATTTAAAGCTGAGGATGCTTCGGACTCAAATGTAGCAGGATTGATGGTAGAGTATTCTAAAGAGTTGTTCCAATTAGCAAGTAAAATGGATATACATATATTAATAACTCAACAACTTGCAACTTATACAGAAAACCAAAGATATTTAACGAGAGCTTGTTTATCTAATTCTAAACAAGTAGCAGAGGTGGCAGATGTAATAATACTTATGAGGCATGTTTGGGACGATGAGTTTGATGGGGAACAATACGATATTACTCCTTATAATTTTATGAAAGATTCAAACAGAAACTATGTAAGAGATGATAAGAAAACAGTAAAAGAATCAGTTAATTTGGATAGAGATGAAAGGAATATAATACTATTTCTTGATAAGAATAGATGGGGAGAAGATAAAAAAACCTATGTATGCAAATTTAACGGTAGGTACAATATATGGAATGAGTTAGGATATTGCCATGTATCAACCAAAAATAGGTATTAAAGGGGAATCCTATGAATAAAGAAGCCTTAAAACAGCACTTAAAAGATAATATAGAATATGTAGAAGCTATACTTGAAGATTGCGGATTTTGTAATATTAAATACTATGAAAATAGCAATCAATGGAGGATGGGAGAGGATGATTACTCTAACCCATCTTCTATAAGACTGTCCTCTAAAGATTTATCTTATAAAGATTACAAATATAACACAAAAGGAGATATTTTTTCTTTAGTTATGAGTAAAAAGCATTATAATTTTTATAATACTTTAAATTATATAGCTAAATTAAGTAACTACGAAGATGTGGAAGTAGAAAATAGTATTACTCTACCATATAATGGATTTTTTAAACAATACAAACCAGAATTTAACACAGAATTAAAAGTATATCCCTTATGTGAGTTAGATAAATATAAAAAAACAATATCAACTTTATTCTTAAAAGATAACATATCAATAGAGACTCAAGATAAATTTGATATTAGATACTGTGAAGAACAACATAGAATAGTTATACCATGTTATAGTGATAAAGGTTTAGTAGGTGCTATTGGAAGATATAACAAAAAGAATATAAAAGATTTAACTCCAAAATATCTTCCAATTATTAATTATAATAAATCTAAGTATGTATTTGGAATTAATGAAAACTATAACAATATAATAAACAATATAGTTTATATCGTAGAGAGTGAAAAAACTGTATTAGAGTGTGATAGTATGGGTATAAACAATGTAGTAGCTATTGGAGGAAATTCCATATCAGAAGTCCATAGACAGTTAATATTAAGATGTCAACCAACTGAAGTTGTTGTAATTTTGGATAAAGGATTAGGTATAGATAGAGCAAAAAAGCTAAATGTAGTGGATATTCAAGGTTTTATCAAGCAAATTGTAGTAGACGAAGCTAAAAAAATGATAAATCCTTTTTCAAAAGTAAGTTATTTAAACTGTAATGAAATAGAAAGTATAAAAGATAAAGAAAATATATTTACAAGTGGGATAGAATATGATATAATATTGGAAACTATAAAAAATAAAAAGGTGGAGATTTTTGATGGCAAATGATTTAAGTATACCTGAGGAGTATAAAGACAGAAAGATATGGTCTTATTCAAGATTATCCTCTTATTTAGAGTGTCCACACTCTTATTACTTAGGATATATTGAAAAAGTAAAAGGAAAAGATAATATTTACTCTGCAATAGGGGGATTAGTCCATGAGGTTATGGAAGGATTACAAGACAATAAACTAAATAAAGAAGAAGCTAAATCTAAATTTATAAATGGAGTTAAAGATATAAACTTGAATGGATTAGATTTTAATACTGAAACAGAGAAAGATGGATATATAAAATCTATTGTAGACTTCATAAATAAGTATGAAAGAATAGAGTGTAAATCTTATCAAATAGAGAAAAAAGAGTTTTTAGAAATAGACTCAAACAATATATTGATTATGTTTATAGATTTAATAGTCAATAATAGTGAAGATTCTATTGAAATACATGATTATAAAACAAGTAGTAAATTCAAAAAAAAAGATTTAGTAAAATATGGTAGACAACTTGTATTATATGCTTATACTGTCCTTAATAACAATAAAAATATAAAAAATGTAAAAATAGCTTGGCAAATGTTAAAGTATTATTTTATAGATTACAATGGAAAACGGTACCAAGTAAAGAGAAATAATTTAATAGGGGAGTTAAAAGCTAAAATAACTAAAGAACTTAAAAAGTTAGGATTTGATGATTTAACAATTGAAAGTAAGATAAGTAGTGGTGTAATATCTAATTCAATACCTGAAGAAGTTAAGGATAAGTTTATTTTATCCCCTTGCATACTTTATTATGAGTACAACAAAGAAACAATTTCAGATATGATTGATTTTGTAATAACTACTATACATACAATAGAAAATGATAAAGAATTTGTAGGTAAAGACTTATCTCAAGGAACATATTTTTGTGATGTTCTGTGTAGTTACTCTGAATCTTGTAAGTATTTAAAAGAACATAAAATGGAAGATGGTTGTAGATTTATAACAGATAAGGAGGATTTATTTTGAAAATTAAAGCTGAAAATTTAACAGGAAAAATAAAAGAACTCCATACAAAGTTTAAGTTGGATTTCTTTCATACTAATAATAAAGACCAAGCTATAAGATATTTAAAACAAATAAGTGATAAATGTAAACATAGTATATCAATAGATATAGAAACAAGTGGATTAGATTTTGTTACAGATAAATTATTAGGTATTGGTATAGGTTTTGGAAGTAATAAGGCTTTATATATTTCATTTGTTAATATGGAATATGATGATATTGTTGATGTTCTAAAATGTGTAAGTAATCTACCACAAAAAAAGATAATGCACAATTCATTTTTCGATAGAAAGTTTTGTTTAGGCGGGTATAAGGTTGATATACCTTGTGATTATGATACTTACACTTATGCTCATACCTTGTACACTGATAGACAGTATTATGATGAAGGATTAGGATTAAAAGACTTAACTTCTTGGTTATTACCTTTTGGGGACTATGAAGAAGAGTTAGTGGAGTATAAAAAGAATTACTGTAAAACTCATAAAATGAAAATAGCAGATTTTAAGTATGATTTAATACCAGAGGAAGTGATGTCACCATATTGTTGTATGGACTGTATATCTACTTTACAGTTGTTTAATATATTTGAAAAGAAAGTTAGAGAATATGAAAAAAGTACATGGGAAAAAGTAAGAGATGTTATAAATATAAAACATGAAGCTAATGACTTATACATAAAAGCAAGTGTTAGAGGGATAAAAGTAAACAGAGCTAAAGTGTTAGAAATACATAATAATTTAAAAGAAGAGTTAGATGTTGTTGTAAGTGAAGTGTTAAATTCTTTAGAAGTAAAGAAAGCAGAAAAAATAATTAAAAGAAATGCTTTAATAAAAATGCAAGAAAAAAGAAAAACTATTGCTCCTTTATCAAGTTGTAGAAAAGAATGGAATAATACAACCTTTAATATATCATCTAACCAACATAAAACTGTATTATTTTTCGATGTAATGGGATTGAAACCTATTGAAAAGACAGACTCAGGTGCTCCTTCTGTTGACGTAAGAACTATTGAACACTATGCAAAACAGGGAATAGAAATAATGAGTAAGATAGATAAAATAAATAAGATTAATAAGATATTAACTGCCTTTCTTAATGTAGAGAAAGGGGACAATGAGAATAAGGGATTATGGGGTCTTACAAGTGACGAACACCCGTACTTACATCCAAATTACAATATAAACGGTACAATTTCGAGCAGGGTAAGTACTACAAACGCTTAAAACATGGGCGTTTTAAAACTGGGTAAATTCGGTTCAGAACTGGAGACAGTTTATGAGTAAGGGAAGCTAAATCCTACAGAAGGACAAGCTAATACCGAGCCAATTTATACTTAGCTTTAGAAGAGTATAACAGGTGTAACGACTAGATGGTGATTAAGCTAAAAATAAACCATCCACGAAAACCCAGCAACTTTGGCGAGTTAAAGGGGGATATAATTGATAATAATATATTGCATAAGAAATAAAATTAATAATAAAAAGTACATCGGACAATCAAAAAATTATATTGAAAGAATTAAAAGACATTTTAAAACAGCTACTTATGATATGAATAACAAAAGAGTGTACCCTATCCATAGAGCCATAAACAAATATAGGAAAGAAAATTTTGAGCATTATATTATAGATAGTGCATCAACAAATGAAGAAGCTAACAACAAGGAAATATTTTGGATAAATTTTTTAGATACTATGAACAAAGAAAAAGGTTATAATTTACATGAAGGTGGTGTATTTAGTGGTAGTACAGTAAAATTAAAAGTTTCAAAAATTGACCCTAAATCCTTTTGTGTGTTAGATATTTATGAAAGTTTAGTAGAGGCTTCAATAAAAAAATGGAAAAACTTATGAAGGTGGTAAATCTATAGGTTCTTCTGTGTCAAGCCTGTATTATAAAGCTTATGGGTATTATTGGGTTAAATATGATGAGGACTTAGATAAAAATTTAGAGATATTAAAGTATAATTGTAGTTTAAAGATAAATACAAAAAAGTCTGTTCCAAATTTAGTAGGAAGAAAGAAAATAGTCCAATTAGAATATAAAACAAAAAAATTTATAAAAATTTTTGATTATTCAAATGATATATTGTCTTATTTAGGAAAACCTATAAATAATAGCACTAAAAGTGCTTTACGAGCTGTTTTAATAGGGAAAAGAAATTCTTATTGTGGTTTTCATTGGTCATATTTAGAGGATTATAATAAAGGGATTTTTAATTTTGATAAAGTAGGTATAGCAAACGAAAAACCTTTTGGAAAAGATAACCCTTGTTACGGTAAGAAAAGAGATGGGAAAAAATGTATTGTTTATAGGAAGGATAATTCGATGGATATAAAAGAGTTTAATAGTTTAAGAGAGGCTTCTGAGTTTTATAACATGAATTACAACAGTTTTAGACAGGTAGCCGAAGGGAATAGAGGCTCTTGTCATGGATATATAATAAAATACAAATAAAAATAACTCGCCAAAGTTGAAGATATAGTCTGAACTGGACAAGAAAAGACTTGTCATAAATGAGAGAAATCTCCAGAATTGTAGGATAAAGAGCCTACAAGATAACATTTGAATGTTGCCCAGTACCCGAGTAAGGGGTTAGGTAAGATAGTTAAAAAATGTCTTGAAGTCGAAGAAGGGTATAAATGGATTGCTATGGACTTCCGTAGCTTTGAAGTGGCAATACTTTCATTTCTAGCAAAAGAACCCAATATTAAGAATATGTTAGAAAATGAATACGACCCTCACTCTTTTACTGCATATAATGTATTTAAAGATGAAATGGAATTACAGAGTACAGAAATACACGACATAATGAAAGAAGTGCAAGAAAAATACAATAAAACTTTTAGAGCTCGTGCCAAAGGTATTAATTTTCTGATACCTTATGACGGAGGGAGTGTAGGACTTTCAAAAAGTATAGGATGTACTAAAAAAGAAGCACAATCTATGCTTGATTCGTATTTTAATGCTAATAAAAAAGTAGCAGAATATATGAAAAATAACAAACTTTTTGCAAATGCTAATGGTTATGTAGAAAATTATTATGGTGCTCGTTTATTTTTAAGAAATGTTAAAAATTATAACCCTTTCAAAAACAATTTAAATAAAAACTGGAAAGCTATATCAGAGTATAGAGTCACAACTAACTTTTGTATTCAATCCTTTAATTCTTTTTATTTATATAATTGTTTACTATCTTTTTTTAAAGAGATAAAAGAAAGGTGTCTTGATATAACTCTTTTATTTACTGTTTATGATAGTGTGATGTTAAGAGTTAATAATGACATATCTAATGATATAGTTGTAGAACTGTTTAGAAAACATTTTGAGGTTGTAAAAGATGGAGTACCTTTTGGGATAGATGTTAGCACTTGTAAAGATACGGACAGGGATTGGTATGGGTACGAAGATGTAAATTTATATAGAACGAACAATAAAGAAATATTAAATAACTTTAATAAAGGAGTAGATAAATATGGAAGAAGTGTGGGTTAAGGTGGGTATAAAATGAAAGAATTAGTATTCTCAGAAATGTGGAAAGAAATGCAGTTGGATGATTTTGAAGGAGAAATATGGAAACCTTGTACAGAAAGCTTATATTATGAAATAAGTAATACCTAAAATAATTCTTGACAATTTAATAAAAGTAGTGTATAATTAGATATAAATATAAAAATGTGAGGTGAGAAATGAGAGATTTAGCTAATAAAATAGCTGATAAAACTATTAGAGAGAAAACATTAATAGCAATAGATAATTTACCTGATTATTTTTGGACTATGGCAGGTTCAACTACGGGTAAATATCACCCTTCCTTTTCATTAGGTGAAGGTGGATTATTTAGACATACTAAATTTGCAGTAGAAATTGCAATAGAGTTGTTTAATATATCAAAATTTGACCAAACAGAAAAAGATTGTATAATATCAGCATTACTTTTACACGATGGAATGAAATGTGGTAGCAATGGAAAACACACTGATAAATTACACCCAATTATAATGAAAGAGTTTTTAAACGAATTATGGAAAGATTGGGATAGTGTAAATAAAGATGTTATACTAAACTGTATAGCTTCACACATGGGTAAATGGAATGAAAAAGGCAGTTTGCCAACCCCGAGTAATGAAATAGAAGAATTTGTCCATAAATGTGACTATTTGGGAAGTAGAAAATTGTATGATAGATATTATAATATAAAATAAGGAGGATTAAAAATGAGACGAGGATTTGAATTAGTAAAAGAAGAGTTTAGAAAACATAGTGGTGAAATTAAACTGCCACAAAGAGCAACAAATAAGTCAAGTGGATATGATTTTTATTGTCCTATACAAATAACAATTGAACCACACAGTAGTGTATTAATAGCATCTGATGTAAGAGCTTATATGCAGGATGATGAGGAATTATTAATATTTCCAAGAAGTAGTTTGGGAATGAAAGGGATAATAATAAGAAATACTGTTGGTAAAATAGATTCAGATTATTATGACAATATTACAACAGGGGGAAATATAGGAATATCAATATGGAACACAAATGATACCCCTTTTACAATAGAAAAAAATGAGAGAATTTGTCAGGGTAGTTTTTATAAATACCTTGTTGTAGATAATGATGTACCACTCTCGAATAATAGAGTGGGGGGTATAGGAAGTACGGGGAAATAAACACATTCAAAGTAATAAAAGGTATAAATACTTAAACAAAGTATTGTATGTGGCTAATTTAAAGTTTATTAAAAATTAAAGTCAATATTTTCAATACTTTGCGAATACCTAAATCTTCCCATAAAGGACGGTGTATAATTATAATAAAAGATAATATTGTGAAGTTAGACAAATGTTTTAAATGTAGATTAAATAGAGCTGAAAGATGTGAAGGACAGTATGCTGTAAAAGGTAGTATATTAATTACTTGTCCATACTACATAGATTATAGAGATGAAAAGAAAAACATTGATAAGACAGAAATTCCTTATGAAAAAATAAGCAAAAGAAAGAAAAAAATAAAATAATCGGAGGAATGGTAAGATGAAATTTAGAAAAGTAGATGGTATAATGACAGGGAAGATTGCTAATGTTCCAGTATTAGCATTGTTGTTGGACATAAGAATGTCTCAACAAAAAGCAGGAAAACTTATAGCTTGTTTAGAAGCTCTTGAACAAGAGTATAATTCAGAATTGGATAAGTTAGAAGATTTTAAAGTTGAGATAATTCAAAAATATGGTAATGAAAAAGAAAAAAAGAAAAATGTGCTAAATGTTACAAATCCAAATTATAAATTAGCACAGGAGGAGATAAGTAAGTATTATGAAGAACTTGGTGAAAAAGAAATGTCTGTTATTATAGATATAGACTTTGAAGATATACAAGTTTCACCTTTGCAAAAAAGAGCATTAGATTTACTTGTTAATGTAGATTAGGGGCAAAATGCCCCTTTATTTTAAAGGAGGATACATGGGACAAAAAAATCTATCAAAAGAATGGACTGGAAGCCACTATGACTTCTATTACAATCTAACAGAAGAAGATATAAAGAATGGAAAGATAAAACTTGACCCTTATTTTGTAGGAAAACAATGGAAAATAGGTTCAAAAGATGATAGTGGAATATTAGTTCATCAACTAAAAACTATTGCAAGATTTGGAAGTAAAAATGACATAAAAAGAGAAGTTAAAGCTTTATATGAACAAGCTAAAAGAATGTGTGAGATATATGAGGTGGATAATGGGTAAATTATATAAATTAAAACATCCTGATAATACTATTACAGAGCATATAGGTTACAATGAGTTTAAAAATTATCTTTCTACACTTGGAATAGGTAAGACACAAATATTTGAATCGTTGGATAAAAACAGACCAACAAGAGCAGGTTATCAACTGCTTGAAATAATAGAGGAAACTGTGTTAAAATGTTCAAATTGTGGAATAGAAGTGAAAAATTATTCAGGGTATTTTGAAGGCGAAGGATTATGCCCTAAATGTTATGCTTCTATTGGAGGTGAAGTAAAAAATGATGAGAAGATAAAGACAGAAAGAAAACCTAAATATGAGGCATATGATGGCTACTATTTAGTTAAGTTTGGAAATAATAAACAAATTAAAATAACAGAAGAAGAGTTAAGTAGGTTTAAAAAATTATATTGCGGAACACATTCTCTAACAATGGAAGAAATTGGATTAGAGTTTAATATGCTAAGAGAAGAAGTTTATGCAATAAAAACTGCATTTAGTATAATTAAACAATCAAATCCATATACCGATAGAGAAATAGACAGTATGTCAGTAGAGGAAATGGTAGAAAATACAAGAATAAATAAAAAGAAAGCATATCTAAGAAGATTAAATGAGTTAAAAGTTAAAGATATGGAAAATGAGTTGAAAAAACTCCACAAAAAAGACTATTATATGAACAAAATTATAGATGCTATGAAAGATATAAAAGTAAAAGATTATGAAGATAAAATAGAATCACCTTCAAAATTAACTTATATAATAAATTTAGCAGACTTACATGTAGGAGCATCTGTTCATAATATGATAAATAATTATAATTTAGAAGAATTTAAAAAAAGAATGGTGTATTATGCAGAAGAAGTATTTAAAGAAATGAGTTGGTTAAATCCAGAAAGAATAATAGTTATAAATCTTGGGGATTCGCTTAATGGAATTTTGAATCAAGTAAATAGAATAGAATCTGATTGTAGACTTATAGAATCTGTTAAATACGCAACTGAAGAGATAGCAAGTTTTCTAAGACATTTATCTCACTTTGGAAAAGTGGAATATTATAATGTTTATGGTAATCATAGCAACATACATAAAGACAAAATTTTAAACATTGAAGAAGAGAATTTAGAAAGATTAATAACTTGGGGATTATCTAATATATTTTCAGAATCAAAGAGAATAGAAATACACCCAGCAGAAGATGTTATAGGGATTGAAGTGTATGGAAAACTCGTAGCTTGTCAACATGGACATAATAATCTGTCAGTAGAAAAATTAACTGGAAAGTTTGATAGAGTACCAAGACTAAGTTTAAGCGGACATTTTCACCATTTCCAAATACTAACCAAAGGAAATACAGAGTGCGTACAAGTAGGTACAATGATGGGGTCAGATTCTTATGCTATGTCAAAGGGATTTACAGGAAAACCATCTCAATTACTTATAGTTATAGATGAAAAATGGAAAGTAGAATATAAACCAATATATTTTGATTCAAAGGTAGGTGGGCTATGAGAGACAAACAAGGATTAAAAGTTATTTTTACATCATCAGTATCAGAAATAGAAAAATTTTTTGGATTTAGTATAAACGATAGATTAATAGTTGGTGAAGTCCCAATAAATGCTTCAATAGCTTGGAATGACTACTTAAAAGAAACACATTATTCTATTGTATTTACCTATGGAAGAAATGATATAGAACAAAATAATAAAAAGGTAGGGTGGGTAGTTTATGAGAGTTGAAATAAAAAAACTTACATCTTGGAAAGATTGTTTAGAGTCAGCAAGATTTACACAAGGAAAATTTAACAAAGTTGAAAAAGAACCATCAGATAAATGGAAGATAAAAGCATTATACTCTGAACATAGCCCAATAAGAGAGTTGAAATTTCATATTGATGTATTTGATGTTCCTAATTTTGTTATAACTCATTTAGTTAGACATATACATATTCAACCGTATGTATCTACTATGAGAGAAGATTTAACTGGTATTCCTAATTCAGAAATAACAAGAAATACACCTAATCATGCAAGATTTAGTTTAAATGCACAATCTATAATAGATATGGCAAAATTAAGAACTTGTTCAAAGGCAAGTTTAGAAACAAGACAACTATTTTCTAAAATAAAGGAAGAGTTAAGAAATATTGGAGAAACTCATTTGGCAGATGTGGCAGTAAAATCTTGTGTATATAGAGGGTTTTGTCAAGAAGATAAATGTTGTGGATATGATAAGACAGATGATTTCAAAGAAAAAAGAGAAAAATATGTGAATAAGATAAAAGAAGTAGTTGACAAATAGTAGGTTTTATGGTAAAATTCCTCTTGAGGTGATTTTATGAAACTTACTATAACTATATTATTAATTGCACTATTCTTACTTGGACACTCTGAAAGTGTAAAGCAAAAGCCTATATACACTTTTGAGAAAGAATACAATCTTAAAAGTCCAAGTAAAGAAGATGTGTTGAGAGAAGTAAGAAGAAATTGTAAAAAGTTTCCTATAGATGTAGCTATGGGAATTATAAATGCAGAAAGTAATTTCAACCATCTTGCCACAAATAAACATTCAAGTAGTATTGGATTAATGCAAATAGTTAAGCCTACATCTAAATGGGTGCATGAAAAAATTCTAAAAATACCAACAGAATATAATCATAATAGATTATTCTGTTATCAATATAATATTCAGATTGGGTGTGCTTACTTAGAATACTTGTATGAGAAAAACAATCATAATATTCGAGAAACAATATATGATTATCGTGGTAAAAGAAGCGAAAAATACTATAAAAAAGTTATTAATTATAAAATTAAGGGGTGATTATTTTGAGTTTAGAAAAGAAGGTGCTAAAAGTTTTCGATAGTATTTCAAAAATGAAAAGTAAAATAGAAAGTCTGGAAATAACTGTAAAAGAAACGAAGTCTATAACAACTAAAACAGAAATACTTAACAGGATAGAAGAGTTCAAAGCTGTTATTGACAGTGAATTAGAGGAATTAAAAGGTTTAAAATGGGAATTAAAATCCCGTTAATAAATATAAGGATGTGGTTATATGGAAGATTTGATTTTAGTAGTATGTTTGAGTGGTGTGGTTGTTATATGGATTTTAGAGAAGTTTCTTGCTAAGAAAATAGCAAAATACGAAGTATATCTAAAATATGTAACGGTAAAAATGATTGAAAAGGCTGATGAAACTTTTGACTCTATGGATAAAAGTGGTAAACATAGCTATGTTGCAAAAAAGATAGCAAAAGTTATGCCAACTTGGTTAAAAGGGTTTATTAGCGAAGAAAAAATAGATTCGTGGATACATGAATATGTTCATAGTCTAAGACAAAAACAAAAGGAAGTCGTAGAACTTACAACAAGAGCCGTTACAACTGATGAAGCCATATTAAATATGGATAATGAAAGATTAATATCTATAATTAATGAAGCTAAGAAAAGTACAAAGATAACAGTTGAGCCAATGATAGATTTAGAGAAATTTAAAAAATCTAAAATTGGAATAAAATTTGAAAAAATGTTTTAAAAAACAAAGTAAAAATGTTACAGAGAAGAGTTTGATGTAAAAGAGCAGGATTTGCCAAATGATGAGCAAATGGATTGGCTGAGAATGGTAAAAGAGCATATTGCAAGTTCTTTTCATATAGATGTTGAGGATTTTGATTATTCGCCGTTTGATGCGAAAGGCGGACTGGCTAAGATGTATCAGTTATTTGGGGATAATATGAATAGTATAATTGAGGAATTGAATGAGGTGTTGGTGGCTTAGGTTATAAAGAGAAGATAGACACGGATTACACGGATAAAAGAGTAAAAGATTTTTAAATCCGTGAAAATCCGTGTCAAAAAGAGAGGCAGTGTGAGGAATGGAGAATATTATACCGAAAGAGTGGATTGAATGTAAACTAT
>Ga0255343_1001740_pt1 | contig 27919 bp, 35 predicted proteins | sample wastewater_treat_4_FD_192413 | JGI IMG/M metagenome (GOLD analysis project Ga0255343, IMG submission 192413) | Wastewater microbial communities from Lulu Island WWTP, Vancouver, Canada - plant16 | ecosystem: Engineered > WWTP > Wastewater > Unclassified | place: Canada: Vancouver, British... | reverse complement strand
CGCGCCGAGGTGCGTCTGATGGGCGCTCGAGAGGCGTGTTTGCGGCCGTGTGGGCGCTGATCGAGCGTGGGAGCGGGCTCGAGGCGGGGGGGGCTCGGGGACCTCAGGCGTTTGCGCCCGCTTCTATGGGGTGGGGTGTCAAGACGCAATCCACCATCGACCACGAGATTCTTGCACCCGACGGCCCTTGGTTCATGTCTCGGTAGACGGCCCGAGCTCGCCCGGCTCGGAGGTGTCCACTCGGTTGGCGAATTACCTTGCGCACACCCTCGCAGTTCGCTGTCCAGAGTCGGATCCTGCTCGGCATCCCAGATGACATCGCAGCATGCGTGTTCTCCACGATAAGGTGGGAACCATCCTTCTATTGGGGGCTCTGTGGCCCAGTGCTTCATTCGGCACTCCGCAGGGGCATAGCCTACACATGGGGACAGCTCGCGGGGCGGCGTCCAGCCGCGCAATGGATGCTCTCCTGCGATTCCGACTCGTCTCTGGGTACTGCGCCATCGAGGTCCAACTCCTTGGCAATCTACGATACCGCTCCAGAGGCAAGCTATGAGTTCTTGGTCAGCTTCGCCGGGTCGTACCTGGCCTCCTTCTTCCAAAGTGAGAGCGTGATGGACGCAATCTGCCGAGCGATCGTGAGCTTCGCCAGATTGGGCTTGATCTTGTTGTTCAGCATGGCGACGTAGTGTTGATAGAGCGGGCAGTCCTTGCGAGCTTGTCCGATCACCGTCGTGGCTGCGCCCTTGAAGATCGACTTGAGCTCGTGGTTGTGGTGGCGATTGAGCCCCCGTGTCTGTTGCACCTGGCCCTTGCGCCATTTGCCATCGTCGCCTTGGACCCAGTCCGAGCTGCTGCGCATCACAACGCCGAGTCCGGAATACTCCCACAGCTGGCGTCGTGTGCGAAACCGGCGCGGACTGACAATGATGGCCAGCAGGTTCGCGACTCGAATCGGACCCAGCCCCGGCACGGTCGCGAGCAGTTTGGAAATTGGCGCTTTGCGTGCTTCGGCGACCATCGTCTTTTCCGACTCGCGTCGCAACGGCTCCACTACGTCGTATTGACGCAGAAGCGAATCCGCGGCTGTCTGCATCCGGACTGGCAGCTTGCGAAGCCATTCCTCGCGCTGTTTCGGATCGTAGACGGAGTCCTCCGTAGCGATTCCCCGGGACCGATAAAGCGACAGAATTCGATTCTGTACTCTGACCGTGTCCCGCACCTGCATCCGGTGCACCTTGGACAGCTCCCGCAGCCGCCCGTAGCTCCCCACTTCCTTGTAGACCCTTACCTCGATCGAGTTGGTGCGTAGCTTGTCCGCAAGCTCTTGCGCATCGCGCTGATCGTCCTTGGACCCGCGTCGGTCGCGCTTGACCGTCACCACGATCTCGTCGACATGTGGAGACAGTGTTTCGTAGAGCCACGCACTCTGCGCGCCCTCCTCGAAGCACAAGTGTCTCGGTTTCGGGATGCCCTTGAGCAGATCCACCAGCAGGCTCGCGTTGGTCTCCACCACGTGGCAACCGAGCTTCTTGCCGCTCGGCCCCAGGATCACCATCGTGCAGCTTGCCATGTGCACGTCCAGCCCGATATACCTCGACATAGGCGTTCTCCTTGCGGCGCTGGGCCGCGTTGTGGGTTGAGATCTCAACGATGCCCACCGTCTCGGGAGAACGCCACTGGCTTGCCGCTTCCGGAACCTGTCCTGGGCGGGTCGGTGCACACGCCATGGTCGATGCCGGCAGCGCAACGACCAGCAGCGCCAGCAGGCACCGACGCGTCCAGGCTCGCGCGCCCCACGATGGCAGGCGGGCGATCGAACGCCTGCGGCGCGCGAAAGCGCCACGAGGTGGGAAGGTTTCGGGTAGCGATGGGGCCGTCACACCCCCATGATGCCTACACGCGCCAACGTGGGGCCAGCACGCGCGTGTTCGTCTACGGCACGCTCCTGCAGGGGGAGGGGAACCACGACCTCCTCGCCCGCGCCGAGTTGCTCGGTCCCGCCCGGACACCTCCCCTCTTCACCCTCCACGACCTGGGCGGCTTCCCCGGCCTCGTCGCTGGCGGCGATCACGAGGTCGAGGGAGAAGTGTACATCGTCGGGCCGGACACGCTGGCCCGTTTGGATTTGCTCGAAGGCCATCCCCGGTTTTACCGGCGCGCACCGATCGCCCTCGAGGACGGCACCACCGTCGAAACCTACCTGCTGCCCCGCGACCGCGTCGAAGGACGCCCAATCATCGCGTCGGCCAGCTGGCGCGCGCGCCGGAGGGAGAGGTCCGCATGATTCGAGGTGTACGGAGCGAAGCGGAGTACAGCGAGAACCACGAGCACAACCGGAGGTTGGCGCAGTGAACATCGTGATGCGTGATGGCCGCGTCTTTCGCGGCACCGCGGTGCAGATCGTCAAGGCGATGCAGGACATCGCGTTCGGCGTGGAGCAGTTCACGCTCCCCGAGTACATCGACTGGGTCGTGCAGAACGCCGCGAAGTTCGAGGAGGTCGAGCTCAAGATCACCGGCGAGACCGACGAGGAGAAGGCGGCCTCGCTGGTGGCGGAGATGATCAGGACGGGGTTGACGAAGAAGATGTGAGCCTGACCGCTCTCAGATTTCTAGTCCCGTTACGGCGTCGAGCCAGTCCCTGAGCCGCTGTTCGCCGAAATGAGCCGGGCTTGTTGGGTCTGCCAGCCCCGTATCAGCGCCTCCGGTCATCGCGTTTCCCGCGTTCGTACTTCTGCCTGTTGATGTTTGTGCGTCGATGTTGAAGAGTTCCACAGCGATGCGGTCTCGGTTCTTCAGAGCGTAGGCTCTAAAGAACATGAGGCCCGGGATCACGTGGTTGAACCAGTCCTCGGGCGCCGCTCGCGCGTTGAGAGGTGGGTATCGATAGCTGCTCGACCCCACGCGCTCCCAACCCAGCCGTTCGAGAACGCACTGGACCTTGTTGTTGTCCGCCGGCGCGGCACCCGTGAAGTTGTAGCTGAACATTATCGGCATGCTCGGACCCCCTTCATCAAGGGGTATCAATCATTGGGTGAACTTGCCCCCATAGCAGTTGTCAGAGTTCGACACTACCGTCCCGGCGCGTGTTCCGGATTGTTGAAGACCGGAGGAGTCCCCAAACGTACCTTGGGGCTCATCGAGGTGCCACAGCCCTATCGTCGCACTGTCCGTTGTAAACCGTCTCACCGGTGTGAATGTGGCAGAGTACCGAGCGATATTCGATATTCGGATTTCGTCGATGTCGCCGCGGGGCTTCCCTCCCTCGGCACCGAAAAAGAGGGGTTGACTTGTAAAGTAGGGCGCACCAGCGTGCGCGGCTTCCCCCACCTTCGTCCCATCTACCCAAAGCCGCGAGTAGGCACCGTCCCACGTCCAAGCGAGGTGGTGCCAGGTCGTTCCCATCGAAAAGGCCGCAATATGGTCCCATTGAACATAGGCCGTTGCATAGACCGAACTCCAGTTTGAGCCGACTTTCCAACCGGCTGCGGCGTTCTGCAATCGCGAAATGTCGATCCTCGACGCTGCGTCGACTACACGAATCCAGAGTTCGACTGTTCGAGCGGTTCCGGTGAGGGCCAAGGGAGTGCCGACCGCGTCCTGAATCGTGATCGAAGCGTTGGCTCCGCCGGCGAAACTCACGTATTTCCGGTGTTCGCACCCCTCGCAGCCATCACAGGCGGTCGCGTTGCCATCGTCGCATTGCTCACCCGGATCCAGGATTCCATTGCCGCATATTGGCGCAGAGCAGATCCCAGCCACGCAGTTCGGCGTTGCCCCGCTGCACGCCGCCTGAGCCTGCCATTGCCCGTTCGAGTCGCAGGTGTTCGGGACGTTGCCCGTGCAGGTCTTGTCGCCCGGCGTGCAGTAGAAGCATTGGCCCGCGCCGTTGCAGGAGCCCGTTCCCCCGCATGAGGTTCCCTGCGGAACCGAGGCGAATCCACAGACGTTTCCGCTGCAGGTCGCGCTGATGCATGGATTGGACGACGCGGGGCAATGCGGGGCGCTAAGGCACTGAACGCAGACGCCCGTCCCGGGCTCGCACCAAGAAGTGCCTCCCGCGCAGGCCGTTTGCGCCTGCCATTGCCCTGTCCCGTCGCAGAGCATTGGTGTGTTGCCATTGCAGGTCTTGGTTCCCGGAATGCATACATTACATTGCCCCGAGCCATTGCAGATTCCGCCGGCTCCGCACGAAGTGCCCTGCGACAGAGGCGAAAAGCCGCACGTGTTTCCAGTGCATGTGCTGCTCAAGCAGGGGTTGGAAGAGACTGGGCATTGCTGAGCGCCGACACACTGAACGCAGGATGCCGTGCTGCTGTCGCAGACGGGGGTCGCGCCGGAGCAATCAGGCTTGATATCGTATTGGCCATTAGCGTTGCATGCCAGGGGGGTTGTGCCGTTGCACGTGGTGGTGCCGGGCGTGCATACGAAACACAGGCCCGCCCCGTTGCACGTCCCGTTCGGGCAGGCGGTCCCCTGCGCCGCCGGAACGAACCCGCATTGGTGGGCTGCAGTGCACGTGGCGGCGTTGCAGGCATTGCCCGATGAGGGGCAGTCTCCAACGACTGTACACTGCACGCAGTCGCCGTCGCTGCAAAGCGGCGTGGGTGCCGCGCAAGCCGGCTGCGCAGCCCACTTGTGATCGGACCCGCACGTTTCAGGCACCTCGGCGGAGCATCGCTTTTCGCCCGGAGTGCAATACGAGCACTTCCCCGATCCGTCGCATGCACCGCCCTGACCAGCCGGTCCGCATGGGGTACTTGCGGGCAGCGCAGTGGTTCCGCACGTTCCCTTCGCGTCGCATGCAGGTATCGAACACTCGTCGGTTGACGGCGGGCACTCGATGGCGCTCGTGCACTCGATACAGGAGCCATCGACGCAGTGCTTTGCCGACACGGGGCAGGCTTCATCTTTCCACGATTGCCCATCAGCGGAGCAGACCTTCCGCGACTCCGCACCGCTGCAAGTGGCGGAAGCTGGCTTGCAGACGTCACACTGTCCGCCGACGGCGTCGCACAGACCGGAGCTGCACGTCGTCACCTTGTGGTATCCGTCCTGCGCGTCGTTGCACGCCTGCAACTCGTCTCCGACGCACTTCCACGCCCCCTTCTCGCAGGCGGTCGACGCGTCGTTTCCACCATCAGCGCCCGCCTGACCGCCCGTACCACCGCCGCCCCCAGGGTTCGACAGGTCCGAGCCCTCGCTCCCGCCGCAGGCAGCCCCCACCAACAGCGCCCCGAGCGCGATCGTCTTGAACGCCCGTGTCGTCGCGCCATCGCCCAAGCTTCTGCCCAACGCCCCGCGCCAGCTTACTCCGCCCATCGAGCATCGCCTCCGCGGCGGTCCGCAGGTGTGGACGCGCCGCTTTTTCCATCGGTCACAGAATCGAACGAAACCGCACCATGATCGACCACGCACGTCGTGTACGTCAAGTACTACCTGTTGACGTATAGGTCCTGTGCTGGAGGTTCGCGCGAGCCGACACTACGACGGCGTGCCGCGCCGAAAACCAAAGCTCAACGTCGCGACCAGGATCCGAGATCTCCGGTGCGCGCGATCTATGACGCAGGCACAGCTTGCGGAGGCTTCCGAAATCGCGGTGGAGACCCTCAGCCGCATCGAGCGTGGCTGCATGTCGCCCAGCGTGGAGATGCTCGAGCGCCTTTGTCGTGGCCTTGAGATTGAGGTGGCGAGCATGTTGTCGGCGGACCCAGCAGTCTCGGAGCCGTCGAGCCTGCGCCCTGCGGACCGCAGCATGCTCACGTTGATGCGCCGACTCGACCCGGACGACGGATCACGCTTGGTCAAGGCAGTCCGAACCTTGGTGGAGATCGGCGCAAGCACTGCCGCGGGCGGGAAGCCGCCTCCCCGAGGTCGCGACCGCCGCAGTTGAGCACGCGCTGACATCGGCGTTGCGCCGTCCAGGTCGGCCTATGCCCCCTTCCTCGGCTGCTGGCTGCCCGTACTTCGATCGGGCGCCCACCCGTGTGCTCGCGAACGCGTTCGTGAATACGGCGTGGCGAAACGGACCCGTCGAGATCATCCACGCGGGCGACTACCGGGGCTACCCCGATCGAGCAGCGACGCGTGACACCGGCCGAGGAGCGCGAGCTCACGGCGCTGCGAGCGAGCGACTCCCACAGCCGATGTCCGTGTGCATGCTGCTTTCACTGGAGTCGCCGCCGCGCCCGTGGGCGGAGCAAGTGCTGCCCTACGGTCTCGCCGAACCGCTGCTCATCACGCCGTCGAGGTGGACGCTGACCGAGATCTCGCGCGACGTGCAGCTTCCGAGATAGGAAGCGTCGAACCCCGGCCATCGCGCATGCCTCGTGCGCTCCTTGACAAGCCCACCTTGGGTGTGGTCTGTTCCCGCCATTCAGCTTTGCTCAGTCGGTAGAGCAGGCGGCTGTACAACCATCGGGTCGCTGGGAAATCCCAGCAGCTGGAGCAACGAGGCGATCACGCGATGATGCGGATCGCCTCTACGTGTTTCGTGCTTCGACAGTCGTTGACGACGGGATGGACTCGCGCTTCAACGCGCGGCCCGTGTTGTCTCTCGCCTTCCGCACCGTCGAGTTCCTGTTCTACCACGTGCTCCTGTCGATCGTGGATCGCGTCGCGCGCCTCCCCCGCACCACGATGCTGCCGGAAGCCGCGCGTCTCTACCGGCAGAACATCGCGCTGAAGGCGCAGCTTGACGCGCTCGAAGGTCATCTCGCGCGCATCGAGAACAAGCGCCGAGCGAAGCCGCTGTCGGTGCGCGCCGCGCAGGTGTTCGCGTTGCTGCTCACGCGTGGCGACGACCAGTTCCTGCGGTACTTCTTGTCATCACCGCGCGCGACGATCGAGCGATGGCTCACGCGGTTCCGATCGCGCTGGGGGCGATCGGTCGGAGGCAGACCGCGAACCGACCCCGACGTCGAGGAACTCGTCGTGACGCTGAAGCGCGAGAATCCCTCCTGGGGCCAGCGCCGGATCCGCGAGGAACTTCGACGGATGGGCATCCGCGTGAGCGAGCCGACCATCATGCGCATCCTGCGCGAGCACGGAATCACGCCGCATCCGTTGCGCAAGCTGTCGTTCGAGCGCGTGCAGTCCTCCGTCAAGGATGCTCTCTGGGCCGTCGACTTCTTCGCCGTGAAGACCGCGACCGGCGCGTGGCTCCAGGTACTGATCGTGATCGACGTGCACACGCGTGAGCTGCTCGGCATGCGCGCGTACGACGGGTGGGACGTCGACTCGTACTGGAGCATCCGCGCGTTCAACGCGATCGCCAGCGCGGTGAAGCGCCTGCCGCAGAAGATCGTGCACGACCACGGGCCCACGTTCTTGGGGCAGTTCGCGCGCCAGCTGCGCGTGCTCGGCATCGAACGCGAGCTCACGCCGGCCAGGATGCCGTACATGAACTGCTACGTGGAGCGATGGATCGGCTCCGTACGCCGGGAGCTGCTTCGCCACGTCCGCGTGCACGACGTCACCGAGCTTCAGGACTGGCTCAACGAGTACCGCGACTACGCCAACCTGGAGCGCGCCCACCAGGGGCTCGACGGCCGCACTCCCGCCGAGGTCGCGCGCGGGCAGCCCGAGGCCGAGGTGCTCGACCTCGCCCAGCTGCGATCGCGCAAGCTGGTGCGGCGCATGTACGCGAACGGCCTGCTCCAGGGGTACTCGCTGATCGAATGTGACGACGGCGTTGCCCCCGACCGCGCGGCAGCGTAGCGTCCCCGTTCGGCGCAGGTTGGCCCACGACGGCGCCCGGCTCGAAGCGCGAGCCGAAGGGCGATGTGCGCGTTCGGCGGGCGACCAGGCGCCACGCGGACCCGACGTGGGCGTTGTTCATCGCGGCGGCGGCTCGGCCTGCCCGAAGGAGGTTCTACTCAGGAAACACGTTGGTTGATTTCACGAAGCGCGGACGGTCGATCCGCTCGCTGGATGCCTGCTGAGCACCGCGGTCGAGGTTTCTTGGGATCGGGTTGCCGGGGGTTCTTTGGGCGGAACCACGCGGGGGGCGCGCTTGGCGCCCCGTCCGCGCCTGGACGGCGCGAGCGAACAAAGAACGGCCACTCGTTCGGAGGTCTTTTCGGCTGGTTTGGTCTCGGTTGGCCGACGCGATTCAAGTTGACGTGGCCGGATTTCTCTGAGAAAACCCGGTTCGCAAGGGGCATCGAGCCCCGAGCCATTTTTCTCTCGTCGCCAACCGACGGCGAGGGTCGGTAAACAGAAGCCCCCAAGGAGCGATCCGAGGGGGCTTCGCCGTTTCTACCCAGAACTCCGAGCGTTTCGCGTGCTGCGCGTGCCTCAGCGGCGCTCTCGCGCCTGCTCGCAGAGAGCGCCGAGCGAGCTCGGTGAGCGCCCCGTGGGACAGCTCTCCCGCTCTCTCTCCTGTCCCGTGGGGAGAGAGAAGCCGAGAGGCGTTTAACTGCGTACCCGGCGATCAACAGTCGGCCCCGTTGATCAACAGCTTCGGCGCCTGCGACGGGGCCGAGGCTGTTGATCATCGGGGCGAAGGCTCGCCAGGAGCGACGAACGATGCCTGCCGACGCAGGTGGCGAACCGACCGGCGAGCGTCAGGCGACGGCGTGGGCGCGGGCGGCGAAGGGCCTGTTGAGCGCTGGGGCGCTGTCCCAGCGGGTGCAAGTGAATCCAAGGCCCGGGCCTTCGACACATCAAGCGCAGCAGCCGTCCGGGAGGCGCCCATCCGGCCGCGGCTCGCACGACACCACGCGACCGCGAACGTCGAGCGCGATGTGGCAGCAGTCCTCGAGCGCCTTTCGGAGCTGCACGCGCCCGCGCTGGACGCGGGACTTCATGCCCGAGACCGAGATGCCGAGCATCTCGGCTGCCTGCTTCTGCGTCAGGCCTTCGAGCTCGACCAGCGTGAGCGCCTCGCGGTACGGCGACGAGAGCATCGCAACGAAGGGGGCAAGGTAGCCCGCCAGCTCCTCTTCGACGGCGCGGTCGTCGTCGTCGACATCGAGCGGTTGTTCCTCGCTTCCATCGGCGTCGACCACTCGGTGCTTCGCGGCGAAGCGCTGGTGGTCGACGATGGCGCTCCGAGCAACCTGGTAGACCCAGGGCCCGAAGCGTTCCTCGTCGCGGAGCCCGGCGAGCCCGCGCTGCATGCGGAGGAAGACGTCCTGCACGATGTCGTCGACATCGACGTCCGAGCGCACGCGGCGCGCGACGAACGGCCGCAGCTTCGCTTCGAGGTCCCGCCATGCACCACGCGCCGCCGGATCGATCATGCCGAGGTCTCCGGTGCGCAGCAGGAGGGGCCGCAGCACGACTTCGCGCCAACCGGCTTCACGGCTTCGATGGTGGCCGAGGCGACGTAGTTCTCGACGCCCGAGCCGGGCAGCCATTCGCGGATGAACTCGCGGCTCTGCTCCTTCACATCGACGCGGATGTTCTCGAAGCCAACCACGCGGAGCAGCGCGCGAATGGTCTCAACGCTCGCCGCACCCGAGACGCAGCCCGTGAGCGCCGCGACGTCGTTCTCGAGTGACCCCGGGAGCGCCTGCGTCTTCACGACGTCGGAGATGGCGAGGCGACCTCCGGGCTTCAGCACGCGAAAAGCCTCCTGGAAGACGGCGCCCTTGTCCGGGCTCAGGTTGATCACGCAGTTCGACAGAATCACGTCGACCGTGCCGTCGGCGATCGGGAGGTGCTCGATCTCGCCGAGCCGAAAGTCGACGTTCTTCGCCTCGAGCTTCTGCGCGTTCGCTCGCGCCTTGGTGACCATGTCCGGCGTCATGTCCACGCCGATGACGCGCCCGCTGGAGCCCACCTGCTTGGCCGCGAGGAAGCAGTCGAAGCCTCCTCCCGCGCCGAGGTCGAGCACCGTCTCGCCACTCTTCAGCGCTGCGATGGCCTGCGGGTTCCCGCAGCCGAGGCCCATGTTGGCGCCCTCGGGAACCGCGCCGAGGTCCTCGGAGGAATAGCCGAGCGCCAAGCTCGCGTTCGCCCCGGGCCCGCAGCTCCCTGGCGCGCAGCAGCTCGCCCCTGTCGTAGAGCGGGCGATGTTCCCGTACTGCTCGCGTACCGTCGCGCGAACCTCGTCTTTGGTCTGTTCGTTCATCTTCGTAGCCTCCTAACCATCAAGACGAGAACCTCGCCGAAAGGACGCAACGGCGCCGCTCACCCGATGCGTTCCTCCGCGGCGAACCGCTCGAGCATGCCGCGGATGGTGTCGCGTGCCGTCCGGAACCGCGTGAGCATCTCCTCGCGCGGGATCGACGGGTCCTTGCTTGCCGGGTCGTGGATCGGCCAGTGCAGTCGCCGGGCCTTGCCGAGGAACACCGGGCAGACCTCCTCGGCGCAGAGCGTGATGACGGTGCCGACCGTCGTGGGATCGATCGTCTGAACGGACTTCGAACTGTGCGCCGTGAGGTCGACGCCCAGCTCGCGCATGACCTCGATGGCGTACGGGTTCACCTTCGACGGCTCGCTGCCGGCGCTCATTACCGGGACGCGGTCGCCGAAGATCATTCGGCCGAGCCCCTCGGCCATTTGGCTGCGTGCGGAGTTGGCGACGCAGAGGAACAGGATGCTCGTGGTTTCGTTGCTCATAGATCAGGCTTTCGATGCGGTCGGTGAATCGGTGGCGCACGCAGGAGCCGCGACCTGTAGCTCTGTGTTGGGAAAGAAGCGGCGCTGCGCCCAGAGCGCGACGTTCACGAGGCCGATGAGCACCGGCACCTCGACGAGTGGGCCGATGACCGCCGCGAATGCGGCGCCGCTGTGGATGCCGAAGCTCGCGATGGCGACGGCGATGGCGAGCTCGAAGTTGTTGGAAGCGGCGGTGAACGAGAGCGTCGCGGTCTGCTTGTAGTCCGCGCCCACGCGCTTGCTCATGAAGAACGACACAGCGAACATCACGACGAAGTAGATGAGGAGCGGCACCGCGATGCGGAGCACGTCGAGCGGCAACTGCACGATGGTCTCGCCCTTGAGCGAGAACATCACGACGATCGTAAAGAGCAACGACACGAGGGTGATCGGGCTGATGCGCGGCACAAAGATCTTCTCGTACCAGTCGCGTCCATTCGCGCTCACGAGGACTCGCCTCGTGAGAAAGCCGGCGGCAAACGGGAGGCCGAGGTAGATGGCGACGCTCTTCGCGATCTCGCCGATGGTGATATTCACGACCGCGCCCTCGAGCCCGAGCCAGGTCGGCAGCAGCGTCGCGAAGAAGTACGCGTAGACGGAGAAGAACAGAACCTGGAAGATCGAGTTGAACGCGACCAGTCCCGCGCAGTACTCGGTGTCGCCCTTGGCGAGGTCGTTCCACACGATGACCATCGCGATGCAACGCGCGAGGCCGATGAGGATCAGGCCGAGCATGTACTCGGGCTTGTCGCGCAGGAAGATGACCGAGAGCCCGAACATCAGGAGCGGGCCGATGATCCAGTTCTGCACCAGCGAGAGCGTGAGCACGCGCTTGTTGCGGAAGACCTTGCCGAGCTCCTCGTAGCGAACCTTCGCGAGCGGCGGATACATCATCAGGACGAGGCCGATCGCGATGGGGATCGACGTCGTCCCGACGCTCATGCTGTTGAGCGCGGTCGTGAATCCGGGTGCGAGGAAGCCGAGGGCGATGCCGAGGCCCATCGCGGCGAAGATCCACAGCGTCAGATAGCGATCGAGAAACGAGAGCTTGCCGAGCAGCCCGGCGTTGGCGTTGGTCATGGGGAGTCGGTCCTTGTCGTCGATGAACGCGCCGCGTCGGGAAGCGACCTGAGCCAGGCATCGAGGCGCGTGCGGATCGCCTCGCGCACCTCGATCACCCCCGTCAGCCTCTCGTCGTGCGTGCCCTCGAACGACGCGGGGTCTGGAAAGCTCCAGTACAGGCGCTGCGTTACGCCCGGGAACAACGGGCATTTCTGCCCGTGCTCCTCGTCGCACACACCGATGACGTAGTGGAAGTGACGGCCTGCCTTGAACAGGTCGAACACAGACGGCTGCGGCGCTGTCGAGGGCAGGCTGAGGCCAATCTGCGCCAGCGCCTCCACGACAAGGGGGTTGACCTCGCGCGGCTCGAAGCCCGCGCTCGTCACCTCGAACCGCGGTCCGCCAAGCTCTCGGAGCAGCGCCTCGGCCATGCGGCTTCGTGCCGCGTTGTGCACGCAGACGAAGAGGACCTTCACGTCGGCCGTCACGTCGCACCTCCCGAGGAGACCGCTTCGATCTCTCCGGTCAGCTCGCACGCGGCTGCGAGAGTGTTCGTGATCGTCCCGAACTTCTGGATGTTCTTGTGCAGCAGCTCGATGCGCGCCGCGGGCTCATCGGTCACGACCCGCAGCCGGTAGTGCATGCGAATGATGCGCGGTGGCGGCTCCTCGCGGTCGGCGGTCACCTCGATCGAGGCCGACTCGTAGCGGAACGGGAGCATGTGCGAGAAGCGCTCAACGTTCTTCAAGATGCACGCCGACAGCGCGGCGCACAGCAGGTCGGCCGGACCGGGGAGCGCGTTGCCGGATTGCGCGGAACCATCGAACGCGATGTCGCTCGTTCGCGCTTGAACGGAGCCTGTGCCACCGGCGCGCGTGCTCGCGGAGACGGCGTACGTCATCGTCGAGGTCGGCGTCGTCACGGCACCGCCTCCGCGCGTGGCGATTCGGTTGTCGCGAAGAAGTCGAGGCGCGTCTGTGCCTTGGCCGGCGCGGACCAAGGGACCACGGCGACCCGAGGCGCGAGCGCGGCCACTTCGGCGTGGAACCGGGCCTCGCTCTCCCGGCGCCGCACGAGTACCGGATCCGTGACCTTGAGTGGCTTCAGGCTTTGGTTGATCACCCAGCCAAACGGGCGGATGTCGGCGCGCTCCAGGTCACGCTGGAGCGCCGCCGCCTCGTGCACGGGCGTCGCCTCGGGCAGCGTGACGAGAAGGATCTTGGTGAAGGCCGGGTCACGCAGGCGCGGCAGCAGGCGTCGGACCTCCTCGGGTGCCGAGCCCGAGGTCCGAAGCACCTCCCGGTGGTACGACTCGGCCGCGTCGAGCAGGAGCAGCGTGTGCCCCGTGGGCGCGGTGTCGATGACGACGAACCCGTGCTCGCCCTCGTCGACGATGCGCGCGAACGCCCGAAAGACGGCGATCTCCTCGGTGCAAGGGCTGCGGAGGTCTTCTTCGAGCAGCGCGCGACCCGCGGAATCCAGGCTCGCGCCCGCAGTCCGCAGCACCTCCTCGGAGTAGGCGCGCGTCTCGGCCGCGGGATCGATGCGGCTCACGCGGATGCCGTCGACCGCTCCTCCGAGGGTCTCTTGGACGTGGGCGGCGGGGTCCGTCGTAGTCAGATGCACCTTGTGCCCGCGGCGCGCGAGCTCGACGGCGACGTTGACGGCGACGGACGTCTTGCCGACGCCTCCCTTACCCATCGTCATGATCACGCCGCGACCGGAGGACTCGAGCGCTGGCACGAGCGCAGCGAGCGAAGATGCGGGTGGCGCAGCGGTCGCTTCGAGTGGGGCAGCCGTCACCGGCGCAGCGGACGAGGGATCCTTACCGAAGAGCTGCCGCAGCGCTGCGATACCGACGAGCCCGAACGGCAAGAGCGGGAGCTCGGTGCGCGCGAGCGCGCGCAGCCCTACGGGCATGGTGGCCATCGCATCGGCGCCTCGCCGCTCCATGGCAACCGCGACTGCGTCAGCCACATATTGTGCGCGGAAGAGCCCGTTGATCACGAGCTCCTGTCGCTCGATCCCAAGCGCGGCGAGCTCGCCGCGAGTCCGCTCGGCTTCGCGGAGCGCCGCGACGTCGGCCCTCGACACGAGGACGAGCGCGGTGCGGGAGCCGTCGATGAGGGCGGCACGTGAACCGTCGTAGAGCGCCTGCTGCGCCTTCAGACCGGCGAGCGGTCCAAGGCACGACGTGCCGCCTACGTTCGTCTCGAGGAAGCCTGTCCACGCTGCCGGCAGCTCGAGCAGGCGCAGCGTGTGCCCGGTCGGAGCCGTGTCAAAGACGACGTGAGCGAAGTCTGCGGTCGCGCGCGCGTCACCGAGGAGCTTCGAGAACTCGTCGAACGCGGCGATCTCGACAGTGCAGGCGCCCGAGAGCTGCTCCTCGATGCTGCGCACCGCGGCGTCAGGCAGCACGCCTCGGTACGGACCGACCATCTTCTCGCGGTAGGCATGCGCCGCGGCCTCGGGATCGACGTTGAGGGCGAAAAGGCCCGTCACGCCGGTCACCGCACGCGGCTCACCGGCGAGCGGCGTTTCGAGCACCTCGTCGAGGTTGGATGCCGGGTCGGTACTGACGAGGAGGACCCGTCGTCCGCGCTCCGCGAGCGCGATCGCCGTCGCACAGGCCACGCTCGTCTTGCCGACGCCGCCCTTTCCCGTGAAGAAGAGGTTTCGCGGAGCGCGTTCGAGGAAGTCCATGACGCGCTCCCTCAGCAACAACTGGCCTTCGACTTCGCTCCGGTGCTCGGACCGCAGCACCCGGTCGAAGCGGCGGGCGCGACGTCGAGCTTCTTCACGACCACGCCTGCGAGAGCGGCGAGGGTCTCGCGCGAGGGGTAGGCCCCTTCGACCGCGACGCGGTCGCCCACGAGGACAAGCGGCAGCACCTCCGTGCCACGCCCGAGTGCCTCCTTCACGGCCGGGGTCTCGGCGAACGCAGCGGGCTGCTGAGACAGGTTGAAGCGCTCGACAGTTACGCCCTGCTTCTGGAGCCAGTCGACGTCGGCTGCGAAGCGGGCGAGCTCGGGGTCGACGCTCGGACCGCAGACGCCGGTGGAGCAACACATTGCGGGGTCGAACACGCGGATGGTCACGGACATGGGAACTTCCTTTCGATTATCGGCGATGAACGATGTCGAGAGCGTAGAAGGGCCGGCATCAGAGCCCCCCAACGAGCGCTCGCAGCCGACGGAGCGCGTGCGGCTCGATGCAGTAGCAGACCCGCGGCCCGTCCACGTCACCGCGGATGAGGCCGGCGTCCTTGAGCACCTTGAGATGCTGGGAGACCGTCGACTGAGCGAGCGGTAGCTCGCCAACGATGTCGCCGCAGATGCAAGCGTTCTTGCGGATCAGGATGCGGACGATCTTCACGCGCGCCGGGTGCCCGAGGGCCTTCGACAGTGTAGCCAGTTCCTCGTCGGCCTCGTCGCCCTCGACGGGACGAAGGTCGGCCTGCTCCTTCGCGGGCGGGCAACAGGGGTCGGATGCCTGGGTGGTCGCATTCATCGTCGATATACGATAGGCGACAGCACGGCCTCCGTCAATCCGGGACGTCGCTGGGTGGGCGGACTACCCCACCAGCTTCGTGATGAGCGCCATCCCGCGCGCGGCCTCGGCGGGCGTCGCGTCGGCGAGCTCGAGGTAGACGCGCCCGCTCTCGTTGAAGTCTTCGGTGTTCACGCACCAGCGCTCGCTCGCGGGCGTGGCCAGCTCGATCTCGGCGGCGAGCTTGTGCAGCGCGGCCTTCACGACGCGGTAGCTGGTGCCCTTGGGGAAGCGGAGCGCGATCTGCGGCTCGGGCGTTCCGTAACGGCTCTCGCCCTGGCTCACCGTCTTCGTCGCCTGCGTGTTCTTCGTCGTCGTGCTCATGGGCGTCCTCCGTGGCGCGTCGTGCGAAGTGCCCGTCGCGTGAGGACATACAGGCTTCCGTTTCGACCCGTAGCAAGGCCGAGGGAGGTCGATTCTCGATGTTCTTTCAGGCACTTGGAGGCCGATTGCCTACACGACGATGGGCCGCGCCTACGTGGCGCTCGGGCGCGCGCGTAGCCCTTCGCGCGGGGGGACAACGCTGGGCTGCGTGACACGGCCACGTGGGCCAACGTCGGCGCCCGTGGCGCGCGTCAGAGCGCGACCACCGCGTAGCGCGAGCCGGGGTTCATCGCCTCAAGCCGGGCGCGGCGCTTCTCCGCGTCCTCGGCGGTTGCGAAGGCGTCGTACCTCCAGGCGTTCCTGGTGGGCGCCATGCGGCTGATCGAGCCGTCCTTGTTCACCGACTTCACCATGAAGCGCGCCGTCGCAGCGGCCTGCTCGATGGAGCGCTTGGCGCGCGCGTCGGCGTAGGCACGGAAGGCGGTGGTGCTCTTGATCCTCATCGTCGTCGTCCTCGCTTTCGCGTCGAGCTCCGTGCCCGTCGCGTGAGGACATACAGGCTTCCGTTGGCGCACGTAGCAAGGCGAAGAAGCGAGGATTCGACCTCGCGCGAGAACACGCGACGTTCCGCACGCCTCGGGCGTGGAGGCCCTCTGCCTACCCCTTCGCCGTGAGTCCGGTGCGGAGCATCTCGGCGACGAGCGACGCGGCCAGCTCCTCGTCGGTCTCGCCCTTCACGTCGAGCTCGACCTCCTCGAACTTGCGCGCGTTGGCGACCACCCACTCGATGTACTTCGGCACGGTGAAGTCCTCGACGCCGAACGCGATGTCCTGCATGGCCTTCACGATCTGCAGGGCCGTGCCTTGGAACACGCGCCCGTCTCTCATCACGATCTTCATGCTGCGGTCTCCTTTCGGCGCGAGCGCCAGTTGCCCGAGGCGATGACGGGGCGGCCTTCGACCTGCTCGGGCGCGAGGAGGTAGGTCTCGACGGCGGCGCCGTCCTCGAGCGCGATGCGCGTGCGACGGTAGAAGCGCGGATGCCCTTCGAGCCGGTCAAGCGTGGCGAGCGTCGCCTCGTCGACCTCATACACCTCGCCGGCCACCGCGTGCGCGCCGCCACTCACGAGACCCGGAAACGGTCCGAGGTCCCTCAGCTCGAATGCGGGCTGCGTGCGCGCGTTCGCGACGAGCCGCGCGCCAGCCAGGACGCGGTGGTTCGGCTCACCGGCGAGGAGCGTGCCGTAGACGAAGACGCGCCTGGGCGCTCGACGCTGGCTCCTGGGCGCGCTCACGGCGACACCCCCGCTGCGCGAGCCAGCGGCTCGACGTCGAAGCCCAGGCGCGAATACGCGTGCCAGAGCACGGTGAAGTAGCCCAGTGGCGGCGTCCACGCTTCGAAGCCGTCCTCGGGCTGGAGGTAGGTCATCACGCGGCGGCGGCGCCCGCTCTCGTCGCGCACCCACCGGATGACGCGCTCGTAGGCGAAGGGATGGCCCTCGAAGCGGTCGAGCTCGCGGAGGTCGACGTTGCCCAGCTCGTAGAGGAGCCCCTCGACGAACGCGCCCTTGGCGCGCACCACGCTGGCCACCGCGCCGCCCCAGCGATGGCTGAAGCCGCCGAAGACCAGCGCGTAGTTCGGCAGCGTCGCCCGCCCGACCACGCGCGCGTCCGCGCAGCGCTCGCGCATCTGCGCGTCGTCGAGGTTCGACCCGTAGGCGAAGTAGAGCACCGGGTTCATCTTCTCATCTCGCTTCGGGCAATCGCCCGTCGTCGTCATGCATCGCCTCTGTCCCCCACCGAGTCCAGCGCCGGCTCGCGGTCCGGCGCTGGTTCGTCGCCGCCGTTCACGCTGCGCGGGCATCACCGACCTCCTCGCTCTCCGTCGCGGGTTGCGTGTCCATCGCCGGGCGGCGGTCGCGGCGCTCGCCCTTCCAAGCCGCCGAGCCCGCGAGCTTCTTCGTGAGGTGCAGGCGCGCGGTCTTGAACTCCTCGCCGATCAGGCCGAGGTGCAGGAGCACCACCCGGAAGTCGTACTTCGCGGTGGCGGGGTTGAACTCGCGGCGCTTGCTCGACGCGGCCTTTGAGGAGAGCGCCTTCGCAGCCATTGCGAGGACGAGCTGCACGTAGGCCTTCACCTCGCCGGCGTGCAGCGTGCCGTTGAAGTAGCGGAACTCCAACGTGCCCCTGAAGAAGAGGCTGTTGAGGTTCAGCCCGCGGTAGCGGCTGCTGTGGTAGCGGCTCGGCGTCTCGCCGCTGCGCCCGTACCAGGCGTCGCGCACGTCGCTCATCGTCTTGGGGCGGCGCGCCTCGAGCGCCTCGATGAAGCGGGCTTCGATCGGGCGGCAGTAGCGCGCGAGGCGCTGCTCGCTGACACCGAGCGCGTGCTCGAGGAGGCGCTCCTGCTTGTGAACCAGCTTGACCAGGTTCACCACGCTCTTGGCGTCGAAGCGCTCCGCTCCGACGTGGATGTGGATGCCGGTGGAGTGGTCCGCCTTCGCGCCCGCCGTGCGCACCGCGCGGATGATGTTCTGCAACTCCTCGATGTCGTCGTATCCGAGGACCGGCGAGACGATCTCGCCGCTGTTCTCGCCGCCGCTCAGCGAGCCGTCCGGCACAACCTTCCATGTGCGCCCGCTCGCGGTGGTGATGCGCACGTCCCGGTAGTCGTTCGAGACGGTGCCGCCCACCACGCTGTGGATGGCCTCGGCGAGCTTCGTCCGGCTCAGGCCCACCGTCTCGATCTCGATTCCGAATCGCAGCGTCTTCATCGTCGTCGTCCTCGCGTTCTGCGCGGGGCCCAGTGCCCGTCGCGTGAGGACATACAGGCTTCCGTTTGCGCCCCTAGCAAGGCCGAACACGTTGATTTCACATGCGTTTTCAGGCGCTTGGAATAGCCGCGAGGTTCCGCGGACATGGGGCGTCGGAGGCGGTTGTAGGCCTGCCGACGCCCCGCCGATTCCGCCGCGTTCACGCGCCCGTGGTGCCCGCGTTCGTGAAGAGCGCGGCCGCGTCTCGCGCGCCGAGATGCGCGAGGTAGTGACCGATGGCCCCCCGGAAGAACTCCATGCGGTTCTTGATGCCCTTCGCGCGCCAGGCCTCGTCCATCTTGTCGGCGACGTCGGCCTCGAGCCGCAGCGGGAGGATCTTCACCTCGAGCGGCTCACCGTCGCGCGCGCGCGTCGTGCGAGGCCCGACGTTGATGCGGCCCTTCTCGGCCTCGCGGATCTTCCAGATGAGGTAGCGGCGATCATCGCTGCCCGTGCTGCGACCGACAACCTCGAGGTACTTCGTCTGCAGCTCCTCGATCGTCATCGACGCGAACCGACCGCGCGGCTTCGGCGGCGTGCTCTCGGCGAGCGTCGTCTCGGGCTCCGGCACCGGCACCGGCGTCGCGCGCGCGCTGGTGCGCGTGGGGCGCTGCGGCTCGTCGGCGGGCGCGGGCTCGACGGCGCGCGCCGCCAACGCCTCCTCGATGCGCCGGACGAGGAACTTCTTGTTCGGGCTCTTGGTGGTCTCCCCCGTCGCCGCCTTGAAGCGCTCCCACAGCGCCGGCAGCCCGAGGGCTGCGAGGTTCTCCTTCTTGGACTTCGCCTTCGTGGTCTGGGTCTTCGTGCTCATGCCTGCTCTCCTCGTCGGGCGCTGGGTACACTTCGTCCTTCACGCGCGCGCCCTTGGCTCGCGTGGTGGGCTTCCGCTCCGTGAGGGAGCGCGTCGTCGTTCAGGTCGTCAGCGCTTCAGGCTCGCGAAGCACGCGAGGTCGATGGCGCGCGGGTCGCTCGACACGAAGCTGAAGCGTCTCTCTGCTGCGAGCCAGGGCTGCACCTCGACGCGGTCGTCGGCGGTCACGCCGCCCGCGCGCTCGAGGTCTTCCTCGTCGCGGATGTACTGCCCGTCCTGGTCCGGGTCGTAGTCGGCGCGCAGCGCGTTCTTCAGCACAGCGATGATGCGCACCTTGTGGCCGCGCAGGTAGCCATGCTCGGTGCCGTCGTAGGTCGTCGTGGTGCCGAGCGTCGTCATCGCTCCTCCTTGGCGGCGGCGAGCCCCGCGCGGTACGCGGCCTCGAGCGCGGCCTTCACGGACCAAACCGCGACGTCGTGGAAGTCGAGCGAGTCGCTCTTGCGTGTCTCGAGCGTGTCGATGTGGAGCGTCGCCTTCGCGATGGCGGCGAGCAGCTCGTCGACCGTCGGCTCCTTCTTGCCGTGGCGCTTCTTGTTCGTGGTCTGCATCGTCGTCCTCCGCGTTGATCGCCTCGCCATACAGGCTTCCGTTCGCGCCCCCAGCAAGGTCATTCCGTGAAGAATCGACCTCGCTGGGAACCGCGTGCGCGCTCAACGCGTGGCCACGGTCCACGCCGTCTTCGAGCCGTAGCGGAGCTGTTCGCCCTCGACGAGGAAGACGTCGTTCTTGGCGGTGCTGCGCTCGAGGCGGGGCTCCTCGTCTTCGTCGCCATCGCCGTCCTCGTCGCGATCGGCGCGGAGCATCTCTTCGCGCGTCGTCACGCCCGCCAAGGAGCACTCGAACGGCCAGTTCTGCTGCATCATCACGAGGACCTCGGCGTCCGGGTCCTGCTCCTCCAGCAACTCGATCAGCTCGCTCACCTTCATGTCGTCGTCTCCGTCGGGGTGGTCCGTGCGGTGCGCCCCGTTCGCGACGACATACAGGCTTCCTTCTGGCGACCTTCCAAGGCGAAGAAGCGAGAAATCGACCGGCGCGCGGAAGCCCGCGTTACCTGGCGAGAACTCCGCAAGCAGTACTCACGCGGCCCTGTCGTGCAGGTCCTCGATGGCGTCCTTCAGCGCGACGAGCGCGGCCTCGACCTTGGTCACGGCCTCGGTCTGCACGCGCCCCATCTCGGCGACCTTGTCGAAGAGCTCGCGGAGCTGCGCGTCCTTCTTCTCGTTCACGCGCCAGAAGGCCCAGCCGAGCACCGCGACGAGGCCGTAGGGGCCGGTCGCCTGAAGCCACGTCGCAACGCTGGTGAAGGTGTCCATCCGTCTCTCCTCTTGGTCAGGCCACGGCAGGCGTGGGCAGCAGGTCTCGAACGTCGGCGCGGCGCACGCCGGTCGTGCGCTTCACCGCTTCCTCGAACGCGACGTCCGGCGCGAGCCCGGACTCGAGGCGCAGCCACGCGTAGAGGACGAGCATCGAGCCGTCGGCGTGCCCGAAGTACTGGTGCGCGAGCACACCCGGCAGCGGCGCCTTCGCGGCAGCAGGCACGAGGCCCAGTGCGAAGCGCCCGTCCCGAAGCCCCGGCCACACGCGCGGCACCGCGATGCCCGGCGCGGGCGCGCTCGTCGTCCAGCGCACGAGCGCGGCGACCGCTTCCGCCTGCGCGGGTGTCGGCAGGACGTACTCACCCTTGTGCGCCCACGGCGCCTTGACGACGCGGTCCCACGGCAGGCCCGGCTTGAGGTAGCTCGGGTAGTAGGGGTTCACGACCTCGACACCGAACGACGCGCCGTTGTGCTGGCTCGCGTGCCAGAGGATGTCCGTCGCGAGGTCGCCGTGCTGCGTGAGCGCGCCGTCCGCGCCCATCACGAGGTGGACGCTGAGCCCGCGCTTCTTCAAGACCGCGATGGTTGAGTCGACGCTGCGCGTGACGGTCTCGTGGATGACGAGCTCGACCGCGCGAGCCCGCTTGCCCTTCGATGCGAAGCGATGAACGCCGTCCTCCGCGAACGTGCGGATCGAGAGCCCCTCGACGGGGCACGTGGCCTTGCCGCCGACGATGAAGCCGCCGCTCACTGGCCTGGCTCCTTGCCCTGCAGCTCCTCCACGGCGCGCGCGGGCAGCTTCAGTCCCTTGTCGAAGAAGCGGGCCCTGACTTCGGTGGCGATGGGCTTGGTGACGATCTGCTCGACCTTGCCCACGAGGCGTTCGACGACGCGCCCCTTTTTCACGAGCTGCGAGTGCAGCTCATCGACCACCAGGCGATGAAGATGCCCGGAGCTGCCCTGCGACGGGTGCGCCTGCTCGCTCGCAGGCGAGCGCACCAGAAACTCTCGCGAGCGGCAGGTTGGACACTCAGGCAGAGGAACGACTCCGTCCTCGACCTGCTCGCCCCGTTCAACGCCGACCGCGAGGTTGGCGAGTGCAACGCGGTTCTCGCGATCGCACCCTGCGCAGCGCTGAACGATCTCGGTGTCGGTGATCTCCTGGATGGCCATCGGTGCTCCTCACGCGATCGCGGTGTACGTGCCGAACCACCAGACCGTGGAGAGCCCCGCCATGGTCTGGTAGCTGAAGACGCCGAACCCATCGCGGTCGGCGAAGTACGACGAGGGGCTCCCCGAGAACCCGCTGCTCGTGTTCAGCGCGCTGAACGTGATCGACGACGGAGTCGCCGGGAACCGATTGCGGAACGTGACGGAGCCTCCACCGGCGAGCGAGCGCGTCGCGCTGTCGGCGTTGGACCACTCCATTCCGACGCGGCCGACCTCACGCACCGTCCCCGTCAGCTCGAACGCGGAGTTGACGGTGCTGCTCATCGGAAGGCGCCACGTGCGCGTCCAGGTCGTGAATGTCGCTGCGAACGAGTCCTCGTGGAGGAACTCGATCTCGTTGCGCGCGAAGCGGAACGCGCCGCAGAAGGTACCGCCCGCGTCGCGCACCCACTGCGTGCCGTCCCAGGAGGCGTTCAGCGTGAACCAGACCGAGGAGCCGTCCGCGTAGATGCGGAGGTGGGTCGCCGCTGAGCCGGAGGCGTTCGAGTCGAGGATGAGCGCCTTCGTCCCCCCGAGCGGCGGCTGCCGGATCGAGCGGTGCTGGCCGGCGTTCGCCTCGTTGCCTCGGAAGTGGTCGCCCTCGACGGCGTCGACGATCTCGGCGAGGGCGGCCTCGACGTTCGCGGCGTTGAGGTTGTTGCCGGAGTCGGCGACCGAGACTGCGCTCGCGGCGTGCGCGCCGCTCGCCTGGTTCACGTGGCCGTTGAGCCCGCCGAGCAGCGTCACGAGGGCTGTGCGCAGCGTGCCCGCGGCGATCGCCGTGGGCGCGCCCGCGATCGCATCGACGCCGACGAGCCCCGCGCCGGGCGACGCTGCCCCGGTCGCGACGAGGTCCGTCACGATCTCCTGGAGCTGCGCCTGGACGTTCGTGCCGGCGACGTTGTTGTGAGGCGTCGCCGCGATGGCCGCCGCGTTGTGCGCACCGGTCGGCGCGCTCACGTGCGTGTTCAGGAAGCCGAGGAGCTGCGCGAGCTGGCTCTTCACGGAGCCCGCAGGAAGCGCGTTGGGAGCGCCCGCCGCCGCATCCACGCCGACGCGCGAGGCGCCGGAGCTGCCCGCCGCTCCGGTCGAGAGGTCGTCGATCAGCTCGTCGACAGCGGCCTGCACGTTGCCCGCGCCCACGAACCCGTGCGGCGCGTAGTCGATGGCGGTTGCGGCGTGGCGCCGGGCGACGGCGGTGAAGTGGTCGCGCAGCTCGGCGTCGGCCTCATCGAATGCCGCCTGAACCGTCGCGGCGAGCGGCTGGAGGATGCTCCACGTCCCGGTGGTCACTGCCACCGAGGTGCCCTGCGCGAAGATGAACGCCTGCCGGCGCGAGGTGTCGAGGTCAGCGACGAGGATCTGCGTCTGCCCCGGGCGGCGGCGCACGTCGCAGAGGAGTAGCTCGTCTGCCTGGAGCGCGGGCTTCGGCGCGACGCCGATGGCGCCCTCGGGCGCCTGGCGCACGACGAGCTCGAACGACTCGTCACGCCGGAAGAACACCTGCTGCGAGTTGCCGTCCGTGCGCGGGTCGGAGAGCTGGCGCTTGAAGCGAAGGAAGATGCCGAGCCAGCGCTCGTTGCCGACCGTGGCCACGTCGGTCGGGATGCCCACGAGGTCGACGGCGCAGTCCACCGTCTGGCCCGTGCCGAAGAACATGCGCTGACCGAGGTTGTCGTAGGCCCGCGCCGGAGCCGTCAGGTCCACCGTCAGGTCGGGCACCGGGGAGTGCGGCGCGGGAACCGCGCCCGAGACGATGCCGTAGATGTTCAGGTCGGCGGCGAGGTCCCGGTCAGCCTTCTCGAGCAAGGCGAACGCGAGGTCGAGCTCGGCCTCGGTGACGCGCTGGCGGAAGTAGAAGTCGACGCGATCGGCCATGTCCTTGCCTCGGAGCGCACGGAGCGTCCGATGGAGGCAAAGCCGCTCGAAGTGGCCGTCGGGGACAGCACATGAACAACAGGGTCAGGAACGAGCCTCGATCTGTCGCATCGCGCGGATGAACCGCTCCAAGCTCGCAGCTCGGAGTTCGTTTGCCCCATTCCCTGGCCCAACGAGTACGCCAACGATCGTCCCCGTCCGGTCTGCGACCGGCGCGCCACTGGCGCCGCGATAGAACGCGTGGCCCTGGTGGTCGCGCGCGAGCCCCAAGATCAAGCCGTTCGCGTCGAAGGCAGTGAGCGTCATGTACGCCTCCCACGACACCTCGCGAACAACCGCCCTCGCCACGTCGTGTACTTCGTCCCGATTTGCTGCGGCGAACGCGTAGACTTCCCCGTCCGTGGCGACGGCATCGAGAGGGCCGGAGTACTGCGGCACCGACCACGACTGGGCCTTCGGGTCGGCTGCCAGGGCGTCGCGGTCGACGTCGAACCACGCCCACGCAATGTCATCCTTCACGGCGTTGAGCGACGCTGGATCGGGTCTCAGGCGCAGCCGCAACGTTTCGCGATCGGCAAGCGGGATGTTCCACACGTCCCGTTCCGTGAGCGGAGGAGCATCGGTGCCGCGCGAGGAGTCGAGAGCCTCGACCGCCCATTCCCCCTTCTCGATGACATGTCGAGCGGTGACGATGCGAACGCCACCGTTCCACGGGATGACGAAACCACTGCCACGGCCAGGGGCGTCAGTACGGACGAGGACCACCGTGTGGCGCAGGAGCAGCGTCATCAACTTCTGGAGCGCGGCTCGCTCCTCGTGGTCCTCTGCCTTCGGCATCTGATCTGAGGCGACACCATAGCGTCAGTGCAGGTCGGTCGTCTCTCCGAGGTCGCTGAGGCCCAACTCCCAGTGGTTCGGCAGCACCGGCGGCAGCGGCTCGACGAGGTCTACGAAGTGCGTGTGCGCGGGCTTCAGGTACTCGACGATGGCTCGGAGCTGCTGGCGCTCGCGGTCGGTGAGGATGCGCGCGACCTCGACGTTGAAGGCGTAGCGCGCGAAGCGGTCGGAGGGGCCGAGCACCCAGTCGACGCCGAGCAGCGACTCGCCGAGATAGAGCGTGTCGGCGTTGAAGGGCGTGATGGCCGAGATGTCGATGCCGAGGAAGAAGCGGATCGCGTTCTGGATGCCCTTGGCCGTGCCCTTCTGCCGGTACATCTCGACGAGCACCGACGCGAGGCGCCGCTTGCCCATCGCATCGAGCTCGAACGGGAACGGGTTGCCGAGGTCGCGCAGGATGAGGTCGACGAAGGCCTCGGGCGCGCGCTCGAGGTCGAAGATGTCGGGCCAGCGATCGACGTCGGCGAGCAGGAGGTCCGTCACCTCCTGCAGGCAGGCGATGAAGCGGAACAGGTCTCCCGTTTGGTCGTCACGCCGGTTGTGCTTCGGCAGCATGCGCCACAGGTCGAAGCGCCTGGTGAGCGGGCGCGCGGGGCGGAAGCCCGTGAAGCTCGCTCGGTCGTAGGGGCCGAGGACGGCGTTGCCGAAGAGATCTGTCACGCCGACGGCCACCACCTCGTGAAGCACGTCGGGCGTCATCTCGGTGTCGAGCGTGAGGAGCGCGACGCTCCCATCGATGCTGACGCGGGCGACGGTCACCGGCACGGCGGGCGCGCCCTTCGGCGCGAGCACGAAGCTCGCCCCGCTCGGGACCAGCACGGGCTCGTCGAATCCCACGCGCACGGTCCTCTGCGCGAGCGCCTGTGCGCCGACGACGCGGGGTGCGGTCCGGTCCTCGACGACGAACGAGTACACCTCGTCGAGTGAGGCCGAGCCGCCCACGGTCTGAGCGAGCACGCGCACGTGGACCGTGGCCAGGCTCGCGAGCGGAGCCACCGGATGCAGCACGACGCGCAGTGTGTCGGTGGTCTGCGTGACGCTGGCCAGCGGGCCCGCGAAGGCCGGGGCGAGCTCGGGCACGGCGCTGCCGTCGAATGCGAGGACGCCGTCGATCCACACGCGCGCGGTCGAGCGCTCCACGCCGTCCGGCCCGGTGTCGACGAGCTCGAGGGCGAGCGTCGCATCGATGGGCACGCCGCTCTCGCCGGGGCTCGGGTCACGGTTCACGAGCACGAGCCTCGGCGTCGCTGCGAAGAGCGCGACCGAGTCGACGTAGAGCGCGGGCAGCTCGAGGGTGCTCATGCCGGGCTCCTCACGCGGTCACCAGCTCGAGCCGCACCCCGGTCGTGTGGAGGCCCGAGAGCTTCGAGACGTTCGCGGCGAGGTCGGTGACGAGACGCTCGCGGCCGGGCTTGGCGCGCATGGACGCGAGCTTGGTGCCATCGACGATGATGCTGGCCTCCCACGCGAGCCCCGGAGGGGTCGACGCGGGCACGCGCAGCCGCAGGAGCGCGCGCACCAGCATCACGCCGGTGAGGTCCGTCTGCTGCGTGACCTCGGCGTGGTCGCCGGGTGCGAGCTCGAAGAGGCGCCCGAGCTCGGCATCGCCGAGGACGAAGGCGTAGTCGCCGCCCGTCGCCTTCGACGTCGCGAGGCGCCCCTGTCCGCGCCCGAGACGGCTGGTGAACGCGGTCAGCGCCATCGCTCACACCTGCCGGAACAGCTCGAGGTGGTCGAAGTACGCGCGGCGCGTGACGTCCTTCACGGAGAAGCCGAAGCCGCCGCGCCCTGACGTGAGCGGCTGCGAGCCGGAGTTGATGCCGAGGTGATCGTCGATGAACTCCACCATGCCGGACACGGGCTGCCAGTCTGGCGGCGTGCCGAGCGCGTGCAGCGCGAGGTCGTTCTGGAAGACCTTGAGGACGACGTCGCCGTTGGTGTTCACGATGACGTCGAGGCGCAGGTGGAGCCACGTCGCCTGCGCGAACGACGCCGCCGACTTGAGTAGCACGCCGGGCCCGTCTGCCGTTGGCAGGCCGACCGTCACCGCGCCCTTGCGGAGCACGATGCGGTGCGGATCGTCGTCGGAGAGGCCGAGAAGGTACGCGCTGTCGTTGACCGAGTTGCCCTGGCAGCAGAGGAACAAGAACGGCGAGAACCCGGTGGGGCCGCCGCCCGGACCACGCTGCACGACGCCTCGAATGGAGCCGCCCTTGGCCATCGGAGCGAAGCTCGCGAGGTTGGCGAAGAGGCCCACCGCACCGGTTACCGCCGAGAGCGAGTTGAAGGCGTAGAGGAAGCTGCCGCCGCCCGGTGGGCGCGCGATGCCCGCGGTCACGCCCCGGTCCACCGTTGCGATGTCGAGCCCGTCGTTGAGGTACGTCCAGTCTGCTTCGGCCATGGCTTGCTCCTCACTGCGTCGTCGCGGGCGTCCACCCGTTGTTGAAGTCCTCGACGGGCTGCGCGCCCGCGTCGAACATCGCGGTGCTCGAGGTGACCGCCGCCCACGTCCAGGCGTAGAGCTGGTTGCTGCGCCACTGGTCCTCGAAGTCCTCGCGCGGCTCGCCGTCGAAGACCCCCGTCGCGGCGGTGACGTCGGCCCACTCGAGCGCGTAGGGGACGTTGCTCCACCCCGTCTCGCACTCCTCGGCGGCGAGCCCGTCGAAGGTCGCGGTGACGAGCTGCGCGGGCGGCAGGTCGTTGAGGTAGACAACGTTGGCCCAGCCGCTCTCGAACTCCTCGTACCCCTTGAGCGCGCTGTCGAAGAATGCGAGCACGACGACCACGTCGTCGATGGAGTCGAGCAACTCGAACCAGCGCTCGAAGGCCTCCCACGCCTCTTCGGGCGCGGTGCCGAAGCCGGCGATCTCCTCGAGGCTCGTCACCGCCGAGAGCGCCCAGTGCTCGGCCTCGCCGGGGAGCGCGCCCGCGTCCTCGAAGCTGGGGTTGAGGATCGCCATCAGAGCAGCTCCCCCGTGTCGCCATTCACCAGCGTCACGGTCCGCAGCACCGGGAACTCGCGCACGCTGAGGCGCACGTCGGAAGGCAGCCCGTTGAGCGTCAGGTCGAGACGCGCGTCGCCCATCTTCCGCACGCCCGGCGTGTCGCGGATGACGTTGAAGAGGTCCGACCAGGCGATCTCGCCCACCGGGTTGCCCTCCGCGTCCTTGATGTTGAAGCCGAAGTCGACGAGTGGGTTCGGCGTTCCGTCGGGCTCGTTCACGCGGAAGTACGCGGCGAGGTTCGCGCGCACGCGGTCGCGCACATCGTTCGGCGCGTAGCCTTGGCGCAGGAAGATGCGCGCGGCGACGTCGACGGTCTTGTAGACCGGGTCCTGCACGCTGACCTGGAACGTGAGCGTGCAGGGGTAGACCTCGGTCACCTGCTGGAGCA
>Ga0255343_1001736_pt1 | contig 27930 bp, 24 predicted proteins | sample wastewater_treat_4_FD_192413 | JGI IMG/M metagenome (GOLD analysis project Ga0255343, IMG submission 192413) | Wastewater microbial communities from Lulu Island WWTP, Vancouver, Canada - plant16 | ecosystem: Engineered > WWTP > Wastewater > Unclassified | place: Canada: Vancouver, British... | reverse complement strand
CCTCTCTCTCGCGAGTTGCTGGGCGACCTCATCCCGCAGGAAGCGCGTGCGCTTGGCCAGTTCAACGGCCAGAGATTCCGCTGTGAAAACCTTCGGGAGCGAGAAATCGAGGAAGCGGTCGAGCAGTGCCTGAAGTTCGTCTGCGCGCTCAACGGGTGGCGTCGTGTGCAGGCGGGTCATGACGAATGGCCGCGCCGCGAGGACGGTCTGAACCCGTTCGCCGTTGCGATAGAGGCGGAACTCAAAGAAGTTGGTCAGGATCAGGTTCGGGAACGTTTCGCGGTAGCGCTTGAGTTGCTCCGAATCCTCGATGGCGTCCAGGTTCTCGATGGTCGGATTCTTCGCCTCAATATAGCCGACGATCCTGTCGGTGCCGTTCCACAGGCGAAAATCCGGGTTTCCGGCATCGGTGGGTTTGGGCAACGTGGTGACGTGAACGTGTTTGCGCCCTGTTTCGTCGGCTACGGTTTTCAGCATATCCGCGAGCGCGGGATAAAAGCTCTCTTCACGCGCGTCACCCTGCCGGGCAACAGCGTGCAGTTCCTTCAAGTAGTCATCAAATAGGCCGCTTTCGCTCATCAATTCGGGTGTCCATGATGTGCCGACCTGCCTGCGGGCGTACGGCGTGCGAACTCTTCCGCGAAGGCACGATAGGCTTCTGCGCCGCGGCTGGCGGGATCGTAGAAGACAACCGGTTGACCGAAGCTGGGTGCCTCGCTGACGCGCACGTTGCGCGGGATGACCGTATCGTAGACCCGCTCTCCGAAGTGCGTGCGCACCTCCGCCACGACATCAGCGGAAAGGCGTGTGCGTCCGTCAAACATGGTCATCAGGATGCCTTCGAGTTGCAAGCCGGGGTTGACGCCGTTGGCGCGGAGTTGGTCGATCAGCGAGGTGATCACGCTCAACCCTTCCATGGCGTAGTATTCGCATTGCATGGTGACGATGATGCCATCGGCCGCCGCGAGCGAAGAGGTCATCAGAATACCGAGCGAGGGCGGGCAGTCCATCAACACATAGTCAAAGACACCGGCGGTGAGCACCCGATCCAGCGCATTGCGGACCACCGCCAGATGGTTCTCCTGCCGGGCAATCTCGATCTCTGCGCCGGCCAGGTCAAGCTCGGCGGGAATGATGTTGATGCCTTCATACGGCGTGGCCTGGATGATGTCCGCTACGTCGGCCGCGCCGGTAAGCACGGGATAGAGGCTATAGCCCGGTCGGCGCGGCAGGCCGAGGCCGCTAGTGGCGTTGGCCTGCGGATCAAGGTCGATCACCAAGACCGTCTTCTGCATCAGGGAGAGCGCTGCGGCCAGATTGACGACCGTGGTCGTCTTGCCGACGCCGCCCTTCTGGTTGGCGACTGCGGTGACGCGGGTGGTTCTGGCGCTCATGACTTAATCATTCCGATCTCGCGGGCGTAAGCAAACATGCCGCCGGCGGCAATGACCGGCGCGACCGCACCGATCGGTTTCAAGGGGAAGACCGCGCCGTCCGCGAGACGCGTGATGGTGTTCGACGCCATATCGATTTCAGCTTCGTCGCCGGTCTTAAATTCTTCACACAGGCGTTGCTCGGATTCCAGCGGAAAGATCTCACCGGTGGCTACTGAATTGCGGAAGAAAATACGCGCGTAACTCTCCGCCACCACCGCCCTGGCCCCGGCCGCGCCCAGCGCGATCGGCGCATGCTCACGCGACGAACCGCAACCGAAATTGCGCCCGCCGATGATGATCGGGTAGGGGGTGGTGCCATCCGGATTCGAGGCGAACTTCGGGAAGGTGTCCGGCAGTCCCGCCAGCGCGTACGAGCCGAGCTTGCGGTACTCTTCCGGGATCGTGGGCACGAGATTGAGATAGCATGCCGGTATCAGCAGGTCGGTGTCGATGTTGTCTTCGAGCACGTAGACCGGCCCGCGAATGGTGGTGGTGTTAAGCATAGAACTTATCCTTGTGACTGCGTGACTGCAAGTCTGGCGAAAGAACTTGGAGTGCGGCGGCAAGCGGTATTCCGCGCGACGCCGCTTTTAAAGCACGAGTGGGGTGGCAAAGCGGCGCGCGAAAGCGGTGCCGCGACCCGCGCACAGCGCGGCTCTTGTCACCGCACTCCAAATTTTGCGCACTTACTTGAGCGTTAAACGTTGAGCGTTTTCTGGAACCTCTAAGATGCTCCTGATTTTCATGAAGTTTCATGTGTTTCATGGTTTCGATTGAGCGTCCACGGTTCGTGAGGACACTCGCTACAGGTCGCGCGGATCAGTGATGTGTCCGGTCACGGCCGTCGCCGCTGCGGTATAGGGCGAGGCCAGATAAATCTGCGCGTCTTTCGAGCCCATGCGGCCGATGAAGTTGCGGTTGGTGGTGCTGACCACCACTTCGTTGCCGTGGGTACGCCCGAAGGTGTCGATCGGTCCGCCCAGACACGCCGCGCACGAGGGCGGGGCGATCGGCTCGACGCCGGCCGCCTCGAAAATCTGCCGTAGGCTTTTGCCATCGATGCGGGCCTCGTCCAGTCCGCGTTCGACCGTGCAGGTCGCCGGCACGAGCAACGTCCGGATCGCGACACGGCGGCCTTTTATGATGTGCGCCGCCATGATGAAATCTTCCAACTTGCCGCCGGTGCAAGAACCGATGTACACCTGATCGATTTTTACATCGCGGCACTCACGAGCCAGGGCTTTGTTGTCCGGCAGATGTGGACGCGCCACAACCGGCTCTAGCTTGGCGACGTCATAGACCCGCTCGGATACGACTTTAGCGTCGGCGTCACCGTATAGCGGCTCGAACGGCTTTTGCGTGCGGGCGTTCACGTAGTCCAGTGTCTTCTTGTCCGGGGCGATAATCCCGTTCTTGGCTCCGGCCTCCACCGCCATGTTGCAGATGGTGCAGCGCTCGTCAATACTGAGGCTGGCGATAGCGGAGCCGGCAAACTCCATGGCGCAGTAGGTCGCCCCGTCCACGCTGATATCACCGATGATATGCAGGATCAGATCTTTGGCGGACAGATAGGCGGGCAATTCACCTTCCAGCACGAAGCGCATGGTCGGTGGCACCTTGACCAGTAGCTTTCCCGTGCCCAAGATGAAGCCCGCGTCGGTGTTGCCGATGCCGGTTGAGAACGCACCCAACGCGCCATGCGTGCAGGTGTGCGAATCGGTGCCGAAGATCGTCTCGCCGGGGCGCACATGCCCTAGTTCCGGCAACGCCACATGGCAAACGCCGCAATAACTTTCAGTGCCGGGATCGTAGAAATAGGGCAGCCCCTGCTCCTTGACAAAAGCGCGCAGGGTGTCCACGTTGCGGTGCGCTTTTTCGTCCGCCGTGTAGATGTAGTGATCCGGCAGGATCACGACCTTTTCGCGATCGAAAACTTTGGCGCCTTTGCCGAATTCGCGCTGAAAGATACCGATCGTACCGGGGCCGCAGACGTCGTGCGTCAGCAGAATGCCGGCGTTGACCCAGATGTTGTCACCGGGAACAACGGATTGGGCGCCCGATTCGCGCGCCAAGATTTTTTCTGTAAGGGTCATAACGGTGTTAATCCCTTTGGATAAGATCAAAGAACCTGTCTTGAAAACGCTCGAAAAGCCCGTGGTCTTGCAACAGCTTGCCGAGCGGCTTGATCATGCTCGCGTCTTTAGCGGCGGCCTGGAAACCCTTTTCGATCTCATCACGCAGACCCGTCGGCAAACCGTCCTGCATTTCGAACAGCCGACGCTCGTTCAGTTCGCGGATGTTTTCTTGCGCAGAGTTTTGTATCACGGTCCAGAAGAGGCGCACGAGGCAGACATCCCAAGGTTCGTCCACGCCCTTGACTACGGCTGCGAACGGATCGTTCTTGGTCGCGGCTTCACGCGTCACGCGCTCTAGCACGGCTTCGGTCGAGTCGGTCAGGACCTGCTCGCTGAAGGCTTCCTGCTTGAGGGTGTAGCCGTAGCGCAGGATACACACCGAATCCTCATGCTCCTTGAGCCACTCCAGATACTTCTGCGCCTGCTCGCCAAATCCTTCGAGCAAAGTCGAGGAGTAGGCGGAAGGCGTGATGATCTGGGGGCGCAGTGCCTGCATGCGGCCCTCGCGAACGCGGACTTTGCCCACCGCGTCCATCAACTCACTGACGAGGTAATAGTTGATGATCGTATTGCCGAAGGTTTCGAGATGCCGTTTGGGCGGCATCACGATCTCCGTGTTGTTGACGGCAAACCAGAAATCAAATTGTGTTGGTCTCTTACTCATGGATGTGGCAACACTATACCATGAGAAACGGCACTCTGTCACGAGTGAGAAGCGAGTAAAATCCTGACCGCCCAAAGGTATTGGCTTTCCTCTCCTTGCGCACGGATGGTACCATGTGGGCGTTCAATCAATTTTGGCATAAATCACATCAGAAAGGACGTCATCCATGAATCACATGTTCTCGCGCCGCCAAACACTTAAAGCCGTGGCCCAGACTTCAGCGTTCTGTGGATTAAGCGGAGTTGCGCGGCTCTCCGCTGGAGCCGATGCGCCGACCGTAGCGAAAGGTTTGACCGTCGGTATCTCAACACTCGGCTTCGGTGGCCACACGAACGCTGCCCTCGCCGCTGAACTCGCGTCCGCCGGCTTCAACACCATTCAGCTCTTTCTTACGCAGACAGATAGCGCGTATTGGAAGTACAACAGCCGGAGCGATCTCGCCGGACTCACCCCTGCGCGCTGCAAGGAGATTGCAAAAATTTATCGCGATGCCGGACTCGTTATCCACAGCATCGGCGTCTACACCAACCTGATACATCCCGACGACAACGAGTTGAATGCCAATCTCGCCTATTTCGAAGCGATGATGGAGGTCGGCGGTCACATGGGGGTGCGCACCTTTATCACCGAGGCGGGCCACTATTACAACCCGCAGGTTCCCGCGCCGCGCGTGCCGTTGGAGTATCAAGACGATGTCTGGCCGCGCATGATCGCGACTGCCCGCCGACTGGGTGACATGGCCGCCAAGCATGACGCTAAGGTACTGTTTGAGCCCTCTTTCCTAAGCTTTTTCTCGAGTGCTAAACGAGTGCGGCGCTTTGTCGAAGAGCTGAGCTCACCGCGCCTGCGCGTGTTGCTTGATCCGGCCAACCTTTTGGAACTCAACGATCTCGACGAAATGTTTTTGCAACTCGCGCCTTGGATCGATTGTCTGCATGCCAAAGATCGCAAACATCACACCAGCCGTGGTGTCGCGGCCGGTAAAGGCGACATCGATTACAAACGCTTCGTAACCTTGGCGGCGAAACATACACCGCAGGCCCCACTGATCCTTGAGTATGTTGGTCCGAAGGATTATCAGGCCGCACGCACGCACTTGTTGGATGCGATGCTGGCGTGCGGCATCCCGGAGCGCACCTAGATCGCAGTCTGGGCAACAGCGGGGTTGCATTACAACGGGGATTCGGGGTATCATCCAAGCCTGTTTTAAAAACAAACCCAAGGAGGGATAAATGTCCGAGCAAGTATTGGATTTGACGGCTGAGACCTTTGACGAAACCGTAAAAAGTGGCGTCACGTTGGTCGATTTCTGGGCGCCCTGGTGTGGTCCCTGCCAAATGCAGACACCGATTCTTGAGAAGCAGGTGGCGCCCGCGATGAGCGGCCGAGCCAAGGTCTGCAAGGTGAATGTGGATGAAGTTCAGGATCTTGCGGTGCGTTTCGGCGTCAAGGGAATCCCGGCGATTTTCATCTTCAAGGACGGTGAGGTCGTGCAGCAGTTTACGGGGTTGCAGCGGGGAGATGCCTTGGTATCGGCGTTGGAAGACGCGCTGGGAGTCTGAGTTTTTCTCTCTTCCGGGTTGACCGTCCGGCTAAATCCGTTATTATGAAACACTTTCCATGTTTTGAGGAAGTGGACTAAGGAGCAATGTTTCATGGCGATTAACAAGAGTGCAGTCAAGCGTACGAAGCAGGCTAATGCAAGCCGTCTGCGTAACCGGTCGGTGCGGAGCGGTGTGCTGACGGCCCGCAAAAAGGTGCTTGACGCCATTGGTGCGGGAAACAAGGAAGAGGCGCAGAAGCTGTATTCCGAGTATTCTTCGAAGTTGGACAAGGCGGCAAAGAAAGGCGTGATCCCCAAGAACAACGCCAACCGCAAAAAGTCGCGCGTGGCGCTCAGCATCGCTAAAATGGCGTAAAGCGCTCGCGTTCGTTGTTGTATTCACTCATTTACCGGTCGCCGCACGTCAGTGGGGGGACCGGATTTTGTGTTTAGACTACTGGCGAGGGCGATGTGCGGACGTTGAGAGTCAGGGACTTGGGACGCGACGCCGGATACCGCGAGGTGTTCTCCCTTCAGGAACGGATACATGCACAGCGGGTGGCGGGCGAGTGCCCGGACACTCTGCTGTTGCTGGAGCATCGTCCGGTCTACACGTTGGGTCGTTCTGCCGCCGAGTCGCACGTGCTCTACTCTGAGGAGCGCCTGCGTGCGCTTGGCATCGAACGGGTGACGACCACGCGTGGCGGCGATGTCACCTATCATGGCCCGGGGCAGTTGGTGGGCTACCCGATTTTGCATTTGGGCGAAGCCAGATTGCGGGTGTTGGAGTATATCGACGCGCTGGAGGAGACTCTGATTCGCGCCGTGGCGACGTTTGGAGTCGAAGTTGGACGCGACACGCGCAACCGCGGTGTGTGGGTGGGCAACGCAAAGCTTGCGGCGCTGGGGATACGTGTCTCGCGCCAGGTGACGATGCATGGTTTCGCGTTGAATGTGTCGCCCCGCATGGCGGACTACAGCGGCATTGTGGCGTGCGGATTGCAGGATGCTGATGTTACGTCGCTAGCTTTGTTGTTGGACGAGACGCCGGACATGTCCGACGTGAAGCGGCGGGTCGAGACCTCTTTTCGCGAAGTCTTCGGATACGGGGAGGAAACATGAAAACAAGGTGGCGCACGGTCGGCCTGATCGCGGTGACAATGTTGTTGGTGCCGCAACTCTTTGTGTTGGCTTACTACTTCCCGCTGTTGATCTCAGGTCCTCGGCGCTGGGCGTTTTGGCAGGTAATCGCGGGTTTGGGCTTGAGCATCTCGTGGGTCGCCGCTCCTTTTTTCGTTGTCGCAGCCGGACTCTACCGTGTGTTGATCCTGTGGCGTGTGCCCTATGGGGTTGTATTTTTGTGTATGTGGGCTGCGGGATTTGGTGGTGTGGCGCTCTGGAACACCCTGATCTTTGATCTGTTCAGTTATCTGCGCGCAATATTGCCGTTGCTACTCTGTTGTACCGTCACCGTCGGCTACATGCTCGCGATGCGTGTTTATAAAGCAGGTTTGCCGCCAGTGGCGCAGGATAAGAAAGAGGACGACTAACGCGGGCGAAGCCCGCAGCCCAAGTTAATTAGTGCATTAGTTTGTCCTGGAGCGCGCTGCCGCGCTTCGCGGCGCCCCTCAAAAAACCTTGGCGCCTTGGCGGTTCCCAAAACCGAGCAAGAGCACAAAGTAGCGTAAACGGGATGTAAAAATTTGGAGACAAGAGCCGCGCTGTGCGCGGGTCGCGGCACCGCTTTCCCTCCGCGCTGTGCGCGGAGACACTTAGTCGCCACTCTTAGTCGAACACACTTAGTCCCCCACACTTAGTCGGTCACACTTAGCCTAAAAAGAGCAGTTGAACTTTCACCGCTCTTTGGTTTCTGGCAAGGCTCGGTTTTTTTGATCCGCAGATTTCGCAGATGCCGCAGATTTTTTGGGGATGGCATGACTACGGTAATAGCCGCAAAGAACACATAGAACGCAAAGGGTTTTGGAGGCTCGGGTCTTTTAACCCGGAGGCGCAGAGGTGTGGCACGGGCATCTTGCCCGTGTGGCGGCGAGTCCGCCGTCAATCGTCTAAATACCTGTCCCCTTAGTTGTCGTCCCTTAGTTGTCCCACACACTTAGTTCCACACTTAGTCGGTTGCGTTAACGACAAAGTGTTTGGACTAGGTGTAAACGACGAAGTGTCGCGATTAAGTGCGGCTCGTGGGGACACTCGCCCCCCAAAAAGCTTCGTGCCCTTTGTGCCTTCGTGTGAGGAAACAACTTGTTTTTTGTCGTGCTTGTCGAGCGTAATGCACTAATGCACTAATGAACTAATGCACCCTTCGGGCCGCGCATTCAACCGCGTTGAATGCGCGGCCCGAAGAGTTGATCTTGCCGGAGCAACCCGCCACATGTTATAGTCCCGCGCATTCGAAGCACGATGACCTTTTTTACTTTCGGAGCAAGGTTTGATGAAACTAGTACTCGGATGCGATCACGGTGGATTGAATGTTAAGCAGGCTGTCATCAAGATGTTGGCAGCGCGCGGAGATGCGACAGAAGACTTTGGGACGTCTACCGCTGATTCTGTCGATTATCCAGACTTCGCGATTAAAGTCGCTGAACAGATCGCCGAGAAGCGCGCGGATGCCGCGATTCTGGTTTGCACGACCGGGATCGGCATGAGCATCGCAGCAAACCGCTTTGCCGGTGTGCGCGCGGCCCTCTGCGGGTCAGTCGCCGCCACCGTCAAGGCGCGCACGCACAATGATGCCAACGTACTGGTCTTGGCCGGCACGATGGATCCCGAAGCTGCCGTCGACATTGCGCGGACTTTCCTAGAGACGCCGTTCTCGCAGGAAGAACGTCACGCACGCCGCATTGACAAACTTGAGCGCGGTGGACGCCTGTCCGAGATATCCCACCTTGCGGCGGCTGATCCCGAAGTTCACGCGGCGGTTGTCGGGCAGATCCGCCAAGAGAACAGCACGATCAATCTGATCGCCTCAGAGAACACGGTGTCGCGCGCGGTGCGTGAAGCCTCGGGTAGCGTGCTGACCAACAAATATGCAGAAGGCTATCCGGGGCGGCGTTGGTACAGCGGTTGCGTCCCGGTGGATACCGCCGAGACCTTGGCGATCGAGCGCGCCAAAACGCTGTTCGGTGCCGAACACGCCAACGTGCAGCCGCACTGCGGCAGCTCGGCCAACATGGCGGTCTACTTCTCGGTCCTCAAACCTGGCGACACGATTCTCTCAATGAGCCTCGACCAAGGCGGACACTTGACGCACGGCAGCCCGGTCAACTTCTCCGGCCAGCTCTTTAATATCGTCCCGTACTGCGTCTCACCGGAGACCGAGGTGCTGGACTACGACGAGATCGAAAAGCTCGCGCTGGAGCACCGGCCGCGTATGATCGTGGCTGGCGCCAGCGCCTATCCGCGTGTGTTGGACTTCCCCCGATTCCGCAAGATCGCCGACGCCTGCGGTGCGATGCTCATGGTGGACATGGCACACATCGCAGGTCTCGTGGCCGGCGGCGTACACCCGAGTCCGGTGCCGTACGCGGAATTTGTGACCACGACCACGCACAAGACACTGCGCGGTCCGCGCGGCGGTCTGATCCTCTGCCGAGAGACATTTGCTAAAGCAGTCGATAAGACGGTCTTCCCCGGCTTGCAGGGTGGCCCGCTTGAAAACATCATTGCAGCCAAGGCGGTCAGTTTTAACGAGGCGTTGCAACCGGCGTTCAGGGATTATGCGCGCCAGATCGTAGCAAACAGCAAGGCACTGGCCACTACTCTCATGGCGCGTGGCTTCCATCTGGTTTCCGGCGGCACGGACAACCATCTGATGCTGGTGAATGTCGCGCGGAACGGTCTCACTGGCAAGGACGCCGCCGCCGCACTGGACGCTGCGGGCATTATCTGCAACAAGAACACCATTCCTTTCGACAAGAACAGCCCGTTCGTGACTTCCGGCATCCGCATCGGTACTGCGGCGGTCACGACGCGCGGCATGCAGGAGCCTGACATGCAACGGATCGGCGGATGGATCGCCGACATTCTCTCCGACCTCTCAAATACGGCGTTGATCGAAAAGGTGCGCGCGGAAGTCGCAGCCCTGACCGCTACTTTCCAAGTGCCATGAATATGAAAAAAAAGATCTATCTCTCCGGCCCGATCATGGATGAGCATCCCGATCTGGCTGCGACTTGGCGCGAACGGGCCAAGGAAGCCTTGCGCGACCACTTTATCCTGCTCGACCCGATGAGACGAAACTTCAAGGATCGCGAAGTCGATAGCGCCAATGAGATCGTCGAGTTCGACCTGCAGGATGTACGTGATGCCGACATCCTGCTGGTGAACTACAACAAGTCCTCGATCGGTACCTCGATGGAGGTCTTTTTCGCGGCACACAATTTGGGCAAATTCGTCGTAGCTTTTTCGCCTTTCAGTTTTCAGGACTGCTCGCCCTGGATGGTGCGCTACTGCACCAAGATCCTGCCATCACTGGAAGAGGCAATCGACTACATCCGCGACAATTTCATATCGAGGCATGTGGAATAACTAAGAACTAATAACGAATAACTAAGAACTAATAACGAAGAACGAAGAAGTAAGAAGTGAAAGATGGCGGGATTGATTGGGAGAAGTGGGCGCCGAAGGATCGTGCGGTGCTCACGTTTATCCGATGTGAAGGACGGCTTCTGCTGATCGTCAAAAAAAGAGGGTTGGGCCAAGGCAAAGTGAACGCACCGGGTGGCCGCCTCGAACCGGGCGAGACGCCTGAGCAGGCGGCGGTGCGCGAGACGCGCGAAGAAGTGGGGCTGACGCCCAGCGGCCTGCGTTCGGCCGGTCACCTTGATTTTGCCTTTATGGACGGCTATTCGCTGAGCTGTTGCGTCTTCACCGCTGACGGCTATGACGGCACGCTCACGGAGACCGACGAAGCAGCGCCCTTCTGGTGTGCGGAATCCGACATCCCGTACGATCGCATGTGGGCCGACGACCGGCTTTGGATTCCGCTGATGCTCGACGGCAAAGCGTTCGAGGGGCGCTTCGTTTTCGATGGCGACCGGATGCTCTGGTACCGGTTGACGCTTACGCGTCAATAACCAACTCGGACGAGGCGAAGAAGGGATCGCTCGTGCAGCGCATGCCCAGACGCCGCAGGCCCGCCTCGTCGCCGGGGGTCACCATGTGAGTCAGGTGCACCTCACAGTCGCGCAGGTCGATCAGCCGCTCCATCGCGATCTGGGCGGCGGGATTGGTCGCGCAACTGACCGCGAGTCCGATCAGAGCTTCGTCAAGATTCAGGCTTGTGTACTTGCCCTTGAGGATGTCGTGTTTCATGTGCACGATCGACTGCACGACCTGCGGCGCGATTAGGTGGATCTGATCTGGAATGCCTGAGAGTTCCTTGATCGCGTTCAGGACCATGCTTGCTGCTGCGTGCATCTGCTCGGAGTTTTTACCTGTAACGATCCGTCCGTCTTTGAGCTGCATGGCTGCGCCGCAGAATATCCCGTTGCGTCCCTTGCCTTTTTTCATGGCATCTTGGCCCGCCTGACGCGCGGGTGTCACAACCACACGGTCTTCCGGAACCAGGTCCAACTTTTGCATCAACAGTTCGATGCGGTCTACGGTGATATGTTCGGTCTGCCCGGACGAGAATTCGCAAAGGTGACGGAAGTAGCGCCGGATTACCTCTTGCTTGGACGCCGCGCAGACAACCTCGTCGTCGGTGATACCGAAACCCACGCGGTTAACGCCCATATCGGTCGGCGATTTATAGGGACAGGGTTCGTGGGTGATCTTCTCCCAGATGGCACGCAGCAGCGGGAAGGCATCGACGTCGCGGTTGTAGTTAATTGCCACCTCTTGGTAGGCCTGAAGATGGTAGGGGTCCACCATGTTGGCGTCGTTGATATCGACTGTGGCGGCTTCATAGGCGATGTTGATGGGGTGTTCCAATGGCAGATTCCAGACTGGAAAAGTTTCAAATTTGGCATAGCCGGCCAAGCGTCCTGCATTGCGGTCATGGTAGAGCTGGGTAAGACAGGTGGCCAGCTTGCCGCTGCCGGGACCCGGTCCGGTCACGACCACGATCGGCCGTTCGGTCTCGATGTACTCATTCGCCCCGTAACCCTCGGGACTGACGATTGTATCGACGTTGGCGGGGTAACCTTGGGTCATGTAGTGATAATAGACCTTGATGCCGCGGTGTTCGAGGCGGGCGCGGAACTGCTTGGCGGCGTGCTGTCCGCAAAAACGGGTGATGACCACAGCGCGGATCAGCAGTCCCCAACTGCGCAGGCCATCGATCATTTTGAGCGCGTCGGTGTCGTAAGAGATGCCAAAATCCGCGCGCATTTTTTTGCGTTCGATATCACCCGCAAAGATGCAAAGCACGATCTCGGCCTTGTCCTTGAGCTTTTGCAGAAGGCGTATTTTGACATTCGGATCGTAGCCGGGTAGGACGCGGGCCGCGTGCATATCGTGCATGAGCTTGCCGCCGAATTCGAGATAGAGCTTGTTGCCGCTCTTCTCGGCGCGACGCTTGATTTCCTCGGTTTGCTCAGCGAGGTATGTGTCATTGTCAAAACCGATTTTGTTCATCATAAATAGCCTGCCTCTACGCGATAGGGGGAAGAAACAAAAAAACCGATCAAGCGTCAGTGCGTGACCGGGACAGGACTATAGCGTAAAACAGGTGACGACGTAAACCCATTTCCTGAATTAGGTCATTTTGATACAATGCCAGAAGCAAAAGGAGGGGTAGGGGGCATGAAGAAAAATCGGTGGATGGTGCTGTTGTTTGTCTCGGCCGTTGCTGGCGCGTTGGGTGCCGACGAACTCGACAACGCCGTGTTGCATGGTGCGACTGACCGGCGTGCATTCGACTACAAACCGGGCGACGCGATCATCTTTACGCTTTCGGTCGAGGGTGCTGAGGCGTTTCCGGCTGGCAAGTATTTCATTTCATGGTCGCGCACGGGTGATGACGGCAAACGGGCGAACGGACGCGAGCCGCTCGTTTTCGGTCAGTTGTTCGCCCATACGACCGCGCTCGACAGAGCTGGATTCGTGCGCATGACCGCCACCGTCGTCGACGAAAAAGGTAAGACCGTGCTCAAGCAATTCCGTGGCGACACGACGACGCCCGAGGGCAAGAGGGCGCTAAACGCATTCGAAAAGAAGGACCGCCGGATTTTCTTTGACGGCAGCGCAGGCGTCGAGCCCGAGAAGCTTACGAGTGTCCCAGAGCCGGAGGATTTTGATGCATTCTGGGTGCGGCGTCGGGCACGTCTGGCGAAGGTGCCGCTCGAGGCGGATCGTCGGCCGATCGCGAAGCAGCAGAATGATTTCGAGACGATGTACGCGGTCTCGATCAAATGTGCGGGGCCCCGGCCTTCAACTGGCTACCTCGCGATCCCGAAGAAGCCGGGCAAGTATCCGATTACCGTTTCCCTGCATGGCTACGGCCATACCTATCCGAACAAGGGGCACGTCGTCCATCCGGTTTCGGGCGGTGGCGACAAGATCGCGTTCTACTTCTCGCCGCACGGCTATGAACTTGAGCGCGAACCGGAATATTATGACGAGTTTTACCGCTCGATTTGCTCGGGCGGCAAGACGTTCTGTTTCGACGAGAAGCAGAACGCCGATCCCGAGACTTCCTATTTCAGCGGTTACACCTATCGCCTGATGCGCGCGCTCGAATATCTGAAGTCGCTGCCCGAGTGGGATGGCCGGAACCTGCGCGTCGCGGGCGGTTCGATGGGCGGCATGCAGTCGCTTTGGGCGGCGGGTCTTGATCCTGCGGTCACGCTTTGCGAACCGTCCATCCCTTGGAACTGCGACATGGGCGGCCGCGATACGCTCAAGCGCATCATCGACCCTTGGTACATCCGCGAGACACCGGCCCTCCGGTACTACGATCCCGTCAATCTCGCCAAGCGCATTCCGAAGACTTGTTTTGTGAACGTGACACGCGCGGGACTCGGCGACTACTGCTGCCCGCCGTCGGGCATCTGGGCGATGTGGAACAACCTCTCTTGTCCCAAGCGCATCCGCTGGGTACAGGGTTCGACCCACGGTTATGTGCCGAGCGAGCCGCACGATGAGATCCTCATTGAGGAACCCGCGCGCAACGGCGGGATCGGCGACTGCCGGATGCCGGAGAATGCGTTTGTCGTGCAGAACCGGCGCGGCTACAACTCCTGGCCGATGATTCAGGCGATGGGTGCGAAGCTCGTCTGTACCTACAGCCGCGACAACGCGCTTCCGCCGGATGGCCATACGACCAATCCGGGCAGCCGCGATTCCTATGCGAAGGTCTCCGAGGACGGCGGTAGGACCTGGTCGGCGGAGGTGACGATGGCGAGCGATCCGAAAATCGCTGAGGTGAACGAGGGCATCGGGCTTGATTCAACGGGCGCGGTGCTTGCGTGGGTGCGTTGCTGGGGCGTCGAGGACAGTCGCCGCCATGAGCTTTACCGCTCGGCAGACGGCCTCTCGTTCACGAAGATCGCCTCGCTTCGCCCCGATCCGTTTCCGGTTCAGGTTCTTGACCCTGTCTTCGTAACCGGGCTCGGTCTCGTTTCCCCGTGGTTCGCCGGAAACTATCACAAGGACGGAGGCAACTCCTGGGGTATTCTTGTGAGTACGGATGACGGTCGCACATGGGAGCAGCGGACGATCGAATCTAACCTCCCGGTCAAGGAGTGGGTCACCGAATCCTCGATCGTCTCACTCGGGAACGGACGCATCCTTCTCATCGGACGTTGCGAACAGGGGCTCGGTACGCAGTTCCAGGTGACAAGCACGGACGGCGGAAAAACATGGACGAAGGCGCGCACCAATATCGGCGATGTGCGGGAGTCGACGCCGAGTCTCATCTACGATCCGAAGACGGGGCTTGTCGCGAACTACTACTATCACCGCGGAGCGCGGAAGCTCAAGCGCCGTGTCGCGAAGGCCGATTTCATCTTCACGCATCCCGATGCCTGGCCGGAGCCGGAAGTTCTCGCCGAAGGGTTCGAGCCCCGCATCTACGACGCGGGCAACGTGAAGGCGACCCGGCTTCAAGGGAAGACCGACTGCTGCGCCTGGTATACAGGCACGCAGTCAAACGCAACCGTTGTCGTGACGGTCGTACCGGTGCCGGGGCTTTGAACGCGGCCGTTTGGGGGTTGACATAATCGGTGGGTGGCTTACGGCTCGACAAGCGCGATAAAAAAAGTTGTTTGTTTAACGCAGAGGCGCAGAGACGCAGAGGTTTTTTGGGGGCAGCGCGATCCCAGACAAACTCATGCACTAATTAACTTGGATATGCTGACGGGTGATCGTAAAATGAAGAAAATAGCTCTAATGGTGATGATGGCCACGATGGCCTTGGGAGCGACGGCGGCGGTAAGGGTTTCGCTGGACGCGACAGGGCAATTGCTCGCGTGCGAGGGGGCGAAGGTGACAAACATCAAGGTTGACCGTGACGAGCACAAGCAACTCGCGCTTTCGTTCGACTTCGCGCCGACGGAGAAAGGGCCGGCCACGATCATCGTGGTGGGGTTGAAGCCACAGAATTGGATTCTGCACGAAGGCCCGCTGCAGCTCGGTAAATACACTTCCGCCGCACGTCGGCGAACGTGCGCTTCACGCTCTTCGAGGGCGGGCACGGCGGCAACTTCCCCGCAGGCTTCGATTTCCTCTCCCGGCAGAAGAAGGGGCAGCCCGCCGACTTCACGCTACCCGTCACGGGCAAGGGTTCCGAGGAGCAACTGCAGCGTTGAAAGCAGAGCTATGAACAGAAGAGGATTCCTTGAAGGATGCGCGGCAGTTGCGACTGCTGGCTGTTTTCCGTCGCCGATGATGGCGGGCGGCCGCGCTTGGGGCGGATGGAACTACTATTCGGTTATTGACGTTCCGCCGGGGGGCGAGACGTTCACGCTGACCCTCCTTTCGGCCCAAGATGAGGAGATGCGCATCGTTGACAAACGCGCCTTCAGGTCAAACACCTAACATGACGACTGTTGAGAAAAGCTCTTGCAAAACTCATCGTGACATGGGCGTCCCGCCCATGGAACACGGGCAAGATGCCCGTGCCACACCTACAAGTAAAGATTTTTGCAAGAGTCTTGATGATAGCAAGACTCCTTTGAGGATTGGGCTAGAATCGGCAAGGGCCAATAGGTTGCCGATGGTCGTGCTTTGGGCTCTTGCGTTGACAACAGTTTTGACTTATTACTTCGTGCCAGGATTTGCAGATTTGCTTGAGCCTTTGGCACAATGGCAAAGCAACAACGGGAGCTTGGCGGCGTTCGTAACCCTTTTCCTGTTTTGTGGCCTGATACCGGGGATGTTTCTTTTGTCGATTCAATCCCTGCGTCCACAACGTCCAGTTTTGACGGTTCTGGCTCAGTCGGTCTGGTGCGGGCTGTGGGGTATGGCCAACAACGGACTCTATACGCTGCAATGCCGATGGTTCGGAGACGGGACGGATATTGCGACGCTTTTGATCAAAACGGCATTCGATCAGTTTGTCTGGACGGTTTTCATCTTGGCACCTTGCAATGCGACGTTTTTCTTCTGGCTGGCGCGTGACTTCTCTTTTCGTCGTTTGCGGTGCGAATGGCCGAAACGGTTTGTACACGATGTTTTTCTGCCGAATCTGATCTCAAACTGGATCGTATGGATTCCTGTTCTGTGTTTTGTCTATGCGTTTCCGCTGGCTTTGCAAATTCAGGTGGCCGGTATTGCCAGTTCCTTTTGGGTGCTGATGTGCCTGCAAATTGGCAAACGAAGTACGGTTCAAGAACATGCGCGTAGGGTGTTTGGATGAAGAAGATTCCCTTTAAGATTGATCGCAATTCACGAGAGAACCTGCCCGAACAATTGGCGAACGGTTTTCGCGAGGCCATCCTCGGGGGTTACTACAAGCCTGGCGAGCGCCTGCCTAGTTTCGCGCAGATGGCCGCCGAGCTAGGCGTGTCGATTCGTACGCCGCGGGATGCGATGAAACTGCTGGTGGATGCCAATCTCGTGCGTTCGCGTCCGCGTATCGGCTGTGAGGTTCTGGCGCGCGATGAACGCATCTGGAAGGGCCTTGTGGCCGTTGCCGTCAATTCGGCCTATGAGGGGTCGTATTATATTTCGGTGCTTATCGGTGCCATTCGCAAGGCGATGCTGGCGGCTGGCTATGCATTTCGTTCCGTGACGGTTGACGTCGGCCCTCGTGGCAAACCTGATTTCTCACATCTGGACGCCGTTCTGGCGGGGCCGCTTTCCTTCGTCATCGCGATTTATCCGGATGACCGGCTGGCAACGCGCATCCTGAAGAGCGGCAAACCGGCGCTGGCTTGTGTCGACGTTCAGTCCGGCGGCGGCTTAGAGATCGTTCGGTTTTCAAGTGTTCGCAACCTGTTGTCGATCGCCCGGACGATACAAAAGGCAGGCGTACGGAGTATTGTCGTGGCCGAATATGCGCGAATGCCATTGCTTGACCGGCTTTGTGAAAAAATGGGCATTGCGCTCGAGTATCTGACGATTCGCCCTCGGGAGGGGGAAAATTACCTCGGTAGCCTAAAGAAACGTGCGATGGACGCGGTCATCAAACGCTTCTCGAAGGGCACGGCTCTTCCGGATCTCCTGTTGTTTACGGACGATTATGTTGCTTTTGGCGGCTTGGTCGGTTTGGCGAAGTGTGCCGTCCGCGTTCCCGAGGATCTGCGTGTTATCACGCTGGCCAATGTTGGCTGTGAGCCCGTATTTCCTGTTCCCCTTGCGCAAATCCGAATAGACCCGCGCGCTGATGGCGCGGCCCTTGCCGCGAAGGCACTTGCGCGTATCGAGAATCGCCCGTTCAATCAGAATCTTCCCCTGCCGGAGTTTGTTCCGGGGAGAAGCTTTTGAGCTTTTATTCTGGTAACAATAATAACATTTTGCCATTGACTCCCGTTGTGTGTTATGGCATGATGCACCATGTGGATGATTAGGAATGTTTTGTCGGCTGGTTTGTCTCTGCTATTTGGAGCGTGGAGGCTGGACTGGCAGTACTGCTGTGACTAGGGTGCGAAACTGGGCGTGTTCTGGACGGCAGACGGAGGTGACATGGCAAGACTGGTGGCGAGTTTGTGCATTTTGGCGATGGCGGTCGGCGTACCGTGTTCATCGGCCGAAGTCATTGATTTCACATCGACGGCGGGACGCATCAAGCCCGTGAACGGCATCGGGCAGCCGCCGATGGTCGGCCAGCTTACATCATGGAACCTGATGTACTATCTCAAAGAGGCGGGTATTCTTTGCACCTACGAAGAGGTTGTCTTGCCGCAGGAAATCGCTCCCGAATCCTTCTGGCTTGTCGAACTAGAACAGTGAGGGAAAGAGGAAGACAATGAAGGGATGGAGTTTGACGGTTCTGATGCTTTGCAGTTTTCTAGTCGTTGGGTGCCGACAACCACTGTCCCTTGTTAAGGGTGGGCAACTTGTACTGGCCGAACACGGCTGCTCCGCCCGTTATACGGTCGTCTTGCCGTCCGATCCCTCGCCGTCGCAGGTCACGGCGGCGCACGAACTCGTCCGGTATGTGAGCGAGATGACGGGCGTCAGTCTGCCGATTGCGACGAACGCAACGCCAACGTGCGGCATTTTTCTGGGCAACGGCGCGGATGACCTCGGAGCCGACGGTTTTCGGCTGCGGGCAACACCGCCACATTTTCGCATCGAAGGTGGGCGTGTGCACGGGACACTTTTCGGTGTCTACGACTTCCTCGAGCGCTATTGTGGTTGCGAGTGGTTCTCGCCGACGACCAGTGTCATTCCGACCAAGGATCGCATCGTCGTTTCCGCGACGCTCGACGACCTCCAGAAACCGGCATTTCTCCTGCGTGACATGAACTGGACCGCCCAGCTCCACGATTGGCCGTTCACTGCGAAGCTGAAACTGAACGGTTTCCGCGTGGAGTATCCCGAGGAAATGGGGGGACGCGACCACCGCAAGGATACGACGACGGGCGGCGCGATCTTCGATTCGCTCACTCCGCCGAAGAAGTTCTTCAAGGAACATCCCGACTGGTTCTCGCTGATCGACGGCAAGCGTAAGGCCGAGCGTTCGCAGCGATGCCTTACGAACACAGAGTTTTTGGATTTCCTCGTTAATCAAATGCGCGAACGCATCAAGAAGAACTACCCTGCATGTAAGTACTATTCGATCTACCAGAACGACCTCAAGAACGCCTGCCAGTGCGAGAACTGCAAGAAAATCGACGAGGCGGAAGGGACGCCCATGGCGACGGTACTCCTGATGGCGAACTACGTTGCAGAGCGGATCGCGCCGGACTATCCCGATGTGAAGATTCTCACGTTCTCCTACATGTATACCCTGAAACCGCCAAAGACAATCAAGCCGCACAAGAACGTGATGATCAAATACTGTACCGATCAGGTTGACTTCTCGAAGCCGCTTGTCGAGTCGAGATGGCGCGGCAACAAAGAGTTCGTTGAGAACTTTAAAGTATGGCGCACGCTCACCGACCAGATCTACATCTGGGACTACTCGGCGAACTTCAAGTACCTCTTCATGCCGTTCGAATGCCTCCACTCGTTTCCGTCCAACTTCCGCCTTTACCGTGATGTCGGTGTCGTTGGCGTTTTCACGGAAGGCGACCACTACGGAACCCATTGTGTGGATGAGCCGCTCAAGACCTGGGTTATCGCGCACCTCTTGTGGAATCCCGACCAACCGATCGAGCCGCTTATCAACCGCTTCATGCAAGGTTTTTACGGCCCAGCGTCGGAAGTCGCGCACGGCTACTACGACGGGCTCGTCGCGCTTGAGCTTAAGCGCGATGAAACGGATGAGCCGCTGGTTATGTGGGGTACACGGCTCAGTGACAAGTACCTGCCCAACGCATTCCTCGACGAGTGGGCCGCGAAGTTTACAGCCGCGCTTGAACTTGTAAAGGACGATCCGGTTCGCTACGAAAACGTCTACTGGGCGCGCCATAACATTGAGCTTGCCCGCATCGTCCGCGCGGGGACGAGCGCCAAGTACTCGATTGCAACGGATGCCACCGCCATCAGCGAGGAATCGAAGCGCCTCCAGTCCGCAGCGAAGCGTATTCTCGCTGATTTCAAGCGTGTGAAGGGGCTCAACGGCTTCCGCAGCGAAAAAGAAAGCTACACGTTCGTCCGCAAGCGCGTAGAGACGGTGGCGCAGTTCGATCTCGCGAAAGCGACGAATGCGACGGGGGTGGCGGTTGTCCCCGCAGTCGACCTGAAGGCGGTTACGGCTCACAAGGCCGAACTCGTCAAGGACCCACAGGCCGTTGACGGTCAGGCGATCCGGATCGATGCGGCTTCGCCGGACGGCATGCACCATTGCATTGCGCTTCACGAGGACGCGTTCGTCAAGGACAAGGGAGGGCGTATCGGCATTCGCGTCCATGCCCGTGTCGATCGCACGGGTGTCGACGAGGGTTCCGTTTTTTCGGTTGGCACATGCGATCTCGTTCGGTATTCCAAGCGTGACATTCGTAATTTTCAGATCGACGCTTCCAAGGTCGTCGGCGACGGTTATGCCTGGTACGATATCGATGGCACTTGGTTGCCGGCCGGTAATGAAACACTTTGGATCGGGAACGGCAAGCGTCGCGGCGATGTTAACCCGTGCATCAAGGCCGTTTTTGTGGACCAGATTGAGATCTTTCGCAAGTAAGCGAACAGTTGTAAACAAAGGAGAAACACATGAAAATGAGATTCAGTTCACGGCTCGCGCTTGTTGTCTTTGGTTTGACCAGTGCGGCCTTCGGAGCATTGGAGCCAGACTTCTACGTCGACATGCTGACGTCGGATGGTGCAGGTAAGATCGATCCCGACTATTTCTACCATTCGGGGTCCTATCCCAAGACAGCCAAGGTTCAATTCGACTATCACTCGTGGAATTACTGCCGCGAGCCAGGTGACACAACCATCGGGCGGCAACGTGGCCTGCTCGGTTTTTGGGACACAAACAAGGGTGGTGCATCGGGTGTCCGTGCGGCTGGTACTTCAGAAATGGTCTTTTGGCACGGCAGCACGAGTGCAAAGAATTCGTCTGTCACAGGGACGTCAAATGGCCGGGCGCGAATCGAATTCGATTATCTCAACACGACGGCCAGTTGGTCCTCGTCCTCGACAACAAAACCGATTGCAGACGTGCTGAGACTGCCGAGTAATGTGGTGACCGTGCCCTACCATCTTTGTCATCTTGAAAATTGTTCGTATTATTCCTATCTCGGTATTTACGCATTTCGTGTGTTTGAACAAATGTCCGAGGGTGCTGAACCTGTCGTTGTTCGTGAATATCGGCCGGCGTGTGTGAACGGACGTCCGGCACTCTATGACCCGTATACGATGACGGCGGCCTATCCGACAACGGACGGCTTCACGATTCCGATGACGAACGTGATTACCGTCGCTACAGGAAAGACGCTGCATGTAAGCCGCCACTCCGCTACGCAACGATCCGTGACGCTGGAAACCGGATCGGAACTTGTCTTCGACGGTCTCGCGACGCTGAACCCGACGGAGGGCGTGACGCTTCCCGCAGGAGGTGTCGTGACGGTGTCACTGTCGGTCAGCACGGGTGCGGGCACGTATGTGCTGATCGACGGGCTCGATTCGGGTTTTGTTCTTTCCGGCTTTGCCCTCGGTACCTTGCCGACCGGCCTGGACGGCACCCTCGAAAAGCAAGGGAGCCAACTCGTCTTGAAGGTCTTCGAATCGATTCCGCATCCCGATGCGATCGGTACAAGCCTGACATCGGATGCGCATGGTTACATCGATACGGAATACCTCTTCAAGTCGACAACGCTGCCGAAGACTGCACGTGTTGTCCTTTCCTTCTCCGACTGGAACAGCGGGAAAAGCCCGGCGTCGACGTTGGTGGGTCATGGCGTTTTCGGATTCTGGTGTGGACTCGACCGGTCGGGTGCGCGATGGTATGGTGCGAACAGTCAGCGGTTCGGATCGGGAAACACTGGCTGGAGCGCATCCCATACTACGACGTATGGCGCACAGAGTATTGTCGTCGATTACAAGACGGGGGAGATTAGCTGGAACGGACATACAAACGATCTCGGCATTTCATCGTCGGACAGCACTTATCGCTATTATCTCTTCAACCTGTTTAACGGAACAGGGAAGTTTCAAGAGGAGAGTTCTCTCTTTGATTTCCAATCGATGCAGGTCTACGAAACGTCCGATAATTTTGCGACGGAGACGCTGGCACGAGATTTCGTGCCGTGTATCAACGGCGGCAAGGCCGGCATTTATGATCGCGTGACGGGCGCGGTTTACCATCCGACGGACGACACGAACGGATTTGTCACGGCCGGTGCTCTGTGGCGGGTCGGCACAAAAGGTGATGTCGGCTATGTGGCGGCAGGAACGGTGCAATCCTTCGCCACTGGTGGCGACGGTTATCTTGTCCTTCGGCGGGCTGGTGGCGGCGTGTTCGCGTCCGGTAGCGGCACCACGGCTTCGTTTGTCATGCCAACGTCGGCGGTTGAGGTCGTTTCAACGGTCGACAAGACGGTCGCGGCATCGGTGGTAGAAACGATCAACGAGCGCCTGTGCGTACATGAACTCTCTTTGGGTGCCGGATCTGAACTTGCCTTCGGCCTCGAGGGCGTTGTCTATGTCTCGGGAACGGTTTCTCCGCCGACAGACGGCATTGTCCGTCTGTCTCTGAATGAGATTTCCGGTGCGGGCGTCTATACGCTTCTGCGCGGAATTTCGGGAGATTTTGACCTGACGAAGTTTACGGTCGGCACCGTGACAAGCGGATTTACCGCGACGCTGGAACGCTGGGATGATGCGTTGGTTGTACGGGTTGTGGACGATCCTAGCGGCGCACCGCGTTTCGTCCGGAGCATTCTTTCCGACGGAGACGGATGGATTGATACGGGATATACCTATCGGGGCGCTACCTATCCGAAGACGGCACGAGTACGTTTCGATTTCTACAACTACAATTATGGACGCAAGCCGGAGGCAACGACTGGATTTACCGCGCAGTTCGGCTTTTGGGGAAACAAAGCGGCCAGTAGTCTTTATCGTTCTAACGGCTCGGACCTGACATTATGGTATTCCAACGGAAGCTCGCAATCGTACAAAGCGTATACCGGTTTCCCGAAATCCGGCCAGATGGTGCTGGAGATCGGCTATCGCACGGGGCTGGCAACGCTCACGATAGGAGGCGTGCCGACGACGGTCATGACAGACATGCCCGTCTCGCCGAATGACTTCACATCACAATCCTACTACGTTTGTGGTTGCAACGGGAACAATTCAACCTCGTATAGTCGTATCCATGCGTTTTCCATCTGGGAGTACGATAACATGGGTCAGGAAACACAGGCGGTCGATTATGTCCCGTGCGTGAGTGCAGGGAAGGCGGCACTTTACGACCGGGTGCGTAAGATCGTGACATTCCCGACCTATAAGGAAGGCAATCAGGGTGCCGGATTCACCGTGTCCGACTGGGGTGTGATCACGCAACGTTTTGTACAGGTGACGCTCGTTTCGACGGAACCTGTTACAACGCCAGCCTTCGCGCCGCAGGGGGTGTACACGTTTACAGCTGACGGAACGGTGACGCCAGCGCGTTCACTCGAGTCTCTAACGTTCATCGAACGCGCTGCCGACGGAACAGAGGTCGGGCGGTCGGTGGTGACTCGGCCTGCTGTCGGCAAGGCTTATGATGTGACGCTGGGTACGGCTGCTTTGGTCGATGTTATCGCGGAGGATGCGGCTGATGACGTCAACGAACAGGATTTCGGTCCGGTGGTAGTCTCTTGTACCAGCGAAGCACTTTATCGGACGGTCGATCAAAAAACCTACGAACTGATGGTTTCCGGTGATGCGACTTTGACGTTTGCGGAGAAGAGTGGTTCTGTCACGGCGACTTTTTACGATGCTAACGGGGAGGTGCTCAGTACGCAGGAACTGGTCGCGCGTATTGCGGCGGAAACACCGCTAGCCGTGACCTTGAATGGCTCACGATATGCTGTCTTGAAGGTATGTGCTTCGAAGAAGGGTTTCGTCATGACAGTCCGCTAACGAAAGTGGACTATTAGGGGATGATATGAGAAAGCGTTTGAGGTTTGTCCCCGTCGTGTTGGTTTTCACGCTGACGGCGGCGGTTCCATGTTGTTTTTGCCTCGCCGCTCCGGTAAGCGAGTCCTTTGACTTTGCTGAGGGCCGCTGGGATCGTAGCCGCTGGCTTTCGCCGCGGAACCCCGACTGGGACCGCGGCACGCCCATGGTTCAAGAGAAGGACGGCCTCGTCAACTGGAGCGATCCGGCCTGGACTGACGAGGAGATCTTCAAAAAGCACCAGATCGACACCTTCTCGGCGCTGGTCCTGACGAACGTCTATTCGGGGAAGGTGACCTGCACAACCGAGACCAGCTTCGACCATCGCATGGCACCGTCACTCGTTCTCGTCAAGGAGATGACGAAGGACGCTCAGGGACGTGATCAGCTTATTGATTTCTACGAGATCGTCCTTTATGACGGGGGGCTTAATATCTGGCACCACAAGCCACATCCGGGTGATGGCGTGCAGCACATCCCGATCGACAAGGTTGCCTGGCTCGTGACGCGCTTTGAACCGAAGACGCGCTACGATCTGTCGATGACCGTCGAACGCAAGATACACCGTGGACGGCCGACGGGACAGATGACCGTCCGTTGCGGCGGTCACGAGGTCGGCTTTAGCGATCCGCTCCTTCCCGAGAAGTTCCGTGTCGGCATTCTCGGCTCAGAAGGACGCTGCCGCTTCTACTCCTTCAAGGTCACGTCCGGCAATTAAGCCCCAAAAAGAGCAGTTGAATCTTCAACTCTCTTTGGTTTCAAGGTTTCTGGTTTCATGGTTTCATCCAAATCGGGATCGGGATCGCTATCGGGATCGATTGTTTAACCACGGAACACACTAAACACACGTAAACAGAGCCATGCCTTTCCGTGTGTTCGGTGTGTTCCGTGGTTCCAATCAGAAATTGCGTTCTGTACCAGATAGGTGCGGCGCGGATCTCAACGGAAGCCAATGTTTACAGGCCTTTGCTCAAAATCCGCACATCCAACTGCTTTTTTTTAGGTTAAGCCCTTTTGCCTGTGCCGCGCTATAACTGCGATAGGTAGTAGGTTGTGGTGGGAATACTCCGTTCATCATTTCGGCTGTCCTCTTCTGACAAAAGTCTCGCAGCCGAGACCCTGTAAAATCATGTAGTTCCTTTCAGCGGCGGCGCGGTAGCGATGTGACGTACGCTGGAAAATTTTGTTCGGCATCATCTGTCCTTTATCGTGTCTGCCAGAGCCTTGCGGTCTTGCAGTTTCGAACCACAGAACGGGCAATAGATCACAGCGTGGTCAAACCAGCCAGTTCCCTGATCCGTCTCCATATAGCCAATCGTGAGAAACAGCCTCCCGTCTCTGTGTGAGGAAAAAACAGAGTTTGAAATCTACTCTGCTAACGTCACGGCTCTTCGGCGCGAGGCTCGCTGCGGGTTTCGCGTATGAGAGAGGCCGATTGTTCGATCATCTCTTTCGTTCCGAATCTTCTGTAGAACTCCACGATTATCTGCTTGAAACGGCGATTGAGGCGCTTCGCTACTCCGTTGAGGATCTCCACCGGAATCTCACCATAAAACGATTCCGCGATTGCTCCGGCAATGGCGGCCTGTGTATCGGCATCTCCACCAAGGGAGACCGCATTTCGTATCGCATCCTCGAAGTTTACCGAATCGAGAAAGGCAATGATGGCTTCAGGAACAGAGCCGGGACAGGTCAGATTGAGCCGATACGCGGGGCGGATGTCATCGAGCGACCGCGACAAATCGTACCCGTAACGACTGGATATCTCACTTCTGATCTCGTCCTTGCTCGCCCTGCTTCGAGCCATGAAGATCGCCAGCGCTGTTGCCTGAGCGCCCTTTATCCCTTCGGGATGGTTATGGGTACATTCTGCGCTACGCTTGGCGTGTTCAATCACTTCCTCGGCGGACTTGAATGCATGCGCCACGGGGCTGACTCGCATCGCGGAGCCATTTCCAAGGCTGTTATACGGTCGGGGCGATGTCGATACCATCCAGAGCATAAACTTCGGTCCATAGCCTCGTAAGGGATAGCGTCTAGCGTACGCTCTGATCTTGCTCCCGTAGTCATTGTCGGTGAGAAGTGCGTCGGCCACCGCTACCGTGAGTACGGTGTCATCTGTGAAGGTCGAGACGGGGGTGAACAGTCGGAAGTCCTTTCGCTTGGTACGAAGGTTCTCGTACAGCGAACCGATTATGTCACCCGCAATGGCTCCTAGCATGATTCATTCTCCTACCAAGCTTCGGCCCAGTAAACGATTTCATTCCTCGCCGTGCTGATCGCAACACCGTGACTTTGTCCGTGGTTCCAGTAGAACCCTGGCGGACGATTCGTCAGCACTGGGTCGAATATCATAATCTCATAATCCGGTAGCCACGTCTGCCGAAGGTCGCAATAGCGGTTCAACCGGTGAGTCTCGTGTGGGAAGATGAAGTAGGCAATGGTGAAAATGCCGATAATGCCCAGCAGTAGCAATGCCCCCGAAGAAAATTGCTATCCATTTCAGTGCTCGCTTCACATTCATTCGGTCAGGCCTTCGCGTGCGGCGACGGTGTAGGTGCAGAGCAGGTCACATCAGGGATGAGACGACGGTATTTCGTTGCCTTCACCGTGTTGTTGGGCGGTTGTCATCGTTTGGTCCGAGTGTGCCTCGACATAGGACTTCAAGACAGCATTGATACGTGTCTGATATCCGGGACCCTGCTCCTTGAACCAATCGATTACCTGTGGGTCGAGACGAAGCGAAAGGGCCACCTTCTTTTCCGGCATGCGAACGACCATTTTTTTGAACAGGGTTGGGTCGATCGGAGGAATGTCAGAAAAATCGATCTCTTCGTCTTTCATTCTGTGCAACCGTTTCCAGTCAGTTCCCGATTTCTTCAATGTAGATGCTTTGCTCATGACGGTTCGCCTTTCGTGCTGAAATGATTCGTGTCGTTCCTGCATTAGACTCGGTGTATACGACAACAGCCAGAATGTCACCCAGCCAGCCGATTCCAATCCACCGATCTTCTCCGTACTCTTTTCGTTGATCCAAAAACGTCACCATGGGGTATTCGAAAATGCTCGGAACATCGGCAAAGTCTATGCCGTGTTTCCGCCGGTTCATTGCATTCTTTGCCTCATCCCACGTGAATTTCATCGATAGTAGTGTATACACATGACGTATCTACGTCAAGGGGCGTTTCTCTTTCACGAACCCTTGCGTTGGATCCTGCCGTCGGTCAGGCCTTCGCGTGCGGCGACGGTGTAGGTGCAGAGCAGATCGCCGGTCACGTTGCCCATGGTCTCGAACATGTCGAGCACGGGGTTGATGCCGACCGCCAAGGCCACGATCACCGCGATTTGTGTGGCGTCGAGTCCGAGCGTTCCCAGAATGATGAAGAGCAACATCAGACTGCCGCCCGGCACGCCGCCCGCGCCGATCGCCGCCAGAACGGTCGTCACCATCATCAGCGCGAGATCGCCGAAGCCCAATGTGATGCCGAACATGTTTGCGGCCAGAATCGCGAACATCGGCAGGTGGACGCACACGCCGTCCATGTTGACCGTCGCGCCCAGCGGCAATGCGAAGCTCGCCAACTCGCGGTTGATTCCCAGGCGTTCGCTGACGCGGATCGATACCGGCAGCGTCGCCGCACTCGACCGCGTGACAAAGGCCAGTACCATCGCTTCTTTCACCGCGCCCAGAACGCGGTAGGGGTTTTGCCGCAACACGAGAGCCAACACAGCCGGATATACCACGAAGATCAGGAAGAGAATGCCGGATGCCACACCCAGCAAGACCGTGACGTAGGGGCCGATGATCGCCGGGCCGTAGACCGAAAAGATACCGGCCGACAGGAAAAACACGCCGATCGGCGAGTAGTTCATCACCATGCCGATGATGCGGTTGACGGCCAGCATGCAGGCGTCGCACAGGTTGATCAGGCTCTGCATCTTCGCTTGGACGGCGGTGTCCTCCGTGGTTTCGATTACCAGCCGGATGCTGATGCCGAAGAGGATTGCAAAGCCGATGATGCCCAGGAAGTTGCCGTC
>Ga0255343_1001722_pt1 | contig 28074 bp, 27 predicted proteins | sample wastewater_treat_4_FD_192413 | JGI IMG/M metagenome (GOLD analysis project Ga0255343, IMG submission 192413) | Wastewater microbial communities from Lulu Island WWTP, Vancouver, Canada - plant16 | ecosystem: Engineered > WWTP > Wastewater > Unclassified | place: Canada: Vancouver, British... | reverse complement strand
CCGTTGGCGTTTGGCGGCGGCATAATAATCGTGAATGGGCCCTCGGTCACATTTGGCAAATTATCGGGATTGAAGTGGCCGCTTTGTTCCCATAATTTATAGATTGCCGACTCATTTTCGGTCGGGTTGTATGGTTTGGTAAATTTGGAGTTCATCAGTAGTATAATAACAAAAAAACCTTTTACTTCAAAGGCATTTGACCTTGAGCGCGGAGCCTCGGCGCCACTCTCAGTTTTTTCTTGCTCAAACTTTGCAAGTAACCGGCGGCGGCAATCATTGTGGCGTTGTCGGTAGTGTAACCTAACTCGGGAATTATCAAGGAGACAGTCGGGAAATTTTGGGCAATCATTCTTGTCAATTGTTGCCTTAGTTCGCGGTTGGCGATGACGCCGCCGCCGACAATTATGGTCCTTGGTTTAAATTTGATAAGGGCTTTTTGGGTTTTGGCTAACAAAACATCAAGACAAGCCTGTTGAAAATCAGCCGCAATGAAAGACTTTGTTTCTTTGTCTAATTTGTTCTCGGCCTTCAGTTTTTGGACCAGGTAAAGAACAGCGGTTTTAAGACCAGAAAAAGAAAAATCAAAATCCGGCGAATTAATCATTGGACGAGGCAGAGAGATCGGATTTTCTTTTCGGTCCTTTGTTTCTTTGGCCAGCTTGGAAATTTGCGGTCCCCCGGGGTAGGGCAATTCAAGAATCCGCGCCACTTTATCAAAAGCTTCACCGATCGCGTCATCGCGCGTGCCGCCGATTTGTTTATATTTGAGCCAGCCATGAGTCAAAACTAATTCAGTGTGACCGCCGGAAACAATCAAGGCCAAGGCCGGAAAATTGAGAGGAGGATTTTTGGGCTTTGCTCTTTTGTCTTTATCTTTTTCTTTTACTAAGCCGGCACAGAGGTGCCCTTCCAGGTGGTTGACGGGGATTAGCGGTTTACGCCAGACCAGAGACAGCGCGCGGGCAAAATTAATACCCACCCAAAGGGCCGGTTCCAAGCCGGGGCCTTTGGTTACGGCGATAGCGTCAAGTTTGGGGGTTTTGAGGGTGGGGATAACCTTATTAAAAAGTTCCAATAATTCGGGCTCGCGCTCTAAAATTTTACGGATTTTTTTTGTATCTGCCGGGCTGTTTTGGGGTGTGGTGACTTGGCGCAAACCGCCTTCTTTTAGGGTTTTGGTTAGCAAGGGGACTAGATTTCGGCCATGTTCGCGTTTGGCCAAGGCCGGCACGACGCCACCCCATTTTTCATGAATCTGTGTTTGAGAGGAGAGGTTGTGGGAGAGAACTTTAAATTGCGGTCTTTTAAAGCCACCAGTGGCTTTGACCAAACTTATTCCCGTATCGTCACAACTGGTTTCTATCGCTAAAATTATCATAGAGTTAAACTATAACGAAAAAATGACTTGCCAGCAATAAAAAAGGCCAGCCTCGGAAGAGAGGAAGGCTGGCCCACAACAATGAGCGGGACGACAACAGGTCGTCCAATGATTATACTAGCATAGGTTATAAAAAAAGCAAGTTTAAAACGCAAGCCAATAGGCGCCTTGACCGCCCCTGGCTGGGCGCCTGTTATTTAGTGCACCCTGCAAGAGTTGAACTTGCGACCTTACGAATGTGAATCGTACGCTCTAACCAACTGAGCTAAGGGTGCTTATTTCTTAAAGGGCGGTGCTCCCTGCAGGAATTGAACCTGCATTACGAGCTTCGGAGGCCCGTGTTCTATCCGTTAAACTAAGGGAGCTTGTGGTTGCCGGCTTTCATCACTACGGTATCAGGGATTTTGCCTGCGTTTATTAAACCAAATCTAAACCCATATTGAAAGGGGCCTGGCAACTTTGTCTTGTCTTTGTTTGCTAATGCTAGTCAATTATGGAAACCGTGAAAAGCTTATAGTTGGTTCTCGCCCTGTTTTTCCTGATACGTTGCTCGCGCGGTCAAAACCAGGAGCACAATCAAAACAATGGCCGCAAATCCAATCCCAACCCACGGAATCCAAGGATATTTCTCGGTAATTCGGCTTTCTTCTTTATCACAAGCATCGCCGATCCCATCACTATCAGTATCTTTTTGGTCCCGGTTGGGATTGTCGGGGCAGTTATCCATTGAATTTATCCTGCCGTCTTGGTCAAAATCATCACATGCGTCGCCTCGGCCATTGTTGTTGACGTCTTGCTGGTCTTGGTTATTAACAGAAACGCAGTTATCTAGAACGTCAGGTACCCCATCATTATCAACATCCGCAATCACATAATTAGGGTTGTTTTGGGGTGTCAAAGTTTTAGAGATTACCAGAACATCTTGCGCTGAGGTCAAATTTCCCGCTTCACCAACTGGCGCTTCTGCTGGTCGGTCTGGGTCAAAGTAAACACGGTAGGAATGACCGGGTTGCGCCAGAAATCTTAGGGCGCGACTATTTGATTTTATCGCGTTGCTTTGATCCAAACGTAATTCACTGATCCGTAACGGCTGGCTATAGTTAAAAGTGATTTCCCACCAATTTGACGTTGTCTGTGGAAAGCGAATAGTCTGTTGGTCCATTTTTTTATTTGCGACCACGATTTTGTTTTGTCCCCCCACTGAAGCGCGGATCTCTACGGAAGTAGGTAATGCCGTGTTGTCGTCAAGGAGGATGGTTAGGGCGGACGAAGAAATCGGACTTGGGCTAGTCAAAGTAATTTTAACTTGTCCCTGGGCGTTCTCCGGCAATGAAAAATCAACATAGGTCCAAGCGTCTTTATCTATCATTCTGTTTGCCTCGCCAGCATGGGGGGCGGTGGTTACTGTTATCGGTATTTCGTTGACCAATGTTTCTTGTTTGAAATAATGGGGCTCAAAATAGTTGGTTGTTTTATCGAGAACGACAAAGTCAAAGTGTTCAATAAATTCGGTTGCCAACGGAACTTCCACAACGGTCGGGACATTTATGGCGAGGTTGTCTACGTCTTTGTAAAAACGATACGCGTTTGTTAAAGACAAAATTAAATTTTGTTGAGGTTCCTGCGCGCCGGCAGTGAAGACAAAACCGAAAACGAGGAAAATGGATAAAATTAAAATTTTATTTTTCATATTTTAATAGTTATTTATTATTTCCTTGTTATGTTTTTTCTTTCCTAAAAAGGCGGTACTAACCAGTAACGCGCCGATAAGGAAGAAAGTAACTATTTTCCCCGCAAGTTCCATTTTCCAGATATCAACGGTAAACAACCGACCAATAACAAACCCAACGAGCACTCCACCATAAAGATAAAGACCTCTCTTTCCATTGGCAAGACCGTAGAAATAAGTAATTAAGCCGATAATCGTATAGACAACAAGTGAAATCATGACCGCGTTGTTGTTGTTAAGAAGTCCGGCGTGCAGCGAAAGCCACAGAAGAACAAAGGCGTAGGCGGAACCAACAATCAACAACAGGGCATTAATCCTGCGCGGTTCTTTGTCATCAATTTCTTTGACCCGGCGCAAAAAGAATGAGCCAAGTCCAAGCATGATTGAGCTCAACAATAGGAGCACAAAGAAGTCTTTGTGGACGATGCCCCTTGACCACGATATCGAGGTCAAGCTGTCTATGGACAAAATTATTGGACCGATTAAGAGCAGACTGGTCCTCTCAGCAATTTTTATGTTTCGCAATATTACATAGGTAATAAGCGCGATGGCGCCGCTTTCAATCGCGTAGGCGATTGTAAGGGTTGCGCCGCTTAGCTCCGCGGATGTCGCCGCGGCCAGCATCGCGACACCAACTCCGGCATAAACATAAAAAGTTCCTTGTCTTTGGGTGATTCTAAATATCAGAAATGAACCGATAGCAAATACCATCATCCACGCGACAATGATTAAACTTTTCCATTCGTCCGGCGCGGTGGTCATAATCCAGGCGAGCAAAAATAGTCCATTACCGGCGGCGGCTATCAGGTCGGGGACAATGTCCTTGCCTTTTAATTTGAGCAGGCCAGCAGTGTTTGTTAAGAAGAACAATGTGGCGAACGCGTAAGCAAACAAGAGTAAGGTTTGAGTATCCACCAAAGGAAATGAAAACGGGGAAAGGAGGTGCGGCGCGCTGTAGGCGGAAACGATAATAAGTGAAGCTACCGTAAGTTCCCTTTGCCCAGTTAACGCGACTATCCAAATTGCGCCAAGAATAACGACAAACAAATAAGCGAAAAGTCCCACGTGGTCTGTCGCTGGGGATTTTGTTAGTAAAGGCGCGATTCCCGCCAGCGTCAAGCTCAACAGTGAAAGGGCGCGGCTATTGTATTTGACACTGGCGAGCGCCACAAAGGCAGTACTTAGAAACATCACAATAAGCGCGGAAAGGGGAGTGAAAAAACCGTAGACTGTCCTGGCTGCAAAAATAGTTAGCAAAATTGTGGTTGAACCAAGAACCAGAAAGATGCCACCTTGGACGAGATATTTTTTTATTCTCCAATAGCCGAGCAAGATAAAAATAGACCCGGCGATAACCCCAAGCGCAATCCGGCCCATTGGTCCAATCCAGTCGTTAAGGAACGCGTAGGTCGTAAGCCAACCAAAGCCGATAAGTAAAAGAAGTGCTCCAAGTTTGAGGAGCCAATCTTCCTTAAGCCACCCAATGAATTTTTGAGACATGGTTGGTCCTGTTTGTTCTGGCATGACCAGTGGCCTTAATGTTTGAGCTTGAACTTGGGTTTGGGCAATTACCGCGCTGAAAGCTTTTTCAACATCAGATATTTGCCAACCATTAGACAAAAGAGAGTTTTTAATCTTCTCTCGGTCCGTGCCTAGTTGTAGTTGTTGTTTGACGTAATCAAACAACGGACCCGGAATCGCGAGCGGTTGTTTTTCCGGTTGCTCGGAGGATGGCTGATAGCCTTGCTCTGATGTCTGTTGAACTACACCACTTTCAATAAGTTGCTCTAATTTTTGTACGCGATCTCGAAGGTTGAGCACAAGAACTAGAACTACCACCCCGCCAATAAAAGTAAGGAATACCATAATTTTTTAGTTAACTTAGTTTATGAATTTATTATAGTAAATTACCCCCTAATAATCCATGGAATAAGTGGATAAGGAAATGGGGAGCCAAATTTTGTTTTTGTGGGCGATAGAGGACTTTCCCGCGCCTCTCCTCGCGCCTGTCGCGCTTCGTCGGGCTGGGCACCGCCTCGCTGCTCCGCCTTGCTAGGTGGAGACCGCTCCGGCGTTCAAGTTCTCACGCAACTGAAGCAGTTCAGTTGCTTATCACCAACAAATCCCGCCAGAGCGGGATTTTTGTGGGCGATAGAGGACTTGAACCTCTGACCTTCTCAACGTCAATGAGACGCTCTAGCCAACTGAGCTAATCGCCCTTATTAATTTCAACTTACAAACATAATTTTCCGCCCCCTCATTCTCCTCTTGCCAAAGCTTATGCTTCGGTCGGCTCCCCGACATCGCCCCTGCTTACACTCATAAATTTAACAAAAAAAAGGAAAAACGGCAACTCTACAAACTGGCCACTGTCAAAAACGAAACTAGCAACCAGAGAAGGGTTTGAACCCAAAGAAGTCGCTTTTTGTTGAGCGGTTTTTTCCAGAAATACCAAATTGAAACAATCAAGGCGATTAGCAGGAAAATCAGTTTGAGCCAGCCGAGAATATTAAAGAAATTTTTAGCAAGCAGAAAAATGCTGGACAAGGTCAAGAGCCCCGCGCCAAAGACAAATAATTTGAAAGAAGTTTGAAAACGGCTAGTGAGCGTTCGAGACAAGCCCAAGGCCAGTAAAACCAGTCCCAGGCTGGCCAAGAAGAGCTCCAAGATTGGTTGGTCAAAAAATTTTTGTTTGATAATCGGCAAAATAAAGATGGTCTTGACCATTTCGCCCACCGAAAATTTTTCTTCGTTGCCAACGACAAGGGCATAGCGGCCGGTACTGCTCGCGTTATAAACTTTAATTAAGTAATTATCGGCCGGCAGGGAAAAAGTTTTTTCCGGCCCACGCAAATAATAATCATTGCCAAATTCTTCAAAATAAACTTCGGTGAAGTCCCCGGTTAGATTTTGGACTTTGCCTTTTTGGGCGATTAATTCCACCTGTGGGGACTGGACTTCATTAATTGGAATCAGGAGCCCGATTAGGATATCGCTTGGTTGAGATAAATAAAAATGATAATAATCCGGCGTGCCCTGCATTTGGCCGTAAAAAACTTGCGAGACAGTTGGGTTGTCTATCTCGGCCGGACTATGGAGGGAAACATTCTCGCCCATCATGTAACGAGGCAAGTGGGCCGAAGCAACAAGCGGCAAAATTACAAAAAGGAGAAGGGAAGGAAGAACAATTTTTTTCATAAGTTAATTATCGCACAAAAAAATCAGTGGTTGAAGCGGGTTATCCACGAAGATGGCATTTTGGCTGAAAATTTGTTAATTTATAGCAGTAAGGAAAGGTGGCTGAGTGGTTGAAGGCGCCGCACTCGAAATGCGGTGAGGGAGCAATCCCTCCGTGGGTTCAAATCCCACCCTTTCCGCAGTGAACATTGTGAACAAGGAAAGGGCGGGATTTGAACCAGAGGTGGGGTCGGGAGGACTGGGTGTCCTCCCGTGGAGGAAAACAGCGAGTCTGCGAGTGTTAGAAACCGTGGGTATCTAAAGCGCAGACGAGTCCTCGAAGTCGAGCAGTGAGGTTCCCACCCTTTCCGCCTTCGCCTCGCTGTAGTTCGGCTTCGGCGTGACGCAGTCCGTCAAGACGAGCGAAGGTGGGAAGAAAATTTATGCATTACGTCACAGTTATTCCAACCAAGAGCTTCTTGACTCTGTCGAGAAGATTCCGCGGTTGGTTAACTAATTAAGTTCTAAGGTCATAAAATTCAAGCGCCTGACCAGCGCTTTTCTTTTTAATAAAATAGTTTAAATATTTTTCAAAATAAACTCCACCCTTTCTGCTGGTGGTAAAATCGGAACTTTTAGCGGATGATAACCGAAGTCTAAATAAGCTTGATTGATAGCCTGATGGATTGCTTCTGCTTTTGTTTTCTCTTCTAGCCGTGAATGATCATTTTCGTAATTAGGTAGGGGATCGAGGAGAAAAATTTTATCATAACGATTTCGCCCTAATTGTTCAATAATAGTCGGTGGTGGCACCTTTTCCAAAACGCAATAACCGTAACCGTCTATCAGGCTGCGGTCCAAAAAAATAATTTCACCTTTGTTTTTTTCTTCTAATTCCAGTTGGAGTTCAGCGACGCGTGTTTGAAACAGTCCAAGATCTTTCCAGGGTAAAACATCGCTGTTTTTGGCTTTTTCTTCTTCAATTACCATTCTTGCCGCTTCTGGCACAATCTCAAAATCACGCGCCGCCAAGAGTTCAATCAAGGTTGTTTTGCCGATGCCGGGGCCGCCGGTGAGGACGTGTTTTTGCATTAGCTGTATTTTAAAAGATATTTTGCTTTTAGACAATTAGAGGGGTTAGAGGCGCTTCGCGCTCAAGATCGTTGTAATCCACTCTGGCGGGCAGTTTGCTCTCTTAGGGTCGCGAGTATAAAAATGAGCCAGCTTGTGCTGGCTCATTTTTATACTCGCGACCCTACCGGGAATCGAACCCGGATTACCACCTTGAAAGAGTGGTGTCCTAACCGTTAGACGATAGGGCCAATTTTAAATTTAACAAACTTTGTATAGAAAAATAGGCCCGAGGCCGTTTTTCTACGTTGTCTAATATACTATAAATTGACAATTTGGGCAACACTTGTCGTCAAGAATTAATCTCGTTATACTTAGGCTGGATCCGTTTTTGAACCAAAGGAGGTGAGAGATGAAGAATCTTTCATATCTGAAAGTTCTCAACAAAGAACAAGCCCTTCAGATTCTTGGGCAAGAATATCCCGACACAGAATTTTCTTTTGTGCATCGGGTGCACCATAATAATTGTGACGGGATGACATACTGTTTCAGGAGCCCATCGCAACATCACGTTTACTATTACGTGGATGAGAACGATGGCTCGGTGAGAGTCCAGGATTTGAGGGCCCAAAAGGCGAGCTCCTAGCTCGCCTTTTATTTTTTAATTGACAAAACTTGCCAGGAGCCTTGGGGAGAGAATTACACTTTTTGCGTTGTTACGTAACATGTTACGTAACAGTTAAAACGTTAGGGGAGGACAATCTTTTTCCAACTTGGCGCGAGTTTAAGGGATAGTTTATAATAAATAGTATAAATCAGCGCGCTTGTCGCTTTAAAAATAATTGGATTATGACCTATTTGGTAGCTATTTTGGCTTTTGTCTTAATGTTAGCGGGCGGATTTTTTGCGCTGCGTTTTCGTGACCGCCTGCATTTGGTTTTGGGCTTTTCGGCGGGCGCTTTGATTGGAGTTGCTTTTTTTGACCTTTTGCCGGAAGCGATAGAGATGACTGGAAACTTTTTGTCAGTGGCAACCGCTCTTTCCCTTAGCGCGTTGGGTTTTATGATTTATTTGATTTTGGACAGGTTGATTCTCTTTCATTCGCATTGTGACGAAACGGTTGAACAATGTCATAACGCCGGCCACCAAATGCGCGGTCCGGTGACGGTTTTGATTTTGGCTGTTCACAGTTTTATCGACGGTTTGGCGGTTGGGCTGGCGCTGCAAGTATCAGTGACCACTGGTCTGGTGATGGCCGTAGCGGTTTTGACTCATAACTTTTCTGATGGGATCAACGTTGTTGGTCTCTTGTTAAAAGATGGTCGGGAACGTCGGGAGGCGTTCAAGTGGCTTTTGCCGATATCTTTGGCGCCGGCGTTGGGCATTTTGGCCACCAATTTCTTTAGTTTGCCGGAAAATTATCTTGGTCTTGTTCTGGCGCTGTTTGGCGGTTTCTTTCTTTATATCGGCGCGGCTGAACTTTTGCCGGAAAGCCACCATGGGCATTCCACGCGTTGGACCACTTTGGCTACTGTCTTGGGGATGACGATTCTTTATCTGGCGATAAAATTAGCAGGTGGCTAATAAAACACCGCCTAGAACCGACAGAACCGAGAAACTCTTATCTTTTTTTCTGCAAATAATTATAAATATCCTCCACGGCCTTGACGGCATCGCCAGCGGCGATGTTGTTTTGATGATAAAACGTGTCGGTGCAGTCACCGGCGGCCCAGATTCCCTCGCGGGAGGTTTGGCCGGTGCGGTGGTCAATTTTAATCGCGTTGCAATCGGTCATTTCCACCAAGCCGCGGAAGGCCTCGGTGCTGGGCACAAATCCGATTTCCACAAAAATACCGGTTACCGGCAGTTCGTTTTTTTTGCCTGTTTCTTTGTCACGATAGATAAGACCGGTAACAAATTTGTCGCCTTTGATTTCTAGCAACTCCACGTTGAGCAGAACCTTAAATTTGGGGTTGGCTGTTAGACTATCCACGGTAACTTGCTCGGCGCGGAGCGAGGCCGCGCTTTCTAACAAAGTAACGTTGTCGCAATAGGCGAGGAGCTGAGCGGCCGAACAAAAGCCCGCGTTGCCGCCGCCGATAACGGCCACTTGTTGACCGGCAAACATTGGTCCGTCGCAAGAAGCGCAGTAGGTGACACCTTTTTGTTCAAATTCGGCCGCGCCTTTGATTGTCAGTTTGCGGCGGTTGGCACCGGCGGCAATTAAGACTGTTTTGGCCAGATAAACGCCCCCGGTGGAAACAACTTCAAACCCTTCTGCTTTAGTTTTAATCGCGGAAACTTGTTCTTTGGTTTTGATTACAAAATCACCGCTTTCATAAGAACGCAAATGCGACTCTAACTTTTTGGCCAAATCAACGCCGGAGATGGTAATTTCGCCGATCCAGTTTTGAATTTCCGGCGAAACACTAGACTGGCCATTTAGGCTTTCGGTCAGGATCAAGGTTTTTAACTTTTTTCTGGCCGCATAGACACCGGCGGCTACACCAGCCGGTCCGCCACCGATAATGATTAGATCATGCATGATAATTTAAAGTGTAAAAATTAAAATGTAAAACTCAAATACGGAAAATTGGGGGGCGGAAGTTTTAAATTAAATAAGGAATACACCTAGATATTAGCTATCCAAATTTTCTATTCTTTACCGCCCTCTATTCTATATTTCAAATTCTACCTCTCTATTTTTTTGCTCTCCTTAAGAAAGCCGGAATTGACGACCAATCGTCCTCCTCCTCTTCTTCTGGTGTTTTTTCAGACCGATTGGCTACCAGTGGTTTTGAGGCCTGCCGTTCGGCGGCTTTGGCTGGAGTAACCTCGGGCTTTTCTTTTTCTTTGGCATCTTTGCCGGACGCTGGCTCTTCCTTTTTTGTTTCTGTCAGAGTACCGGCGCTAGCTTCAGCGCGGTCACGACGGCTAAGCGTTGCTTCTGGGAAACCGCAAGCGATAACGGTTACTCTGATTTCATTTTTCTTCAATTTTTCGTCTTGGATGGCGCCAAAAATAACTTTGGCCTCTGAATCAATAGACGAAGTAATGGCCTTGGCCGTTTCTTGGATTTCAAACATGGTCAAGTCAGTGCCGCCGGCAATAGTGAAGAGGACGCCTTTGGCCCCATTGATGGAAATGTCCAGCAGCGGGGAATTAATGGCCCCCTTGGCGGCTTCAACGGCTCGATTTTCACCAGAAGCGGTGCCGATACCCATCAAGGCTGAACCGGCGTTGGCCATAATGGCTCGGATATCGGCAAAGTCCACATTGATGATGCCGGGCATCGTGATGATGTTGGAAATGCCCTCTACCGCTTGGCGGAGAATTTCATCGCACATTGCAAAAGCTGAAGTGCAGGTGGTGTCTTTGCTGATGATGCCCAAAAGACGGTCATTGGGGATGGCAATAATCGCGTCAACTTCTTTTTTAAGTTCCTCAATGCCTTTTTCGGCAATGGCGGCGCGTTGTTTGCCTTCAAAGAAGAATGGACGGGTAACAACGCCAATGGTGAGCGCGCCTTGCTCCTTGGCGACTTTGGCGATAACTGGCGCGGCGCCGGAACCGGTTCCTCCGCCAAGACCACAGGAAATGAAAACCATATCGGCGCCCTTAATCATATTTTGGACATCTTCCAGGCTCTCCTCGGCGGCGCGGCGTCCTATCTCCGGGTCCATACCGGTGCCCAAACCGCGGGTTAAGTTTTTGCCAATATGTAGTTTTTTGCTGGCTGGCGAATGATGAAGGTGTTGCGCGTCAGTGTTCATCACGATAAATTCCACACCTTGGACTTTGGAGCTGACCATATGATTGACAGCGTTTGTGCCGGAGCCGCCGACGCCGACAACTTTGATTCGGGCAAAAGATTCAATCTCAGGGTTAATTTTGGGCATATTTTGGTAAGTAAAAGTAATAACTTTATTTAAACAATTTTGAACAATTTAATCTTAACAAATAAAGCGAAAAAGGCAAAGCCCCCAAGGGGGGTGATTTTCATCAATAAAAACAGCTTTTAGCTGTTTTCGTCATTAGAGAGACGTTGTTTCTTGCTAGGGCATAAACTCTTTTAACCAAGCCAAAATTTTCTTTTGAGTGTTTTTTAGAGTGACACGCGCGCCAAAAGAGTTTCCTTCTTGTTCGACAACGCCAAAAAGACACAAACCGAAAGAGACCGACCAAGCTGAGTCGCGAATCTGGCTTTTGGAATTGGTGGCAATGGCTGTTTGGGCCGTCTTGGCCGGCAGGCGAAAATAATCCTTGGCCAGTTCCTCAATGTTCGCAATACTGGCGCCGCCACCGGTGATAATCAGACCGGCGGGTAAAAGCCCGCTCCGCTTGATTTTTTTCAAGTGCATTTCTATAAATTCAAAAATGTCTGAAAGGCGCGCTTCAATAATTTCGTCCAATTTCTTTTTAGTGCCAACCGGTTCGCCCTCACCTTTTTTTACTTTCTCCGCTTCTTCAATCGGGATTTTAAAACCGAGAGCGATATCGTTGGTGATGTCGGTAGAACCAATGGCAAAAACCTGAATAGAAAGCGGCAAGCCTTCCTCAAAGACTGCAATGGAGGTGGTTTGCGAACCAATATTGACCAGGACGCAACCGGCCATCTTTTGAACCTTGGTCATGACGGCGAGCGAAGCGGCAAAAGGCGAGGCAACCAAATCTTCTACAATCAAACCGGCTTCTTCCGCGGCGCGGACCATGTCGCGCAGGTGTTGGGTGCCGCCGGTGATAAACAAAGTTTTGACTTCCAGTTTGGAACCGCGCAAACCCTCCGGCCGGCCCAAGACCTTTTCGCCATCAAGTTTAAAAGACAGGGGAATGCGGTGGAGAATTTGTTTGTTGGCCATATCGGTCAACGCCGCTTCGCTGGCCTCTACCGCTCGCCCCAGGTCGCTCTCGGTTATTTCCGAATCGGGGCGAGAGGCGACCACCCCGCCTTCGGCGGTTTTTGACCCTAACGACAGACCGCCAACTCCGACAATAACTTTACGGATACGACTACGGACAATGCGTTCGGCATCATCCAACGCTTCACGAATTGATTGAGTTGTTTCTTCCAGATTGATGACATAACCGCGGCGCAGGCCCTTGGATTGTCTTTTGACCAATGCCAAAACTTGCGGAACGCTATCGCCGTTTTTTTGTTCGCAAACGACGAGTCTGATCCAGTTGGTGCCGATATCCAAGCCGGTGATGAGATTTTTTGTCATCAATAAAAAATAATTTTAAAAATTTTTGCTCTTCACTCTCCATTTTACTACTATGTGACAAACCTTTCAAATGCAAAAGGCCGTGGATAAACAAAAAAGCGATATGAATCATAGGTGAGTGCTCATATTCACGCGCTTCATTCTCGGCGCGCGTTAAGTTTATGAAAATTTCACCTTCTTTTTTGCCAAGCGGAAAGGTGAGCACGTTTGGGTAATAATCTTTTCGGCGATAGGTTTGATTAAGGGCGCGGGCTTTGGCGGGCGTAACAAAAACCAGGCTAACATTCCAGCTTTTTCCCAAGATTTTATTTTTTAGAGCGACAAAAGGAATGTCGGGGACATTCCTTTTGGTTAGATTCGTGATTAGAAAATTTTCATCAGTGGAGGGCATTACTTCAGTTTGCCAAGTTTCTTCAGACGTTCATATTGAGCGCGTTTGGTCATGCGTTTTAAGGCATCTTGCTTTTTCTTAAGTTCTGACTTGGTGCGGGTGGCATAACGACGGCCACGGGCTTTACGGACGATATTGGAAGATTGAGCGCGTTTGGTAAAGCGTCTAATAACACTGGCATTTGATTCGCCGTTATTTTTGGTGATTTCTATAGTTTCCATAAACTTAGACAGGATAGCACAGGGGGGCATTAAAGTCAAAAGTTTAATGCGGATAAAACGCTGACCTGAAACAAGAAAAAGGAGGTCGGACTTCCTGAACCTCCTGAATCAGCAGGATTGGCGGACGGGGCTGGCCGCTTTCAAACTCCAAGCTACTTGATTTTTTTGAGGAAGTCGGCCAACTTATTTATTTTAATTGTATCTTGTGAGCGGGTATCCATATTTCGCACAATCACGGAGCCTTCAAGGGCTTCTTTTTGGCCGAGGATAACCGTGTAGGGAACATTCATTTTTTCGGCGATTGCCAGTTGAGCCGAGAGAGAATCCTTGGAGATGGAATGGGTCAGCGGGATGTGAGCTTTACGCAAGGCCTCAATCACTTCAAAGCTGCGCAACTTGGCGTCAAACGACAATTGGATGAAAAAAACTTTCGGTTTTTTGACAACTCGCGGCGCGTGCTTAACATAAGACGGTAGCTCCACCAAGCGGTCAACACCAATTGAAACACCGACCGCCGGAATTTCTTTTTTAAGGCCCAAGCTTTTGGCCAGATAGTCATAACGACCGCCGCCGCCGATCGCTAGCGGGGTTTGTTCGCCATCTTCATTTTGGTCAATAACAAAAACCTCAAACACTGTGCGCGAGTAATAGTCCAGGCCGCGCACCACCGTGCTGTCTATTTCATAAGGAATGTTCATCGCGTCTAAATACTCCAAAACTTCTTTGAAGTGCGCCTTGCACGGGCCGCAGAGCGAAGCAATAGACTCCGGGGCGTCCTTTTTAATTTCTTGGCACATCGGATTCTTGCAATCAAGCAAACGGAGCGGGTTTGTTTTGATTCGTTCACGACAATCAGCGCAAACTCCCTTTAGATTTTTTTTGTAGTAATTAACCAAGTCTCGGCGGTAAGCGCCTCGGCACTCAGCATCGCCAATGCTGTTTATCTTCAGGGTGTAATTATTAAAACCGGATTCTTCCAGGATAGTGGTCGTTAGTTTGATGATGGTGGCGTCTAAAATGCTTTTGGGGGAGCCCAAAATTTCCAAACCAAATTGATAGAATTGGCGGTATCGGCCGCGCTGCGGATTTTCGTGTCGGAAAAAAGGTCCACTGTAATAAAACATTACCGGTTGAGGCCAAGAATGCATTCCATTCTCTGCGTAGGCGCGCATGACGCTGGCCGTGCCTTCTGGCCGCATTACCAAACGGTCGCCCCCTTTAGTTTTTAGGGTGAACATCTCTTTGCTGACAATGTCGGTGTCTTGGCCAACGCCGCGCGCGAACAAATCTTCTTTTTCCAGAATCGGTGTTTCGATTGGCTTAAAACCATAATAAAGGGCAATCTCGGCTGCTTTCTCGCAAAAACCTTGAAAAACGAAAACTTGGTCGCCGATTAAATCACGCATACCTTTGACTGACTGCAAGGCGCTAACCTTGCCCTTAGTTTTTTTGGCGGCTTTCATATTTTAATTTTATATTTCAAACTCGTAATTGCCGGGTAAATAGGAAATTACTTTTGGCGGAAAGAGACGCAAAAAAGCGCGACCCTTTAACATCTCTTCTTTAAGAGGACCCCACATTCGCGAGTCATAACTGACTTCGCGGTTGTCGCCCATCACAAAGTATTCATCTTGGCCGAGAGTTGATGTTCGGTCGCGGTTGCTACTGGAGCCAAGATATGGTTCTTCCAAGACAAGTTGACCCTTGTCATTTTTCACTTCCACGCGGTCACCGTGGACGCTGACCGTCTCGCCCGGCAGACCGATTATGCGTTTGATAAAATATTGCGAGGGGTTGGCAGGGTTGCTAAAGATGACGACCTCGCCGCGTTTTGGTTCTCGCAAAAAATAAGACAATTCGTCGACGATTAAGTAGTCACCTTCATGAAAAGTTGGGTCCATCGAGGCGCCGTTCACAATGAAGGGTTGAGCGACAAACATGCGAAAAGGCACGATGATGGCAATCAAGATGAACGCGAATTTTATAAGGTCCCAAAGACTTTCCTCCTTGGGCGCGGTCTCAATTTTTTGTTCTTGGTCGGTAGGCTGAGTGTTTTTACTGAAGAAAAGCGTTCTCATATTCAAATATTATAGCAAATACCGCTTTGACGCAAGAAAGAGGTTCCGGTATAATTGTTTTATGATAAATAACGTTATTATGGGCTTGGGTAATCCGGGTTTGGAATATGCCAAAAGCCGTCACAGCGTCGGGCGAATGGTAGTTGATTTGTTGGTTGACAAGCTGAACGGCAAAGAATGGACGCTCAACAAAAAAGCAAAGTCGTTGGAGAGCAGGATTAAGATTGGCAAGGGCAAAAAGCAAAAAGAAATCTCATTGGTCAAGCCGGAAACTTTTATGAACAAATCCGGTTTGGCGGTGGCAATTTACGCTAGCGCGCCGGCTGGGCGCAAAAAATTGGTGGTTGTTCATGACGATGTGGATTTGCCATTGGGCAAAATCAGATTTGCTTTTGGCCGCGGTTCGGGCGGGCATCGCGGTCTGGAATCAATCATCAAATCACTCAAATCCAAAGATTTTGTCAGGCTGCGAGTTGGTATTTCACCGTCTACTCCAACAGGCAAGGTTAAAAAGCCGGCCAGTGACAAAGTGGTTGATTTTGTGATTGGTAATTTTAGGTCGGCGGAAGAAAAGATTCTAAAAAAAGTTTTGGCTGAAGCAACTGAAGCGTTAGTGTATCTGGCGGAAAACGGCCTGGATAAGACGATGAATATCTATAACAGATAATCAAATAAAAAAGTTTAAAAATAAAAAAATGGCCCGTCACGAGGACGGGCCTAATCTATCTCAACCAGCTCAAACTGAGCTGGTTGTTGGCGTGGCGGGCAACTCCCTCGAGGTTATTGTGGAATGTGTAAGGAGGTTCGTCTGACGAAAGGTTGCCCGCCAACACTTAACCTCTTTTAGGGTATCAAGAAAATAAACAAAAGTCAAGTCGGCTTGGACTTGTTTTGTGGATAACGCAAAATTTTGTCTTGGGCGGGAGTCCGACCCCAACTTTCTTTCCTGATGATTGGGGGGATTGGTTCATGAAAGATTTTAGAACACAAAAATTTTGGGCCAAATTCAAAAAAAACAAGGCCCTCTCTTTGGGAGAAGGTCTTGTTTTTTTGAATTTCTTGTTAATCTTTTTTCGCTTCAGTTTTTTTCTTGTCCTCGGTTATCCTTTCCGGCACCGAACCAAATAAAAGAGTCATTTTTTGGTCTTTTGGTTCAAAAACATTGATTGTAAAGGTATAGGTTTTGCCTAATTCCAGCGCGCGGCGTAATTCCTCTTCGTTTGTAAACTCGGAAATGTGGACTAAGCCGGCGACGCCTTCTTCAAGGCTGACCAAGGCGCCGTGTCGGTTATGTTTGATGACAACACCTTTGACCACTTCACCTCGCTTATATTTCTTTTCGGCTTCTTGCCAGGGATTTTCTTTTAAAGCTTTGATAGACAGAGAAATTTTGTCTTCTTTGATATCAATGATTTTGGCGTGAACCTTATCACCTACCTTGAAGAGTTCTCGCGGATTTTCTACCAAAGACCAGTCAATTTCGGAGATGTGAATTAAACCTTCCAAACCTTCTTGAATTTTGATAAAAATACCAAAATCTACAGCGCCGGTTACTTCGCCGTCTACAACATCGCCAAGAGTGTACTTGCCGATTATTTCTTTTTTGAGTTTAGAATCTTGGTTTTTTTCAGAGAAAATAAGTTTGCCTTCTTTAGAGTCGGTGCCGATGATGGAAACGGTCAAAGTCTGGCCGACGAATTTTTTTAGTTCTTCCATGATGGAGTCTTTGTCGCCGTCTGGCACGCGCGGGTAATGTTCGGCTTTAAGTTGAGAGGCCGGCAAGAAGCCGCCAATTCCTTTCCATTCCAAAATTAAACCACCCTTGTTGGCGTCTTTAACTTCCAAGTCAAACGAAGTTTTACCCTTGGTTGCCTTTTCGGCTTCGCTCCAAATGATTGCCTGTTTCGCTTCTTTGAGAGAAAGTTCAATATAGCCATCTTCGCCCTCAGTCTCGATTACTTTGGCGGTAACCATGTCGCCGATGGATACTTTTTTGATGATATCTTTGGCATTCAAATACTCACGGCCGAAAATGATTCCGGTGCCAAAAGGCGGCAAGTCGATGTAAAGCGATTTTTTGCCTTTGGCGATAACCTTGCCCTCTATAAGTGCGCCTTCTTCCGGCGGGAGAGGAGAGCTTTTTAAGACCTCGTCCATCGCGCGATGTTCCCCGCTTTTTTTTGTTTTAAAATCGGACTCTTCTTGCTCGATGTCCTCGGAAATTTGCTCTTGATCAGTCGTTTGAGACAGATCTTGTTGTGTTTTACTCATAATAGAAAAGTATAAGAGAAATTGGAGAAAAAGTCAAAAATTCATTCATCTCACTTGTATATTCGCGTTTGTCATTGCTAAAACCCCGTTGGATTGACTGGCGTTCGTTGGGTAAACATGCTAAAATGAAATTAACAAATTATGATTATCAGCTATCACGGCAAGGCATTTATAAAGGTTCAACAAGGTGATTTAACCGCCGCCTTTAATCCACCAAGCAAAGATTCCAAGGTCAAGGCGGTTCGTTTTGGCGCTGATTTGGCGATGATTTCGCTTAACCACGAAGACTTTAATGGCGCCGAGATGGTTTCCTATGCCAACAAAACTCCATTCGTGATTGACGGTCCGGGTGAATATGAAATTGGTGGTAATTTTGTTTTGGGTGTGCCTTCGGCCGGTCCCGGCGGTTTAATTAATACCATTTATACTTTTACCATTGATAATATCCATTTTTGTCACTTGGGGGCTTTGACTGAAACAGGGCTGGAAGGTCTTAAGGAAGAAATTGGTGAAGTTGATGTCTTGTGTGTGCCGATCGGTGATAACGACACTTTAAAAGCCAAAGACGCGTTTAAATTGGCCAACTCCCTGGAGCCGTTTATTATTATTCCGATTTTGGTCGGTAATAATGGAGAAAATTTGACCACTTTTTTGAAAGAGGCGGGCGCCGGCGACGTAATGCCAATTGAGAAGTTGACTCTGAAAAGAAAAGATTTGGATGGCAAAGAAGGTGAGGTTGTTGTTTTAAAACAAACTTAAACGCGTTCTTTTGGTTGCCTCTGCCTTTATCTGTCGTTAGACAGATAAAGGCAGACAGTCAGGCAAACGTTTATTTATTAGGACCATATTTTTACATTTTAATTTTTATATTATTAATACCATGTCTATCAAAAACTATATTGCCAATGTCAAAGAGAAGCCGGAGGCAAAACGTAAAACTTTGCTCTTGGTTTGGAGTGGAGGACTGACTTTTTTAGTCGCGCTTGTTTGGTTTGTCAATATAAATTATGTGGCTTATAATCGGAGTTTGGAAGAAGCAGAAATATTGGCTAAGGCGGAAGCGGCAGCCAAAACCGGACAAGTTGAAGTAGTTGCTCAAAAAGAAGAGGGTAGATGGTGGGAGCTGATTAAAACAAATGTCGCGGCGGTCGGAGAAGGTTTCAAGGTCTTGACCGGACAAATGGACGAGTAAGATAAAAAATATGGCAAAAGATAAAGAAGACAAAGACAGTAAAAAAAATAAGGAAAAAAAGAGCGATGCGCCGATTCCGGAGCGCCTTTCTATTATGCCGATTGACATAGTGTCAGAAATGAAAGAGTCCTATTTGAACTACTCAATGTCTGTTATTGTTGGCCGCGCTTTGCCGGATGTTCGCGACGGTCTGAAACCGGTCCAGCGACGCATCCTTTATTCAATGCACGAACTTGGACTAACGGCCGCGGCGAAACACCGCAAGTCAGCAACAGTCGTTGGCGATGTTTTGGGCAAATATCATCCGCATGGCGACGGCGCTTGCTATGACGCAATGACCCGCTTGGCGCAAGATTTTTCCATGCGTTATCCCTTGGTAGATGGTCAGGGCAACTTTGGTTCCATTGACGGCGACTCGCCGGCGGCAATGCGTTACACCGAGGCGAAGATGGCCAAACTTTCTGGCGAAGTTTTGCGTGATATTGAAAAAGACACAGTTGACTTCATCCCCAACTATGACGGTACCAGGCGTGAGCCCGTGGTCTTGCCCTCGGCGGTGCCCGGTTTGCTTCTGAATGGCGCGGTTGGAATCGCCGTTGGGATGGCGACCAAGATTCCGCCGCATAACCTGCGTGAATTGGCTGATGCCTTGATTTATTTGGCGGATAACCCGGACGCCACTACTGAAGATTTGTTGGAATTCGTCAAAGGTCCTGACTTCCCAACCGGAGGATTGGCTTTTAACGAGCAAGATATCAAGCATGCTTACGCGACCGGCAAAGGTGGGGTGCTTACGCGCGGCGAGGCTGAAATTGTTGAGACCAAGGCCGGCGCTTATCAAATTGTTGTTAGTTCCATTCCGTATCAAGTTAATAAGGCCGAATTGATAATGAAAATTGCTGATTTGGTGCGCGACAAAAAACTGGAGGGGATTAGGGACATTCGTGATGAATCAACCAAAGATATTCGTATTGTCGTTGACTTAAAGAGTGGCGCTTTTCCCCAAAAGATTTTGAATTCTCTATATAAGCACACCGAATTAGAAACAACCTTCCATTACAATTTATTGACTTTGGTGGATGGGGTGCCAAAACTTCTGCCCTTGGAAGGCATTTTGGAAGAATTTTTGAAGCATCGCCAAGTGGTGGTGGTTCGTCGGACTAAGTTTGATTTAAAGAAAGCGGAAGAGCGCGCGCATATTTTGGAGGGCTTAAAACGCGCGATTGACCACATTGACGAGATTATTAAAACGATTAAAAAAGCCAAAGACACGTCGGAAGCGCATGCCGCGTTGGTAAAGAATTTTAAGTTTTCCGAAATCCAGGCGACGGCAATTTTGGAAATGAAACTGCAGAAGTTGGCCGGCTTGGAGCGTAAAAAGATTGAGGATGAGCTGAAAGAAAAATTGGCTTTAATCAAAGAACTGAAGGCAATTTTGGCTGACCCGAAAAAAGTGACCGCCATTGTTAAAAATGAGTTGGTAGAAGTGCGTGATAAATATGGCGACGACCGCAAGACCAAGATTGTGAGGGGTGGCGTCAAGGAAATTAAGACTGAAGATTTAGTGCCGGAAAAAGAAGAAGTGCTTACGGTCACGGCCGGTGGCTACATCAAACGCACCGATCCGTCTGAGTTTCGCGCCCAGAAGCGTGGCGGGGTCGGAGTGGTGGACGTCAACATGAAAGAAGAAGATTTTGTGACGATTTTCTTGACGGCCAATACGCACGACGACCTTTTGTTCTTCACTGACCGGGGTAAAGCTTACCAACTAAAAATGTATGAGGTGCCGGAAGGCAAACGGGCAACTCGCGGCAAATCAGTGATGAATTTCTTGGCTTTGACCGATGATGAAAAAGTAACTTCTGTATTGGCGATGCCCAAGGAATATAAGAATGCCGACTTTTCGCTAATGCTCGTGACGACTAGCGGTATTGCCAAAAAAGTTTCAGCCGAAAGTTTCAAAGACGTTCGTCGCAGCGGTTTGATTGCGATTAAATTGGCAGATGACGACCTTTTGTTGGCGGCGCGCGCGGTCCACAAGGGTGATGAGATGATTATTTCGTCTCGCTCCGGTCAAGCTATTCGTTTCAAAGAAACCGATATTCGTGAGATGGGGCGAAACGCGGCTGGGGTGCGGGCAATGAAACTCAAAAAGGGCGATGTGATTATAGCGGCGGGGGTTGTTCATAAAGAAATGAAGGATGCCGAGTATTTGGTAATCAGCGAAAATGGTTACGGCAAAAAAACCAAATTAAAGGAATACAAAGTTCAAAAACGCGGCGGCTCTGGCATTAAGACCATTAGTGTGACCAAAAAAACCGGTGCGTTGGTCGCGGCCAAAGTGGTAGACGAAGAATTGGCGGAAATGGTGGCGATTTCCAAACAAGGACAGGTGATTCGAACTAAACTGTCGGAAATTCCTTCTCTCGGACGTCAAACTCAAGGCGTGCGGATAATGAAACTGCGCGAAGGTGACCAGATTGCTTCAATGACAGGGCTCTAGAGATAGCGCAAAACCAAAGCCAACAAAAGAAATCAACAAAGAGGGGCGTTCACGCCTCTTTGTTGATTGTGGCCGACTTTTCTAATTTTACAATTATTCAACAGTTTTTGTTTTTTCAGGGTTAAAAGTCTATTCACAGTTTTCTTGCTCTTTTCCTTGTTCAGTTTTCTGCCAAGTGTTAAAATAGAATGAAGAATAATCAATGGATTTTAGCGAACCGCAAAAGAATATTGAACAACTGGAGCTGAAACCCGGCGAACGAGTCGCCGATTTGGGTTGCGGAGTTGGCGCTTACAGTTTGGCGGCGGCGCCGTTAGTGGGGGTGGACGGCAAGGTTTATGCCGTGGATATCCAAAAAGATTTGCTGGAACGCTTGCGCCAAGAGGCGGATCGCCAAGGTTGGCGAAACATAGAGGTGGTTTGGGGTGATGTAGAAAGAGTCTCCGGTTCAGGTTTGGCTGATGGTTTGGTTGACGCGGTGATTATGGCCAACGTGCTTTTTATGACTAAGTCAGTTTATACAACGGTAGCCGAAGTCAAACGAATCTTAAAAGGCCGCGGTCGTTTGTTGGTTATTGATTGGAGTGAAACCTTTGGGGGACTGGGACCACAGCCGGGGGATGTTTTTGATAAGAGTAAAGCGAGGCAGGCATTTGAGGGTAATGGTTTTGTTTTGCGACGGGAGTTTCAGGCCGGTGATCATCATTACGGTTTAATTTTTCAAAAAAATTAAGTTATGGAAAAAAGCAACACTTTTCAACTGATTCTCTTGTTTATTTTTGGCGCGGCCGCCGTGGTGGGCATTTTGATTTTTTCGGGTGTAATTCCCGGTTTCAAAAAAGAGTCGGTTGGTACCGCCGGGACCGTAGTGGTATGGGGCACGGCAAGTGATGCTAATCTAAACCGTGGTTTTGCTGAGCTTAGCAAAAAAAACGAAGACAAGTTTTCGTTGGTTTATGTTAGAAAAGATCCGGTGACTTTTGAGACTGAATTGACCGAAGCTTTGGCTTCGGGTACTGGCCCTGACGTGATTATCGCGCCACACGAAGTTATCTTTCGCCAGCGTGATAGAATTTATCCGTTTTCGGCTAAGTATTATCCAAAGCGGAATTTTTACGACACTTTTGTTGACGGCGCCAGATTGTTTGAAGTTGGAGAGGCCTATTATGCTTTGCCGATCGGCGTGGACCCGCTCGTTCTTTATTACAACAAAGATATCTACAACACCAACGGTTTGTCTTCGCCGCCCAAAACCTGGGTAGAATTTGTTAACTACCAGCCCAGACTGACAATTTTAGACGACAACAATAATCTGAAACAGAGCGCGGCCGCCTTGGGCAATTTTTTGAACATTGACCACGCCAAGGATATTTTTTCCCTCCTTTTGTTGCAAGCCGGCAATCCGATTGTCGCTTTGAACAATGGCGTTATCAAACAAACTTTAGCGGATAATTTGGGCTATGCAGTGATGCCGACGCAGGCTGCTTTGGAATTTTTCGTGCAATTTGCCGACCCGGCCAAATCAACTTATAGTTGGAATCGGTCTTGGCCGTCATCCCGCGACAGTTTTTTGGCGGGCAAATTGGCCAATTATTTTGGCCCAGCCAGCGAATATGCTTACCTAAAAAGCAAAAACCCGCATCTCAATTTTGACGTGGCGGAAGTGCCGCAACAAAGTTTGGACCGACGTCAGACCTTTGGCCGCTTTTATGGTTTGGCGATAATGAGAAGTTCTCCGCGTTTGGCGGCGGTTTTTCCGGCTGTTTATACTTTGTCGGCGTCCGGCGAAGCCGAGAATATCGCGGCGGCCTTATCGCTCCAGCCGGCCAAGCGGATGATTTTGGCTGCCGGCTCGGCCGACCCCTACACGCAAATTTTTTACGAGGCGGCATTGGTCGCGCGCGCGTGGCTTGATTTTAATTCAGCGTCTAGCCGGCGAATTTTCAGCGAAATGATTGATAATTATTCAAGCGGGCGTTTGCGCGCCGACCAGGCAATCAAAGAAGCCGCCGGGTTATTAAACAGATAAAATGAAAAAAAATTGGGAAAAAATTCGCTTGGGGTTGGTGTTTGCCGTTTGCTTGGTCTTGTGGCTTTTGCCGGCCATAATTTTGGCGGAAGGCGAAGACTCGGAGTTTCACCTAGTTGTTTGCGGGACTGGCGCGGAAGGCGCCATGGATTGTGATTTTGGAGAACTAAAAGATTTAGTGGGTAAAACCTTTAAGTATGTTTTGGGCTATATTATTTTGCCGGTGGCGACTGTTTTGCTAATTTGGGCCGGTTTCAAGACGATTTTGGAAGCATATCAGGGCAAGCCCGCCACTTTTTGGCGCCAGATGCTTAGGAATATAATTATTGGCATGGCGTTGGCGATTGGCGCCTACGCGCTGGTGAAGACCTTCATTAACCTGTTCTTTAGTGATGATGCCGCTTTCCAATCTATTATTGACTCAGTTTTTGGCAATAATTAAAACAATTAATATGAACATAATCGTCTTAAAATCTCTTTTTGTTTCTGTTAGTTTTCTGCTTGTTTTCACGCTTGGAGCAACTCAAGTTTGCTTTGCCCAAGCCCCAAATGACATAGACTTGTTAATTAATCCAGCTGGTGGTGGAAGTTTAGATACTCCGATGAATCCCGCTAACGGCGGAAACACTGAACTTCCAATGAGCCCCCAAAGCGAAGGTATTTTTACCAACCCGCTCAAAGACGGTATAGATAGTTTGCCTGGGCTCTTGAAATTGGTTTTGGATATAATGGTGCAGATTGGTACGACAGTGATAATCATTATGATTATCTACGCCGGCTTTCTTTATACGACGGCCAGAGGCAATCAAAGCCAGTTGGATAAAGCTCATCGGGTAATTCGCGGAGTTTTGATTGGCTCGGCCATCATTCTGGGCGCGTTTGTGATTGCGCAGGTCATAAAAGATACCGCTGATGACTTGATGGAGGGTGTAATGATCGAACAAAACATTGTATAATTAAAAAAATAACTTATGTCGTTATCATTTAGCCAAATCATAAATAATTTTTTAACGGGGATAATTTCTCCTTTAATCGCTCTCTTGGTCGGCATTGCCCTAGCGCTCTTTTTGTGGGGTTTAGTCAGATATCTCAAGTCGGGCCTGGGTGACAAGGCCGAACTGGAAAAAGCCAAGACGATGATGGTTTGGGGGGTGGTGGTGCTGGCGGTGATGGTTTCGGTTTGGGGTTTGGTCCAGGTTTTGCAAGAAATGTTTTTTGGCGATTCGGTGCCAAACGGTCCGCCGGACATACCCTGCTTTTCCGGCGAGAACTGTCCTGATAGTATCCCCAGGACTCCGTTTGAAACTGATGATTAGCGATTTTGAATCCCGGTCTTTTGGCGGGGGAAATTGAATATTCCAGTTATTTATTTTTAAATCAAAAGTGTTTATAATAATAAAGTATTAAAAACAGTCGAAAAATTATCAATTATTAGTTTAATTATTAAATTATAAATATTATGTTAAAGAGAATGGTAAAAGTGACTCCTTGGGCCTTATCGGCTGCGCCGTTTATGGTTTTGGCGCAAACAGGTCTGTTGCAAGGAAACACAAGTTTTGTTGAAAGATTAGCTGGAGCCGCGGGTGATATTCTTCAATGGTTAGTGGTTATATTTATCGCTTTAGCAGTCGTTTTTTTCTTGCGGGGTCTTTTGAATTTTATGCGGAAAGAAGGGGCTGAGCGAGCTGATGCTAAAAAAGATATGTTGTGGGGTATAATTATCATCGCAGTGATGGTTTCGGTTTGGGGCCTTGTAGAGTTTCTTCAGGACTTGGTTGGGGTAGACAGTAATGTGACACCGCAAACGCCTTCAATTCCGGTTGTTCAGTAATTAAACCAAAATGACCCTGCTGCGCAACATAGAAAACCATATTTTGAATCCGCTCATCTTGCTGATGTTTGGTTTGGCGATGATATTTTTTCTCTGGGGCTTGGTAGAATATTTTTGGCAAGCCAAAGATGGAAAAGAAGACAGAAGCCAAGCTGTACGAAATATCACCTGGGGCGTAATCGGAATGACAATTATGGTTTCAGTTTATGGGATTATGCATTTTATTGTGAGCACGATTTGCGGCTTGGCGGGGCAGTCTTGTTAGAAAAAAAAGAAGAATTAGAAAGGGCCCGACGCGCTAGCGCGTCGGGCCCTGGATTTTAATACTGGATGAGGAGTGACAACTCCTCGCCAGTTAAAGAGGTGACTTGAACGACGGCGCCAACCGGCGCTGTCACCTCTTGTTTCTTGTCTTCCGGGGACTGCTCCCCGAGAGGCTTCATCTCTATGATTACTCCGTCTGGTTGACGGATAGCATAGTGAAGCCTCTTACCGGCATTCACTGCCTGGTCGCAGTGAATGTTCCCCTTGGCGGGGATGGTGAAGGTTGACTTGACCTTAGCCCAGTCAACCTCCTCCACTTTCCGCCAAGGGCCGGCCGCGACTTTGACCTCAAACCCATGTTTGAAGGCCGCAGCCGCGGGGGTTTCAACCACCGCCTTTGGCTGGCCTAGCCAGGTCAGACCAAAGACTACCGCTGCGATAATCACGGCCGCGACGACATAACTGGTGATTTTCTGACCGAGGCTTTGCTGGGCCGGCGCCGGAGGATTGTTTGCTCCGGTGCCTTGACCACCAGTCGGCGTTCCCGGTGAAGGTGTTGTTTGTGGTTGGGGTTGTGGCGCGGTGGGTTTTGCGATGGCATAAATTACCCCTATCACAATTCCCGCCAGAGCCAGAAATCCGATTACTCCTATTGCTAGTCCAATCATAATCTTCCTCCTTTAGGAAGTTGCCGGCGGCTGTGCCGGTGGTTCTTCACTTGGAGTGAAACCGGCGCGAATGCCGGCTGTCACCGCGCGGGCAACGTGCTCGATTCCCATCTCCCGCGCCGCCTCGGCGTTCAGGGTTGCTTGAGCGGCCTGAGGGCTTCGCTCATAAGCCCGAATTTGCGCGTTGAGCGCTTGTTCTCGGGCGTTTCCAACCAGCTCGATTGCCCTGGCCTCCCCTTCGGCGGCCGTGACTGTTGCGACTTTCTTAGCTTCCGCCAAGTAGGCCGCGGTTGAGGCTTGACGATATTCTTCTGCTGCGCTTCCGGCTGGATCAATCGATAGAATATCGGCTCGGACAATCTGAACACCGTATTCTTCCAAAACCCTTGCGCTGAGGTTGCGAACTCCTTGCGAGAAGCCCCTATTGTTTGAATCACCCTCATCCTGAATCAATTGTTCGTATGTCTTTGTGCCGACATATTGTCGGCCCTGCTGGCGAACAAGGTCCAGAATCGCATCGAGATAGCGGTGCACCTCAAAGAGGGCATCATAGACATTGACCACTCGGAGAGTGATCAAAAATTCTACATTCACTGGAAGCTTGTCGAATGTCTCAGCTTCCTTTAAGGTGCCCCAGTACAGAGCATCCTTGACGAAGACGTGGAACAATTCCTCGTTCCTTTTCACAGGACGAGGATCCGTCTCACCCTCGGGTGCCTTGTAGGTCACCCAGCCAAAGTTGTAGTGATACAACTTTTGGAAGGGTGGAATGCCTACCCAATAGAGCCCCAGGTGTTTTTGAAAAACCAGCTCTCTTTTGGGTGCATCTGGATTCCTTTGAACAACACTCCAGACTTTTGTGCCCGGGTAGTGTTCTTTGTTTTCGGGTGTAACAATGTCACACCCTTCCTTGCGGCCTATTACACGCCGGAAGGAATCACCCCTCATCACCACTTTGGCTTCGCCGTCGCGGATGGTCGTGAACGGCGAGATATGAGCGAGACGAGGCGAGTTTGCCAACCAGAAGAGCCACAAAGGGCTCGTAATGGCTGCCAAAATCAACATCAAGAAGAAACCAAGAAATACCTGAATAAGAAACATAACAACCTCCTTGGGATTTCCCCAATTAACCACATTTTCAAAAGGGGAACATCCCCTGTACACTCTATCTATTATTATACACCTTTTTGCCAAAAAAGTCAAATCCAGCTTTAAAATAAGAGTTATTCCAAGTTTTCTTAAATTCCTAAAAACCTCTCAGTATCTCCTTCAACAGTCTCCAAGTTTCAGTTAGTTTTCTTTAAATTTTTCGGAATTCAAGCTATATAAACACCAGGTGCGATCGCACCTGGTGTTTATATAGCTTGAATTGATAGATATTTTCTTGGCTTTTTGTTTATTTTTTGCAATAATATGGTGGTGTTTTATCCGCCCATAGCTCCCGAAAAAACATCAGAATGTTTACGGGCTTGCGGCTTCCGGCTTCGCTATGGTTGAGATAAGTTTATTTTTGTTTTGGTTCTGGCAGGTTTTCTTTTACAATATAAAAGTTGGTTTATCCGCCCATAGCTCAGCTGGTAGAGCAGTTGCCTCTTAAGCAAACGGTCGGGGGTTCGAATCCCTCTGGGCGGACCGCGAAGCGAGACGGCCAGAAGAAGTAAATTTATTTGCTTCTGTAGAGATTCGAACAGCGGCCTAGCCCGTGACGACACAGTCGGCCTAGGGAGCGATAATTTTTCAGTAGAAAAATTTAGTGAGCTGGTGCCCAGCCCGAGGAGCGCGACTGGCGCGACGAGAGGCGAGGGAGAATCTCCCTCTGGGCGGACACGAGCAAAATCAAACGACCAAAAAATATATGCTGGGGTGGCGAAATTGGCAGACGCGCTAGCCTTAGGAGCTAGTGGAGTAAAATCCATGGAGGTTCAAGTCCTCTCCCCAGCACCTTTTAAAACCCCCTAAAGTAATTGGTAGCTTGTATTCAACCTTGTAAACACCAGGTGCGATCGCACCTGGTGTTTACAAGGTTGAATTTTTTAATTTTTATACAAT
>Ga0255343_1001711_pt1 | contig 28175 bp, 69 predicted proteins | sample wastewater_treat_4_FD_192413 | JGI IMG/M metagenome (GOLD analysis project Ga0255343, IMG submission 192413) | Wastewater microbial communities from Lulu Island WWTP, Vancouver, Canada - plant16 | ecosystem: Engineered > WWTP > Wastewater > Unclassified | place: Canada: Vancouver, British... | reverse complement strand
ACCATGGCGGACCTGCTCTCATTATTAATCCAAGCTGGGTTGTGGAAAAAATTTCTGTCGACGGGTCCCGACCACACGGTCCCCTTGCCTTTGGATTGAGGGGTCCGTTGGGGGGTGGATCTGAAGTAGGGTGGCCGCGCTTCAATGGGGCCGCCGCTAAAAGCAGCGGAAAATAGGAGCCGTCGTGATTGGCGGAAGACCAGGAACCGAGCTTCAATGGGGCCGCCGCTAAAAGCAGCGGAAAATCTCGCACAGGTGAGTTTCTGTCGATATCTCGAGGATTCGCTTCAATGGGGCCGCCGCTAAAAGCAGCGGAAAATATCAGACGATCGCGCACGTAACCACGTGGCAAGAGTTCGCTTCAATGGGGCCGCCGCTAAAAGCAGCGGAAAATCAGGTCTGAATATTCTGGTCCTGGTGGGAGCGCTTTGCTTCAATGGGGCCGCCGCTAAAAGCAGCGGAAAATACCGCCCAGAGCGGTGAATACAAGTTTCGTGTGGTCTGCTTCAATGGGGCCGCCGCTAAAAGCAGCGGAAAATTCAGTGCCCCAAGCATGGTGCAAGTTGATGTGTGCAACCGCTTCAATGGGGCCGCCGCTAAAAGCAGCGGAAAATTAAGACGTATTTAGAGCGGTTTGAATGGGCTCATTAGCTTCAATGGGGCCGCCGCTAAAAGCAGCGGAAAATACACTCGCCGCCTCTATGAGGGGGAGATGCTTAGCTTGCTTCAATGGGGCCGCCGCTAAAAGCAGCGGAAAATCTTCCTCCGCTTCTCGAACCTTACGTTCTTCTGCCTGCTTCAATGGGGCCGCCGCTAAAAGCAGCGGAAAATAAAATTGGTCAGAGTTGTGGCGATTATCGAAGAAGTAGCTTCAATGGGGCCGCCGCTAAAAGCAGCGGAAAATGCCGCGGCCGGGAAGGATGGCGATGCCGGGAAACTTGCTTCAATGGGGCCGCCGCTAAAAGCAGCGGAAAATTCGAAGAGGTCGGGGCGACCGGCCCCTTCGACGCAGCTTCAATGGGGCCGCCGCTAAAAGCAGCGGAAAATCTGCGAGGGAGGCGTTCGACCGCCTCCTTGGCGGGCGGGCTTCAATGGGGCCGCCGCTAAAAGCAGCGGAAAATGTCGTTTGTTGTAGCGCCGCAGGAAGGTGGTGAGCATCGCTTCAATGGGGCCGCCGCTAAAAGCAGCGGAAAATTCACCAAGAAACTCAGTGAGATGCTGCTTTTGTTAGCTTCAATGGGGCCGCCGCTAAAAGCAGCGGAAAATCTGCTAGCTCGCAAGGTAGCGACTCGAGCCCAACTCCGCAGCTTCAATGGGGCCGCCGCTAAAAGCAGCGGAAAATATGAAAAGGAAGCGCTTACGGCTGTGATCGCTTCCTGCTTCAATGGGGCCGCCGCTAAAAGCAGCGGAAAATAGCCCGATCATGCGGTCGAACTTGACGCCGCTTCCCCATGCTTCAATGGGGCCGCCGCTAAAAGCAGCGGAAAATCGGGCACAACAGATCAACAGTAGCAGTCGGATCGTTTGCGCTTCAATGGGGCCGCCGCTAAAAGCAGCGGAAAATCGATTGCATCACCGCTCTACATGACGGACCTGAATAGCTTCAATGGGGCCGCCGCTAAAAGCAGCGGAAAATATGAATTGACGATGTGTATGCCGTCTGGGCTGTAGCCTAGCTTCAATGGGGCCGCCGCTAAAAGCAGCGGAAAATCATGAGGGTGAGCGACTCGTGATGAAGCGTCCACGTGCTTCAATGGGGCCGCCGCTAAAAGCAGCGGAAAATCACCCGCTGCCCCCCATTCAAGGGGCTGGGCTCTGGGAGGGCTTCAATGGGGCCGCCGCTAAAAGCAGCGGAAAATATGACACCACCAAGTTTCGGGCGATACAGCCACCCGTGCTTCAATGGGGCCGCCGCTAAAAGCAGCGGAAAATTAACACCTTGTGGTGACGATAGCACTTGTCCTCTAACTGCTTCAATGGGGCCGCCGCTAAAAGCAGCGGAAAATCGCGACCTCCCACGCCTGCTTGCCCTCTTTCCTCGCGCTTCAATGGGGCCGCCGCTAAAAGCAGCGGAAAATCAATGCAAGGTCGACCAGGACAATGGAACAACATAGTGCTTCAATGGGGCCGCCGCTAAAAGCAGCGGAAAATCAGCACTTCGGATGTTGCAGATGTATCCGATCGGGGCGCTTCAATGGGGCCGCCGCTAAAAGCAGCGGAAAATGTCGCCTTTGTCGTGCGTCATGTAATCGTTGCTTCCATCGCTTCAATGGGGCCGCCGCTAAAAGCAGCGGAAAATTTGAAGCGATGTCGCCGTGGTATCCCCAGACGCTTGCAGCGCTTCAATGGGGCCGCCGCTAAAAGCAGCGGAAAATTGGACGAACTCGCCAAGAGCATGCCGAAACTCGCAGCTTCAATGGGGCCGCCGCTAAAAGCAGCGGAAAATAGGCTGGCCCACTGAATATATCAGTCCATGGCGTCCAGCTTCAATGGGGCCGCCGCTAAAAGCAGCGGAAAATGTCCTCCACCACGGCTGCCCAGTTCGCTGGGACCCCAGCGCTTCAATGGGGCCGCCGCTAAAAGCAGCGGAAAATATGCTACCCCCTTGGATGCTCCCGAAACCCGCCGAGCTTCAATGGGGCCGCCGCTAAAAGCAGCGGAAAATCGACGCGGCCACCCTGGAGCGGCTCATCGAGGGCCAGGCTTCAATGGGGCCGCCGCTAAAAGCAGCGGAAAATCCCTGGTGACGTTGTCGTAGTTCGATCCCAGGGTGCGGCTTCAATGGGGCCGCCGCTAAAAGCAGCGGAAAATTCCCCGAGCCCAGTATAGCCGCACAAGCACCTCTTTGCTTCAATGGGGCCGCCGCTAAAAGCAGCGGAAAATAAATCTGCGCTTGCTCGAGCTGGGAATCTTGCACTAGCCGCTTCAATGGGGCCGCCGCTAAAAGCAGCGGAAAATCCGATGGGGCTGTTCGGGTTGTACTTGTCCTCGAAGCTTCAATGGGGCCGCCGCTAAAAGCAGCGGAAAATACTTCTGATGCGTCCTATCAGGTTGTCCCATGTATCGTGCTTCAATGGGGCCGCCGCTAAAAGCAGCGGAAAATTTGTCGCTCTTCTGTTGACATGTCTGTAGTGTCGACTGGCTTCAATGGGGCCGCCGCTAAAAGCAGCGGAAAATAGAGTCGCTCGCACGATGGACAGCTCCTTTGTGATGGCTTCAATGGGGCCGCCGCTAAAAGCAGCGGAAAATGGATACAATTTGACCCGACCCAATTAGTACGCTCGCGCTTCAATGGGGCCGCCGCTAAAAGCAGCGGAAAATGTGGCCACTGCTGAACTCGATAGAGGTGGCACGATCGAGCTTCAATGGGGCCGCCGCTAAAAGCAGCGGAAAATCGACACGGACATTTACACCGTTGCGTCTGAAACGAAGCTTCAATGGGGCCGCCGCTAAAAGCAGCGGAAAATTCTTGGCACTGCCGGCATCCATCTCGGTACGATTGGTGGGCTTCAATGGGGCCGCCGCTAAAAGCAGCGGAAAATAAGAAGTGCGCACTCGCCGCATCTATGACTGGCTTGGCTTCAATGGGGCCGCCGCTAAAAGCAGCGGAAAATCCGCGATGTGGGCCAGCACAACGGAATCCTTGCCCCAGGCTTCAATGGGGCCGCCGCTAAAAGCAGCGGAAAATAGCGCTTGAACAGCGAGAAATACAAACACCGTGGTGGCTTCAATGGGGCCGCCGCTAAAAGCAGCGGAAAATAAGGAGCTACAGGATTTCGTGATTGAAAGGGTCAAGCTTCAATGGGGCCGCCGCTAAAAGCAGCGGAAAATTTAGCCGCCAACGCGCGGGGCACGCTGCACGACATCGGCTTCAATGGGGCCGCCGCTAAAAGCAGCGGAAAATCTGTCGATCCATTCGCCATCCCAACAACGGACAGAGCTTCAATGGGGCCGCCGCTAAAAGCAGCGGAAAATGATGAGCCGTTACCTGAGGGAGTTGTCGAGGAATCAGCTTCAATGGGGCCGCCGCTAAAAGCAGCGGAAAATCCACGCTAGGTGGTGCGCTAAGTGTTGGTGCTGGGATGCTTCAATGGGGCCGCCGCTAAAAGCAGCGGAAAATGAGAGGCAGTTGTCATCGACGCACCAGATTACAAGACGCTTCAATGGGGCCGCCGCTAAAAGCAGCGGAAAATGAACAGTTCCACTTGTTGTGATCGAACCATCAAACGACGCTTCAATGGGGCCGCCGCTAAAAGCAGCGGAAAATAAACATCTAGAAAAAATCCTAGCCGAACAGGATCGTGCTTCAATGGGGCCGCCGCTAAAAGCAGCGGAAAATTTCATTCAACGTGGACGTGGTAGCAAACGAGTAGAAAAGCTTCAATGGGGCCGCCGCTAAAAGCAGCGGAAAATCCTTACGTTCTTCTGCCTCACGCGCTTCTATTTCTGCTAGCTTCAATGGGGCCGCCGCTAAAAGCAGCGGAAAATGAAAGGGTTCGTGATGTTGAGCTTGTGAACGGAGAGGCGCTTCAATGGGGCCGCCGCTAAAAGCAGCGGAAAATGTCGTCGATGATCTCAGTCACAACTCCCCATCGATAGCTTCAATAGGGCCGCCGCTAAAAGCAGCGGAAAATAATAACCTCTACGTGGCTCGCTGGCCTGTCACCAGTGCTTCAATGGGGCCGCCGCTAAAAGCAGCGGAAAATCAAAAGAATCCCAGTCGAACGATCACTCAAACACGACCCACGCTTCAATGGGGCCGCCGCTAAAAGCAGCGGAAAATAAATGAGAACGAAGATTTTGCTCCTCTTGCATCGCTTGCTTCAATGGGGCCGCCGCTAAAAGCAGCGGAAAATCAGGTCGCGATCAAATTGGATCGGCTTGCCCTTGTGCTTCAATGGGGCCGCCGCTAAAAGCAGCGGAAAATGTGGAGAATCCAGAGATACACATTCCAGCAGAGTCGTTGCTTCAATGGGGCCGCCGCTAAAAGCAGCGGAAAATGGTACACAGTACAGTCCTCGAGGATGGGCCGATGCACAGCTTCAATGGGGCCGCCGCTAAAAGCAGCGGAAAATGTAACACGATAGGCCGCGATTCCATCGCGCTGTACTGCTTCAATGGGGCCGCCGCTAAAAGCAGCGGAAAATCCAAAGCTCTTGGAAAAAATTGGTCAACTGATCGCGCTTCAATGGGGCCGCCGCTAAAAGCAGCGGAAAATGTCACCAAGAAACTCAGTGAGATGCTGCTTTTGTTAGCTTCAATGGGGCCGCCGCTAAAAGCAGCGGAAAATGGGTTGTGAAATGCAACCACATTACGCTGAGATAGCACGCGCTTCAATGGGGCCGCCGCTAAAAGCAGCGGAAAATGCTCAACATCACGAACCCTTTCGATACCGCATATACGAACTTCAATGGGGCCGCCGCTAAAAGCAGCGGAAAATTTCGCAAGCGTTCAGCGATTGGCTCGTCACGAGGTAACTTCAATGGGGCCGCCGCTAAAAGCAGCGGAAAATCATCTCGGCGGTGCCTCCTCCCGCTGCCCAGCAGCGCACTTCAATGGGGCCGCCGCTAAAAGCAGCGGAAAATTGCAGATGTGAAAGACGGCGCGTGTCAGACAGCTCGGCACTTCAATGGGGCCGCCGCTAAAAGCAGCGGAAAATCTCGACAGGGAATGGGGGCTACTGTTTGCGATTGCGAGACTTCAATGGGGCCGCCGCTAAAAGCAGCGGAAAATGGCACTGTTACAGTCGACACTACAGGCATGTCGACAACTTCAATGGGGCCGCCGCTAAAAGCAGCGGAAAATGGTTGCGTCATCTCAGTCTTACGACCTGCATTGTAGGACTTCAATGGGGCCGCCGCTAAAAGCAGCGGAAAATGCTTTCCGCGGGTGTATCGTACGACGCAGGGACCTCAGACTTCAATGGGGCCGCCGCTAAAAGCAGCGGAAAATAATCGCTTGCGAGTGTCGAATCGTATACAGACAAGCGCACTTCAATGGGGCCGCCGCTAAAAGCAGCGGAAAATTCCATCTGCTTGGCTTTTTGCTTCTCGGCCTCCAAACTTCAATGGGGCCGCCGCTAAAAGCAGCGGAAAATGTGATGAGAGTCGGAGCATCGGTGGGTCCTCGCTGCGTACTTCAATGGGGCCGCCGCTAAAAGCAGCGGAAAATGGTAGATCCGGGCCTGCTCGATCATGTACTTGTCACGACTTCAATGGGGCCGCCGCTAAAAGCAGCGGAAAATAGTCAACCTCAGCATCGAATCCGCCCCCGGAATAGATACTTCAATGGGGCCGCCGCTAAAAGCAGCGGAAAATTGACCGTGAACTGCCACTGCCCGCCGCCCAAGCTCGTCGACTTCAATGGGGCCGCCGCTAAAAGCAGCGGAAAATACCCTCCCGCCAAGATCGAGGCTTTGACCCGACCGCTGGACTTCAATGGGGCCGCCGCTAAAAGCAGCGGAAAATCAGCTCGACGACATGATGGCGGCGGTTCGCAAGAAACTTCAATGGGGCCGCCGCTAAAAGCAGCGGAAAATCGGCTGGGGCTGCCCAGGTGCCGCCGCCGCCACCGCCACCACTTCAATGGGGCCGCCGCTAAAAGCAGCGGAAAATAACCTCGACATTCGTTGGGAACGCGAGGGCGAGGCAACTTCAATGGGGCCGCCGCTAAAAGCAGCGGAAAATGGTAGTCGTCCATCTCCTCGTAGTCGCGGTAGCGCGACTTCAATGGGGCCGCCGCTAAAAGCAGCGGAAAATATCCGGCAACTCGTTGTCCTTGGTCTACAGTGTTACACTTCAATGGGGCCGCCGCTAAAAGCAGCGGAAAATTCAGGCCGAGTCCTTGTACACCGCGATGAAGCGTCGGATACTTCAATGGGGCCGCCGCTAAAAGCAGCGGAAAATATCCGGTACCTGCAAGAGGACGCGCACAACGAGATTCTACTTCAATGGGGCCGCCGCTAAAAGCAGCGGAAAATTCGATGGGCGCACAGCGAGGTCTGACGGGCGCAGCCCTACTTCAATGGGGCCGCCGCTAAAAGCAGCGGAAAATCCGTGAACTGATTGCGTCCCCAGGTAGCCGTGTTGGTACTTCAATGGGGCCGCCGCTAAAAGCAGCGGAAAATCCACCTCGCAGGTTCGACAGATGAGCACACCGTTCGTCAACTTCAATGGGGCCGCCGCTAAAAGCAGCGGAAAATCTTGCGTGAGGAGTTTGGGTACAGCGACGAGGACCTACTTCAATGGGGCCGCCGCTAAAAGCAGCGGAAAATCCTCACATAGGTATCGACGAAGGCGCAGTGGAGTGCCTTACTTCAATGGGGCCGCCGCTAAAAGCAGCGGAAAATGAGCCGTCGATGAGGATACCGTGAACAAGGCTCTAACTTCAATGGGGCCGCCGCTAAAAGCAGCGGAAAATCCGTGTCGGAAGCGCTGTTCACCGAACACGAACGAACTTCAATGGGGCCGCCGCTAAAAGCAGCGGAAAATACTTCGCTCCGTGGGTACAGGTGACTCCCGTCACGCAGGAACTTCAATGGGGCCGCCGCTAAAAGCAGCGGAAAATATTGCTACTGTGCTCGTAGCTACTGTTCTCATAGGTGCTTCAATGGGGCCGCCGCTAAAAGCAGCGGAAAATACGAACCAGAACCAGAATTGCCGCCGTGGATAGACCCGCTTCAATGGGGCCGCCGCTAAAAGCAGCGGAAAATGCTGCAAGCTCGTATATTCGGGGCTGCCAAGATTCCTGCTTCAATGGGGCCGCCGCTAAAAGCAGCGGAAAATGGCCCCCAGCGAACTGGTCAGAGGTGGTAGAAAACCGCTTCAATGGGGCCGCCGCTAAAAGCAGCGGAAAATACGTGCTGACTGCTTTTTTTGCGCTCAAACGATTTGAAGCTTCAATGGGGCCGCCGCTAAAAGCAGCGGAAAATTCCCCAACGGTCTCCGCGTGGGGCTTCTCTTCGTCGGAGCTTCAATGGGGCCGCCGCTAAAAGCAGCGGAAAATGTAAACCAAACGTGGCCGCAAAAAACAAATAGCAATGTGCTTCAATGGGGCCGCCGCTAAAAGCAGCGGAAAATAGGTAACGATGCGAGCGATCAACACTGGCGTTTCAACGCTTCAATGGGGCCGCCGCTAAAAGCAGCGGAAAATGGCAGACATGCCTCACATAATCGACGAAATGCGCGCGCTTCAATGGGGCCGCCGCTAAAAGCAGCGGAAAATGGCCAAGACGATCTCAAGCACTGGGTGCGACTATGCAGCTTCAATGGGGCCGCCGCTAAAAGCAGCGGAAAATACGGGACTAAGGTGTGGGTGTGCGTGTATAACTCCAACGCTTCAATGGGGCCGCCGCTAAAAGCAGCGGAAAATATTCGTCGAGTTCGCAAGCGGACCAAGATGTGGGAGAAGCTTCAATGGGGCCGCCGCTAAAAGCAGCGGAAAATGCGCAACACACCTGCGGACATGCGTCGTCTTGACCGGCTTCAATGGGGCCGCCGCTAAAAGCAGCGGAAAATGAAGACGACAAGTTCGAGGTCCGGCGGGCGATCTACGCTTCAATGGGGCCGCCGCTAAAAGCAGCGGAAAATCTTTCCTCCCTTGCCGATGACCTTTCCCCGGTCGTAGCTTCAATGGGGCCGCCGCTAAAAGCAGCGGAAAATGTGGCTGTTCGAGGTGGCGCGTGACACCCCGTCCTACGCTTCAATGGGGCCGCCGCTAAAAGCAGCGGAAAATTGACCTGGAGTATCACCTTGAACCCAGGGCTGAACTTGCTTCAATGGGGCCGCCGCTAAAAGCAGCGGAAAATATCGGTCGAGAAGGTGGTCTGGTCCCAGCAGGTTCCTCGCTTCAATGGGGCCGCCGCTAAAAGCAGCGGAAAATAGGGGATCACGCAGATGACGTCGTTCGTCTTGACCGTGCTTCAATGGGGCCGCCGCTAAAAGCAGCGGAAAATATCGGCGCAGGTTTGAACACCTTGGGCACCATGCTAGTTGCTTCAATGGGGCCGCCGCTAAAAGCAGCGGAAAATAGGACAAGCCATGAGTGCTGAGAAGTTCGCGGTGACGCTTCAATGGGGCCGCCGCTAAAAGCAGCGGAAAATCGCCCACTACCGAACTAACCTGCACGTCGATCCGAAGCTTCAATGGGGCCGCCGCTAAAAGCAGCGGAAAATGCAAGACCGGCTACGTGGCGTTGCTCCAGACGTTGTGTGCTTCAATGGGGCCGCCGCTAAAAGCAGCGGAAAATGCCCCGCCGCCGCTTCTGTTCCGCTGGACGATCAACCGGCTTCAATGGGGCCGCCGCTAAAAGCAGCGGAAAATCCGTGGTTGTTCGGAGGCAAAGGTTGGCACTCGTAGTGCTTCAATGGGGCCGCCGCTAAAAGCAGCGGAAAATGCGCAACGCTCATGACGGCGTGCGCGCCGTCCTGGGCGTGCTTCAATGGGGCCGCCGCTAAAAGCAGCGGAAAATCCCACCGCCCGAGCACGAGCCCGACGAAGAGCACGAGCACGCTTCAATGGGGCCGCCGCTAAAAGCAGCGGAAAATTTCAATCGGCGGAACGTCGGGTTTTGGCCCCGAAGGTTGCTTCAATGGGGCCGCCGCTAAAAGCAGCGGAAAATTTGAAGCGTCACGACCCGTGCTTGAACCCTTCATCCATGCTTCAATGGGGCCGCCGCTAAAAGCAGCGGAAAATGACCCGAAGACGGGACGCATTGAACGGATGACGCCGGAAGCTTCAATGGGGCCGCCGCTAAAAGCAGCGGAAAATGGACGCCGCGTGGGCTGTAGATGTAGGCGACTTCCGCTCGCTTCAATGGGGCCGCCGCTAAAAGCAGCGGAAAATCTCATCGAGCACGCCGCCCTCGAATGGCCCGATATCGCTTCAATGGGGCCGCCGCTAAAAGCAGCGGAAAATCGGCCGGACCGAGGACCCCAGCCACTCGAGTCGAAGCCGCTTCAATGGGGCCGCCGCTAAAAGCAGCGGAAAATCAACACCAAGGAGGCCAACATGAACACCAACAAGGATACGCTTCAATGGGGCCGCCGCTAAAAGCAGCGGAAAATATCGCGTCCGCGGCTGTCCCCACCACCCCTACGGCGGGCTTCAATGGGGCCGCCGCTAAAAGCAGCGGAAAATGAAATGGAGCGTCCAAATGTGTAACCATCCCATGCTCGCTTCAATGGGGCCGCCGCTAAAAGCAGCGGAAAATGTGTCCCATAGCACCCACGCGCCGCCGATACGCGTCGAGCTTCAATGGGGCCGCCGCTAAAAGCAGCGGAAAATGGCTTTGACGACCCCGAATCACCTGGATTTTTGCCGACGCTTCAATGGGGCCGCCGCTAAAAGCAGCGGAAAATTCCCAACAACGGACAGAGAACCACCAGCGCAGCCTTCGGCTTCAATGGGGCCGCCGCTAAAAGCAGCGGAAAATCTGGATTTGGGCAAGGACCGCGATGTGGGCCAGCAGCTTCAATGGGGCCGCCGCTAAAAGCAGCGGAAAATGCCAAGCGCTTGCAAATCCGCCCTTCCAGAGCGCCGCTTCAATGGGGCCGCCGCTAAAAGCAGCGGAAAATACGGATCTGTCCACAGGACGAGTGTAGTCCCATCAGAGCTTCAATGGGGCCGCCGCTAAAAGCAGCGGAAAATTTTGGATCCACTCGTGCAAGCTGGTGGGTATTGGAAAACGCTTCAATGGGGCCGCCGCTAAAAGCAGCGGAAAATGTCGACCTGATCGTCATGCGCATCTCTCACGCCACGGCTTCAATGGGGCCGCCGCTAAAAGCAGCGGAAAATGCTTCCGTATCATGAGCGCGAATGACCTTCGCCAAAAGGCGCTTCAATGGGGCCGCCGCTAAAAGCAGCGGAAAATATTTCGCTCATCTCCTGAAGCTGCGGCTTCACTCGCGCGCTTCAATGGGGCCGCCGCTAAAAGCAGCGGAAAATCCAAACGTAGCCCCCGACCTCGGGCTCGGGCGGGACGCTTCAATGGGGCCGCCGCTAAAAGCAGCGGAAAATGCGACCGAGACCCCCGCCCCCGCGCCGGCCGCGACCTCGCTTCAATGGGGCCGCCGCTAAAAGCAGCGGAAAATGCCCCGATCAAGTCGTCGTCGATGACGCTCCCAGCCCAGCTTCAATGGGGCCGCCGCTAAAAGCAGCGGAAAATCCGGCCTGCCATGCCGGAAAGATCGAGCGGAAGTCGCTTCAATGGGGCCGCCGCTAAAAGCAGCGGAAAATGCCCGTGGTTGTCGTCGGGCTACGTTGCCCTGTCGCTCGCTTCAATGGGGCCGCCGCTAAAAGCAGCGGAAAATTGGAACATCGACCGCGACAACGCCCCGCGCGACAGCCGGCTTCAATGGGGCCGCCGCTAAAAGCAGCGGAAAATCCGGCCGGTTGCGGAATCGGTCCTTGCGTCGGAAGTGCGCTTCAATGGGGCCGCCGCTAAAAGCAGCTGAAAATTGCCACAGCGCGACGCTGTATCGAGCCGATGGCTGCGAGCTTCAATGGGGCCGCCGCTAAAAGCAGCGGAAAATTTGTCGAACCAAGAACGGACCCTCCCAGCCATGTTGCCGCTTCAATGGGGCCGCCGCTAAAAGCAGCGGAAAATTCATCAACTTCCAGCTCGTGGAAGCGGGTGAGGGCAAGCTTCAATGGGGCCGCCGCTAAAAGCAGCGGAAAATCCCACGCGAGCCACATCGAGGCGTGTGCGCACGAGGGACTGCTTCAATGGGGCCGCCGCTAAAAGCAGCGGAAAATAGTCTCGGCGGCTGCATTCTGGGCCGTTCTTTCTTTGCTTCAATGGGGCCGCCGCTAAAAGCAGCGGAAAATAAGCTCGCGCTCGGCTCGGTCCCGCTCGTCAGTCAGCTTCAATGGGGCCGCCGCTAAAAGCAGCGGAAAATGCGGAGCATGGGGACCCAGTCATAATACCAGACGTGCTTCAATGGGGCCGCCGCTAAAAGCAGCGGAAAATCACCCGTTGCCCCACTTTCAGCGGGCTAGGATCTGGAAGCTTCAATGGGGCCGCCGCTAAAAGCAGCGGAAAATCCGAACAGCAAAATTTACGGGCTCTGGTACGACTGGGAGCTTCAATGGGGCCGCCGCTAAAAGCAGCGGAAAATCCCAAGACGCATCCATCGAGGCAGTCGCAGCCGAGCATGCTTCAATGGGGCCGCCGCTAAAAGCAGCGGAAAATGTACACAGTACAGTCCTCGAGGATGGGCCGATGCACAGCTTCAATGGGGCCGCCGCTAAAAGCAGCGGAAAATTCGGCTTACATCTGGTGATGATGCAACGTTCAAGCTTGTGCTTCAATGGGGCCGCCGCTAAAAGCAGCGGAAAATGCGTTGCATCTCTTCAAGTGTCTCAAGAGAGACTTGGCTTCAATGGGGCCGCCGCTAAAAGCAGCGGAAAATCGGCTGGGAGAGCGGCTCCGTCGAGTACAGGACCGGCTTCAATGGGGCCGCCGCTAAAAGCAGCGGAAAATGAGGGCGTGTCGTATGCCGCCATGCATATCGCACAAACGCTTCAATGGGGCCGCCGCTAAAAGCAGCGGAAAATAAGGTCACGGGACGCAGGGCCTCGATGATATCGATTCGCTTCAATGGGGCCGCCGCTAAAAGCAGCGGAAAATGGCTAGAGCCATCGACAACTACCCCGAAAATGAACGGGCTTCAATGGGGCCGCCGCTAAAAGCAGCGGAAAATCACCATACGCGTGCTGGCTTTGCGCTGGCAACGTAAGCTTCAATGGGGCCGCCGCTAAAAGCAGCGGAAAATTTGGTCTGCTGTAGTGGAGGACCTCACTGCGAGACGCTTCAATGGGGCCGCCGCTAAAAGCAGCGGAAAATTCGGGCGAGATCTCGATTGAGAACACAACCGATCTACCGGCTTCAATGGGGCCGCCGCTAAAAGCAGCGGAAAATGAGCCAGCGGGGAGGGTTCTGGAAAGCTTCACGAGTATCAGCTTCAATGGGGCCGCCGCTAAAAGCAGCGGAAAATGTACAAACAAACCGGTAGACATGGCATCGTTGGGCGCTTCAATGGGGCCGCCGCTAAAAGCAGCGGAAAATGTTGAGAATGCCGTTGATGGTAAGACGACATTGGCCTGCTTCAATGGGGCCGCCGCTAAAAGCAGCGGAAAATACTACGGCTTCAGCGACGAGACGCAGACCGCTCGAGCTTCAATGGGGCCGCCGCTAAAAGCAGCGGAAAATACCCCCGTCGTCTCGTGGTCTGTGGCCGTGGATGCCTAGCTTCAATGGGGCCGCCGCTAAAAGCAGCGGAAAATGTGGGAGGGGGAGGCCGCTCCAGAAGGCCGTGTCCCTGCTTCAATGGGGCCGCCGCTAAAAGCAGCGGAAAATAATTTGTCAGCAACGTATTATCGCTGAGGGTCGGGATCGCTTCAATGGGGCCGCCGCTAAAAGCAGCGGAAAATTACAGCCATCACATGATCCCGATCATCCTCTGGCTCGCTTCAATGGGGCCGCCGCTAAAAGCAGCGGAAAATAAACGATAGGCGGGCAGTATGTGTCCACAAAAACAGAGCTTCAATGGGGCCGCCGCTAAAAGCAGCGGAAAATGCAAAAAAAGCAGTCATCACGTTGCTCGAATCTCGCTTCAATGGGGCCGCCGCTAAAAGCAGCGGAAAATGTGGATCTGAGGGATGGCGTAAGCTCAGAAACGAACTCGCTTCAATGGGGCCGCCGCTAAAAGCAGCGGAAAATCTCGCAGCAAGTCTCTCTGCTGAATCATCTTCTATCGATGCTTCAATGGGGCCGCCGCTAAAAGCAGCGGAAAATTCCCGCTCCCTGACCACGCAGGCGTCGTCGCAAGTCGCGGCTTCAATGGGGCCGCCGCTAAAAGCAGCGGAAAATCGTAATAGTTGAGAGCATCTGTTGCAAGGTTAGGGAAGCTTCAATGGGGCCGCCGCTAAAAGCAGCGGAAAATCCTGCGCAGATCTCTCAGCACGCGCTCGTGCAGGCAGCTTCAATGGGGCCGCCGCTAAAAGCAGCGGAAAATTTCCGCGCCCTGGGACGTGTTCCGAGAGCAGTCCTCGAGCTTCAATGGGGCCGCCGCTAAAAGCAGCGGAAAATCTAGCTATGACACCTCTATTGCCAATGCTTTCTTTGCTTCAATGGGGCCGCCGCTAAAAGCAGCGGAAAATCGCATAAGAGAGGAACGCGAGCGGCTTGCAATAGAGGCTTCAATGGGGCCGCCGCTAAAAGCAGCGGAAAATTAGAGAAACAACTCAAAGCCGCCGTCGAGCGCTACGGCTGCTTCAATGGGGCCGCCGCTAAAAGCAGCGGAAAATAGGATGCGCCACGCATCCGGCGCTGAGAGATAACGCCGCTTCAATGGGGCCGCCGCTAAAAGCAGCGGAAAATCGGCTGCTACAGACGCGCTCGCTGGAGTCTCTATCGAGCTTCAATGGGGCCGCCGCTAAAAGCAGCGGAAAATCGCGAGCGATGCGATGGATACGCTGATGGAGATTTTGCTTCAATGGGGCCGCCGCTAAAAGCAGCGGAAAATCAGGTCCATCCTGATGGTGGCTCCTACCGGCGCGGGGAGCTTCAATGGGGCCGCCGCTAAAAGCAGCGGAAAATATGTCCCTTCTCGAGGAGTTCAACCAACGATGCAAACCGCTTCAATGGGGCCGCCGCTAAAAGCAGCGGAAAATGAAAAGAGCAGCACGGATGCTGCCGCCTGCCGAATGGCTTCAATGGGGCCGCCGCTAAAAGCAGCGGAAAATCAAGATAGACTCGGGCGTGGTGTTCGATTGTGGAAGCTTCAATGGGGCCGCCGCTAAAAGCAGCGGAAAATCACTCGCTACTTCGATCGCTACAGCATCTACTCGAGCCAGCTTCAATGGGGCCGCCGCTAAAAGCAGCGGAAAATCGCGGGCTTCATCGCGCTCGAGCATCCTGGAGGCGCAGCTTCAATGGGGCCGCCGCTAAAAGCAGCGGAAAATATTTGGTCAAACCAAATACTCGCCGCTTGGAACTCACGCTTCAATGGGGCCGCCGCTAAAAGCAGCGGAAAATATAAATTCACACGCTCGCATCCTCGTTCCTGAATCGGCTTCAATGGGGCCGCCGCTAAAAGCAGCGGAAAATCAACGCCAGTGGTGCCAGACCCACAGTATGGATCTGCTTCAATGGGGCCGCCGCTAAAAGCAGCGGAAAATGAGAATGAAAATGAACACCACCACCACCGCCGCCGCGCTTCAATGGGGCCGCCGCTAAAAGCAGCGGAAAATTATTACGACCGAGACGCAAGGCATCCTGAAATGCGTAGCTTCAATGGGGCCGCCGCTAAAAGCAGCGGAAAATCCACCGAAAGGGCGTGGGAGGCCGCGATGGAGGAGAATGCTTCAATGGGGCCGCCGCTAAAAGCAGCGGAAAATTCCTCGATGGAGCGCTCGAACCAGAATTCGATCTCCTTCAATGGGGCCGCCGCTAAAAGCAGCGGAAAATAGAGCTTTGCAATCCACGCATCACCACCAACGGCAATCCTTCAATGGGGCCGCCGCTAAAAGCAGCGGAAAATATGAAGCTCCATACCATTTGCAGCCGATAGCGGATCCTTCAATGGGGCCGCCGCTAAAAGCAGCGGAAAATCGTACCGAGCTTTCGGATACGCGCTGCAACGGTTCATGATCCCTTCAATGGGGCCGCCGCTAAAAGCAGCGGAAAATCCAATGGCTTATGGGCGAATGTCCCGATAGTGTCAGGCCTTCAATGGGGCCGCCGCTAAAAGCAGCGGAAAATGTTGAGCGATGAAGAGTTGGAAGAGATTGTTAGTGGTCCTTCAATGGGGCCGCCGCTAAAAGCAGCGGAAAATCATACGGATAGTGCCAGGGCTCATATCGAGGAAATCCACCTTCAATGGGGCCGCCGCTAAAAGCAGCGGAAAATCGATGAACTGCCGAGACGATTCGACGAGGGCACGTTGCCTTCAATGGGGCCGCCGCTAAAAGCAGCGGAAAATAAGCGCTTGTTTTATAGGGGTTTTGCGACATTGCAACCTTCAATGGGGCCGCCGCTAAAAGCAGCGGAAAATTATTGCCCATATGCGTTTTCAAACGGTGTAGCGAATCTTCAATGGGGCCGCCGCTAAAAGCAGCGGAAAATGAAGGATTCGAACGTGACTACGATTCGGATTTTGAGTCTTCAATGGGGCCGCCGCTAAAAGCAGCGGAAAATTGATCTTGTCATCAACCACGACGTCAGTAGCCAGCGTTCTTCAATGGGGCCGCCGCTAAAAGCAGCGGAAAATGAGCGTGCAGGGTTTGATGTTCGTTCGATTCCATTTTCTTCAATGGGGCCGCCGCTAAAAGCAGCGGAAAATATCGTGCTCGCATCGAAGCGTTGCGACCAGATGCAGATCTTCAATGGGGCCGCCGCTAAAAGCAGCGGAAAATGATAAGATCGCTGAAGCACTCGACGTTAGGCTGCTGTCTTCAATGGGGCCGCCGCTAAAAGCAGCGGAAAATTCTCTGGTAGAATACGTTAGGTTCATCAACCCCACGTATTCTTCAATGGGGCCGCCGCTAAAAGCAGCGGAAAATACCACGTACTGACTCACCACTACAGATCGTATCTATTCTTCAATGGGGCCGCCGCTAAAAGCAGCGGAAAATACAGTGGTTATCCGGAGATAGGTGACGTTTACAGATATTCTTCAATGGGGCCGCCGCTAAAAGCAGCGGAAAATCGAACTCGCTAGAGCTTCACATTGGTTAGGGCTAAACTCTTCAATGGGGCCGCCGCTAAAAGCAGCGGAAAATTGAAAGCAAATCCTGGTGGTGGTGACATTGAGTTTGCTCTTCAATGGGGCCGCCGCTAAAAGCAGCGGAAAATTTGGTCATTGCGGCGCTTGCTTGCACGCGGCGCTGTGGTCTTCAATGGGGCCGCCGCTAAAAGCAGCGGAAAATTCGCGCGACACAACGTGGTTCGCGTTGGTGGATCGAGGCCTTCAATGGGGCCGCCGCTAAAAGCAGCGGAAAATTATAGGAGCGTTTGGCGTAGGTGGTGGCAAGTCGTATGCCTTCAATGGGGCCGCCGCTAAAAGCAGCGGAAAATCAGTCAGGGTTTGCCCAAGGCTCGACCCGAATCCACACCCTTCAATGGGGCCGCCGCTAAAAGCAGCGGAAAATCGGCTGTCTGCCTGGCACAGGACTCAGCCTGGATGCCTTCAATGGGGCCGCCGCTAAAAGCAGCGGAAAATTTACAAACACTGAACTCACTATAGGCACGCTCGCTATCCTTCAATGGGGCCGCCGCTAAAAGCAGCGGAAAATCCAACGAGAAGGAAATAGCTGGCATGCGAGCGATAATCCTTCAATGGGGCCGCCGCTAAAAGCAGCGGAAAATCGCTCCAACCGAGACGCAGATCAAACGCGCAACCGCCCTTCAATGGGGCCGCCGCTAAAAGCAGCGGAAAATGTTTCCATCCACGCATGCAGCACGGATGTTGTTTGCGCACCTTCAATGGGGCCGCCGCTAAAAGCAGCGGAAAATCTTCAATATCAGTGCTGGTGCCATTGTAGCCAGTGCGCCTTCAATGGGGCCGCCGCTAAAAGCAGCGGAAAATTCGATAGCGAAATCTGGCACGACGAATACGACCCTGCCTTCAATGGGGCCGCCGCTAAAAGCAGCGGAAAATCGAAATCGAAACACGACCGTACGAGCCTGTACGACGCCTTCAATGGGGCCGCCGCTAAAAGCAGCGGAAAATTCAGAACGATACGCAGTGTTGCCAAACGTCTGTCGGCCTTCAATGGGGCCGCCGCTAAAAGCAGCGGAAAATACCTTCACCACGAAACGGCCATCATTAACAGCAGCATTCCTTCAATGGGGCCGCCGCTAAAAGCAGCGGAAAATCCTCGATAACTCCCTCAGGTAACGGCTCATCGCCAGCCTTCAATGGGGCCGCCGCTAAAAGCAGCGGAAAATTCGTCTGTCATGTCGGGCAAAGCGGCATTACATCCTGGACCTTCAATGGGGCCGCCGCTAAAAGCAGCGGAAAATCTATTTACCCAACAATCTGTTCGGCGGGGCCATACCCCTTCAATGGGGCCGCCGCTAAAAGCAGCGGAAAATGACCTTGCATTGCTCGTAGCGAATACATTGGCTCTTGCCCTTCAATGGGGCCGCCGCTAAAAGCAGCGGAAAATTCGACCTGATCGTCATGCGCATCTCTCACGCCACGCCTTCAATGGGGCCGCCGCTAAAAGCAGCGGAAAATGAATCTGCCGTCTGGTTCGAGAGCGATCGGTAGCGGCCTTCAATGGGGCCGCCGCTAAAAGCAGCGGAAAATCTGCCGTCGATGGTGCGATGATCGATGGAAACAATGTCCTTCAATGGGGCCGCCGCTAAAAGCAGCGGAAAATGTAACACCGATCGTGTAGTGCCCAGATACTGGTGGCGTCCTTCAATGGGGCCGCCGCTAAAAGCAGCGGAAAATGCTGCGATGACAGCATGGGACAACGGCAAGAAAGGGACCCTTCAATGGGGCCGCCGCTAAAAGCAGCGGAAAATCAAGTTCATTCGCGCGCAACCTGTAGCAGCAGCATGCTTCAATGGGGCCGCCGCTAAAAGCAGCGGAAAATTAGCGGGACAGGCATCGTCTCCAACCGATACATCCCGGCTTCAATGGGGCCGCCGCTAAAAGCAGCGGAAAATGCGTTGAGCTATGGGCTCTCGTGCGTCTTGGTCCGAGCTTCAATGGGGCCGCCGCTAAAAGCAGCGGAAAATCAGGGAGCCTCCGAGCGCCACGCCGCGAGGACGGGCGCTTCAATGGGGCCGCCGCTAAAAGCAGCGGAAAATCGACGATACATGCCAGCACCGGCCCCATACGCATCGCTTCAATGGGGCCGCCGCTAAAAGCAGCGGAAAATATGAGCACGAAGGGCCTGGTGGTGTTCTCGAGTATCATGCTTCAATGGGGCCGCCGCTAAAAGCAGCGGAAAATTGGTTGCCCTGGTTGCGGTAGACCATATGAGGATGAGCTTCAATGGGGCCGCCGCTAAAAGCAGCGGAAAATATCTCCTAAAACTAGCAGGAGAACAAGGAGCAAACGCGCTTCAATGGGGCCGCCGCTAAAAGCAGCGGAAAATGCAGCATACGTGTCAGCGTGGTCGCGCCTGCATCCAGCTTCAATGGGGCCGCCGCTAAAAGCAGCGGAAAATCACTTTACCGAGTATGTCTTGCAACGTGCCCTCGTCGCTTCAATGGGGCCGCCGCTAAAAGCAGCGGAAAATGTACCACTGACCTTTCATCGTAGCCTCCTGTTGTTCGCTTCAATGGGGCCGCCGCTAAAAGCAGCGGAAAATCCCAACAACGGACAGAGAACCACCAGCGCAGCCTTCGATGCTTCAATGGGGCCGCCGCTAAAAGCAGCGGAAAATCACATGGATCGCTACCATGCGGGCTCACTTCCTCCATTGCTTCAATGGGGCCGCCGCTAAAAGCAGCGGAAAATCTCCTGTAGCGCTACCTGTTATCAGTCAGACGCAACCGGCTTCAATGGGGCCGCCGCTAAAAGCAGCGGAAAATCGTATCCGATCAGATGCTGTTTCGCTTGCAGCCTTGAGCTTCAATGGGGCCGCCGCTAAAAGCAGCGGAAAATGCCATGCGGATTCGTCTCACGTTGCTTTCCTCGGCCCGCTTCAATGGGGCCGCCGCTAAAAGCAGCGGAAAATCCGGACCCAGAGCAAACATGCAGGCTACTGGGTGCGGCTTCAATGGGGCCGCCGCTAAAAGCAGCGGAAAATTAAATGATTGCAGCTTCTCACGCCACCGTGGCGTGAGCTTCAATGGGGCCGCCGCTAAAAGCAGCGGAAAATCGTTCGATGCACAGTAAACAATGGCGTGAATTCTAACGGCTTCAATGGGGCCGCCGCTAAAAGCAGCGGAAAATGTGGAGCCAGGGAACACGGTTTGGCCACCGTTTGCTCGGTGCTTCAATGGGGCCGCCGCTAAAAGCAGCGGAAAATGAGTCTGTTGTGACGTTTGTGGTTGCATCGACGGCATGTAGCTTCAATGGGGCCGCCGCTAAAAGCAGCGGAAAATTCACCACCTTGGACGCAAACGAGGACACGGATACGGGCTTCAATGGGGCCGCCGCTAAAAGCAGCGGAAAATGTAGCGATTGGAGTTGACTGCGCATACTCGGAGTCGAAGCTTCAATGGGGCCGCCGCTAAAAGCAGCGGAAAATTCATTTCACCGAGCGACGCACGCATGCCGTCGACACGCTTCAATGGGGCCGCCGCTAAAAGCAGCGGAAAATCTTTCAGATCATTTACGATGTGCGGCACGTCAGCACGCTTCAATGGGGCCGCCGCTAAAAGCAGCGGAAAATACCACCGGTCGGTATTTTGTGAAGGTGAATAACGCGGGCTTCAATGGGGCCGCCGCTAAAAGCAGCGGAAAATATTTGAAAAACTCTATCGATTTCTCATACGACTGAGGCTTCAATGGGGCCGCCGCTAAAAGCAGCGGAAAATATTCCGACGCCCAGTGACACGCCCATCGAGCGAGATCGCTTCAATGGGGCCGCCGCTAAAAGCAGCGGAAAATGTTGACACAAAGCTCGAGGCAGCGAGGAAAAATCTGCTTCAATGGGGCCGCCGCTAAAAGCAGCGGAAAATTTATGGCGCTGCGACGTGGCATGTACGCCACACACGCTTCAATGGGGCCGCCGCTAAAAGCAGCGGAAAATCGGTCGAAGTGGTCGGGGAGATCGTGCCGGCGCGTGGCGCTTCAATGGGGCCGCCGCTAAAAGCAGCGGAAAATTCCGATTGATGGACACACGTGCCCCGATTCGTTGGCGATGCTTCAATGGGGCCGCCGCTAAAAGCAGCGGAAAATGATCGGAAGCTTTGCGACGAACGCCTTATCAGCGCGGCTTCAATGGGGCCGCCGCTAAAAGCAGCGGAAAATATACGACTCAGTGGCAGGGCACTACACCGTCTGCCAGCTTCAATGGGGCCGCCGCTAAAAGCAGCGGAAAATATATGTGGATGCAACACCATGGCCGTCTTACAACTGCTTCAATGGGGCCGCCGCTAAAAGCAGCGGAAAATGACACTGCCAAATCACGTTGTGCTGCCGCTCATCCTTGCTTCAATGGGGCCGCCGCTAAAAGCAGCGGAAAATGTTAAACGTGCGGTTAGGTCCGCCACTACCGCAGCCGCTTCAATGGGGCCGCCGCTAAAAGCAGCGGAAAATGCAGAATCACCGATGCGTGAGCCGGGGGAGGATTGGCTTCAATGGGGCCGCCGCTAAAAGCAGCGGAAAATCGGATCTAGTTTCAGTTGCGAAAACATGACTCTCGCATGCTTCAATGGGGCCGCCGCTAAAAGCAGCGGAAAATGTGTTTCGATTTCGCCAGTGAGCCTATTCGTTCGAGGCTTCAATGGGGCCGCCGCTAAAAGCAGCGGAAAATGCGATCAAGGCGTACCAAAAACGCATACGCGCATGGCTTCAATGGGGCCGCCGCTAAAAGCAGCGGAAAATACCAAAACACTCGACCACGCAAGCACACGAACACGTCGCTTCAATGGGGCCGCCGCTAAAAGCAGCGGAAAATAGGGAGGAACAGGGCATAGCGCTCTGCCAACCGCAAGCTTCAATGGGGCCGCCGCTAAAAGCAGCGGAAAATGGCCCCAAGCGGCCCCCGGAGGAACCTATGGAACAGAGCTTCAATGGGGCCGCCGCTAAAAGCAGCGGAAAATGCGGAAGGCTGCGAATTGGGCGGCCGTGGCTCAGTTGGCTTCAATGGGGCCGCCGCTAAAAGCAGCGGAAAATAGGTGGACATGACGTGCGTGGACACCGCGCTGACGCGGCTTCAATGGGGCCGCCGCTAAAAGCAGCGGAAAATTGTTTCATCTCTCAAATCATATCATCCATTTCAGGATGCTTCAATGGGGCCGCCGCTAAAAGCAGCGGAAAATCTCCACTTGCATCGGCTCGCTTTCATCAGACGATTGCTGCTTCAATGGGGCCGCCGCTAAAAGCAGCGGAAAATATGCAAGTGGAGCAGATGAGCATCGATGCTTCATCGATAGCTTCAATGGGGCCGCCGCTAAAAGCAGCGGAAAATATTCCGACGCCCAGTGACACGCCCATCGAGCGAGATCGCTTCAATGGGGCCGCCGCTAAAAGCAGCGGAAAATTATTGAAGAGCAGAGCGAAGATCCTTCGCGTAATCGTGCTTCAATGGGGCCGCCGCTAAAAGCAGCGGAAAATTGACGCCATCACTCGCTGGCTGCTCACCCTGGCCCGCGCTTCAATGGGGCCGCCGCTAAAAGCAGCGGAAAATATTGCTGACGACGTTGCCAAGATCGAACAAACAGAAGGCTTCAATGGGGCCGCCGCTAAAAGCAGCGGAAAATTCTGTTCCGAGAGCTTCAATGCCTGCACCACCAACACGCTTCAATGGGGCCGCCGCTAAAAGCAGCGGAAAATTCGCTCTAGCTCTGCAATGCTCACCCCCTTGTGTTCTGCTTCAATGGGGCCGCCGCTAAAAGCAGCGGAAAATGCGCGTGGAAGCTACCCTGACGGCTGCCAGACTAGCAGGGCTTCAATGGGGCCGCCGCTAAAAGCAGCGGAAAATCTCCTGGATCTGATGCCGAGAGAGTGCCAGCAGGACGGCTTCAATGGGGCCGCCGCTAAAAGCAGCGGAAAATTCGGATACACAGAATGGAACGAATACGAGCCTTGCGAAGCTTCAATGGGGCCGCCGCTAAAAGCAGCGGAAAATGCAGATTGCGAAGCGGCTTGCCATCGAGGACAAGTGGGCTTCAATGGGGCCGCCGCTAAAAGCAGCGGAAAATGGTTCGAACGTTGAAGAACTTTGCGTTCCTGATATGCTTCAATGGGGCCGCCGCTAAAAGCAGCGGAAAATGCTGCAAATGCTACTGGATACTCTGTTGCCCAACTAGCGCTTCAATGGGGCCGCCGCTAAAAGCAGCGGAAAATAATCATCAGGAGCGCCAACCACGATGCGACCATCGCAAGCTTCAATGGGGCCGCCGCTAAAAGCAGCGGAAAATTAACTAAGCCACGGTCTTAATCCCCTCAATGAAGGCGCTTCAATGGGGCCGCCGCGAAAAGCAGAGGAAAATGCGTCGACCTGATCGTCATGCGCATCTCTCACGCCACGGCTTCAATGGGGCCGCCGCTAAAAGCAGCGGAAAATAGGCAGAGGAGCGCGAAGCGTTGCGACGTGCTCGCATCGCTTCAATGGGGCCGCCGCTAAAAGCAGCGGAAAATTCCATCGGTTTCTCGCTTGAATTCGTATCGAATGCGCGCTTCAATGGGGCCGCCGCTAAAAGCAGCGGAAAATGTCGTTGAACTCCGACGGGTGCGGGTCAATCGGAACCACGCTTCAATGGGGCCGCCGCTAAAAGCAGCGGAAAATTCAACCCAAACCAAAGAAAACCAAATAGGAAAAAAAATCCTTCAATGGGGCCGCCGCTAAAAGCAGCGGAAAATGGCATCGTGAGCCCCTCCGATGCGGCTCGCGCAGGCACCCTTCAATGGGGCCGCCGCTAAAAGCAGCGGAAAATCTCGGTTGGAGGCCAGACCGCCGACTCCCATACCTCCCTTCAATGGGGCCGCCGCTAAAAGCAGCGGAAAATCAATGTATTCTCGCGTGTTACGATGCACATCATACCCTTCAATGGGGCCGCCGCTAAAAGCAGCGGAAAATATCGGGCACGAGCTTGCGGATCGAGTCGACCGCGAGCCTTCAATGGGGCCGCCGCTAAAAGCAGCGGAAAATGGAATGCAATGGCAGACGAAGATCGACTTGAACCAACCTTCAATGGGGCCGCCGCTAAAAGCAGCGGAAAATTCCAGGGAGTGCGCTTGACCTTTCCCGCTACGCTTACCCTTCAATGGGGCCGCCGCTAAAAGCAGCGGAAAATACGACGCAAGCCGAAGCGGTTGCCGACGCGAACGTCCTTCAATGGGGCCGCCGCTAAAAGCAGCGGAAAATCACGGAGTTGCGCGCGCAGCTGAAGGAGCGCGACGCGGACCTTCAATGGGGCCGCCGCTAAAAGCAGCGGAAAATTTCTAGGAGAGCACCATGAACACCGAAGTCGAAGTCGCCTTCAATGGGGCCGCCGCTAAAAGCAGCGGAAAATGCATTATGGAGGCGAAGCGTGGCGATTGAATACGACCTTCAATGGGGCCGCCGCTAAAAGCAGCGGAAAATTCGTCGATGTCGTTGCAAAATAGAGCCACTACAGCCTTCAATGGGGCCGCCGCTAAAAGCAGCGGAAAATATGTGCGCAGTATGCTACGACCTACCGCACCGTCGTCCTTCAATGGGGCCGCCGCTAAAAGCAGCGGAAAATATTTTTCCGAGCTGACAGAGTTTGCAGCAGAGTTTCCTTCAATGGGGCCGCCGCTAAAAGCAGCGGAAAATAAGGATCCAAACGCTTGGTGGGTTTTGAATTTGACGCTTCAATGGGGCCGCCGCTAAAAGCAGCGGAAAATAATTCGCAGTTGGAGGATCCAACGTACATTCCTTCTGGCTTCAATGGGGCCGCCGCTAAAAGCAGCGGAAAATAAATTTCCCATCTGGCGTTTCAATCAGAGGCACGTGAGCTTCAATGGGGCCGCCGCTAAAAGCAGCGGAAAATAATACCCACCAGCTTGCACGAGTGGATCCAAATTCACGCGCTTCAATGGGGCCGCCGCTAAAAGCAGCGGAAAATGAAAAATCCAACTTCAAAGCGCTCCCACCAGGACCAGCTTCAATGGGGCCGCCGCTAAAGGCAGCGGAAAATTCGATGAAACTGGTGGTGCGTACCGTGCTGAGATTTGCTTCAATGGGGCCGCCGCTAAAAGCAGCGGAAAATAGCGCACAAACGCGGAAACTAACGCGGAGAGCAAAATGGCTTCAATGGGGCCGCCGCTAAAAGCAGCGGAAAATCTGGAGCGCCTGCGTCGTTCCGATGCCAGGGCTGCAAGGCTTCAATGGGGCCGCCGCTAAAAGCAGCGGAAAATTTGGCGAGTTCGTCGAATATTACTCGCGCCTCGCCTGGCTTCAATGGGGCCGCCGCTAAAAGCAGCGGAAAATGGGGAATGACTCGCACCGCGACCGCGCCCCCGGTGCGCTTCAATGGGGCCGCCGCTAAAAGCAGCGGAAAATTCACTATAGGCACGATCGCTATAAACAAAACATCTAGCTTCAATGGGGCCGCCGCTAAAAGCAGCGGAAAATCCACTACATTGAGACTGGTGCGAGATCATCGGTCCAGATGCTTCAATGGGGCCGCCGCTAAAAGCAGCGGAAAATTTAGGACTAAGGGTCGTAGCGGGACAGGCATCGTCTCGCTTCAATGGGGCCGCCGCTAAAAGCAGCGGAAAATACGACAAGACCCACCGCAAGGGCCAGCTGTTCGGCGGGCTTCAATGGGGCCGCCGCTAAAAGCAGCGGAAAATTTTTTCAGCGATGCAGAACCGCTCTTGAGAGTTTGGCTTCAATGGGGCCGCCGCTAAAAGCAGCGGAAAATTTCTCTACACACGCACGACCATCAAAATGCCCCCAGTTCGCTTCAATGGGGCCGCCGCTAAAAGCAGCGGAAAATTTTCGACCTCATGGGGGTGGGGGGACGAGAAGGGGGCTTCAATGGGGCCGCCGCTAAAAGCAGCGGAAAATGGATGGTGCCCCGGCGTGTGCCACTGCTGGGATGCCGCTTCAATGGGGCCGCCGCTAAAAGCAGCGGAAAATCGGAAGCGGAGCTGGCGACGCTCAAAACATAAGGGCAGCTTCAATGGGGCCGCCGCTAAAAGCAGCGGAAAATAAGGGGAGGAGGCTCTTGGGCGACAAGAGCGAGTTGCTTCAATGGGGCCGCCGCTAAAAGCAGCGGAAAATATCCGTCGACTCCCACGCCCTCGCCGAGCCAGGGGAGCTTCAATGGGGCCGCCGCTAAAAGCAGCGGAAAATTAATGCTGGCACTCAGCAGTTTACGGTTCGGGTATCGCTTCAATGGGGCCGCCGCTAAAAGCAGCGGAAAATGCTCCGCCATCACGTCCATCATGAACCCAAGCGAATAGCTTCAATGGGGCCGCCGCTAAAAGCAGCGGAAAATCAGACGCTGCTGCTTATCAAGCTCGTGATGCTGCTGGGCTTCAATGGGGCCGCCGCTAAAAGCAGCGGAAAATACAATTGCCACAACTCTGACCAATTTCCAGGCGCAGCTTCAATGGGGCCGCCGCTAAAAGCAGCGGAAAATGTACCGAGCGTTCAGCAAGATCCCCGTTGGTTGCGAGAGCTTCAATGGGGCCGCCGCTAAAAGCAGCGGAAAATAGGCAGGTCTTTCAGGCGAGGCGCGAGTAATATTCGACGCTTCAATGGGGCCGCCGCTAAAAGCAGCGGAAAATCCGCTAATGACGGGGCTGACGAAGCTTGAGCCGTATGCGGCTTCAATGGGGCCGCCGCTAAAAGCAGCGGAAAATCTCTCCCTAATTATGCGTGACCGTCCATCCATGATCGCGCTTCAATGGGGCCGCCGCTAAAAGCAGCGGAAAATTTGTCCCACGCACATCATGGGACAATAGACATGTGTGCTTCAATGGGGCCGCCGCTAAAAGCAGCGGAAAATTCCTTCTCATCAAGGCGACGGGCGGCCCAGGTGACAAGCTTCAATGGGGCCGCCGCTAAAAGCAGCGGAAAATCCCCGGCGACCTGACGGGCAAGTTCCTGGGAGAGGTGCTTCAATGGGGCCGCCGCTAAAAGCAGCGGAAAATGATCCACAGGTCAAGCTTGGCGCCGAAAGCGTCGCACTGCTTCAATGGGGCCGCCGCTAAAAGCAGCGGAAAATCCTTTAGTGGGTCGTAGCCCGGCAAATTCCGTCAGTCGCTTCAATGGGGCCGCCGCTAAAAGCAGCGGAAAATCCGTACGCGGGCACGATCACGAGCGCCTCGGCGCGGATGCTTCAATGGGGCCGCCGCTAAAAGCAGCGGAAAATCGCGCTGGCACGCGCTATGCTTTGACGCGCTTTCGTGGCTTCAATGGGGCCGCCGCTAAAAGCAGCGGAAAATCAGCGTCACGCGCGGCGAGCGCGTCGGCCACGAACTGGCTTCAATGGGGCCGCCGCTAAAAGCAGCGGAAAATCCCGACAGCGTGCCGCGCGGCGTGGTGAGCCGGCGCCGCTTCAATGGGGCCGCCGCTAAAAGCAGCGGAAAATTGTCGCCGGTGGTAGTGCCCGTTGCACACGACCGCATGCTTCAATGGGGCCGCCGCTAAAAGCAGCGGAAAATCTTTTCGTTGTGCGCGCTCAATCTCGATCTGCTCCAAGTGCTTCAATGGGGCCGCCGCTAAAAGCAGCGGAAAATGAATCCAGAAAAGCTATGCGCGCGCTGAGGCATCACAGCTTCAATGGGGCCGCCGCTAAAAGCAGCGGAAAATAACGAAGCGCCGCCTCCTCCGCCCACGGGACCGTTGCTTCAATGGGGCCGCCGCTAAAAGCAGCGGAAAATCGCCGCGCACGACGCGATCCGCACGCTGACAGACCCGCTTCAATGGGGCCGCCGCTAAAAGCAGCGGAAAATCGAAGAGGCCAAGCGCCGCGGCGCACTTGACCGATGGGGGCTTCAATGGGGCCGCCGCTAAAAGCAGCGGAAAATCGACGCGCACACTAGGAGGCGCACACGATGCACACCAGCTTCAATGGGGCCGCCGCTAAAAGCAGCGGAAAATATCCAGGCGCGTGACGGGGCCACGCGCCAGCATGTCGCTTCAATGGGGCCGCCGCTAAAAGCAGCGGAAAATGGCGCTGAGCTGCCATCCACCGCGTGGGCCGACCCCGCTTCAATGGGGCCGCCGCTAAAAGCAGCGGAAAATTCGCGCGGTCGAGCGCCTCAACGTCGGCGTCTACGTTGCTTCAATGGGGCCGCCGCTAAAAGCAGCGGAAAATATGACTGCAACTCGTATCCCGTGGCGCGAATTTTGGCCGGCTTCAATGGGGCCGCCGCTAAAAGCAGCGGAAAATCGGAAGCATGCGCGCAATGCGTGCATAATGCGTGCAGCTTCAATGGGGCCGCCGCTAAAAGCAGCGGAAAATAGGTTGCCGTCCGGGTCGGGCTCCCCGTTGGCGAGCAGGCTTCAATGGGGCCGCCGCTAAAAGCAGCGGAAAATGTCCACAACCAACGAGGGTCACGA
>Ga0255343_1001705_pt1 | contig 28239 bp, 26 predicted proteins | sample wastewater_treat_4_FD_192413 | JGI IMG/M metagenome (GOLD analysis project Ga0255343, IMG submission 192413) | Wastewater microbial communities from Lulu Island WWTP, Vancouver, Canada - plant16 | ecosystem: Engineered > WWTP > Wastewater > Unclassified | place: Canada: Vancouver, British... | reverse complement strand
CATTTTTATCCCAATTGTGTACATGTTGATAATAAAGACCTGATCCTTTTCGGAGAATTAATTTTCCCTTTGCCTGATGAGAACGAAAGTCACCTGCTGTAGTTGTAGTCAATGTACTTGCTGACTCACAAGTCCCTGTTAAATCAACGTAAAGACCGGTTTCAATAACTATTAAATTATTAAGTTGTTGTTTAGTTCCAGGTTTATCTAGGGACAAACAAGCTAAAAAAGAACAATCTGGCTGTTCTTTGATCCAAATGAGATAACCTTCCTTTGGCTGGTCACCAAAGTACTGTCTAGTCCAAGGCAGATTATTCCAAGCATCCACAGAACTCATCACTTCAGAACCAGACATGTGGAGTATTTCTTCGATATGATGATCTAGTTGTTTATAAGCAGTTTTGACAGCTTTCACATTTTTGGTAGCCATATTTTTTGATAGTGCTAAGCACTTTTTTAATATCTCGACTCTGACAAATTAATTCTCCTTGACGCAAAATGGCAATGCGATCTGGTTTGATTTCTTCTAAAACTGCTCCCGAGTGAGTGATGATGAGCAGAGCCATTTGACTTTTTTTTAATTCTTTTTTTAAGGCAGTTAAGACTATTTGCAAATTTTCCATGTCCAAGCCAGAATCCAACTCATCAATCACTAACAACCGAGGATGTTGATTTAAAACTTGAACTAATTCAGCAATCTTTTTTTCTCCTCCAGAGAAATTAACATTGATGTCTCTGAATAAAAGAGAGTCTGCTAACTGGTAATCATAATCTCCATCATGAATCTCTTGAATTAAATTCAGTAAAGTGAACAATTCAACTCCTTTGATCGCTGGTGGCTGTTGCCAAACAAAAGCAAGACCTAGCTTAGCTCGCTCTTCCGGACTTAAACTCAACAAATCTTTTTTGCGGAAAGTAATTTGGCCACTCACTACCTGATAAGTTTCATCACCCAATAAAGCTCTCACTAAAGTGGACTTACCAGCCCCATTGGCGCCCATGAGCGCTACTAATTCCCCTTCATTAATAGTTAACGACAAGTCTTTAAGAATAGCTTGATCATTGACTGCCACATTGAGCTTGTTGATCTCTAAAATTTTTTGCATCATTGATTGTTGTACTTAATGATTTGTTGTATTTATTGATGGTTGTACTTAATGAATGCACTGCTAATCATCTCTTTAATAAACTGACCCTTTTCTCCAGCAAAATCATAATTATCCAACTCGTCACGACTGATCCACGCTTGTGCTTGGTGCTCGTCGGAAATGCTAATGTCGGCTTGGTCTGTTTCGCGAAACTCCACCGCCCAGCCACAGATAATTGTATAAATTTGTCGATCAGCTTCGAAATAGCTAGAAAAATAAACCAAATGATCTAAATTAAAAAGTTTGGGATCAACTGTTAAGTGGCTTTCTTCTTTGACTTCACGAGCAATGTCTAATTGATGCAAGTTAGCAGCGCTCTCTTGCATTTTTGCTGGCCACTCGGCATTGCCACCTGGCAGATCCCAGGCATTAGGTCGGGAACTAGCGTCACTGGCCCTTTTTAAAATCAGAGCCTGAGGTTGCCCACTGGCGCTGTTGATAATGACCACTTTATGTAAAAATTTGACTCGATCGGTTAGTTGCTGTTTCATAAGAATCTCCACTTAGCGATTATATCAGTTAAAATGTAAACCAAGCTAACTCTTCTGATTTTTTTACCAGCCAGACGGTTCTGATAATTCACCCGAGCAATTCAGTGTAACAAAATCGCGGTTTAAGTGCTGACGTAAACTTAAATTAAAGACATTTGGGTGCCACTGGCTTTTTTGGCTACAAAAGTAAAATTGACTGGAGCTTTAATCAAACGATTCCATTTGTTGCGAAACAGTACTAAACCATTTTTTAAACCGTAATCATAAATATCTCTAGTAATTTTGACATCTTCTAAACAATATTTTTTCAACGCCTCTAGATTGCCGTTATGATAATAACGGATCGCGTCCAAACCATCACCAATTTTACCCGATCCAAGGGTTTCCTGAGCTACTGCATCTAAACTAATCCGATGGCCAACGCTATCTTTAATCCGAGCCATCAAATCCAGGGTGGGAATTTTTCTAATATCTGCTGGATAGTAGGCGCTCAATGATGGCATGTCAAAACCATCAATATTAAACCCAATCACCACATCAGCTCTTTCAATGAGGGGAAATAGTTGAGGTAAATCGTCTTCAAAAAAAGACAATAACTCGCCCTGCTTATTGCCAGTTTGTCTTAAACAAGCTCCAACAAAGGAAACCCCTAATTTTTCTGGGAAATAACCGCCTACTTCCTCAAAAGTTTTTTTGGTTTCAACATCCAATATTAGCTCTAACATAGAGCACCATCCTAAAATAACTTTCTGCAATCTGCAAGTTTAAATTATTTTATTTTAGCTAAAGCAGCCTGATAGCGTTTTTCCACGGCGTTAAAGTCCACCACATTCCACCAAGCCGTTAAATAGTCTGCTCGACGATTTTGATATTTCAAATAATAGGCATGTTCCCAAACATCTACACCCAAAAGAATGTGGTGTTTGAAACTTAATGGCGAATCTTGATTGGGTAAAGCATAAGTTCTTAACTGGCCTTGCCCATCTAAGACTAACCATGCCCAACCAGATCCAAACTGACCAAGCGCTAAATCAGTAAAATTTTGTTTGAATTCAGCAAAATTACCCAGATCTTTGATTTTTTCTTTGAGCTCGCCAACGGGTTCTCGAGGCCCATTAGGTGACATAATTTCCCAAAGAACATTGTGGTGAACAAAACCACCACCATGATTCTTCAAAGCCATCCAGGTCTTTTCGTCAACTTTTTCTTTAAGTTCTTCTAGTTGCCACAAAACCTGTTCAGCGCTTAATTTTTTCAAATCAGGTTGTTCTTGCCAAGCTAATTTGAATTTATCCAAATAGGCTTGATGATGTTTATCATGATGAATTCTCATGGTTTCTTCATCAATATAGGGTTCAAGCGCATTATAAGCATAAGGAAGGGGTTGGAGTTCTAACATCTTGTCCTTTTTTTTGATTAATAATTACATAAAGATCATAGCAAAAATAATGCCTAAAATCAATAATTAAAAAGATTGATTAATCAATGATAAATAAATATACAGACAACAATTTTACCCAAAATTATTTATGGTCAACTTTGCAATTCTACATGGCTGACTCTGCCAATTTTATCTAGTCAACTCTTCGGTAATCCGATTCAATTCAATAATCTGATCACGAAGATTGGTCCGAACGTGATTCTCCAATGCCGGCCAATCAAACTCTTGATTCTCTTGTCTAAATTGAGCCAAACTTTGCCATAAAAAATTTCCTAAATAAAAACCTTTGGCTCCATTTTCCACTGCCACGCGGTAATGACTCTTAAATTGATCGTAGGTTGTGGTTGATGGATCAGCAGACAACAACCATGGTATATCTAGTTCACTACTAATGGTCGCTGCCAATAATGGCTCATTAATATCTTTTAGAACTAAAATATCCACAAAAGATTGAATTTCTTGAACAGTGCTTAACAAAATATCCTGATTATCAAAATTAGCATCTAATTTGAGCAAAAAATCGATTTTCAAGCTTTGACTATAATCCCTAATTTCAGCTAATAATTGCTTCTTAGTCAGAGCCTGTTCTTCGTGAGCCTGATAGTCAATGGCAAGTTTAGCTAAAGCGTAATTATTTTTCACTTCTAGTAAAGAAAAATGAGGAAAAAGCTGAGGTACAGCGTGAGGAGCTGGGTACTGATGTTGCTCTAAACGAAGCAAAATACCAGTATTTTTTGCTTTATGGTTGATCAAAGGCAAACTATAAATTGGATCAACTACCAAACCACTCGCTTCTTGAGATAATTCCACTAATAGATACAACAACTTGCTTAAAAAAAGGACATTATCCTGTAAACTCAAATCTAATGAAAGAAGCTGGCTCAACTCAGCAATATCATCTAAAGCCAAAATACTAAACAGTTGACGTTGACGACTAATTGCGGGCAGTTGCATCTCCTTAGTATAACAAAAAAAGCTGGCTAAGTGAGCAGTTCTTGACTAGCGACTTCTGTTACCTGGACGGTTTGAGTGAAAATTAGATCGGTTATTGTTGTGATCAAAACGTCGATTGCTGCTACCAGTTCGGGAACTACCTCGACTTTCTTGTTGCTGAGCTTCCTCTTCAGGAGTTAGAGCCGTGAGAGCAACCTTACCATCAAGACCAATTTCTTTGATTCTCACTTTCAGCTGATCACCTAGTTTTACTTTTTCATGAGCATCTCTAACGTAATCAGTTGACATATTAGAAACATGCAATAAGCCTTCTCGGCCAGCCAAATATTCAACAAAGGCACCATAATTTTCTACTCTCGTCACCTCTCCTTGAAACTCGTCACCGACTTCGACTTCTCTAACTAAAGCATCGATCATACTCAAAGCTTGATCAATCGCCTGTTGGTCTGGAGAAGAAACATTGATCACTCCCTGCTTTTTCTCCTTATCTTCAACCACATTAACTTCAGCTCCAGTTTTTTCGATGATATCTTTGATAACACTGCCACCTGAGCCAATAACGGTACCAATTTTGTCAGCTGGAATCACTAATTGAGCTACTTTTGGAGCAAATCGACTAATTGTTTGGCGTGGGCTGGCAATCGTCTTGAGCATTTCTTGCATAATATGCATCCGACCTACTTTAGCCTGAGAAAGAGCCTTAACCAAAATTTCTTTATCAATCCCTTTTAATTTAATATCCATTTGTATAGCAGTGATCCCTTTTTCACTACCTGCCACTTTGAAGTCCATATCACCAACGTGATCCTCTAGACCCTGAATGTCAGACAAAATCACATTCTTTCCCTTACCATCAGATATTAAACCCATCGCAATCCCAGAAACTGGTCGAGCAATAGGCACCCCAGCCGCCATCAAAGATAAGGTAGACCCACAGACCGAAGCCTGTGAAGTTGAACCATTGGAACTCATAATTTCACTAACTACCCGAATAGCGTAAGGAAAATCTTCTTGAGAAGGAATCATAGGCAGTAGCGCTCGTTCTGCCAAAGCGCCATGACCAATTTCTCGTCTCTTTGGATAACCAATTCGACCTGCTTCTCCAGAAGCATAAGGAGGCATATTATAGTGGTGCATATAATGGCGCACTCTTTCACCAGTAATATCCTCAACAGTTTGACCTAGCGAAGGATCAGCTAAAGTTACTACAGTCAAAGCTTGAGTAGCGCCGCGCTTAAACATAGCACTCCCATGAGCTCTGGGTAAAACATCAATTTCAGTCCAAATCTGTCTAATCTCATCAGCTTTTCGGCCATCTGGACGTTCCCCATCTTCAAGGATCATTCTTCTTGCTTCATCTTTTTCTAATTGAAAAATAATGTCGGCTACCAGGCTAGTGGTAATTTCCTGATCGTCATCTGTGGCTTGCTCAGCTTTTTCGGCCACAATTTGATCAATCAACTCAGTTAAACCAGGATCTTCTAAATGAGCTCTTTTAATAACCGCCTGGTGAATTTCTGCACTGTATTTTTCCTTAATTTCAGCTTGAAGTTTTTCCGTCAAAACTACTAACTTTTGATCTGGCTCTGCAACTAGATTGACTTTTTCTTTGCCAATTTCTTGAGCAATTTTTTCAATTTCCACACAAACTTTTGATAAAACTTGTTGGGCTTCAATTAATGCATCAACTATGATTGATTCATCAACCTCTTTTGCTCCTGCTTCCACCATAACAATGGAAGATTTGGAAGCGGAAACAATTAAATCTAAATTACTTTCTTCTAATTCACTATTTAATGGATTAAAAATGAATTGTTCTTTGGCACCATTTTTAGCCAAAGCAAGCCTGGCCCCAGCTACTGGCCCATCAAAAGGAATTTCGCTGATTTGCAGGGCTAAACCGGCTGCCAGCAGGGCAATCATGTCTGGTTCATTTTCACCATCATATGACAACACCGTATTGATAATTTGTACTTCATGTTTAATACCTTCGGGAAATAGAGGACGCATAGTCCGATCAATAACTCTCGCTCTGAGAATCGCATCATCGGTCGGTCGACCTTCTCTTTTTACCCAACGCGAACCCTTAATAATGCCACTAGAATAAAGTTTTTCTTCAAATTCTACTGACAAAGGAAAGTAACCAAGATTCACTTGGTGACCGAGGGCAACAGTAGTGTGCACTACTGTTTCTCCACATTGAGCAAGTACCGCAGCACTTACTTGTTCACTAAATTTACCAACGGTAAATTTAATAGTTTTATCACCGACTTGCACATCACGATGATATTGGTTTTCATAACTTGGATAAGACATATCCTTCTTTCTTCTTTGCTCTATAAGAGCTACAAACAAAACTGGGGAAATATGAGTATTCTGAAAAATTGATAAAACTTATCAACTTTTTTGAATCCTCACCTAACACCCCAAATTTTGCTTTCTTAATTATTAACAGAGAACATTATAGCAAACTTTAGCAAATATCTCGCTGGAGTTATTTACTCAGACCTAATTTGTCAATTAATTTTCGATAACGTTCTTCGCTCCGACTCAAAAGGAAATTTAATAAACGACGGCGCTTAGAAACTTGTTTTAACAAACCCTTGCGGGAATGATTATCTTTCTTGTGGGTTTTTAGATGTTCGGTTAACTCTTGAATGGAAGCAGTTAACAAAGCAATTTGCACTTCTGGAGAACCAGTATCACCCTCAAATAAAGCAAAGTCTTTGATAATTTGAGCTTTTTGCTCTTTATTTAATGCCATAAGTCCTTTCGATTTTGCCTTTAACCATTAAGTATTAACCTAATTGGCAAAGTAAGCATTATTATTTTTTAACCTGGATATTATATCACAGCTATTCTTCTTGATGATAAGCGATAATTAAATCACCAACTTGAAAATCTATTTTTTTATTTTTAAAAGTCAAACCGGCTTCATGCTTAGACTTAACTACTTGGATTTCATCTTTGCCATGCATCATCAGTTTAATGACTGGATTAGCTATAATTTCTTCACCACGTTTGAGATGTAGTAAATCATGTTGTTTAATCTCACCAGTTTTTACTCGAATACCAGCAATTTGTTCACCTTTCATCTCAAATATTTGTAAGATTTCGGCTTCACCAGTGACTACCTCATCAATCGTCGAATCCATCAACTTGAGCATTTGTTTCTGTAAATCTTCAATTAAGTGATAAATGACATCATATTCTTTGATTTTAACTCCCATATTCTTGGCGATTTTCTTAATCGAGTTAGGTACTTTAATATTGAAAGCAATTAATAAAACTTTATCGCCACTAGCTAGTTCTAGATCTTCCTCAGTAATTTGACCAACTCCACAACGCAAAACTTCAACACTATCACGATCTAAACTTTGTAAAATTGCTTCCAGCGTCCCTTTAACATCAGCTTTAACGACCAGTTTAATTTTTTCTTTGTCACCCAAAATATAGTCTAAATCTAATTTATCCCAATCAACATTTTCCCCACCAGCAGTGAGAGTTTTTTCCAATTCTCCAGTATGACTGATATTGTTTGGTGGCTCACCAATATAATTAGCTCCCATTTCTCTAATAGTTTCACCAACCTCAGGTACTTCAGCTAATCCCACAATTTCGATAGGAGTACCTGGTAAGACTTCTTGGGATAGTTCACCTTTTTCATTGATTAAACAACGAGCTTTACCTTTTATTTCACCTACCACTAATTCTTGACGGACTTTTAAAGTACCTTGTTTAACAATCACTCTGGCTACAGCACCCTTATTTTTGTCTTTAGTTGATTCAATCACCACCGCTTCCAGAGGAGCCTGCGGGTCAGCTTTTAACTCCATTAAATCGGTTAAAAGCACAATAGTTTCTAGCAACTTTTCTACTCCTTGACCAGTTTTAGCGGAAATTTCTACAACCTCCACGTCGCCACCATATTCTTGAACTAAAATTCCATGTTCGGCCAACTGACTCTTCACATTATCTGGATGAACATCTGGTAAATCAATTTTATTGATAGCTACCATTACTGGCACTTTAGCGTCTTTAATGTGGCGAATCGACTCGATGGTTTGCGGTTTAACCCCATCATTGGCAGCCACAACGAGTACCACTAAATCAGTAACCTGAGCTCCACGCTGACGCATTTTATTGAAGGCTGCGTGTCCTGGCGTATCGATAAAAGTAATTGGCTGATTTTTAAACATGATTTGGTAAGCCCCAATGTGTTGGGTCATCCCACCCACTTCACTAGCCTGAATATGACTCTGACGAATATAATCAAGCAAAGTGGTCTTGCCGTGATCGACATGACCCATGATAGTGATAACTGGACAACGTTTAATCAAAGCCATAGTTTATTCTTCACCTCCATTTAAATATTCACTAACCTTATTTAATAAAATCTGTCGATCGCTATCAGCAATTTCTTCCATATCTACCCATTTATCCCGAAAGCGGACTAAATCATTTAAGGTGGTTAATTTATATTGAATTAATATTTCTCTAGTATCATCGGTGATCCCAAAAGTATCAATTTCATATTCCTCTTTACCAGTCACTGCTGATTCGACTGCACCACTGGCTGACTTAACAGTAATTTGATAACCAGTAAGCTTGGCCGCTAGGCGCACATTTTGTCCACCTCGACCAATAACCAAAGACAATTGATCATCGGGAGCAATCACAGTCACCATTTTTTTCTTTTCATCAATTTCCACCACCAAGCTTTCTGCTGGAGCCAAAGCCGCTTTTAATAATTGTACGTTGTCTTCGGCAAAAGGAATGATATCGACTTTTTCATTATTCAGTTCTTCTATCACTTTCTGCACTCGGACTCCACGCTGACCCACACAGGAACCAACAGGATCTACGCCACTTTGCGTAGAACGAACAATTAATTTAGTACGCACACCAGCCTCTCGAGCAATAGAAGTGATTTCTACAGCACCAGTAGCGACTTCAGGCACTTCTCTTTCAAATAACTTTAACACTAAGCGCGCATCAGATCGTGAAACAATGATTTGCTGACCACGACTGGTTTCTTCAATGTCTTTAATCAAGACGGCCAGACGTTGATTCAGGCGGTAAAATTCACCACGCATTTGCTCTTCTGGAGGCATAAAGCCCTGGCCACGACCAATATCAACAATCACGTTGGGACCTTGCATTCTTAGTACTTGCCCAGTAATCACTTCACCAATCTTTTCGCGGTAGGCAGCAATTACCGTATCGCGCTCGGTCAGACGAATTTTTTGTAGAATCACTTGTTTAGCAGTTTGAGCAGCTATTCGACCAAAACCAGCCGGCGTTACATCTTCGGCCTTATCTTCATCCCATTCAAGAATTTCTTCAGTTTCTTCATCGACTTTAGTCACTGGAGCCTGAAAAATCTTGGCTGCACCAGTCTCTTTATCTAGTTCAACAAAATAATAGAAAGAGCTATCTAGCTCGCCCATTTGTTTGCGATAGGCAGATACCAAAGCTTGACGAATAGCTTCATAAATATCCTCTGGTTCAATCTTGCGCTCTTCGGCAATTTGATTGACTGCTGCCGCAAAATCTGTTCGAACAATTGACTGAGTACTTGGCATATTTTTCCCTTATTAAATAATTCTAAACTTGAGAAATTAGCTGATTAATAAAAAAGGACTTATCGTCAAGATCAGTCCTTTACAAACCACCTTAATTTCAAACTGTTATTATAACAGAAATTGAGCTTTTTGTAAATTCAGCGCAGTAATGAAGATTTGCTTGAAAAGAGTGCAAAATCAGACTAGTTAGACTAATCTTCGAATTTTTTCCACTCTTCCAAAATTCTTTTCTGCTCTCGAGTGAGTTTTTCTGGAACTTTAACAATCAGACGCACATACATATCACCTACACCACGACCCCTTAAGCGTTTGATGCCCTCACCACGAAGTCTAATCAGGGTATGTGATTGAGTACCAGGACGAATTTTGAGCTTTAATTCACCGTTATTCAGCGTTTGAACAGTTAATTGACCACCTAAAGCCGCCAAGCTGAATGGAATTTGTTCATCAACAAAAACATCAGCATTATCCCGCCTAAAGCGAGGATGAGTTCCAACATCAATACTGACATCAAAATCATCAAAACGAATCCGGGTGCCATTATCCACACCAGCGGGAATTTTAATTTTCTTCTTTTTACCATTTTCTAGGGTAATTTCTTTCTCGGTTCCCTTAACAGCTTCCATGAAACTAATGTTGATTCCATAACGAGGGCGACGAGCGCGAGCGAAACCACTACCAAAAAATTGTTCAAAAATTTCGAAAGGATCGGAAAAATCAAAACCTCCTCCGGCGTCACCCCCTCTAGTGTAGGACCAACTAAATGGCCCTTGTTGATTATCAGCTCGACCAAAACCAGAAAAATCAAAACCAGAAAAAGGCCCAGATCCACCACCCATCCCGCTAGAGGGATCGAAGGCAGCATGACCAAACTGGTCATAGGTTTGCCGTTTTTGCTTATCAGAAAGGACCTGATAAGCCTCGTTAATTTCTTTAAATTTTTCTTCAGCATCAGCCGCTTTGTTACGATCGGGATGATACTTGAGCGCAGCCTTGCGATAAGCAGATTTGATATCTGCTTCACTAGCAGATTTATCTAGACCTAAAATTTCGTAATAATCGCGTTTGGCTGACATAAAACTGATCAATTGTACAATAAAAAGCCCACGCTGTTTACACAAACAAGTGGGCTATTTTATTTTTTTATTTTTTAATCGACTACTTCGCCTTCCTCAGCATCCTTTTTTTCATCTTCCTTACTCTTAGATTTTTCATCCTTAGCCGAGCTTGTTTTATCTTTTGCTTCCGACTCAGTCTTCTTGTCTGCCGTGGCTCTTTTAGTAGCTTCTTCGGCCTGCGCTTTTTGCATCACTTCACCGATTTTTTGCGCACTGGCAAAAGTGGCGTCAATGGCTTTTTCTAGCTCTTCTTTGGTTACATCCTCTTTTGCCGCCAAGTCTTTCAGAGCTTTAATATCAGTTTCAATCTTTTCCTTATCGGCTTTTTCTAACTTCTCGCCATATTCTTTGAGTTGTTTTTCAATTTCAAAAGCAACGCTATTAGCTTTGTTTTTTGTCTCAATTAATTCGCGTTTGGCCTTATCCGCTTCGGCAAACTTCTCAGCTTCACTTTTCATTTTTTCTACCTCTTCGTCACTTAAATTAGTGCTGTTTTGAATGGTAATTTTTTGTTCTTTGCCAGAATTTTTATCTTTAGCGCTGACATTTAAGATACCATTACTATCAATGTCAAAAGTGACTTCAATCTGTGGTATCCCTCTCGGTGCTGGTGGAATACCATCCAAGATAAAGCGACCTAGGCTCTTATTATCAGCTGCCATTTCGCGCTCACCTTGCAACACATTGATTTCTACTTGAGTCTGATTATCAGCCGCAGTGGAAAAGATCTGGCTTTTACTGGTGGGAATGGTCGTATTACGATCAATCAAAGGAGTGCGAATACCACCCAAAGTTTCCAAACCTAAAGTTAATGGAGTAACATCCAGCAATACCACATCAGTGACATCTCCAGCAATGACTCCAGCCTGAACAGCTGCACCCACTGCCACTACTTCATCTGGATTGACTCCCTTATGCGGTTCTTTGCCAAAGAAATCTTTGACCACTTCTTGAACCTTAGGCATCCTGGTCATACCACCCACCAAAATTACTTCATCAATGTCTTTGACATCCATCTTGGCATCTTTCATTGCCTTTTTAACTGGACCAATCGATTTTTGAATTAAATCATCAACCAATTCTTCCAATTTAGCTCTGGTTAAAGTTAAACTCAGATGCAATGGTTGCCCCTCATCGCCTTGAGCAATAAAGGGTTGATTAATTTCTGTCTGTTGAGAACTGGATAATTCAATCTTAGCTTTTTCTGCAGAGTCTTTGATCCGTTGCATCGCCTGAGAATCTTTGCTGAGATCCTTACCTGTATCTTTTTTAAATTCGGCAACTATCCATTCGATAATAGCGTTATCAAAATCATCCCCTCCCAAAAAAGTATCGCCATTGGTTGATTTCACTTCAAACACGCCATCACCTATCTCTAAAATAGAAATATCAAAAGTCCCACCACCCAAGTCATAGACAGCAATGGTTTTACTGCCTTTTTTATCTAAACCGTAGGCCAAGGCCGCTGCCGTGGGCTCATTGACAATGCGCTCAACCTTTAGACCAGCAATTTCACCGGCTTGTTTAGTAGCTTGTCGTTGAGAATCATCAAAATAAGCGGGCACTGTAATTACTGCTGATTCAACTTTTTCACCTAAATAACTTTCAGCATCAGTTTTGGCTTTAGCTAAAATCTTGGCCGAAATTTCTTGCGGGGTGTATTCTTTATTATTAATTTTAACGACAGCCATACCATCTTTGCCCTCGACTATATCGTAGGCAACGTGCTTAATGGCTTTTTGCACTGCTTCATCCTTAAATTTGCGACCTATAAAACGTTTAACCGAATAAACGGTAGTTTTGGGATTTAACACCATCTGTCTTTTAGCTGGATCACCAACCACTATATCTTTATTTTTGATGGCGACAATGGAGGGAAAAGTATTACGACCCTCAGCACTAGGAATAATGGTCGGTTGACCACCTTGCATCACAGCAACGGCACTATTGGTTGTCCCCAAATCAATTCCGATTGTTTTTGACATAATTAATAAACCTTTCTATAAATTGTTGTTTTTATTGTTAATTCTTGTTGATTAATTTATTTAATTATTAATTACTAAACTTTTGTAACTTTAGTTAATGCAAGCACCGTCAATTTTAGCAGACAACAGCGTTGACTGCTAGTAGCAATTTACCCTAAGACCACTTGGGCGTGTTGAATAATTTCCCCGTTTAAACGATAACCTTTGCGTAAAACTTTAATGACTTTATCTCCATTACCTTTTTTCTCTACCGCTTCCATAGTTTCTAAATCAAATTTCTTACCTAAAACTTCAATTTCCTCTAAACCTATCTCTTTTAGGCGCTTCCATAACTGATTGATAATCATTGTTAGTGCCTCGTCTTGTATATGTTCACTGGCTGTGGATAGGTGTTCTAGCGGCTCTAAAATGGTTAGTAATAAATCTGCGTTGGCTAGTTTCAGCAAATTTGCCCGTTGTTGTTGTGTCTGACGTTGAAAATTTTGGTAATCTGCTAAAGCTCGACGCTCTCTCTCTTGAGACTGCCACAAAGCTTGCTCTAAATCATGCACTTGAGCAGTTAATTTATTCACTTCCAAAGATGAATCGGTTTTAGCGGTTTTTTTCTTTGCCATTTCTAGATCACTTTCTAATCAATCATACTTTCAATTAAACCTTTAAAATATTTCATCATTGGCAAGACATATGGGTAATCAAAGCGTGTGGAACCCAGTACCGCAAAGCGGCAGGGGTGCTCCGGCATCTCCAACTCCACAAACATAATGCCGATTGGATCTAATTCTCTATTACCTAATTCTTGGCCAAAAATGACTTTAACTGGATTTTCACTTTGCGATTTTTCAAAAATCTCATCCATCACCGAACGCTCTTCAATCATCTGTAACACCCGGCGAGTTAAGTTGATGTCATAAAACTCTGGCATCTCCAGCAAATTAGCATACCCAGAATGGACAATATTACCATCTGGAGTCACAGCTAAACCTAAAGCTTGCGATTTATCTGCCAATATTCTTGCTGTCTCACGCAGTAGATCTTCCATTTGATTGCGGTAGCGCCAAATTTTTTCCTTAATACTGACTTCATCGGCCACTGATAACTCTTTTTCTTTAACCAACTCATTGATATACAACTTCATCGCTAAAGCCGTTGGCACCCGACCAGCACTAATATGAGATTTAAGCAAATAACCCTGCTTAGTAAAATAAGCCATTTCATTACGGATAGTCGCTGGAGAAACACCAATATTATATTTTTTATCAACTGTCTCTGAACCTACAGGCTCTCCGGTTTCAATAAATTCTTCAATAATGGCTCTTAAAATTTGGATTTGTCTGGCAACTAGATCAATCATATATTAGCAATCATAGAAATTAATTGCTAATTTGTCAAGTTTGAACTAGTGCCTTAATTTTTTTGCGAAAAGCCGACGGAGAATAAATTAAGCTGGATAAATGAATCTCTTTAGCCTCAAAGTCCATTTTTTCAAAATCAAAAATGGCTTGCTTCAGCGCCTCAACACTTAGCTCTTGAAAAAACAAACCAGTCTTGGCATTTTGGATGGTCTCTTTCGGACCTCCAGAATAATGAGCTAAAACTGGCGTGCCCCAAGCCATCGCCTCAATTGGCACCATGCCAAAATCTTCATCCTCAACTGGATAAATTAAGGCTTTCGCTCCTCGATACAAATCAGCCAAAGTCTGATCATCCACCGCACCCAAAAATTCGACAGATTCACCAGCCATGTGTTTTAGTTCGCTTAACATGGCTCCATCGCCAACTACTTTGAGGGCTAAATTAAGATCAGTCGCCACTGCCACTGCTATTTCAGGATGTTTGGCATAGGCTAAGCGGTTCACGTACAAGTAATAGCCTGCTTTCTTAAAACTCTGATGTTTGGCCAAATAATCCTTGGCTGTATCCACCATTTTCACTGGGGGATAAATGACTACAGATTGCCGATGATAAAATTTTTTGATTCTGGCTTGGGTTTCCTCTGAATTAGCAATAAATACCCCTACTTCTTGGGCAACTCTAAAGTCAACAAAGCGCATGTAATGATTGATAATTTCTCCAAAAAAACGAGTAATGGCTCGATCACGCCAATGACTTTTAGCGGTATATCCATATAAAACTCGTGATGGCGTGTGACAGTAGCAGAAATGTTTGGCATGAGGCTTACTGGCGCGCGCCGCTTTGGCCATATAGGCGTTTGAAGAAGAAATCACAATGTCAAATTCACTGAGATCTAATTGAGCAAAGGCGCGCGCCGCTAATACCCTCAAAGGTGAAAAAGTTTTTTTAATTAGCGGAATGTTACTCAAAAAAGTTTGACGAATATCCCAATCCTGAAAACGTGGCCAATTTTCCCCTAGTGATTTTTGATCAACAAAAGCAGTATAAACTGGAGCTTCAGGATAAAGTCGATGCAACTCCTCCAACACTCGCTCTGCGCCACCATATTCTCTTAAATAATCATGAACTAAAGCGACCTTAGCCATATTTTTTATCCTTAGTTGATTTTAAATTCGAATTTTTCTAATTTTATTCTAATGCTTTTCTAATGCTTAATTTAATAAATTGCTAAAATAATGCCTCTTGGACTGAATGCTCAAAAGCGTCGGTTGGTAATAATTTAATGAGAGATTTAAAACCCAATTTATTTAATAATTGAATAGCTTTGGTCTTGTCGTAGGCGGTGACGCGACAAGCTTCTAAAGAAAAATCGAGATCAACTTCGGTACTAATTGTAGCCAAATCCTGACTCAAAAAGGCAGATGCTTTGCCTTCCTTTAATTTTGTTAATAAGGCACCTTTGACTAAATCATCACCTGTTGGATTTTTATCTAAAAACGCATAAATTTGTTCTAAACTAGCAAAGCGATGAATCAACTTAGTGGCAGTTTTCTTACCAATACCCTTAACACCTGGAATATTGTCCGAAGCATCACCGCTCAACGCTTTAAAATCCACTATCTGACTCGGCTTAATCTGCAACTTTTTTTCCACTAGTCTGCGATCGTACTCCATATCACCTTGTTGTTTACCTCTAGCTGGCATCCAAACGTGGGTGTCGTTATCGACCAATTGAAACATATCTTGATCACCAGTCACAATCACTGTTAATAAACGACCGTCTAAGTGCTCCACCTGGCGATTAATGGTACCAATTAAATCATCAGCCTCATAACCTTCTATTTCAAAACGGGGAACATTGAGCGCATCAACTAATTCTTTGACTAAAGCAATTTGAGGAATTAGGTCATCGGGCATTGGCGCTCGCTGAGCTTTATAAGCTTCATAATGTTTTTTTCTTAGAGTTTCTCCTTTGTGATCAAAACAAACGGCACTGTACTCCGGCTCAAAATGATTAATGGCAGTCAAAAACATCCGGGTAAAACCGTAGGCAGCATTGACCAAATGGCCCTCAGGATCAGTCAAATTAGGTAGTGCATAGTAAGCACGATAAATTAGGGCGTGCGCATCAACTAAAAGAAAAATTTGACGAGACATGTGCTTATTGTAACAAAGGCAATAATATTTATCTCCTAGCTTTTTCCATTCCCATGACCTTGGTGAATTCATCTGAATCCAAAGTCTCTTTTTCCAATAATGCTTCGGCTACATTATCCAACTGTGTTCGATATTTCTTTAACAATTGTAAAGCTTTATTCTCCGCTTCTTTAATCAGCGCCAAAATTTCTTCATCAACAGCTTGAGCCAACTTATCTGACGGTCGCTCAGGTTCATCCCACATGCGATTGTAATCATTGTCAGTATATTCTGGACCCAGATACATAGGACCTAATTTACTCATTCCATAACGGACCACCATGGCACGAGCAATGCGAGTGGCTTGTGAAATATCGCTGGCCGCTCCAGCAGTTTGTTCATTAAAAACCAGCATTTCTGCCGCCCGACCACCAAACATCACAATCATATTTTCTAACAATTCTGATTTGAGCACTTGTAATTTATCTTTTTCTGGAGGAGTAAAAGTATAACCCAACGCCTGACCTCGAGAAACAATGGAAATGCGATGCACTGGATCAGTATATGGCAAAACATGACTTAACACGGCATGACCAGCTTCATGATAAGCAGTCATTTTCTTCTCTAATTTGTCTAATAGACGCTTCTTGCTTGGACCATATTTAACCTTCATAGAAGCTTCTTCAATATCTTCCATATTGATCTTCTGGCGACTTTCTCTGGCTGCCGAAATAGCTGCTTCATTTAACATATTTTCTAGATCTGCTCCAGAAAAACCAACTGTTCTTTTAGCGACTTTTTCCCAAGAAACATCGGCATTAAAAGTCTTATTGCGGGCGTGAATTTTTAGAATAAATTGTCTTTCTTTTAGATCTGGTAAAGTCACTTGCACACGTCGATCAAAACGACCTGGTCTTACCAGAGCAGGATCCAACATGTCCCCACGGTTGGTGGCTGCCATAACAATTACATTATCATTTTTAGTAAAACCATCCATCTCGACTAAAATTTGATTCAACGTCTGTTCTCTCTCGTCGTGGGAACTAAAACTATTACGCCCTCTAGCTCTACCGATGGCATCAATCTCATCAATAAAAATAATGGATGGAGCTAAACGTTTGGCTGTTTCAAATAAGTCCCTGACTCGTGAAGCGCCAACACCGACTAACATTTCCATAAATTCGCTACCAGCGATTGATAAAAATTGCACGTTAGCTTCTCCAGCCACCGCGCGAGCTAACAAAGTTTTACCCGTACCAGCAGGACCAACTAATAACACACCTTTTGGCGTTCGCGCACCAACTTTTTGATATTTCTTGGGATTCTTTAAAAAATCAACAATCTCTTCCAATTCCCGTTTGGCTTCTTCCATCCCACCGACATCTTTGAAACTGATATCTTGTTTACCTTTAATAAAAACTTTGGCCTTGCTTTTGCCGATACCCAAAATTCCTTCTTGACCACTTTGCGCCTGCCTAAAAATCATGATAAAGAACACAAACATTAAAATGATCGGTAAGAAATTAATTACTAATTCCCAAAATAATTGACCAAAACTAGCATCTTGGACCTCCAAATCCAAGGCAGCTAAATCAATATCGCTAGCAAAAAGAATTTCCAGGGCTTGTTGGCCCTCTTCTTTTCTCGTTACTTTTTGGGAACCATCAGCATAAGATAAGCGCAATTCTTGACCTAGCACTTCAATATTTTTTACCTGACCATCCCTGACATCTCTGACCATCTGACTAACGGAAATTTGTTCTCTAGCTTGATTTAAACCCAAGAGGTTCAAAAGTGAGGGCAAAAATAAAAACAAAATTACTATATAAATAATAGTTCGTGAAATTAAGCGATTTAAATTAATTTTAATGACTTTTTTCTTGCTACTTTTGACTATAGGCATCCGGAGCTGAATTTGTTCCATCCGATCAGCCAATTCTTGAGCAGCTTTTTCGCGAGCTAGTTTTTCTTTCGCCAATTGTTCTTTGTCAGGCTTAGTTTCTTGATTACTAGTTTTCGAACCTGATTTGGTTTTGCCTGAATCTGTCGTTAGTGGTTGGTCTGAATTTTTATTCTTAAACATGAATCCTTATTTAGTGATACTGATATCTTTGGGAGTACTATTGTAGCATTAAACAACAGTACTCAAAGCAAATTTTTCTTTAACTTCTGCCATGGTTGCTCTAGCGACCATACTAGCTTGTTGATTGCCAGTTGCAATGACATCGGCCAAATAGTCTTTTTTCTTAACTAACTCTCGTCTTCTTTCTTGAATTGGCTGAAGTTCTTGATAGATTAATTTGGCTAAATCCTTTTTGATGGTGGCGTAGCGCAAACCATTTTTTTGATAAGCAGCCTCATATTCTTTTCTACTAGCTTTGCCTGCAAAAAGCTCAACTAGAATCATCAAAGTTTTCACTCCTTTTGATTCTTGACCATGATCATCAATATAAACTAAATCATGATGTTGATCGCCCTCTGCTTCTAGCTTTCTAATTTCACCCTTTCCAGAATCGGTAGGAATTCTAGCCACTTTTTTCTCAATAGTAGCTAAATCATCATCTAAATTAATATAACTGCCAGGAACTGACTTGCTCATCTTGCCTTCACCAGTCAGCGAAGGCACATATTCGCCGGTAGTATTAAAGAACTTAGGGATGGGAAATTGAGTGCCATAAAGACCATTAATTTTGCGCGCAATTTCTCTAGCCACTTCGATGTGTGGTTTTTGATCAACTCCGACTGGTACTAAATTGGCTTTATATAACAAAATATCAGCCGCCATTAACACTGGATAGCTTAACAGCGCCATCGTCACATTTTCTGGATGTTGTTTAACTTTATCTTTAAAAGTTGGCAAATGTTGCATTTTGGCTACCGAAATTAAAGTAGATAAATAGAAAGCCAGTTCAAAATGCTGAGGTACTGCTGATTGAAAAAATAAGACACTTTTTTCTGGATCTAAACCCACCGCCAAATAATCTAGAATAACACTTAAACGATTGGCGCGTAATTCTTCAACTTGATAAGGAGTAGTGATGGCGTGGGCATCAGCCACCATATAAAAAGTCTCAACATCGCGATCTTCTTGAAGGGCCAACATCCCTTTGATGGCACCAAAATAATTGCCAAGATGTAAACTACCACTTGCCCGAATACCAGATAAAACTCTCTTTTTAGTTTTTGACATAACACCTCTAATCTTAACACAAGCCAAGAATTATTGGGATAAAAAATGCTTAAATTAAAGTTCCTCGATTTTGACGTTCGGTTGCATATCCGGCGCTTCAATCAGTTTTAGATATTTTTCTGTGGTGGTAATGCGCTTGTGGCCGACCAATTGAGAAACATAAACTAATGGCGTACCGGCTTTAAGCTGTTCCACAATAAAAGTGTGACGTAAATCATTAACCTTGGCATCTTTGATGCCAGCCAAACGGAAAAAACGATCAATCGCTGTGCGAATATTTCTCACTAAAAAAGGACGACAAGTTTTAGTCAAAAATAAAGTCTTTTCTTTGGCTCGAGGACGAACTTTTAAATAATCTAAAATGGCATTTTTGGCAGCAGTATTCATTGGCACTCGACGAGCATCTCGTGAGTTTTGGGCTTGAATATGAATGATTTCTCTCTCCATATCCAGATCGGTAATAGTTAAAGCCGCTAGTTCACTAATGCGCATGCCGGTTTGTAAAAGCAATTCAACAATGGCATACATTCTAGAATCACCTCGGCAAGCATCTCTCAGCGCTCGATATTCGAGACGAGACAATACTCTTGGAGGACTTTGTTCGATTTTGGGATGACTAATATTAGTAGTGGGGTTTTTGTCAACTAAACCTTCACCAATTAAAAACCGAAAAAATGATTTAATCGAATTAATTTTGCGTGAAATTGACTTACTAGTGTAACGTTGTTTATTTAATAATTCCTTAAACTCATCAATATCTTCAGGTAAAATTTCACTGATAGTGGTTTTGCCTCGCTTCGCCACAAAATCAAGCAGTTGCTCAACGTCTTTACTGTAAGCAATGACTGTCGAATCAGCCTTTCCACTGGCTTTAAGATGCTCAGTAAATTTAACTTGCGCATCATTTAAGTTTATGGGCATAATATGTCTAATCTAGGACAGACTAAAAAATTATAATTTTTTTAATGATTGAGGGTCTTATAGTATCATAAATTAGGATTTTTTTCAATCTTGATTAACAAGATTATGGCAAAAAATAAGCGACAACTTCTAGAACAGCCATTAATGATTGTACTGATTAGTTTTTTGGCTATTCTCTTAATGCTTTCCCTGCAAGAAAGTAAACGAAAAGCCGCACTGGATAGTAAAAATCTTGAACAAAATCGCCAAAATATTGCTCTTTTAGAAAAGAGTGTTGCCGACAAAGAAGCTTTTTTCCAACAAACGCAAAGCGACCTATATAAAGAAAAAATTTTAAGAAATGAATTAATTAAAAATAAAGCGGGAGAAACAGTAATCCAAATAGAAAAAACTGATTTTAACCCTATAATAGAAGAAGAAAACAATGTAAACCCAAGCGACTATCGATTGGCCAATTGGCAAGCTTGGTGGCAATTACTTGTTAAAAATTAGAAAGAAAGGTCTCAACCATGCAATATTTTAATTTTGAAGGACAAACCGCTTTAGTCACCGGCGCCTCTAGTGGCCTAGGTAAGCAATTCGCTTTATTATTAGCCAGCGCTGGTGCCGATGTCGCCATTGCTGCCCGTCGAGAGGACAAACTTAAAGAAGTAGCCGAAGAAATTGAAGCCTTGGGTAGAAAAGCCCTGATTCTAGTGATGGACGTCACCAAGGAAGAAGAGATCGCTGCCGGTTTTGCCAAAATCAAAAAAGAGTGGCAAAAGCTAGATATTGTGGTTAATAATGCTGGTATTTCAAGCGCAGCTCCTGCTGAGGAAATGTCCTTCGAAGACTGGCAAAGGGTGGTAGATGTTAATCTGACTGGTGTTTTTTTAGTGGCAAAACATGCTGGCGCTTTAATGAAAGAAAAAAAATATGGCCGAATCATTAACCTTGCTTCAATCTACGGTTTAGTGGGTAATAGTGCTTTTAATGTCGCCAATTATCACGCTACCAAGGGTGCGGTTGTCAATCTAACGCGTGCTTTAGCGGCTGAATGGGCTAAATACCAGATCACTGTCAACGCGATTGGGCCCGGATTTTTTGAATCAGAAATGACCGGTGACTTTATTAACACTGATGATTTTAAACAATATGTCGCTATCAGTTGTCCAATGAAAAGAGTTGGTAAAAAAGGCGAATTGAATACGGCATTGCTTTTCTTAGCAGATAAGGCCAGTAGTTACGTCACTGGTCAGACAATTGCGGTGGACGGTGGTTGGACCGCCATCTAAAAAACGCGCCAAAAAAGCGCTATACAAAAAAATTAACAAAAAAACGGGTCAATCAAGCTTTAATGCTATTTTTGATCCCGCTATTACTGTATTGTTGCGGGTGTTAGAAAATATCCAAATTCGGATTAAGTTAAATAGGTTACTTGTTTTTCCTAATTTGACGGTAGAAGTACCAAGTGATAATAAGTATTGGAATTGAAGAAAAAGTATTATCTATCTAATAACACCTTTTTACTCTTGATTTCCATAACCACTGACTACTTTTTTTGCTACTTCTATATTGAATCTTAAATTATCATTTTTTTCCAAATATGATTTAACTTTTGGAAAAAGCTTTGCATATCCATCAATAAATAAAGGAATAATATAATTTAGAAAACTTGTTGCGGTTAGTGCATTGGCTTCCTGAACCTCTTTTTGTTGGCCATTCGAAAAAAGATTAAAAATAACTGCATCGGAATGAGTAATTGATGACAACAAACCATAAACATTAACCCAGTACTTTTCGGACAATATAGATTTTTTTGCTATTCCCCTCCAGCCACCATTGGGTTTCCAATCGAATGCTTTTTTCTCTTGAAGATTTTTCAATTGACTAATACTTACGTTAGCTACTGTCTTAGATCTCAATATCTCTCTACGTAATTTAAAATAGCTTTTCTTTTCTTCTTTTAACAATTCGCGTGTTTCATCTGAAACAGAAAGTTGCTTTTGCCTTTGTGATAATGAAGATGCATCCCAAATTTTATGTCTAAGTTTTTTAACTCTAATTCCAACCGTAGGATCAATAAAAACATAATTGAATACAAGATACGATTCTAAAGCTGATCTTACTATGCTGTAAATAGAAGAATAATCTATGAAATTTATATTACTTTTTATAGTATCTACTTTAGGTCTTGTGCCTTCCAATAAATCTAAAACAGTCAATGAATGACAAGCTACCTTTTGAAGTAGTGATTCTGAATCAACTTCCCAACCATCTGATTTTCGAAGAACAAAACCTTGATTAAGTTCCAAAATTTCATACAGGATAGTTACCCAATATTTGAGATCAATTATTTCATCAGAAATTCTATTCATTTGGTTCTGATTCTAACATCGATTTAATCCAGTCCTTAATGTTATAATTACGACATAAGTCTGCTATCACATATAAACCTAAATAATATTTTGGTTTTTCCAATCCAAAAATGGGCAATTTCCGTTAAAGGACTAGAAGTGTGACAGCAGATAGCCTAAGGGAGTTGTCTTTTTCTTCCTCAACTCCTAGAAATTAGGAGATATGCAAATCAAAAATTATTATTCGTCTGTATTTAAGCCAATTTTAAAATTTCTAACACTATTTTTATTTAGTTACTTCATTTTATTTGTACTTAACATTAATTATTTAAAAAATTGGTCATTAAGTGGTGACGATCTCTATTCTCTCAGCAATTCAATTTCAGACGGAAGCACCCTGATTGATCGAATATTTAATGATTTTTCAGGACAATATAGACATATCACTTATTATCTTTTTCACTTTTATAAGCCTCTCTTGCCAAATTTTTTATCCATTTTTTTAGTCCATTTAGGCTTGCTTTCTTTGATTCCAACTCTTTTATTTTATATTTTGGGAAAATTTAAAAATATTTGGCTAAAATATTTTATTATTTTCACATTCTTCTTAAATCCCATTTTTTATTATCACACTTATACCATTAGTTCATTAGCAAATATTCTGATATGTATTATTACATTAATTCTTCTTTATTATTTTGAAAATAGAAAAAAATTACTCTCTTTGAGATATTCTATTCTGTTTCTTGTTCTTGTTTTGCTATCAATAGCAATTAAAGAAACTTTTATAGTGCCTTTAACGATTTTTTGTATGGTGCAATTACTACAACTTAAAGAAAATGCAATGAAAGGGTGGGTTTTTTTAGCCATTCCGGTAACTATATTCATTCTATATTTTGTTGCTAGGACGAACACATACGCTCAGAACATCCCTAGCGACTACTATTTTGTGTTTAACATAAAACATAATATAAATAATTTACTTAATATGGCTGCATGGATGTTTAATTACCCCAGAGGTTGGCAATATGGAGCACCAATTAGATATCCTTTAATTCAACCCGTTATCTCTGCAACCAGTCTGCTAGTTTTTACATTTGGTTTTTTTCACTCTTTAATAAAAAATAAAATTCAAACCTTAGCATATTTATTATTTCTTTTTGCCTCAATAGTCTTATTTATATTTCTCAATAACGTGCACCTTTTTTATATGGACATTCCCTATTTATTAGTGTTAATTATTTTTTCAAAGGCAATAAAATCTATTGAACTAAATAATTACAATTTAGCAAAAATTTTAGTGTCTTTATTATTTATTGTAAATCTAGCCCAATTTTTTTTAATTAAACCTCAATGGCTAAAATACTCCTTTGTAGCAAATGCGAATAAATCGGCAATAAATTACAGAAAGGTGCTAAAAGATAATGAATACCAGAAATATGACCAAATATGTATTTCAGAACATAATAGGGGTAGTTTTGGTACTGAAGATGGTAATCTGGTTAATTATCTCTCCGAAAAAAAATTCAAAATAATATCAGTTAAAGATAGCAGTCTTCCTGAAGATTGCTTTAACAATCATACGTTACGATTAAAGAATGATGCTTGGTCTTATGTTGCCTATGAAAAATAAGGAGTTTATTCATTGTTGCGGGACTAGGAGTCGAACCTAGCCTGTGGGATTATGAGCCCCACGTGCACCGTACACTATCCCGCGTTTTGATGCTCGCTATTATAGCCTAAGCGCTGCTTGTTTTTCAAGAGAAAAAATCTTAAAATATCCCAGATTAAAGAATCAACAAAGAGAGAGTTGCGGCGAGGTAGCTCAGTTGGTTAGAGCATCGGATTCATAAACCGAAGGTCGTGAGTTCAACTCTCACCCTCGCTACAAAGAAACTAAAAAAGGAGGCATGGTGCCTCCTTTTTTTATCAGCGGTAACAATGTCTTTTACATCATTCCTGGCATACCACCTCCGGCTGGTAAGGCTGGTTCTTCTTTCTTAGGAGCATCAGCCACCAAGCATTCAGTAGTGAGAATCATTGAAGCGACTCCAGCAGCGTTGACTAACGAAGCAATCGCTACTTTTGCTGGTTCAATCACTCCAGCAGCCAACAAGTCTTCAAACTCATTGGTCAGAGCATTAAAGCCCCAATTGGCTTGATTCTTATCTTTAACTTTCCCCACTACCCAACCAGCATCTTCTCCAGAGTTAGTGGCCAACATGCGCAGAGGTTCCTCTAAAATTTCAGCTATCAGTCTAACTCCGGTTTTTTCATCCTCAGTTTTCGCTTTTTTTTCAACTTCAGCTAAAACTTTACCAGCTCGTATCAAAGTGACGCCGCCACCAGCGATAATACCTTCTTCAATAGCAGCCTTAGTGGCTTCCTTAGCATCCTTCACCCGCTCCTGCAGATCTTTCATTTCGATCTCAGTAGCAGCTCCAACTTGAATGACCGCTACGCCACCAGTTAATTTGGCTCGGCGCTCCTCTAATTTTTCAATGTCAAAGTCAGAGGTTGAATTGGCAATTTCATGCTCAATCTGAGCTACCCGAGCATCGATATCAGCCTGTTTGCCTTTGCCACCAACAATTCTGGTGCTGTCTTTATTAGAACGCACGCTATCTGCTTGACCCAAATCATCAATGGTAGCATCCGCTAATTTACGACCGGTGTCTTCACTGATTAAATTAGCACCTGTCAAGATAGCAATATCTTGCAACATGGCTTTGCGACGATCACCAAATCCTGGAGCTTTGATTGGTAGACACTTAAAGGTACCACGCAATTTGTTAACTACCAATGTCGTTAAAGCTTCACCCTCTAGATCATCGGCAATAATCACCAGTTCGCGATTGGCATTTACCACTGCTTCCAACAAGGGCAAAATGTCTTTAATATTACTGATTTTTTGATCAGTGACCAAAATATATGGTTTGTCGCTAACTGCTTCCATGCTGTCGCTATCAGTCACAAAATATGGAGAAGCATAGCCTTTATCAAACTCCATACCTTCTTTGTGCTCTATGGTGATTTCCATGGTTTTACCTTCTTCCACTTCGACCACGCCATCTTTACCCACTAATTTCAGTGCTTCAGCAATTTTCTCACCGATGACTTCATCTTGTGCAGAAATAGTGGCCACTTTTTGCCAGTCAGCTTCGGTCACATCCTTAGATAAACGACGAATTTCTTTGACCACGGCACTCACTGCCTGATCAATGCCTCGTTTCATAATCATTGGATTAGCCCCAGCAGTGACATATTTCATCCCTTTATTGGCAATGGCTTGAGCTAATAAAGTAGAAGTGGTTGTGCCATCACCAGCGGCTTCATTGGTTTTATCCGCTGCTTCTTTAACTAATTGAGCACCCATATTTTCAAATTTATCCTCAAGCTCAATTTCCTTAGCCACACTCACTCCATCGTGAATCACTTGTGGAGCACCCCAACTACGATCCAGGGCTACATTGCGTCCCTTGGGACCTAAAGTGGTCGTGACCGCTTCGGCTAATTTATTAATCCCAATTAACATTTTTTGTCTGGCGCTATCGCCAAATAAGAGTTGTTTCGCTGCCATAATTTTCCTTCTTTAAAAATTTTTATATTTTTATATTTATTAATAAAAATTATTACTTAATAATTGCTAAAATATCTTCAAATTTGAGAAATTGATATTCAATATCGTCAATGGTGACATCATTGCCACCCCATTTTTTGTAAACGACTTGATCACCAACTGTGGCAGGGGCTTTGATTTCCTGGCCATCATCAAAGATGCTAGCCCCTACAGCCAAAACTTCACCATATTGAGGTTTTTCGCTATCGTCAACAGCCAAAATAATGCCGGAAGCCGTTTGTTTTTCCTTTTCGGCGGGCTTGACTAAAATATAACCAGCAGTGGGTTTGAGTTTTTTGACGTCTAATTTGGACATAAAAAAACCTTTCTATTAATAGCTTTTAATTTTTATAATTTTAAATTCTTGCTTTCTCACTAAACTTGTTGAGAAAATAATTGCTCAATAGAGCGTCTAAAAGTTATCACAAAATTCGTTTTTTAGCAAGTGCTTAATTTGACTGCTAATTATGCATTAATCACGAAATCATCAAAAAAAGTAGTATTCATCAAACTAATTGCCTTTTCAATTTCTTCAGCTAAGATCAACGATAAGCGAGTATTGGTATTGCCTCCTTTAAACGCCAGCAGCGATAAATTGGAATAATTAATAAGTAATTGGCTAATTTGCTCTACAAATTCTTGATGATGGTCAAGCCACCGGGCTCGTTGCTTGGGCGATTTTACGGCGACTTTTTCTAAAAGATTATTTAATTGTTTTAATTCAATAATTTTTAATTCTAAAGTAAAACCTAATTGTCGACTGTTAGAATTTTCTTCGAGTTGTGAGCTACTAGTTAGGGGTTGTGAACTGTCAGCAAAAACCTCTTCACCCAAGTGATAACGTAATTTAATTTCATTGAGTAGCTCGCGTAAATAATCGTTTTTTGCCATATTTCAAGGTATAATAAGCGCCTTAAGAAGCACCATCATACAAGAGACCATGCAAATTATAAAGTTGAATTTAAAACAAGCAACAGATGCCGAGCTGACTCGGCTCATCGACCAAGCTATCGCCGTTATTAAAAACGGTGGTCTAGTTATTTATCCAACTGAAACTACCTATGGCATCGGGGCTAATCCTCACAGCACACCAGCTATTGATAAATTATTGCAATACAAAAGTCGCCGTGAAGGTAAACCGCTGTCAATCGCAGTAAACAGCCAAACCATGGCTGAACAATACGTCAAGATCAATCAACAAGCCCAAAATTTTTATCAACGTTTTTTACCAGGACCATATACTGTTATTTCCCAGTTAAAAAAGACTGTTGACATCGATAAGCGGGTAGCTAGTGAATTTGGCACTTTAGGGATCCGGATTCCAGATTATCCGTTGATCCTCAAGCTTATTGCAACATTAGGTCATGGGATCACTGCTACTAGCGCCAATGCTTCCAATCAAAAGCGCCCCTACCAAATTAGTGATATTTTAGACAACTTAAGTGAGAAACAACAACAATTAATTGATTTAATTATTGATGTCGGACGACTGCCCAAAAATGAACCGTCAGTGGTGATCGATACCACCCTGTCTACTCCTCTGGCACTGCGGGGCCAATTGCATAAGGACACTCCCTATACTGAGTTTCATTCTCAAAGTGAAAACGAAACTCAAGAGTTAGCAATGCGCCTCATTCTGAAAAATTGGAATCGGCTGAAAAAAGAAGGTTTATTATTTGCGCTGACTGGTGAATTGGGCATGGGTAAAACAATTTTTTCCAAAGGAATTGGTCAATTTTTGAAAATTAAAGCAGAAATTACCTCGCCAACTTATAGTTACCTCAATGAATATACTTTTCAAAGAGAAGGTTGCCAAGGAACTTTTTATCACCTTGACGCCTGGAAAATTGATCAACAACAAGAATTGGCCTTACTCAAAATCGATCAATTATTAAAAGCCAATCAGGTGATGGTAATTGAATGGTGGGATAAAATCGCTAAATTTTTACCAACAAGTTTTCA
>Ga0255343_1001698_pt1 | contig 28285 bp, 25 predicted proteins | sample wastewater_treat_4_FD_192413 | JGI IMG/M metagenome (GOLD analysis project Ga0255343, IMG submission 192413) | Wastewater microbial communities from Lulu Island WWTP, Vancouver, Canada - plant16 | ecosystem: Engineered > WWTP > Wastewater > Unclassified | place: Canada: Vancouver, British... | reverse complement strand
AACTTTTTTGCGGGACTCTGCTCTGAACGAGCAGGGCGGCGGGGCTTCGCTTCGGCTCGGGCGAGGCGGAATTCCCCCCACACCCCCCTTCCGCCTCGCCCTCGCTTTGGACGCCGACGGAATTTGTATTTTGCTTTGCAAAATGCGCCGCAAGAAAGGATGTTGCCCTTGCCCCAACCCACCCGTGCGCGGGCAACGACAAGGAACTCCCTAATTTCGTTTGACTAAATGATAAAAATTTCATATACTAACTATTGATGATAAAGTTTTTATACTCTCACTAACTATCATAGTAAAACTATACGAATATGTCAAACGAAAAATCCACAATCGGAGAAAACATAAAGAAATACCGAAACAAGCTCGGTATTTCGCAAGATGTCTTATCAAAAAAAGCGAATTTGGCTTTTCATACTATCGCCAAAATTGAAGCAGGTGCGACGCCAAATCCGACTATTGATACTGTCAAAAAAATTGCGGACGCATTGGGCGTTTCACTTGATGTTTTAATGAAGTAATTATGGCAAATAAAAATCTTAACAAAGCAAAAGAAACAAAGAATGATGAGTTTTATACTCAATATTCTGATATTCAAAAGGAAATTGCAGCATATTTGGAATACAACCCCGATGTTTTTCGAGGCAAAGTAGTGTATTGCAACTGCGACGATCCGTTTGAGAGCAATTTTTTCCGCTATTTCGTGCTCAATTTTAACAAACTTGGATTAAAACAGCTTATTACCACAAGCTATAAACCCTCGCCCGTCGCCAATACTCAACTGCAACTATTTGGCAACGACAAAACTCTTCCGAAAGTGAAAGGCCGTCCTAAAATAACAGCTAACAAATTTATTATCAACGAAGTGCGCGACATAGACGAAGACGGCGAATTTAACTTGAAAGATGTTGCCAAACAGTTAAAGGCAAACAAAAATAACGAGTGGACACCACTTGAAGGCGACGGCGATTTTCGTAGTGATGAATCTATCAATTTACTAAAACAATCCGACATAGTAGTTACAAATCCGCCGTTCAGTTTGTTTCGCGAGTATATCAAACAACTTATTGATTATGATAAAAAATTCTTGATTATTGGCAACATGAACGCAATTACTTACAAAGAAGTATTTCCATTACTTAGAGATAACAAGGTGTGGTTAGGCAACAATTACAAAGTCAATGCTGGCGCGATGTTTTTTGAGATACCAGAAAAAATTGCCAATTTGGAGCAGGTTCGCGAAATAAAAACAAACGAAAGCGGTAAAAAGGTTTATATTACTCGTGTGCAAGGCATTCGTTGGTTCACTAATCTTGACCATGGACGCCGTCATCAACCGCTACAACTCATGACTGAGGCAGAAGTGATCAAATTTGTAACAAAAAAGCCTTTTGAAAAATATGAAAACTATGACGCAATAGAAGTTCCGTTGGTTAAAAATATACCAAGCGATTATAAGGGTGTAATGGGTGTGCCAGTTAGCTTTTTAGATAATTACAATCCTGATCAATTTGAAATTTTAGGTTCAAATCGAGGAGTTGATCAAGACCCAAATAAAATTTATGGCAGAGGTTCTTATTTGAATGGAAAAGAAGTTTATAAAAGAATATTTATTAAACACAAGAAAAAATAATATGAAAACAATCTTGAAAACTACGATAACTGTAAAAGAAATCTGCGATGGATTTGTCTATAACGAACTTGAAGGCAAGGGCCTGTTTGGCTTGTCCGGCAAATTGACCATTCAGCCAGAATATCAGCGCAACTACATTTACGCTTCTGACGGCGGTAAAAAAGAAATGGCCGTTATTGAATCAGTCCTCAAAGGATACCCGATAGGATTGATTTATTTTAACAAAGTGAGTGATAGCAATTTAGAAGTTTTGGACGGACAACAGCGCATTACCAGTCTCGGACGATTTATAACTGATAAATTTGCCATCAAAGATGAAAACGGGAGCCCGCAATATTTTGGCGGCATGGCAAAGGACAAGCAAAATAAAATTTTGGAAACAAAACTGCTCATTTACGAATGCGAAGGGACAGAAAGCGAAATAAAAGAGTGGTTCAAAACAATCAATATTGCCGGTGTTCCTCTGAACGATCAAGAATTACTCAATGCCGTATATTCTGGCCCATTTGTTACGCTTGCCAAAGCCGAGTTTAGCAACAGTCAAAATGCCAACATTCAAAAATGGAGCGCGTATGTTTCCGGTAGTGCCAATCGGCAGGATTTTTTGGAATGCGCGCTGGATTGGGTAAGTAAGGGCAATATCGGCGATTACATGAGCCGCCACCGCTTTGACAAAGATATCAACGAATTAAAAAAATATTTCAACAGCGTGATTGATTGGGCTTCCAGTGTGTTTACCGATGTTGAAAGCGAAATGCGCGGACTTGAATGGGGACGGCTTTATGAAGCATATCATAAGAAAGCGTATAACCCCTCGAAAGTGTCGGCAGAAGTACAAAAACTTTACGCCGATCCGTATGTAAAAAATCGCAAAGGTATTTTTGAGTATATTCTCGGCGGTTCTGTTGATACAAAATTGCTTGAAGTTCGAGTTTTTGATGAAGCAACCAAAAAATCAGTTTATACAACCCAAACCGCCAAAGCAGAGAAAAAAGGCGAATCAAACTGCCCGCTTTGTGCTATTGGACATGACGCCAACAAGAGTAAGATTTGGAGTTTTGGCGAAATGGACGCTGATCATGTTTCGGCATGGAGCAAGGGCGGTAAAAGCGATATGAAAAATTGCCAAATGTTGTGTAAAACCCACAATCGGGCAAAAGGCAATCGGTAATGTGCTAAATGCGTAAAATCTTGACTGAAAAAATACACTTTTGATAAAATAAATAATATAAATAATAAAATATAAAATTTTATGCTAGAAAAATTAACAACATTTTTAAAACATCATAAAACTAATATCATTGTAAGTATTTCCGCAAGTGCGCTTACGGTAATTATTTTAGCCGGCATAGGTGGCGCGGTTATTTGGGCTAACAACGCCTCTTGGCCAGATATTATCAGCTCTTTTTTGAACAAAAGCGGTATTCCAATAATCAATGACAATGGCGAGACGATAAAAAGAGATGTCGTGAGCGAGGAATCTAGCGTTATTGACGCGGTGGAAAAAGCCACTCCGGCGGTTGTTTCTATTGTGATAACCAAAGATGTGCCGGTAATTGAGCAATACTATCAGGAGCTTGATCCTTTTGGCGATGATTTTTTCAATGACTTTTTCGGCAATAACGGATTTAGGTTTCGCGTCCCGCAACAGAAACAGAACGGCACGGAAAAACGCGAGGTTGGTGGCGGATCGGGATTCTTCATATCAGCCGACGGGTATGTTGTAACTAATAAACATGTGGTGGATAACGATAAAGCTGAATACACTGTACTTACTAACGACGGAAAAAAGTTTGACGCGGAAATTCTGGCAAAAGATAGCACGCTTGATGTAGCAATTCTTAAGGTAAAAGGCAGTGGCTTTCCATATCTTGCGTTTGGCGATTCTGATAAACTGAAACCCGGGCAGACGGTCATTGCCATAGGCAATGCTTTGGCGGAATTTCGCAATTCGGTTTCTGTTGGGGTTGTTTCCGGTCTTTCCCGTTCGGTTGTGGCCGGAGATATGTTTGGTAAGTCGGAACAGCTGGAGGGCGTGATTCAAACTGACGCGGCCATCAACCCGGGTAATTCCGGCGGTCCGCTTTTAGACATTGCCGGAAAAGTGATTGGCGTAAATGTTGCGGTTTCGCGCGGCGCGGAAAATATCGGCTTTGCGCTCACCAGTAACACAGTGAAAAATATTGTGGACTCGGTCAAGCAACACGGCGAGATTGTCCGGCCGTATCTTGGTGTGCGCTATACGCAAATTACCGAAAATCTCAAAAAGAAGAACAACCTCGCCGTTGATTATGGCGTGCTTGTTTCCCGCGGCGAAACGCCGGAAGATTTAGCAGTGATTCCGGGATCCCCCGCCGATAAATCCGGTATTGTGGAAAACGACATTATTCTTGAAATTGACGGCGTAAAACTTGAGCAAGGAAAATCGCTTGCCTCAATCATAAGACAAAAAGAAATCGGGCAAACTGTAAAGTTGAAGATTTTGCACAAGGGAAGCGAGAAAGTAGTTGATGTGAAACTGGAAAAAGCGCCAAAGGAAATATAAATAAAAATCCCCTGCAAAGGGGATTTATCTTTTGGATAAATGCAGAGAATTTTTATTTTCCTTTTACCTGTATCTTGACCTTGGATGTCGGCTTGATTTCGGCTTTGGGCATAACGATTTTGAGGACGCCCTTTTCGTAGGTTGCCTCAACTGAGTCTTCTTTGACCGCGACCGGCAAACGCACCATTCGCTCAAACGAACCACTGCGGATTTCTTTGCGCCAGTAACCCTTTTCTTTTTCTTCTTTCTTTTCGTCCATTGAGCCCTTTACTCGCAAAACGCCGTCTTCAACCGAAACATCAACCTTTTCCGGATCAAAGCCGGGAATTTCAACCTCGGCAATAACTTCTTTGTCGGTTTCTTTCACATCCATCGCGGGCTTGATAAGCTCCATGCGTGGAAATACCGGCATGAGCCAATCATCGTCGCCGAAGAATTTATCCAAGTCAGAGAACGGTTTCCATGGGATAAGTGACATATTTTTACACCTCCTTTCTTCTTAATGTTAATAAATAATACGACCTTTGATTATATTTTATAAATTTGTTATCCTTTAGTCAAGATTTCCAAGCGGCGCGCCAGCTAACGTTGGCACAAATTCCGTCGGCGTCCAAAGTGAGGGCGAGGCGGAAGGGGGTGTGGGGGGAATTCCGCCTCGCCTCCGCCAGAGGCGGACAGGCGATCCTCGCGAAGACCCGCCACCCTGCTCGTTCAGAGCAGAGTCCCGCAAAAAAGTTTTCTTTTCCTTTTAAAAGAAAAAGAAATCGCGCGCCAAATCAAAAAATGCGAAGAAAACTTTTTTGCGGAACAGCGAGAGAAACGAGCGGCGGCGGGGCGGAGCGTTCAAAATTCGCAGTCCGGATTTTCGTCAAAAAAAGTTCGGATTTCGTCCAACAAACACCACCAAATAAATCGCCCTCAAAAGGAGGTCAGACCTCCTTTTGAGGGCGAAGCTGTTACGTAACATGCTACGTAACAAGCTCTATGTTAAATTAACTAACCAAGGGCCTCCTTGAGCGCGATTGGCCCGCCTGAATTTATTTTCTGCCTAAAGCGAGGGAAACAACATGGTCCAAAAAATGCGGCAGGGGGACGCCAAGAGCCGCCAAGGATTTGGGAACCAAAGATTCGGCTGTCAAACCGGGCAAAGAATTGACTTCCAAAATATAGATTCCGCGTGGCGAAACGATGAAGTCAGTGCGTGAGTAATGCTTAAGACCAAGCAGTTTATGAACAGCAGCCGCTAACTCGCCCAGTTCTCTTTTTTCTTCAATTGAAAACTGACTGGGGCAAATCTCAGTTGACTGACCGGAATACTTGGCCTCATAATCAAAAAACTTTTTGCCAGCCGGCGGCGCGATTTCAATCGGCAAGAGCGGGTAAGTTTTATGTCCGCGAAAATCGTCCACCACACCGCAGGTCGCTTCGCGCCCTCTGATGTATTCTTCCACCAAGATGACTTCACTGATTTTGAAACATTCCGAAACCGCAACAACCAAGTCATCAAAGGTCTTTGCCAAAAAGACGCCAACGGAGGAACCGCGACTGACCGGCTTAACAATCCAAGGCGGTGAAATTTTTAAAAAAACGTCATAAGCAACCGCTTCGGCCTTAGTCTCCGGTTTAAACTTGAGGTGGACACCGCGCGGAACCTTCAGCCCGGCGCGCGAGATAATTTCTTTGGCGGCCACCTTGTTCATTCCTAGCGCCGAAGCCAAACGGCCAGAACCGGTATAGGGCAGCATTGTGTTATCAAGCAAGGTTTGAACTTGCCCATCTTCGCCGAACTCGCCATGCAAGGCATTAAAGACGACGTCCAGACTGTTTCGCAAACGAGCCGGTTCTATCCCAAAGCCATCCATATGCCATTGGCCATCTTTGGTAATCAAAATATCTCGCGGTTGATATTTTTCGCGCGGCAAATACTCCAAAACGGTCGCGCCCGTTTTGAGCGAGACTTCATATTCAGACCCAAGACCGCCACGCATAACTCCGACCCTAATCAAGGATGAAGACATGCTTATATTTTAACACAAGAAGAAAATAAGTTAAAAGTTAAAAGCAGTATGGCAACAACTTTAGAGTAATTTAGAAACCAATCAACTACTTGAGTGTCTCCTTAATCTTGCTGATGACGTCGTCCAACGTAAAATTGGCTTTGACCATAAAATCATCGGCGCCCAATTTTTTGGCTTTTTCAATATCCTCAGCCTGTCCTAAGTTAGAAAAGACAATTACCGGAATATTTTTGGTTGTTTCATCTTGCTTGATTTTAGTCAAAACTTCAAAACCGTCCACGTTAGGCAAAAGTAAATCCAAAAAAATCAAGTCTGGTTTTATTTCGGTCAATTTAGTCAAGGCTTCGTTGCCATCAACCGCTACCAAAACCTCAAAACCCTCCCCTTCCAAACGTTTGGCATTTAGAGAACGAAGGAACTCATCATCTTCAACAATCAATATTTTCTTTGTCATTTTATAAAATTAGATGTTTAAAGCTTGTAAATCAAGGATTTTTCCCTGCTCCCCATTATACTTTTTTCTGGTGCAAAGGTAAAGTGAAAGTGAAACTGGTACCTCCATCTTTGCCCCTTTCAAACCAAATCGCGCCATGATGTTTCTCTATGATTTCTCGAGTGATATAAAGCCCCAAACCGCTGCCATCCGGTTCTTGTTTGATGGCATTGCTGGCTCGGAAAAACTTTTGAAACATTTTGTCTTCTTCGCCGTCCGGGATCCCAATGCCCGAGTCGGTAATTGATATTTGCAAACTGCTTTCCGCGCTGTTAAGACGAGCGTCGCTTATCTTGATGAAAATTTTCCCATTTGGCAAATTGTATTTTATGGCATTGTCTATTAAGTTTTCCAGAACCATTCTAATTTTGTTTTCATCAATCTCTACGAACGGCACCCGATTAGCGGGTTTTTCAAAAATAATTTCCAATTGCCGAGTCTTTACCTGGTTACAAAACTCGCCTATAACATTGTTTATTAAATCAACAATATTCGTTGGTTTGAAAACAAAGTCTAACTTGCCAGTTTCAATCGTGTCTATTTTTAGCAAGTCATTCACAATGGAAATAACCCTCTCGGTGCTTTGGAAGCCCTTTTCCATAAACTTTTTGAACTCTTCATTAACTTTGCCCAGCTGACCCTTGACGGCCATATCAAAAGTCCACTTAATGGCGGCCAGAGGCGTCCGTAATTGATGAGTGGTCACTGAAATAAATTTTGACTTGGCTGCCTCTAGGGACTGCAAGCGCTTGTTGGCCATCACCAACTCTAGTTCTTTGGCGTAAAGTTCGCGATTTTTGTTTTCCAATTCACGATTAATTTTTTCCAACTCCTTGATTTGCCTGGTTTTTAGGTTTGCTTCCTTTATGGACATTTGGACTCGGCCGCTGCGGCCGCGATACCAATAGCCCAAAACAGCGGCCGCCACAAAGATAAGAAGCGCCACCAACCAAAAAGTAGGAGAGGACAATAAAATAAATAAATCAAAAAGTGAACTTGGATAGGAATCCATTCTTTTTATTTTAACATCTGCCGTAAAATTTTTCTATGGTAAGCAAGCACAAAACGGTGGACATCGGCATTAACCGCCAAAATTTTTCGCCGGTGGTTCTTGGCCATTGTCTTCTCGCCCAATATTTCCCGCGGGCGGTGCTTTTCGTCTTTGACGACCGCAACCAAGGGCAGACTAAGGTTCAGCTGATTCAAAGTTTTTTGAGCCGCGTTAAATTGCGCTTGTCCGCCATCAACTACAACCAAATCCGGCAGCCTCCATTCCCGATGCGTAAAACGTCGCCGCAAAATTTCCGCCAGGTTGCCGGTATCGTCACTCTTGTTGGCGCTCCGACCGCGCAATTTGAAAAGTCTATATTCACTTTTATTTAGTTCGCGCCCTTCCCATACAGCCATCGCGCCAACCGTGCCGGCCCCAGCCAAATGCGCTACATCATAAGCCTCTAAACGAAAAACAGTCTTCTCTTTTCCGTTCCGACGATTAACTAGTTCTGCTCCAGCCTCAAACAAAAAATTTTCTGTTTTGGTATTTTTTAGCAAGGAAACATCTTGGATATGCTTAAGCGCAAAAATTTGATCGCGCCAGCGCGCGGCTTCCTCAAAGTTTTGCGCTTTGACCGCTATTTTCATTTCTTTTTCCAAATTTTTTACCACTTGCTCTTTTTTGCCCTCAAAAAAGAGCCCCAGATTCTTGATTATTTGACGGTAAGTTTTCTTGTCAATCGCGCCCGTGCAAACTCCGGGACAAAGACCAATTTGGCTATTGAAACAACCGCGCAAACCCGGAACTTTTAGACCCTTATTTTTTTCAGAATAAAGTAAACAAGTGTCGCGATAAGGGAAAATCCGGCGAACAATTTTTAGGGCCGCTTTTAACTCTGACGAAAAAGGAAATGGACCGAAAGTTTTTTCAATCTCATATTTTCGGGACAAGTCTTTCTCTAACTCGCGCCCGCGTCTCATCAAGACGCGCGGGTAATCTTCTTTGGTGATAACCACATACCAATAACTCTTGTCATCTTTTTCGCGGGTGTTATATGGCGGTTGATGTTTTTTTATAAGCTCGGCTTCCAGAATCAAGGCCTCAAGCACTGAATCGGTTTCTTGCCACTTCAGGTCAGCCGCTTGCAAAAGCATTTGTTCTATCTTTGGTCCGCGAGTTTCGCCAAGATCGCCATTAAAATAGCTGCGCACCCGATCTTTGAGAGAAGTGGCCTTGCCAATATACAAAACCCCACGCGCGTCTTTTGTTGTCTTGCCAAGTTTCGACGACCCCAAAAAATAATAAACGCCCGGTTTGTCTGGCAGCTTATACTTTGTGATATCAATACGTAAAAACATAAAAGGACTTAGAGCCGGTCAACTTGGCTCTTTGCTAATACTACTGTTTTTTGTCTCTCTTGTTCAAGTTCAACGCTCGTTTTAGATATTTGGCCGTGTGCGAGCCACTGGCGTAAGCCACTTCTTCCGGTGTGCCGGCAGCGACCACCTGGCCACCGCCGTTGCCGCCTTCCGGCCCCATATCAATCACGTAATCGGCATTTTTAATCACTTCCATATTATGTTCAATGACCAAAACAGTGTTCCCCTTTTCTACTAACTTTTGCAAAATTTCTATTAAATTTTTTACATCTTCATAATGTAACCCGATAGTCGGTTCGTCTAAAAGATAAATGGTCCGTTCAGTTTGTGGCCGATAAAGTTCGGACGAAATTTTAACTCGTTGTGCCTCGCCGCCGGAAAGAGTATTGGCTGGTTGCCCCAATTCCAAATAACCCAAACCAACTTCGTTAAGAGTTTTTAAACGGTCATAAATAGCTGGAATATCATTAAAAAAGAGGAGTGTTTCTTCAATTGTCATCTTGAGCACTTGGTAAATATTTTTCTTCTTGTACTCCACCTCCAAGGTATCCTTCTCATAACGCTTGCCGCCGCAAACGTCGCAAGGCACAAAAATCGTCGGCAAAAAGTGCATTTCCACCGCGATTTCCCCATTGCCTTGACAGGCTTCACAACGACCACCTTGGACATTAAAAGAAAAACGAGACGGACTCCAGCCCCGCGCTCTCGCCAACGCAGTAGAAGCAAACAAATTGCGAATAAAAGTAAAAGCGCCGGTATAAGTGGCCGGATTGGAACGCGGAGTGCGGCCAATCGGTGACTGGTCAACCATAATCACTCGCCCCAAATGTTCCGAACCAGAAAATTCCTTGCAGCTAAAAACCTCGTTGGTCCGATAACGCCGTTCCAAGCGACCTTGCAAATTTTTATACAAAATTTCGTAAACCAAAGAAGACTTTCCAGAACCGGAAACTCCAGTCACCGCCACCATTCGGCCAAGCGGGATATCCACATTTAGATTTTTGATGTTGAAAATATTGCCCCCCCGGATTTTGATTGAACCCTTGTCGTTTTGCCGCCTCTTCGCCGGAAAAGGCACCTCCTTTTCGCCGCGCAAATAATCCACCGTCAGCGAACCAAAATTATTTTTCTTGGCCGTTAAAAGTTTTTCCGTCCAACCGGAAGTGATAATTTCCCCGCCGTGCACGCCAGCCCCCGGCCCAATATCCACCAAATAATCAGAAGAAAAGATTGTGTCTTCATCATGTTCCACCACCAAAATAGAGTTGCCCAAGTCGCGCAACTCAAGCAAGGTTTTGATTAATTTGTCGTTATCACGCGCGTGCAAACCGATCGTCGGTTCGTCTAAAACATACAAAGTGCCGACCAAACGTGAGCCAAGCTGCGAGGCCAGACGAATCCGCTGAGCCTCGCCGCCGGAAAGAGTATCTGCCCGCCGGTCAAGCGCGATATAATCCAAACCGACATCATTAAGAAACTTCAAGCGCGCTTCAATTTCGCGCAACAAAACTTCAGAAATGGCTTTTTCTTTAGCGGTCAATTTTAAGGAAGCAAAAAATTCTGTCGCTTCACGAATAGACAAAGCGGTCAGTTGAACAATGTTTAGTCCGGTTCTCTCTATTTTCGTTTTAACTTTTCCATCTTCCGCTTGTTTGATTGATTTTTCTTTGGTTGAACCAATGAAAACATGAAGGGCCTCTCGCCGCAGACGCGCGCCCAAACATTCTGGACAAGGTTCGTTGCCGAACAAGTGTTTGGTCCCCAAACCGTGGCAGACTGGGCAAGCGCCGTAAGGTGAGTTAAAAGAAAAAAGACGCGGTTCTATTTCTGGAAAAGAAAAACCATCGTTGGGGCAGGCAAATTTAGCCGACAACAAAAATTCTTCCCCTCCAATTATCACTTTGACCAAACCATTGGCTTCTTTGATCGCCCGTTCCACGGCTTCTGACAATCGCTCGTTAGCTGCCTCTGTTATCGCTCGATCCACCTCTTTTTTTAACTTTGACTCTGATTTTTGACTCAAGAAGCCCACCAATTCAATTTCGTCAACCAAAACGTCAATATCATGCTTTTTGGTCCTGGCCATCACAATCCGTTCGCGCAATTTGTGACGCGCGCCGTCTATTTTTACTTCTGAGTAACCTTTTTCCAGCAAATCATAGAGCAATTGGTAGTATTCTCCTTTACGGCCGCGAATAACTGGCGCGTAAATTTCCACCGCGCTCGCAGTGGAATGTTTAGAGATTTCATCTCTGATAAAATTGCCAATTTCTTCGTTGGATAATTTTTCTATTTTAGTGCCGCAAACCGGACAATAGGGATGGCCAATTCGCGCGTAGAGAACGCGCAAATAGTCGTAGATTTCGGTAATGGTTGCCACCGTGGAACGCGGGTTGTGTGAACGAGATTTTTGGTCAATAGAGATTGCCGGCGACAAACCAGATATTTCCTCTACTTCCGGTTTAGGCAACTGTTTTAAAAATTGCCTGGCGTAAGCTGACAGCGATTCCACATAACGCCGCTGACCTTCAGCAAAAATCGTATCAAAAGCCAACGATGACTTGCCGGAGCCCGACAGTCCGGTAAAAACCACGAGTTTGTTTCGCGGGATTTCCAGGTTGATATTTTTTAGATTATGCGTCCTCGCGCCTTTAATTTTTATTTTGTCTTCCATAAAATTAGCTTTTTACGCCCAAACGCCCCATGATTCGGCCACGGGGTGATAATGTGTTTATAACATAAAAACAGAAAAATAAAAACGGGAAGAATGGTCTTGTGGAGCAGGGACCTCTACCGAAACCATCGTCATCTAAAAAAATATGGGGTGTCTGGGCCTACAGGGCTAATTCCAGACACCCCAAACGGAAAGGAGGTACACACGACACTATTCTAGTGTACCATGGTTACAAATAACAAACAAGAACCCGCCGTTTTTATTTTTTGCTAAGCCTTCTGTTCCAGAGCTCTTATTTCGTCCCTGATAATCGCCGCGGTCTCAAAATCAAGCTCTTTCACCGCTTCGTTCAACTGTTTTACTTTTTCCTTTATCACCTTCTTTAAATTACCGCCAAACAGCTTGCTGTCCACCGTAAGCATTTCACCGACTGTCCTTGCCCGCTCGCTTTCCAAAGTTTCCGTAATGTCATTAATCTTTTTTTGAATTGATTGAGGAGTAATCTGATGTTTTTTGTTATAGGCAATTTGCAGGGCTCGTCGCCGATTAGTTTCGTCTATCGCTTTTTGCATAGAACCTGTGATTACCTCCGCGTAAAGAATTACTCGGCCGTCTACGTTTCGCGCCGCTCGACCAATCGTCTGAATCAAAGAAACTTCCGAGCGCAAAAAACCCTCTTTGTCAGCATCCAAAATGCCAATAAAGGTCACCTCCGGCAAGTCTAGACCTTCCCGTAAAAGATTGACCCCGACCAAACAATCAAACTTGCCCTTGCGAAAATCGGTTAAAATCTTAATCCGCTCCAAAGTTTTTACCTCGCTGTGCAAATATTCCGATTTTACTTTTTTCTCTCTCAAAAACTGTGACAGATCCTCTGCCATTTTTTTTGTTAGGGTTGTAGCAATTACTCGATTGCCAGCTTTAATTTCTTTTTCTGCCTCAACAATAAAATCGGCAACTTGACCGCCGTAAGCTTGGGCTTTTTTAGAACTTGAGGCCTTGACTGGCCGAATTTCTATCATCGGGTCAAGCAAGCCGGTCGGGCGGATAATTTGTTCCACGATACCAAGCTCCGGCTTTAAACCGGCTTCTTGCGCCGCTTGTCGGCTTTCGCTTATTTCATATTCGCTTGGCGTCGCGCTTGTATAAATCACCTGGCCAATCCTTTCTTGGAACTCCGGGAATTTAAGCGGACGATTGTCCAAAGCGCTCGGCAATCGGAAACCGTGCTCAACCAAGGTTTTTTTGCGACTTTCATCGCCGGCATACATTCCGCGAATTTGCGGCACGGTCACGTGCGACTCGTCAATAATCGTCAAAAAGTCAGGCGAGCCATCTTTTTGGCGCGGGAAATAATCCAAGAGCGTGGCCGGCGCCTCGCCAGCAGCGCGGCCAGAAAGATGACGTGAATAATTTTCAATTCCGTTGCAATAGCCAACCTCCCGAATCATTGCGAGGTCATAATTGGTTCGGCGCTTTAATCTTTCTGCTTCCAAGATTTTACCCTCTTTGTTTAACTCAACCAAGCGTTTTTCTAATTCTGCTTTAATAGAAATAATTGCCCGATTCCGTTCATCTTCTTGCGTAATAAAGTGTTTGGCTGGAAAAAAGAAAGTTTCTTTAGATTCACGAACAATGGCGCGACTGACGGCGTCCAAAATGATTATTTCCGTCACCTTGTCTCCTTCAATTTTAATATTCACAATCGCTCTCTCACCCGGTGGCATAACTTCCACCGAATTGCCAATCGCGCGGAATTGTCCCGGCAAGAGGTCGGCATTTGTTCGTTCATAATAAATCTCCACTAAACGGCGGATTAGGTCGCTCCGGGACAATTGGTCACCTCGTTTAAAAAAGAGGTGACTTTTGGCATATTCACTTGGACTCCCCAAGCCATAGATACAAGAGACCGAGGCGACAATAACCACATCACGGCGGGTGAGCAAAGCTTGCGTTGAAGCATGACGCAAACGTTCAATTTCTTCGTTAATACTGGCGTCTTTTTCAATATAAGTATCAGACGCGACAACATAAGCTTCGGGTTGATAGTAATCGTAGTAAGAAACAAAATAATGAACCGCGTTATCGGGGAAAAAATCGCGGTACTCTTGCGCTAACTGAGCCGCCAGAGTCTTGTTGTGAGCAATGACCAAAACCGGTTTATCTTGGGCGGCAATCACATTGGCCATCGTAAAAGTTTTGCCTGAACCAGTTACCCCCAAAAGAGTTTGATGGCCCAACTCTTTGGTCAGACCTTTGTTGAGCGCCAAAATTGCCTTGGGCTGGTCCCCGGCCGGTTTAAGTTTAGATTTCAATTGGAAAACATTTTTAGACACACGGCAAGCTTAACACAAGATAATGAAAAATAAAATCACGAACAAGCTGGACAACGGTCAACCTCCACCATTTTCCGTCTTACAACCTACCCTCTAAAACATCTCTTCTAATCCTTTTCGTTAGATTAATCAAATAATACAGATTGTGGATTGAAGCCAAGGTCGCCGCCAACATTTCCTTAGCGCGAAACAGGTGCGCGAGATAGGCGCGAGAATAATTTTGGCAAGTATAGCAACCACATCCTTCTTCTATCGGCGCCAGATCGCAACGACAAGAAGCGTTTAAAATATTTAACCGTCCTCGGGCAGTTAGCAATGCGCCGTTACGAGCCATTCGAGTTGGCGCGACACAATCAAAAGTGTCAGCGCCGCTCTTGACTCCCGCGATAATGTCTTCCGGTTCGCCAATCCCCAAAAGATGTCTTGGTTTATTTTCAGGTAAATTTTGGCTCACCCAACTAACCGCCGTGCCCATATCTTCTTTATTAAACGAACCGCCAATTCCAAAGCCGGCAAAATCCATTCCCCCAATCACTCGCGATGATTCTTGGCGTAAATCTTGATGGCGTCCCCCCTGAACTATCCCAAACAAAGCCTGTGGCCCGCCAAGGCGCTTGTGTTCATCCAACGACCGTTTGGCCCAACGATGGGTGCGCTCCATCGCTTCTTTTTGATAATCATAAGGCGCCAAGGGAGAAGTGCATTCGTCAAACGCAAAAATAATATCCGCGCCCAAGTTGTGTTGGATTTGCATTGACCTCTCTGGAGTTAAACGATGAGCGCTCCCATCAATGTGTGATTGAAAAGCAACTCCATCTTCGTCAATTTTCGCCAACTTGGCAATATTTCCTGCTTGTTCTTTGGACTTTTTGTTTGGATCATGGCCACTCACAAATTTTGAAACGCCGCCTTCGCCGAAGGCGGCGCCAAGTGAAAAAACTTGGAATCCGCCGGAGTCAGTCATCATTGGGCCAGGCCAATTCATAAACTGGTGCAAGCCGCCAGCCGCCTTGACTAGCTCGTCCCCTGGCTGAAGGTAAAGATGGTAAGTATTGGCCAAAACCACCGACGCGCCAAGCGACGCAACCATTTCCGGCGTAAGAGCTTTAACCGTCGCCTTGGTTCCCACTGTGACAAAGGCCGGCGTTTCAATCACTCCATGAGGCGTTTCAATCACTCCCGCGCGCGCCAGACTATCGGAAGACTTTTTCTCAATTTTAAAATTAAACATAACAATGGATAGTTAAACATAACAATGGATAGTATATAGCATTTTGCATTTCGCACCTAGCGAAGGGCCAGAGTGCACGCCCAAGGGGAGAGGTTTTGCCTCTCCCCTTGAAACTTTTGACTTTTAACTTTTAACTTTCGCTAACTATATTAACCGGCCTCCCTTCGCCAAACTCCGTCATATTTTTTATTGTCGTGTTCAAAATCCGCTTTAGGGCCTCCCAGGTATTAAAAGCGTTGTGCGGAGTAACGATCACGTTTGGCATGTCAACCAACATATGATTTTGTAACACTGTTTTGAGGTCATACGGACCCTCCCAATTATTGCTCAAAAAATTCATCTCATCTTTGACTATTCCCTCTTCCTCCAAAACATCAAGCGCGGCGCCAGCCAAGTGCCCATTTTTAAGCGCTTTGAAAAGGGCATCCGTTTCCACCAAAGAACCGCGCGCGGTGTTGATGAGGTAAGCTCCTTTTTTCATTTGAGCAATCGTCTCGGTGTTTAACAAGTGGTGATTTTCAGTTGTGTAGGGTATGTGGAGAGTCACAATATCAGCTTGCGTCAACACCTCCACGAACGGCAAATAACGATAACCCATCTTTTTGGCATATTCCTCGTCGGGAAACTTATCATAAGCGATAATATTCATATTAAAACCCTTGGCGATTTCTATCACGTTGCGGCCAATCCGGCCGGTTCCAATGACGCCTAGGGTTTTGCCATTCAAATCAAAGCCACGCAAGCCGTTCAGACCAAAACTGCCGGTTACCCTCACCTGGTCATAGCTCTCACAAACTTTTCGCGACAAGGTCAACATCAACGCGAAAGTGAATTCGGCGACGGTCTCTTCGCCATAACTGGGAACATTCGCCACCTGAATCCCTTTCTGGCGGCACAAATCCAAATCAATGTGGTCAAAACCGGTAGAACGCGTTGCGATTAATTTTAAGTTAGGAAAATGGCTGAGCACTTTTTCATCTAAACGCGAATCAACAAAAACAGAAATAATCTCTGTCTCCTTCTCGGCCGGCAAACGGTCAGCCAAAAGAGGGCCGTCGATGAGAACAAGATCTTCCGGCGTCGGATAATTCTTCTTGAGGTAATCTTTTTGCCAATCTTCTAACTCAAAAAATATAACCTTTGACATACTTGGATTAATTCTTCTTTACAACGCCTTCGGTAATTTTCTCTGCCCGTTCTACAACCGAAAGCATCTTAATAATTACGTCCGGGTTAAGAGACATACTGTTAATACCGCTTTTGACCAAGAATTCAGTGAAATCCGGATAGTCCGAAGGTGCTTGGCCACAAATGCCGACATACTTACCACGCGCGCGACAACGTTCAATCACCGCGCCAATCAAAGTTTTGACGGACGGATCATTTTCGTTGCCGATATGCGCCAAAATGTTGGAATCTCGGTCAAGCCCCAGCACCAGCTGTGTTAAATCGTTTGAACCGATGGACATACCGTCAAAAATATCCAAAAACTTATCTGCCAAAATAACGTTGGAAGGAATTTCACACATCACATAAATTTTCAATTCTTTATTCTTCTCTCGATCTAAACCGTTTTCGGCCATAATCTGCACGACCGCTTGCCCTTCTTCCAGGGTGCGGCAGAACGGCACCATCGCCACAACATTGGTGAGCCCCAGCTCTTTTCTGACCTTGACCAGGGCTTGGACTTCAAGCGCGAAAGCCGCCTTAAACTTTGGATCATAATAACGAGAAGCGCCGCGCCAGCCAATCATTGGATTTTCTTCCTCCGGTTCATAGAGTTCACCGCCAATCAAAGTGCGATATTCATTTGTCTTAAAATCAGAAAAGCGGATAATTACTTCATTGGGCCAAAAAGCCGCGCCGATCATTCCAATTCCCTCCGTCAACTCGTTGACGTAAAAATCTTGTTTGTTCTTGCCGGAATATTCTTTGGTCAGCGCTTCAATTTGTTTTGCGATTTTTTGTGAAGCGCGGTCGCGAGAACGTTTGATTTTGTCAAAATCAAGCAAAGCGTTTGGGTGGATTTTAATGTAAGATGTGATAATAAATTCCAAACGTCCCAAGCCAACACCGGCCACCGGCAAATAGTAATTTTTCATAGCCTCTTCAGGCGAGCCAACATTTAACGTCACCTTGGTCCGCGGTGTCGGAATTTCATTTAGACGGTGTTCAATCACTTCAAACGGCAAGTCACCCTTGTAGATTAAACCTTCTTGACCAGATGAGCAGTCAACTGTAATCTGTTGGCCATTTTTTAGAACCTTGGTGGCATTGCCGGTGCCAACTACACACGGTACGCCTAGTTCGCGCGAAACAATTGCCGCGTGACTTGTCCGCCCGCCTTTTTCGGTGATGATCGCTGACGCGATTTTCATTATGGGCTCCCAGTCCGGGTCGGTAATTTCAGTCACTAAAATTTCACCGGGTTTGAAAGTGGACATTTCTTTGGCTTGTCTAATCACCCGCACCTTGCCACTGGCAATTTTAGAACCGATCGCCACACCACGGGCAAGTTCCAACCCTTTTTGGGATAATTTATATTCCCGGTAAAGGTTTGGGTCGGCTTCGGCGTGAACCGTCTCCGGCCTGGCCTGCACAATAAACAATTCACCAGTTTTGCCGTCTTTGGCCCACTCAACGTCCATGGGTTGGTAACGGCCGTACTTTTTGGAAAAATATTTTTCAATCAAGGTGACCCAGGTTGCCAGTTGGATAATCTGATCATCGCCAAGGCTAAATTTGTCACGATCATTTTCTTTAACTTTCACTTTTAGAGTGCCGGTTTTGCCGTAAATCATTTTTTCATGCTTTTCGCCAAGGGTTTTAGAGAGAATCGCCTTGTAGCCCTTCTCCAAAGTCGGCTTAAAGACGACAAACTCATCAGGAATAACTTCGCCCTTAACAACCATCTCGCCTAAACCATAAGCCGAGTTTATGACGACGACTTTGTTAAAGCCGGTTTCCGTATCAATAGAAAAAGCCACTCCGCTCGAACCGAGGTCACTCCGAACCATCCTCTGGACACCGACCGACAAGAGCACATCAAACATAGAAAAGCCTTTGTCCACTCGATAGGAAATAGCCCGATTTGTAAAAAGCGAGGCAAAGCATTTTTTAACTGATTTCAAAAGATCTTTTTCGCCGGAAACATTAAGGTAAGTTTCTTGTTGGCCGGCAAAAGAAGCGCCCGGCAAGTCTTCCGCGGTTGCCGAAGAACGCACGGCCACATCCACATTTTTGGTTTGGTAAAGCTGCTCAGACATTTGTCGATAAGCGGCCAAAATTTCAGCCTCTAAATCAGACGGTATATCTTCTTTCAAAATCATTCCTCTGATTAAGGCGCCTCTTTTTTGCAAGTCGGCCACATTGTGCGTGTCCAAACCTTCTAAAATATTTTTTATCTTTTCCTTCAAGTTGGTTCTGGTCAAAAAATAATTATAAGCGTGAGCGGTAATGGCAAAGCCGTCCGGCAAACGCACCCCCAAAGGCATAAGGTTGTTGACCATTTCTCCCAAAGCGGCATTTTTACCGCCAACTAATGGCACGTCAACGATTGATAAATCTTTAAACCACAAGATATACGCCTTTGACCGATTGGTTGACTGTTTGTTTTCGTCAGACATAAAATACTGATATTAATTGTTAAAAAATTTCTTAAGGCTAATAATTCTCTTTATTATAACCCATTTCAAAAATAAAAGTAACCGCCGGGTCAACGTGTTGACCCGGCGGTTACTTTTAGACATTTTTTTATTCTGCCGTCAAAAATTTGACCAGATTTTCTTTCGCCAATTCCACGGCCTTTTTGTATTTAACTTCAGCTTCCGCGACTTTGCGGTCGCGTTCAGCGATAATCGCGCGTCCAGCTCCATTGACATCTTTAAAAATTTTCTCTCGTTCTTGACGCAATTTGAATAAGCGATTTTGTAAACTGTTTTCTGCCTTAATTACGTCCCCCACCTCGCAAGTTTCGGCCGCTTTTTGAATTTCTCCATTTAATTTTTCTTCATCGCCAATCAGACGAGTTTCCATTTCCGTAATCTTGCTCATCTTAAGATTGTCTAAATCTTGGCGATATTCCTCCAGCGCCAGGTCGGTCAAAGCGCGACGCTCTGCCAAAGCAGCCACGACGTCTTTTTTGTATTGTTCTATCCCTTTTTCTTGTATTTCAGTTTCGGCCAACTGACTGAGGCGCATAAAGTAAACCTTCAAGTAATAATCTTGACGCGTTCTAAGCCAAGAACGTTGGTCATCATATTTTTGCCGTTCTTCTTGAAGCTTTTTGTTTTGTTCATCAATATTCGCGCTGATGGCTTGCCGCCTCTCAGAATAGCTGGCTTCCAATTTAGTGACCGCCTCATCCAGTTTTTGGCAAAATTCTTCAGGTGTAAATTCGGTTGTTGTCGCGGTGCTAGTCGCGATAGTCGTTGAGGCAAGCCGAGTGGTGGTTGAGGTTGTGCCATTTGGAGTCGGAGCAAGCGCGGAAAATTGCAAAAAATTCGGCAACGAAAAAGCCATGGCCTCTTCAGCCGCCAGGGCCAAAGGAGCAAAATTGACAACTGGCAAGAAAACAAAAATAAATATTAAAAATTTTTTAAGGCAATAATAATTCATTTTCCAAACTGTTTAAATCTTGCAAAAAATCATCTGTTCCGATCTCGGCCGCCAAGGCGTCTTCAGCCGCCAAAATCTCAAGCTCGCCGGCAAAACCAGATTCAATCACCTTGTCCACCTCGCGAATAATTTGCGCGTGAACAGATTGGCTATCGGCAAACGGATCTCCCGCCGGACCCAGATTTTGACCAAAAACAACCAAAAAGAGAACAGCCATAGTCATCACTGAAAAAGACAAGAAGCTGCGACGCTTGATAAAATCAGTAAAGAAGAATGGTGACGATACCGGCTTGTTCAAATCAGCCAAAATCCGCCGGAGAAGTTCCGGTCGCGGCCTGGACGCCTGTCGCAAGACGGCGAACATTTTATTCAATTTTTTCTCTTCGTTTTCCATGATTCTATAATAGCCCCTTGTTTTTAAAAATCATCTTGAGCGCCCGAATGGAACGCGAACTAATTTGTCTGACAGCCTCCTCCGTTTTCCCTATTGTTTCGGCAATGTCTTTATAGGACAAACCGTCAATATAGCGCATTACAAGCACTTGACGGTCAGGGTCCTTCATTTCGGCTATCGCTTGTCTCGCTGACCATGCCAATTCCAGCTCTTCGGCTTCTTCAACTGGGTTCAAGGCATCATCGGCAAACTCAAGTTGCCAGTCTTCCGGATTTTCGTCCAAGAGCGGCAAACTCTTTTTTTTACGGAAGAAATCAATGACCATATTATTCGCAATCCGATAAAGCCACGAGCTAAAGGGGTTGTCTCGGAAGCGGAACCTATCAAGCGACTTGAAAACCTTCATAAAAACCGTTTGGGTTAAATCTTCGGCCTCTTCGCGATTGCCCACCTTAAAATAGATAAAGCGGTAAATGGGCGTAAAATAACGCCCGTAAATCTCGGCAAAAGCGTGGTCATCGCCATTTTGGGCCTTATTTACCAAGTCCCTGATTTTTTCTTCCTCTTTCATAATAACGTTTTAAGTGTCCTTATGTGACACTCTAGCGCTTAAAAATAGCAAGAAAATAAAGATTAGTCTATCTCAAATAGAAGGTCGCCTTGACCGTAACCATTACTTCTTTATTGATGTTTGAGGTATCGTAAGCCCCATAGTCAGAAACTTCAACGGAGTTTTCAGACAAAACTTGGACCACTCCGCTGGAGGCCGCCTTTAAGTCACCGACCTTCTTCCCGCCGGCTTTGGCAATTTCACCAGCTCGCGCTTTTGCGTCGGCGATGGCGGAAGCCAAAAGCGATACGCGCAGGTCTGGTAGTTTGGAATAAAAATATTGTAGTGATTGCGTAGAGAAAATAACGCCGGCTTCAATTAATTCTCCGTTGTTGTTTGCCACCTCGGAAATACGTTCAACTTCGTTTGAACTGACTTCCACCGTCCGACGCAAAACATAACGCTTGGCATCGCCGCGATTATTGGGGTCCCAAACTTCATCCATAAAAACCGGGGAGATATTTAAATTTTCATCCTTAAAACCTTTGGCCAAATAAAACTTTTTGACCGCTACCAGGTCGCGCTCCATTTGGTCATAACCCGACTTCATATTGCCAAGCTCAACTGTTCGGTTAAAAGAAGCAATCCACTTAACCGAATCAGCGACTACCGCCTGTTTGGCTGAACCGGTCACCGACAAAGCATTATCAAACGATCGCACCCGATAAAAAGAATAAGCTCCAATTAGAGTGCTAATAATCAAACTGATGCCCAAAATGAGACCGAGTGAAATTGTAGAATTTTTAAAGTTGTCGTTATTCATAATTTTTTAAATTATTAGTTTTTTATTTTGGTTTAAAATTACGAATTCGCCGTTTTTCAACTTTTTGGTTCTGCTTGATTTTAAAAGTGGATGGCGTCCGATAACCGGGCCGGTTGATTTTGCCTCCTACTTTGGCGTAATTTTTCATAGCTTCTTTTTATTATTCTAGCGTGAATTTTTGATTATTGCAAAACGGCAACGACCAAATTGGTCCTTGCCAAAAACCCAAGAACCAAAACCGATTTTTTTCAAAAGAATGTCAACTGCTTTTTTTTGGCCATAACCAAACTCTAAATAGATTTTACCACCCTCCACCAAATGAGCAGGAGCCTGGACAAGAAACCGCTTGATAAATAGCAGACCATCTCGGCCGGCGCGCAAAGCCTCGCGCGGCTCATATCGCGAAACCGACTCCGGCAATTTCCGACCCAGCGGAATATAAGGCGGGTTGGCAAAAATATAGTCAAATTGGTCGGAGAGACCGGAAAAAACGTCACTTTCCACCACCTTGGCGCGATGGGACCCGATTTGGAAACTATTCACTTTTAAATTTTTTCTGACCGATTTTAACGCCCGCGGACTTTTGTCGGCAAAAGTTACAACCGTGTTTTTTGCGTTGGCTAAAACTGCCAGCCCAACACAGCCGGAACCGGTAAAAATGTCCAAGCATTTTATTTTCGGTCGTTTGTCTTTTTTAATTTCCTCAATCGCCTCTTTGGCCCAATATTCAGTTTCTTCTCGCGGAATGAGTGGCCGTTCAGTCAAAACAATCTTACAACCCAAAAACGGACGCCAACCAATGACATAATCAAGCGGTTCGCCCGCGCGCAACCGACCCAAATCAACCGCGAGGCTGGCCGCTCTTGCCTGGCCGTCATATTTGTCTTTTTTGAGCCAATCTAAGTATTTCCGTTCGTCCTTTGTCATTGCTTATTTTCAGCTCGCATATACTTTTGCCAGTGGTCATACAAATCGCGAGTAGCCACCAAATCACCGACGTTATAACGCGCGATATCCAAATACTTTTTTTCGCGAAAAAGTCTGCTCACGTCATCGCCGCAAACCCCATCTCCCTTGGGGCTTTTGACCCCCAACGCGCGGCACCATAAATGAAGGGAGTTTTTGCCTCTGACTGCGCCGTAAAAAGAAAGCTGGTCAAACAAATCCACATGCTTGGCGTCATAACGCTGGCTATTCAGATATCGGTTGGACATCAAATCTTTGGTAATTTTGACTTTATTTACCGCCGAACGAGCGATTAAGAACGGCACATCAAATGACCGGCCGTTAAAATCAATAAACTCGTCATACTCTTTGGCGCCATGCCAAAAACGCTCCAACATTTCTTTTTCGGACATTGGTTTAAACTTGAAGTCCCCCTCTTCTGTTTCTTCTTCTGACGAATCCGGCGCTTGATAGTAAACCACCCCTTTGTTTTTTTCGTAATCCAAAAGACCAATGGCAACGATATAACCGGTTAAAGGTGAAAAGCCCAACCCGTCTTTTATTTTTTTCAACTCACGTTCGTATTCTTCTTCATTCTCGCAACTTTCTTTAATCCACTTGGTTAGAATTTCCCTAGTTGTCTCATCCATCTCGTCATAACTTTCGCCGGCTGTTTCAATGTCAAAAATAAGTTTAGCCATTTTTTTGTAGATAATGTTAATTTGTTTAATTCTAGCACGAGAGGAAACAAGGTCAAAAATTATCCCCAAGAACAAACGCGGTCTTAGACGTGCCCGCAGTTTCTAACAAAATAAGTCTAATGACATCCACGCTCAATGGCTTGGCGGCAGAACTAAAACCAAACAAAAAAATCTGTTATAATAAAAACATTAGCAATAATAATTAAAAATTATGGGGCGAAAATACAGTCTTTTGGCTATTATTATCGGCTTAATAATTCTGGTTATGGTAATTTATAGCCTTAGTCAAAGCGACAATTTAACAGAACCCGATAAAAACAAACCTATGTCACCGACCGTTAACACATCATCTATTATTAAGCTGGAAACCAACCTCGGCGAAATCCAATTTGAAACCTACCCAGCCGACGCGCCCGAAACCGTCGCTAACTTTATAAAACTAGCCAACGAAGGTTATTATGATGGGCTGATTTTTCACCGCGTCATTGATGGTTTTATGATCCAAGGTGGCGACCCAAACTGTTCACCGGAACTATCCAAGCGTCCGGCCACCGGCCCTTGCGGCACAGGCGGTCCAGGTTATCAATTTAAAGATGAATTAAACCCGGAAACAACTTCTTACCAGGCCGGCTATCAAAAAGGCGTTGTCGCCATGGCCAACGCCGGTCCAAACACCAACGGCAGTCAGTTCTTTATTATGCTGGCTGACACACCGCTGCCGCACGATTACACTATTTTTGGCAAAGTTATCAAGGGGCAAGAAGTAGTTGATAAAATCGGCCAAGTGAAAGTTGGCCAAAATGACAAACCGCTTGAAACAGTCAGGGTTATTAAAGCAACCGTCATTGACGAAAATTCATAAGCTGAGTTTAGGTTAAATTAAATCTAAATCTTAAGTCTGAGCTATGTCTGGGCAAACAAACAGACTAAACTTGACGTTCGCCGGACATTACAAATTTCGGTTGGTTGTCACCAAACCTGATTAATTTAGGATAATCGGGTGGCGCTCCCAAACCGCCAGTCGGACTGAAGGGTGAAATAAATTGCGCTCGCCCGGGTGGCGCCGGCGAGTAAATCGCTTCTTCAAACGGCGGTTCGGCCAATTCTTCCGCTTCAACCGGTGAGAGAACAACCGATTGCCCCCAATAAAAATTTAAGAAAAACATCCCATAACCATAAGTCAATAAAATCAAAAGGATTAAAACAAAAGCCAATAATATCATCTCTAATCTATAACTTTTTTCAGTCATCAGTTTATTGTGGCCAATGACTGTGAAAGGCGGGTGAAAACAACTGTTTTCACCCGCCTTTCTATTTTTGATTTTTGATTTAATTTCTCTCTTCTATTGCCAGGTCAACAGCCACCTTGTTGCCTTGCCGACGACCGTCAATTTTTGCTCGGTCGCCAATTTCCCATTCACTGCAAGTAATTGGACCGTCAGTCGCCTGGCAACGACTATTCGGACCAAATTCCAACATCACCCGCAAAGCCGGTTGCCCGGGCTTTTCATAAACTAATAGCCAGCCATCCGCCCCTTCATCTTTGACAAGATTTCCAGTTTCCGAGAAAGCGCCGCTTTCCTCCGGCAAGACTTCAAAAGATTCAATTTTGACGACGTTGTTTTCACCAATGGAATATTTAAACCCCGCGCGCAACAAAATGTGACCATCCTCATACTCCACAACACCGGTCTGCCCTTCGCCAAAGACAAGGCTCGTCACGGAGAAGGTCCCGCCCAAAACCGCCTTTTCCGGCGAAAGCTCCGAGATATTTTCTTTGATGTAATCGCTAACCAAGTTTTGTTCTTCGTCATTACTTGGCGCGGCTTTATCGTTACAGACAATGTCGTCAATTTTCCATTTGCCGCCAACTTTTATCAAAGAGACCTGAACTGTTTTAACCGTGCCGGAAAAATCTTCTCGCACCTCCACTCGGACACCCTCTTCATTGCTTCCCACCTCGTAAGCTAAAAAGTTATCCGGTTTGTCTTGAGCGCACAAAATCGGATCATCGCCCCCTTGATTAAAAGAAGCCGCAAGGCCCTCAGCTTTCTTTTTCATTTGGTCTGTCCAAGCTTCAATATTTTTATATGAACTATCGCTAAGGCGATAATCACCGGCAAGCCAACCGCCATAGAACTTCTTAGTTACCGCGACCGGGTCATTGCTAAAATAATAACTGTAGACCAGCCAGCCGGCGGCTGCCAAACAAACAACAATCAAAAAATAGGTTAATTTTTTCATTTAAAAAATTTGAAAAATTAATGTTAAACTTACTTACATTTTAACACCGCTTGCCACTTTTGCAATTCGGGTCAGCAAAAACTTCACTCCAAAAAAGAATTTTTTCGCTCCCTTTTTTCCCTCTTAAAAATTAAGGGCACTCAAAAACTTGAAAAAACATCTCTTTTACGGCAAAATGAACAAGTAATTGCGGGATCGTCTAATGGTAGGACATCGCCCTTTGGAGGCGAGTATCGGGGTTCGAATCCCTGTCCCGCAGCAGTCATGTGAGACCGACCGAGTCTCCTAAAATCGTCATATTTTGCAACGTAGTTTTTGAACGAGTCATGGGCTCGAAATTTTGCTGTTTTCGCCCAAAATTAGAATACCCATATTTAAAAAGGGTTTTCTCAGTTCGAGTCCCAGGTGGTTTTTGGCTACGAAAATGTGTTCTATAGAACACCGTTGTCTCAAAAGACAAATACGCGTATACTGTTAGTTGTAGATATGAGTGATGCGGCTAAAAGATTGGGTGAGAATATCCGCAGGATACGTCTTGAAAATGGCATGACACAGGGCGATTTGTGTCGTCTGCTCAAACTTGACCGGGCGTATATGAGTAATGTGGAAAGTGGCAAGAAAAATCCAACTCTTGCAACCATTGAGCGGATTGCGGTTGCACTGGAAGTTACCAGCGACAAGCTGTTGAAGTAATTTTTATGACAAAACATTTAGTAATTGGAATGGGTGAAATTGGAACAAGTCTGGCAGAAGTGCTGGGATGTAATGGTATTGATAAGGGTGACGAGATTCCAAGAGCAATGGTTTGAGACTGAGATACTGAGAAGCTAAACCCAAGCAAATCGCAAACCGCTTTTACGGCTTTTGGCCCAACGTTTTTATTAGAGCAAGCTCTATCGGCGCTTGAGGAATGAAACTGTCGTTAAGTTCGCTGTAAATATCCAGGAATTCGCGCAAGACGGAGGCTAATTGTTTGGCGCCGGTTACTACCTCTTCTTTTGGTTTATTTAAAAATGTCCGACTGGCCGCTGTTAACTCCCCGGCCACTTTTGTTTTTAGGCGAGGCGCGAAGACCGACAAAATAAGGAAACGAATTTCGCGCATTGCTATCTTAAGAAAAACTTTCATTTCCAAAGATTGTTCAGCGACCTTATCCAAACTGGCTAACGCGCTTTCCAGATCAGACTGAGCTAAAGCTAAAACAAAATCAGACACCAATTCAAATGAAGGCGCGCCGGTAATTTGCCGCGCCTCCTCCACGGAGATTTTTTTGTCTGGCGAATAACTGATAACTTTCTGCAAAATCCCCAAGGTATCGCGAAAAGAACCATCGCCAAGAAAAGCGACTAAAGAAGCCACCTCTTCGGCCAAGCTAACCTTTTCTTTTTGGGCAACATCAACCACCATTTTTTGTAAAATTTCCAGAGTCGGTTTTTTGAATTGATGAGTTTGGCAACGCGAAACAATTGTTTCAATCACCTTGTGCGGTTCAGTTGTCGCCAAAATAAAGACAACGTGCGCCGGCGGTTCTTCCAAGGTCTTGAGAAGGGCGTTGAAAGCGTCCTTCGTCAGCATATGCACCTCGTCTATGATATAAACTTTATAGGGCGACTCAAACGGCAAGGTGCTGACCGCCTCGCGCAAAGCGCGGATTTCATCAATTCCGCGATTAGAAGCGCCGTCTATTTCAAACAAGTCCCGTTCAGAACAATTGATAGCTTTGGCCAAAAGTCTGGCCACGCTGGTTTTGCCCGTCCCGCGCGGGCCGGCAAAAAGATAGGCATGAACTAAGCCGCCATTTTTGAGCGAAGTCTCCAAAACTTGCGTTACTTGTTCTTGTCCCAGAACCTCGCTAAATTTTTGAGGGCGATACTTGCGATAGAGGGTTTGTTCAGACATATTGAGATTATACCGAAAGACCGAAGAAAAAGAAAATCGCCCCACCCTGACAGGCATGAGCGATTGTTTAAGTATTTGTTTTGGGGGTTATCTTTGGGGATTATGATTGAACCACCCTTGCTATCTATAATTATAGCATATTTTAGCAAAAAATGCAAGTACAGCCCTTACTCTAAACTAGGCAACCTAAACCCTCTTTTTCGGCTTCTCTGATTATCTTTTTGACTGCCTCCGGATTTTCCGCCGCCATCAGTTTGGCGCGCAAATTGCTCGCGCCGGCAAAGCCGCTGACGTAAGCCTTGAAATGTTTTTTCATCACCGCGAAGTTTTTTTGGTGCCCGGCAAAAAGTTTCTTGTTGGTTTCGGTCGGACCATACAAATCCCAAAAAAGTTCCGTTTGCTCTTCCAATATTTTTAATTTTTCTTTAAGCACGGGTTCTTCCCCACCAGCAAACAGCCACGGCCGCCCAAAAGCGCCGCGGCCAATCATAATGCCGTCAGCGCCACTCGCGTTCGCTTTTTGTTGCCCATCTGCTATCCCAACAACGTCACCGTTGCCAACTACCACCAAACCGGCCTCGTGAGCCAACGTGACAATCGGCGGAAAATCAGACCACCGCGCCGGCGCGAGGGACATCTCTTTTCTGGTCCTCAAGTGAACCGCCAGGGCTGCCGGTTTGGTTGCAATAATTTTCTCTAACCAAACTAAATCTAATTTGTTATAGCCCAAACGAGTTTTAACCGAAACCGGCAAATCACCTGCTCCCTGTTTGGCAGCCGCGACAACCTCTCGCGCCAAGATTGGGTCTTTA
>Ga0255343_1001694_pt1 | contig 28328 bp, 30 predicted proteins | sample wastewater_treat_4_FD_192413 | JGI IMG/M metagenome (GOLD analysis project Ga0255343, IMG submission 192413) | Wastewater microbial communities from Lulu Island WWTP, Vancouver, Canada - plant16 | ecosystem: Engineered > WWTP > Wastewater > Unclassified | place: Canada: Vancouver, British... | reverse complement strand
AACATGTTTTGCGGAAAAACATTGCGAGAACTGCTGATTCCGGATAAGTACGGAGCTAAATCTTTTAAGCAGGAGATTTACGCAGTTCAAGGATATCTATGGAATTAAAACAATGGGACAACAGTGAAGCGGAGAAGTGTTTTTGTTTCCGTCATAGCAATTCCTCCAGGCTGTTTATTCCTTTTGAGTTGAAATATTCAACTATCCTTTTTGACGTCTTCGAGAAAGAGTATCTTGCTTGTCGGAATGTTATTCCGAGGTGTTTAGCCGCTTCGGAATAAGTGTAGCAGTTCACGGCCACAAGATCAAATAAAGCTCTGTCAGAATCAGAATCAAAAATATTTCCCGATTCGATTGCTTCCTCGAGAATAAGTCTTGTTTCTCTGAAGCCGTTTACATAAGCAAGTGAAGCATCTTCGAGAATCGAATCGATATCGCTCTCGGATTTGCCCCTCTTTCTGTAAAACTCAATCAACACAATGCGCATGGTGCCGTATATCCACGCGCGGACATTTGACACGCTTGCAAACTGGTTGAAAAGCCTCATGAAAACCTCCTGACAGATATCTTCTGCATCGTCGAAGTCTCCGGTTTTTGAATAAACAGAACCGAAAAGCGGCGAATAAAAGGTATCGAATGCTTTAGTGAACTCTTCGCAATGCTTCTCTGAACCGGCATTCCCGTTCATCTCTACCTCGTAGTGTTGATTTGTAGTAAAAATTAACAAAAAATTACGCTTTTTTTATAATTTTTAACTAAAAAATGTTCAAGCCTTATTTAAATAATCCTTAAAATTTTAACACTGAATTTACAGGGGAATTTTCCGTCTGATTATGGTTTGGTTTTCGGGATATTTTGTGTTTATCTGCTGAGAATGAAGTCCGGAGTTCAAATAGTTTTATTCTTGCGCTCTAAAAACGCCATAATACAAATGATTTCATCTCTTTTGACGGAGGATCTCGTGTATATTGATACTCATGCGCATTTTGACAGCTGTATAATTGATGCAAATTTTTCAGAAGAGAGCCTGTTTGCTTCCATGAAGGAGAATTCGGTTTCTTATTCTGTGCATATCGCGACTGAAATTCCATCCATGCGCTGGGCAGAAGATTTTTCCGCGAAGCATTCAAACGTATTTTTCGCAGCAGGAGTTCACCCTTCATCACAGTTTTACGATTCTGATGCGGAAGAATTTAAAAATGAAATTGAAGTTATAAAAAGATCAGGTCTGGGTAGCAAATTTATCGGTATCGGAGAGGTCGGTCTTGACTATTATCATCTGCCGAACACCAGAGAAATTCAGATTAAATATTTTGAGTGGCAGATTGAGACTGCGCTTCAGTATAACAAGCCTCTGATAATTCATACCCGGGATGCGTTTGATGATACTTATGATATTTTGAAGAATTCCGGTGCGGAAAAAGTATTGATTCATTGTTTTTCGGGCGGCGGTGCTGAAGCGGAAAAGATGCTTGATCTCGGATATTATCTTTCGTTTGCGGGCAATGTGACATTCAAGAAAGCCGACAATCTCAGGGAAGCGCTGAAAGTAACTCCGTTTGACAGGCTTTTTTTTGAAACAGACTGTCCTTATCTGTCTCCGGAACCGGTAAGGGGAAGCCGTAATCAGCCGGCTAATGTGAAATATGTTTATCAATTTGCGTCTGATTTCCTTTCAACCGATGAAAATATCATAACTTCCTCATGCAGAAAGAATTTCGAAAAGCTTTTCGGCGTCAGTTTGACTGATTTTGACGTTAACGAATAAACTAAAGGATTAAAAATGAATCAACTGTATACTTCGGATTTTCTGGTTATCGGCAGCGGCATTGCCGGTCTGACTTTTGCTATAAAAGCGTCTTCTCTCGGTACCGTAAACATCGTTACCAAAAAAAAGAATTGTGACTCAAACACAAATTATGCCCAGGGCGGTATAGCCGGTGTTGTTTCTCCGGATGATTCGTTCGGAATTCATTTAGATGATACACTGAAAGCCGGTGCAGGGCTTTGCAATAGAAAAGCAGTTGATATTCTAACCAAAAGCGGACCCGAAAGAATCAATGAACTGATCGGGTGGGGCGTTCGCTTCACATATAAAGAAGACGGAAATTCCCGCAAGCTTGATCTGGGCCGTGAAGGCGGGCATACAAAAAACAGAATTGTTCACGCAATGGATTTTACGGGCCGTGAAGTTGAAAGAGCTCTTCTTGCTGAGATTGAGAAAAATGCTAATATAAAGATATTTGAGAACCATACTCTTGTAGATCTTTTGACTGAACACCAGCTCGGTGAATCACCTCAGGAACCTTCATGTTTCGGCGCATATATACTTCAGAATGAAACCGGTGATGTTCACAGGTTTATTTCCGGAAATACTTTTATTTCTACCGGCGGCGCCGGATGTGTTTATCTTCATACTACAAATCCGTCCATAGCCACTGGAGACGGAATTGCATCCGCTTACCGCGCGGGTGCTTTGGTGGGCGATCTTGAGTTTATGCAGTTTCATCCGACATCATTTTATAAAAAGGATAATGAAGAGCGTTCGCTTCTTATAAGTGAAGCTGTTAGAGGAGAAGGCGCACATCTTTTTAATTCAAAAGGCGAACGCTTCATGGAAAACATTCATCCCATGAAAGAACTTGCGCCGCGTGATATAGTCGCGCGCGCGATAGACCATGAACTTAAAAAAAGCGGTGATCCTTGTGTGTTTCTTGACATATCCTTCAAAGACGCTGAATTTCTAAAAACTAGATTTCCTTTCATTTACAGTCAGTGTCTTGAAGAAGGCATTGATATCACAAAACAGCCCATACCCGTTGTTCCCGCGGCGCATTATCTCTGCGGCGGTATAATTACAGATGTCCGCGGCCGGACATCTATTAAAAATCTTTATTCGGCCGGTGAATCCGCATGTACCGGTGTTCACGGAGCAAACCGTCTGGCAAGCAATTCTCTTCTTGAGGCTATCGTATTTGCGGAAGCCGCATTTTCCGATATAAAGAACCGGGGCGTAAAAGCGTCTATTCCTGATTTTCCGGAGTGGAGCAAAGAAGGAACTTTTGACCGTGAAGAATGGATTCTGATAGAGCATAATGTGGATGAAATAAAACGGCTTATGTGGGATTATGTGGGTATTGTAAGATCCAATCTCCGTCTGCAGAGGGCAATGCGCAGAATTAGTTTTCTGAAAGAAGAAATTATTGATTATTACAAGAGAAGCACCATTTCTCTTCCGCTTGTTGAATTGAGAAATCTCGCAACTGTTGCAAAGCTTATGATTAACGGTGCGGTAAATAGAAAAGAAAGCCGCGGACTTCACTATAACACTGATTATCCGGACATTTCTGGTGATATGGAAGTTACAATAGTTCAGAAAGCCAAATCGGAGGATTTAACTTTCAACCGGCTTGAAGACATTATTTTTGAGTGGAAATGATGCTTAAATTTTTTGCATATAATTACAGCGATGAAATACAATCACAGCTGAAGACGAAGCTTTTAGATATTTTAGAAAAACACGTATGCGCTGATTTGCTGATCCCGGTATTCACCTGTGTGAATGAACTTTTGATGAATGCGATAAAAGCCAATTATAAGAATATATATTTTGAAAATTATCATGATGAAACGCTTCCTTATGATCAGGGACTGAAACTTTTCCGGTTTGAAATTTCTTCAGAAAGAATTGATCATCTTACGGATATCGCAAAAAAAAATCATAAAACAGCAGTGGTTTCGGCACGTGTAGAAAAATCTGTTTTGCATATTGATGTTGAAAATCCTTATCCAATGACAAAACTTGAAAAGGAAAATGTAGAATCCAAGCTTGAATTTTCTGAGCATATACATTCTGTTTCTGATATTTTTGATGTAAGCGAGAGAGATCCATATAAGGAAGGAGCCGGACTTGGTATAATTTTCGTTGCAATTATGCTGAAGAGCATGGGAGTTCCTCACGAGAAATTCATTATAAGAAATGTCGGATCAAAGACTGTTTCATCGTTTTCCGTTCCTCTGACTGATGAAACAGTGAAATTTTATAATAATTATAAGGAGAGGTGATGCCTTATCAGCTGATTCTTGAGGGAAGGGTGCAGGGAGTCGGCTGCCGTTATTATTGTGCAAAGACTGCGCGCGCTATGAAGTTTAAGGGCTCCGCTTCGAATATCTCAGACGGAACCGTCAGAGTTGTAATTGAAACAGATGATCCGGTCAAAGCCGCTTCTTATGCGGAAGCTTTACGTCTGAATAAATTCGGTTACGGTTTTTACGGCAGATTTACAAATATAAAAATAGAAAAATGTTCGGGTGAGATTGATGGCGACTACAACTGGTAAAAAGAAAACCGCGCTTGTGGTAGAAGGCGGCGGAATGCGCGGTATATTTACCGCGGGTGTTCTTGATTATTTTATGGAAAAAAAGTTTGCGCCTTTTGATGAATATTACGGTGTTTCGGCGGGTTCGTGTAATCTTGCCTCTCATCTAGGCGGGCAATACCGCAGAAATTATAACTGTTACGCGGAATATATGCTTATGAATGAATTTTTCAGCATGAGAAAGTATTTTGCCGGCGGGCATTTTATGGATCTTGACTGGCTTTGGGATTATCTGAGCATCAAAGAGCCTCTAAATGCAAAAAAGGCATCAAAGAGTAAGTTATTTGTCGTTACAACAGATGTTGATACAGGTGAGCCCGCTTATATCCGCGCGGAAAATGATTCGCTTGCAGATTATCTTAAGGCATCAAGCTCTCTTCCGCTTCTTTACCGAGGCTTTGTTGAAATTGAAGGAAGACGTTTTGTTGACGGCGGCATAGCTGATCCGATACCTGTAATGCAGGCAGCTCAAAACGGCGCAAAAAGAATTATGGTATTGCGTACACGTCCTGCCGGTTATATCAAAAAAAGTTTTACCGAAAGCAGATTGATACCGTTGCTTTTTTCAAAATATCCGAATCTTCAGAAGGCTATGAAAAAACGAGATGATAAATATAATCGTTCGGTAGAATATATATTGAATCCGCCGAAAGGAATTGATGTCATTCACATATGTCCGAACGGAATGAAAACAGGGCGGACGACAAAAGATAAAAGTTTTATCGATGATGATTATGAACTTGGAAGAAAAGCAGGTGAGGATGCCTTGAAGAAATGGAAAATGTAAACCCTTTCGGGTTTACATTTCTGCCGTGTTGATTATAAGTCTTATTGTGTTTTCATCAATCATCAGTTTGCTTGAAATGTCAGTTGAATCCCATCCCTTACTGCTGAGTTCTCTGACCGTTCTGATGACGTTTTCGTTAATGTTTTTATCTACAGAAGAATCCTTCTTCATCTGTTTGCTTATTACTCCGGACGAACCCATTGACTGAATAAAATCGGAAAACTGTTTCATTTTCTTGTCTGTCTTGTCATACATTTCTTTCAAGCGGTTATCTGTCTGGTCAATAGCATCATGCATTTTTTCAACTTTGTTCATCATCGCGAGAATCTGGTTCATTCTTGCTTCGACATGTTCAGTCAGACTTTCAAGCTCATTGAATTTATCATGAACATCCTTGATTTCTTTTTCTTTTGATTTAAGAATCAGTGTGTTCTGTTCAATGCCTGCAAGATATTCCTTAAGTTTTTCAACCTTGCGCTCTGTTTTGTCTGCAACATTCTGGAAAGATCCTAAACGCTTATCAAGAGAAGATGCGATTATATCCATTTTTTCAAGGGACATAAGCGATTTGTTTATTAAGTCTTCATTCTCATTCAATTCACTTATTCTCGAGTCAAGATTTGAATAGCTCTGCTGAAGCGCTTCGATTCGCGAATTTATGGTATCGATTTTTGAAGAATTTTCCTTCAGGCTGTCCGCCTTGATTTTTACTTCTTCTGCTATATCAATTACCGCGTGTATTTCTGCGGTGATAGTTTCCATGTTGTCTTTTTTTGCCTGATAAAGCTTCAGTTCTTTTTCAAGATGTTTCTTAACTTCTTTGAATTCATCCAGTCCGCTCATGAAGGATTTTACTTCAACGGTTCCTTTCTGGCATGCGTCAAGTGTTATCTGAAATCTTGACAAAGCAGTTTCAACATCCTGACGCATTTCGAAAACGCGGTTTTTCTGTTCATAGTTTATGATTTCGTTTTTTATTTCGGTAAGCTTTTCACTGAGAGCTCCGAATCTGTTTTCGGTTCTTTCGAATTCGTTTGAAAGAACGCTCATTTTTTCGTTTGTCAGTGAGCTGATTTTTTTATCGAAATCATGATACTGTTCGTTAAAGCTGTCAATGGCTCCCCTGATTTCTTCTGCTTCTTTTCTTACAGCTTTAATTATTTCATCTTTCTTTGTTATTGAATGAAGAGACAGTTCGGACATCGAGTCGCGCAGGCGCGAAAGCTGTTCGTCAAAGGAATTTATCATATTCTCTTTGTTTGTATCGATGACGGTTTCGAGGCTTTTTATTTTAGCCATCATTCTTTCGGCTTCTTTGTCGGCTTTGTCAAAAAGATTCTGGCGCGACTGTTCAACTTTGTGTTTGATGTCGTCAACGCAGTCATAAAGTCTGTTGAGTTCGGCTTCTGTTTCTCCGATCAATGCTGTTTTTGTATCTCTGAATTCTTCAACCGATGAAGTTATGTCCTGACGGAGAGAATCGGCGCTTTTTCTTATTTCTGAAAAAACGGTAGATTCCATATTTGCAAGAGTGTCTTTTAATGTTACTACCTGCTCATTAAGAAATTTGACATCTTCCTTTGTATCGTAGAATATTTCATCTTTTTCCATTTTGAGCGTTTCGCTGAAAGTGGAAAGCTTGCTTTCAAGCGATGTAACTTTTCCGGTAAGATCAGTGATCAGGCGTTTTTCGGCGCCTTCGATTCTGTTTTCAAGTGAATTGACGTTTTTTGAAATGCTGTCTACGCGTGAACGGACGTTTTCAAGTATAACTTCGCCGGCAGCAGTTACATTGTGCTCCATAGAAGAAATTGTTTCAGTGAAATTTTTCGCAAGAGTGTCAATTTTATTCGAAGACTGCTCAACTAGCTTATCTTCGCGTTTTTCGATGTTTTCGGCAAGTCTTGCGATATGGCTCGCAATCTCTTCGTTGATTTCCTTGTTTTTTTCGCGAAGTCTTTCCGAGAATGAATTTATAAGTTCAGAATTTTCTTTTTCAATTTTAGAGACGGCATCATTAAGACCCGAAACTCTTTTTATTATTTCTCCGAAATTTTCTTTTGCATTGTCTATGTACTTAATCTGCTTATTTACATCAAGTGCTGCATTAGACACAATCTGAAGGTTTTCTTCAACTTTACGGAGACTGTTTTTTTCAATATTTAGATTTGAAAGCTTCTTTTCGAGATCGTCAATTGATGAACGGATATTGGAAGTGAGAGAGGATGCTTTTTTGAGCATCAGATCCATTTCAATCGTTGAGTCATTATATTTTCTGTTTTCGTTTTCGGCCATCTTTTTGAAATCAGAAAACGTTCTGTCTGTAAATCTTTTAAGTTTGAATATTTTGCTGTTTGCACGGTCAAATCTGCGGAAAATTACAGTTATCGCGAGACATGCGGCGATTGTGGCGATATTTATGAACATTTCTCTCTCCATGAAGTTCAAATTGCCGGATTTTCCGGAAAAAATAGATAGTTTCTAAATTTTTGTATAAGAGACATAATATTTGTCAAGAATATTATGTCTCTTGAATTTTGTGATTTTATGCACTTTATAGTAATCCGCATGTTAATTTTTGTGTTATATGAAATCATTTTCTTGAGGCAATAATAAACTGAAACTTTAATGTACGGGATATACATATAGTTTAATAATAGATGTAATTTTTGATACAATAGAAGTGATTTTGTTTATAAAATGATTGTGGGCAAGGGATTGTTTCGGGATTTTCACGGACAGGTAGACATATTGAAAAATACATTCCTATAATCAGTGGGAATGTTTCTGTTCGTGATGAATGACCTGTACAATCCAATGCCGGCTTTGTTCTGTTGAAGTTAACAGCCGCAACGGATCAAATGTTCATGTTTTAAGGCATGAACATTTTTCAACTTCATCTGCACAAAAGAGATTGATTAAATAGCCAATCAAACATTCTGGGATCTTTGTAGCATGGACCCGGTTCGTGACCAAGCCCTTTATATTCGCTCATTTTGAAAAATTCAACACCTGATTTTTTTAGTGTTTTGGTAGTCCGGGAATAGCCTGTAATGGAGTCGGTATTTATTTTTTCAGTTGCGTCTGCGTTTGCTGAGTGGTTTTTGATATTCGAGTATGTCTGTGCGGCGATACTTACTCTGACTGCATCATCATTCAGCCCAATGTGATACCAGATTGATGTTTTCAAAACTGCGGCATTTAATAATGTTGGTTCGCTTTGACCTGCAACACGGATAATAGCGGCAAATAATTTTCCTTTTGAAAACATCTTATAAATAATAACTAATTAATTTCTACAAATATTTTTCCATCAAATAGATATACATTGTTTTTTTTGTACTGGAATTACCTCAAGCATTTACCGGTTCTTTAATTTTCAATGCGAATTAACTTGTCTTTGCATGGAAAGACGCGGCTAGTTCTATTGTGCCGCTTTCAACCTTATAGGTTAAAACATAAAAACCTGGTATGTCAAAAGAATTTCGATAGCTTGACATTTGGTAATTAAAAGTTCAGACTGAATTTATATTATGTGGTTGATGATAAAAAAAATCAATGCGCAGTTCCGCATCGATTGCCGCTTTTTTGCGGTGTTAATTTGTGAAATAATGATTATGACTGATTTGCGGAATTTAAAACAGGGTTGGGTTTGAATGAAAAAAATAATATTATACATGACTGTGCTTTTTGGGTCAGTTTGTATATATTCGGATGATCTTGTTTTGGTTTACAATATGACTGAAACGCTGAATCTTTCTGAAATAGTCTTGCTGGCACATCCGCTTGACGGAAATGAAAAAGAAAAAAAGATGAAAACTTCCGGCGGCACCGAGTTCGGTTATAAATATATGATATGGATTGTTGATGAGGTTGTGATCGGATCCGATAATATTAAACCCGGAACGGCTGTATCTGTTTCTGAGCCGTATCAGTTTATGGAAGTTGAGCGCAGGGAAAGTTATTTGAAATCGGGGCTGGATGAAGGTTTAATCGAGTATAGATATTCCTCAGTCAGTTCTGTCAAAAGCATATCAACAAAACAAAAATATATTCTTATGCTTTACGGAAACGATCCCGGGAATCTGGTTTTAACCTGTCTCGGTTCGATAGAACCTGCCGGAAAACTGGAAGAAGTTAAGAAGACTTTGCTTGCAATTCATACTAAGCTTCATCCCGTGCAGTAAAGTGCAGATAAGAGGTGTAATGTCCGTCATTTTTAAAAGACATTTGCCGGCAGATTATCAAATTATTTAAACCACAGGAAAGATGAAAATCTCTCGATTTTATAATCTTATCATTATTTATTTTCAATTTTCATGATATCTCCCTTAACTAAAATCACCTGGAAATTGCTGATTGGCTGCAAAGTTAGTTTGTTCTGATACTGCGAGATTATCTTTTCAGCCGCTTTTTTAAAAGGAAAATTCGTATAATGCGGCAGAGGATAGAAATCAATTACCGACAGGGCGGAGGTGTTCTTTATTTTAGGCGCTTTTTTGATATCATCCATTTCCTTTACATAATCGATATCCGGTGATAAGATCATCGATCCGGCTGATTCGCCTATGTAGATTTTGCCCGATGCAATTTCATTTTTGATGATTTCATCAGCACCGGTTTTTTTCATTTCCTGCAATAGAAAGAAAGTATTGCCTCCGCTGACATAGATGTAGTCGTTCCCGCACAGTTTCGATTTTATTTCTGCATGGGTTGCACTTGTCAGTTCGAGTTCATCGACAGTCATTCCGAGTTTTTCAAGAGCCTTTCTGCCCGAAGCAACATAGAATGTCACTTTTTCCGGTACGCTCGCCGTGGGAATGAATGTGACTCTTTTTCCCTTTAGATTATCGCCTGCAAAATCTATGAATTTTTTTGCGACTGTCGAAAAGGATGATGATAGAAATAGTTGTTTCATAATTTCCTCCGTGTGATCAAACTACATTCACCAGCTTATCTGATATATCAAAGTATAGACAGAAAATAGAAGCTGGTATTGTAAAAATCGGACATTAGGAAGCTTCATGGAATTTTTTTCAACACTACCTGCAGCGGTAATTTTTTAAAGTGTTGTTACGAAGTTTTTATTGAAAGCAAATCATTCTTCCAGTCAAAGGCTTTGCCCGGAGTAACGCCGTACATCCGGCTAAAATCCCTGATGAAGTGCGCCTGGTCGTAATAGCCGAAATCGTGAAAAAGTGTGCAGGTATTATTCTTCGAAAGACCCGCGTTCAATAATTGCTGAAAACGGATAACCTTGCTGAAAGTTTTTCCCGTGTCTCCGATATAGAGTTCGAAATATCTTCGCAGTTGGCGAGAGCTTAAAGAATTTTGCAGATCTTTTTCGATGCGCAGATTTCCGGAATGTGCTATAATCCGTCTGAAGGCATAATCAAACCGCGAGTCCAAAATGACTGAATTTTTAGAGAAAAGTCTGATAAAAAAGCTGTCTAATTTTGTTGTGATCTCAGGAAATGTGTTTCTGGAAGAAAAGGAATCACGTATATATAATGAAACAGTTTTTGTCACATCCTCAAGTTTTTCTGTTTTATTGATAAGATACTTCGCATCGACGGAAAATAACGGAGCGAACATGCCGGGCATAAAACGAATTCCGATATAACGGAACTTTTTTCCAATTGAAAATTCGGTATAGCGGTTATAAAAACCAGCAACAAAACTTTCATTTGGATCATCAAGCTGAAAAAAAATATCATTGCAGCCGTCAGCGACAACCCTGTAGACAAATTCCGTCTCAACCGATTTTAGCGAACTCAGCTCCCAGTAGCAATAAATCTGATCATGCAGTTTTTCGTCAGGATAAATTTCGCGATAGGCGGCATTCATAGTATTGCGGCTGAAAGAGGGTTGGTAAGGGCGGAAAAACCGCCGGATTTCGAAATTGCTGCTCATTTCTTCTGACCTGATTACAAGTTTTGCACAAGAAGTTGCGCAGGTACAGTTAATTTTTAGACATCTATGAATTTATAGACATAAAGAAAATTCATTATTTAATTACGCCCGGAGCTGATTCCCATGGAAACAGATATGTAATCGCGGGTTTGTCAGAGTACTCGAATACCTTCACTTCGGGAAGACGACGGAAGTTTACGATCGAGCAATCGCTGAAAACAGGCGTCTTGCGGATCCATATTTTTTCTTTTATGAGAATATCCAGAAAAGTGCTTTGATTGAAAACCGCTTCGCTGATATCAATATCCTTGCATTCCATATCTTTGAATGAGCAGTTGCGGAATGTTCCGCCGGATAATTCTATTTCGCGGCTGCGCGCTTTTCCCACAGAAACTGATGCACAGTTCCCTCTAAGGGAGAAGTCGCCGTTCACTTCGCCAATTTTCACGTCAGTGCCGTTATCGATGAGGACATATCCGTTAACGGGTCCCTCTATGGTCAGATTGCGAACATTTTCTACGCTGATATCTTTCGTCTGCCGTATTTCGATATTCTCGGATTTCCCTGAAAGCGATATACCCTCAGGTTCGCAAACCTTGATGTTTTTGAATTTGCCACCGAGCCACACATAGGGACCATTGTTCTCGAAACTGCTGTCCTCGATAACTAGATCATGAATGCCGCCGTCGCCGATATTATAGAAATGATTTCCGCGAAGCACGCATTTACGCATCACCGGATCGTTGATATCCATATAGATGAAGTCGCAGTCGACAAGTTCAACATCGGTGAGTTTCGGCCGGTCCCATCTGCCCGACCGTTTATGCGGCCATAGTTTTTCGATGCGCATTGATTCGAATGAAAGATCTTCCCATGTTACCCATGAATACCAGTAGTCATTTCCAGACGGTTTATAAGGAATGAACATCATGGTGTTGATACTGCCGCCGGTAAAAGAGCATTTGATCCATTTGCCGCTTGCAACAGTACACTTTTCAAAACGGCAATTTATAAAACGGCAGTTGGTCACGATCAGCTTGAGAAAGGTGATATTGTCAAATGTGCAGTTGTCGAAAGTGACATTGTCGAACTGCGTATAGCGGAAAGTGGTTCGGCTGAAATTCCATTTCTTCAGAGTGACATTCTTCCACTGATCTTCGGGGATAGTCGCGAGAATGAGTGTTTGGGGTTTATCGCCGTAGTTTTTCTGAAATAGTTCACTATTATTTAAGCTGCCGCGGATGAAAGGAATACGCACCGCATGAATGCATGAAATCCCTGCCATAGAGAAAAATATAATTAGCAGTATTGCGGACTTTTTACGTAACCGTTTCATGTTTATCACCTTTAAGCGCTATATCCGGAAATTCCATCTAAAAATAATGAATCATGAAAATCCAATGAGAATAAAAATTCCGCGTCTTTGTTGGAAAGACATATCAGATTTTTTATAACATAATGTGATTGATCCGGTCAATTGAAATATGACGGCATATGGAATATGAGATTTAAAAACTGTATTGAACGCCTGTAATGATGTAATTGAACATTGAAAACGTATACACGTCGCCTCCGCCGTCTGAACCGCCTTCTAGAAAACGGTATCCTGCCCTGATATCTATATTGTTATCAAAGTGATACTTAAAAGCGAACAGAAAATCTTCCGCACGTCCCTGAGGCGCAACAAGACCGTCTCCATCAATCATAAAACTGATATTTTTTTTAGGAAACCACTCTATATTCACATGTATAAGCGGAACAAATCCCGTGTTTTTGCGTGAGGCGGATTTGTCTGCATCGCTTAACTTTATTTCTGCATCACGTATCTTTCCTGTAATACCTGCTGAAAAGAAAAATGAATCCGTCCGGTAAAAGGTATATGTATATGTTAAGCGGTATGAATCGAACCGGAAAGTGGCGTTTACATCCGATCCTTCCGTGAAAGTTTTCCCCTGAAAGGAGATGTCTCTGGATATCCTCGAACTGCTTTTTACCGTCAGAGGAGCATAAAGGGCAAAAAGATTATGCCTTTCATTAAAACGGTATCCGAATTGAATTCTGTAAAAGGGTCTGGTTTTGGGAGTGATATCATTTTTCAGTGAAAATTTCGTGCCTTCGCCGCTGGGAATCTGCACGTCATTATAACCTGTGAAAACTGCCCCGCTTTCGAGGTCGATCCATGCTGAAGCATTAAGAAATGCTGAATAAAATATAACTGATAAAATAAAATAAATTTTTTTCATAGCATTATCCTGCGCCTCGTTTTTTTATTCTACAGATATCTCTACGATCACCTGGTATTCAAGTTTGCCGTTTTTTACTGATCCTCTTTGTTCCTGAAGAACAAAAAAATGAACTTTCTCTCCTTTATCAATCAGCCCTTTAACAGCTTTCTGAACTGCATCTGAAAAGCTGAGATCGGAAGTTTCCGCAACGGAAATCATTCTTAACATAATATCTCCTCTTTTTTGTGATTCAAATATAGCATATAATAGATTGATAATCCAGATGAGGACGAAAAAAATCGATGAAAGCAGGATTTTTTATGCTTCTTGCAAATAATATGAGAATGCGCAGTTAAAGATTATTTATCTAAAAATTTATCGATTTCTGAGTTATAATCTTTTACAAATGACGAATCAATCCCGTGCTACAGACTGATCAAATCCTTCGCTTCTCGGAATACAATGTACGGAAAATTCTTCGACTCTAAATGCAGTTTCACTTTTTCATGAATAAAAACTGATTTTCTGTCTTTAAGTTACGATGGTTGAACTAGCGTTGTTTAGTTATTTATTCGATAAGGAAACAACAAAACAAAATTGAAAGAATAATCTATGTATGACCTCTGAATTTTGAAATGAGATCATACATAGATGGCAATTTATTTCTTTTGTGCCGCGCTTTTAATCAACTTAAATATTCCAATGAAAATGTAAACGATTCCCCCGGCAAAAAGAATCAGTCCTGCTCCTGCAAGACGCGGCTTGTTTTGTGATCTTCCCATTCCCCATCCTATTACACCGAGAATAATGCCGACTGCGCCGCTTAAAATGGTTTTTAGCCAAGAATCTCCGGACATTTCAGAAAGAGATGACTTGTCATCTGTATCGGAGCTCATTAGTACTGCCGAAGCAAGTGAAAGTGCTGCTGAAAGAGGAAGAAGAACGGGCAAAGCTACAGCATGATATTTGTAAAATAATTCGGCATTTAATCCTTTAAAAGCGAAAAATATTCCGTTTAAGAGCATGGGAATCATTGATATTCCGTATAATACAGGGAAAATCTTTTTTGCCGAAATGGAAGCAAGAAGACCGGAAAAAATCAGAGCGGCAAGAAAAATCAGCAATTCAAGATAAATTATAACAGGGGAGAATCTTTTTGTTATAAATATTATCAATAAAAGAAGAGTAAAAAATATTCCGATTGAAAGAAAAGAAAGTGAAAGTACATTTTTGCTTTTTTTAGTTCGTAGATAAACAACATAAAAAGATACCGCAATGATAATCCAAGAAACAATCCACAGAAATTTCATAAAATCCTCCATATTTTAAAAGCTTTTACTTGCTCTTTTAAACGCTTCTTAGGAATCATTTATTTCTTTTTTATAGGCACTAATGGTAAGTAAGAAATATTTTTTTATTGAAAATCAGTTCCGCACATATAATTTATATCTTTAAAAAACCGATCTGTCAAAGTCCCATGTGATAAAAATCCTTATTGTGCATTGAGAAACACATCTTCAGATATAGTGTCACACGATTTAGCCGGTCAATTAAAATTTATCGCAAAACGACGGATATAATTTCTTGGCGCAGTCCGGACAAAGGCTGTGACTGAACTGGGCTTCGGAATGATCCTCGATGTAGTGCTCAACCAGGCTCCAGTAACCGCGGTCGTCCCTGATTTTCTTGCAGGAAGCGCAGATGGGCAGAATGCCTCGCAAGGTCTTTACTTCGCTCAAGCTGAGTTCCAGCTCCAAGTTCTTTTTCTCCAGAGCTTCTGTAGTTAGGGTCAGTGCCAGGTGAGCCTCGATGGCGTCCTTGAAAGTGCGCATGAGCTTTTCCTGCTGGTCACCCCACTTGTTTTCCTTGACGTCTACCGCGCAGAGAGTTCCGAATACGTCCCCGTCCGGCCAGAAAAGAGGGAATCCCAGGTAGGCGAAGATACCGGCTTTGGCGGTAGGCGATTCGGACCATTCAGGATCAGTCCGTGCGTCTTCCACGACGAGCATTTTCCGCTGCTTGGCGGCGGATTCGCAATAGACTCCCATCATCGGCATTCGTGTGCCGGAAGGGAAGGGGTTGGTCTGACCGATGTTGGAACGAAACACTTCCAGGTCAGGCGGCTCCAGGCGGTTTACCATGACGCTGGGTACGCCCAGGATGATGGAGGCCGAATCGACGATCCTCTGCCAAATATCTATGATTTTCTCGGGAATGGCTGTTTCCTTTGTATTCATGACTGCCTCCAGCTGCGTCCTGCCATGTGTAGACGAATATAGAAACGACCCTAATCCTTAAGGGAGGAGCCAAATAGCCGTTTCTATCGTTAAAGTCGATCCGCCAAACTTTGTTTATCTATATGGAAAATATTTTATTTTAAGACCGAGTATTCATAATTATTTGATAAGAAAAATCCTGCCCCATGGATTAAAATACGCACCTGCTTTTATAGCATCAAATGATTGAGCAGGTCAATAAAATTACTACATTCTTTTTCTGAAAGCACGGATCATTCGCAGTACGCCGTACCCTATGAGCAAAACGGCTACAGAGATATTGAGCGCTGAGATGACCGTGTCTGGAATCACTGCAGCCGCTGATGAAAGAATGAGTACTCCGCATCCGAGAAACACAAATGTTGCAAGACCCGCGGCGAATGCGAAGACTGCAAGCTCGTGCCGTGTGAGCCCGTATTCAACCGCGCGTGATGCGAAAATGCCACTCCAGAAGAGAATTGTCAGAGGGCTGGATATGGTGAGCGCGAACGCGGAAAGAAAACCTGATGACGGATCGTTCCGGATAACATTTTCTGCTGAACCGGTAAAGAAAACGGAATACAGCATATACGCGCCGAACAAAAGAAGAACCGCGGGAGCGATGAAGCCGAGAGCTCTCTTCATCCGGTCATTTTCCAGAAGCTTGCCCACTCCGACGACAGAAAGTGCGATATAGAAATAATCCGCGGCGGTAACACCCGCGACGGCTGCGATTCCCTCGGAGAGAGAACGCTGGACCGCGATGTTCATGACAAAAATGAAAACTGGACCTATCGCGAGCTGAAGAATCAATCCGGTTTTAAAGCCCCGGAAAAAAGTTTTATGCATATCGATAACCTTTATTTATGGGAATTTATTCTTTGAAACACCGGATCGTTATAATTCCATGCACTAAAAAAACGCGTCTTGTATGAAAAGACGCGTTTGATGGCATAGCTTAATGCGATTAAATATGCCGGTCAAATTTATACAAAAAAACATTCATTCATTTCTGAGTCTCTGGTGATTTTATCAACAGCGTTAAAAGTGTTCCAATTACAAGTAAAACTCCGGCTAGAATATACGACACGGTATATGTACCTGATTTCATTACAACGACACCGCCGAGTATGGGCCCGATCACAGCAGCTATTCCCCAACCGGTAAATATTAGCCCGTAGTTTACGCCCATATTTTTAATGCCGAAGAAGTCGGCTGTAATAGAAGGCATTAAAGAGAAGAGAGAGCCGTATGCCAGACCAGCCAGTGAAGCACCGATAACCAGCGAAGGAATTGTATTGTAATAGGTGAAAATAAACATATTTACTGCCTGCAGCAGCAATACTAATACAAGTGCTGATTTGCGGCCGATTTTATCTGACAGAAAACCGCCGACTACACGACCCAGTGCATTAAAAGCAGATAATACGACAACTAGTATAAAGCCGGCTTTCCAGGCTGCCTGCGTGCCTGCGATACTTGCCATGTGAGCAATAAGCATAAGCCCGGCAGTTGCCGAAAGAAGATAGATTATCCACAAAAGATAGAACTGACGTTTCTTGAGCATTTCAGACCATGTAAAATTACGGCTGGCTGGAGCTGCAGCTTTTTTGGCGGCAGAAGCCTGCGCCGGAACAAAGCCGGCAGGAGGATTTTTCAAAATCAGCGCGAAGAGGGTGATAGCTGTGAGTGCAATAACTCCGAGAATAAAAAACGAATGCTGAATTCCGTATAGCTTAAGCAGGTACGCAGTGAGTGGAGCCATATAAACCGGAGCCAAACCGACGCCGGAAACTACAATGCCGGATATAATTCCTTTTTTTGATGAGCTGAACCATTTGATGGCAGAGGGTGTGGTAGCTGAGTAGCACAAACCGATACCTATGCCGCCAATTACGCCGAATGTAATAACCATTACGGCCGGATTTTGTGTAAACCCTGATGCAATTAATCCGGTGCCGAACATTACTCCGCCCAGAAGAGCTACAATGCGGGGGCCGAATTTATCCTGTGCTCTTCCTGCAAAAATCATCATAAAGGAAAATATAGCTGCCGACACAGTAAATGGAAGGGATGCCGTAACATCGTTCCAGCCCCATTCTGCAACAAGGGCTTTTTTAAATACGCTCCATGCGTAAAGGAGTCCCAGTAATAGGTTTATTCCAAGAGCAGCACTGGTTATTATCCAGCCGGAAGACATGATCGTTTTAGTTGTAGTCGGGAGTGATTTAGACATAAATAAATTTCCTCTCTGAAATAACGGCCTTTAAATCCCATGCTTAAATAATTCGCGTCAGGCACAGTAAGATGCTTCTGTTATCATAGCTTTGTATGATCGAGCCGGTCAATTACAATTTAACAGGATTGTTCTCCGTTTTCTTCTTCTAACAGTATGAGTGTTCATTTCTTTATTTCTCTGTTGATAAGTTGCTTTACAAAACAAACTAAGAAAGATATTGTCGGGCGTGCTTTCAAAGAATTGAAACAGGGGGCTTTATGGCGGAGATAAAAATTGTTCAGAAGCTTGACGATAAGCTTGTCGAAAACAAAATAATAAGCAAGCAGTACAAGGCTGATTATTTGCTTGTTCATAAGAAGCTGAATTCTTTAATGAAGAAAACCGGACGCATTTTATCCGAAGATACTTTTGCTAAAGGCGAGCTTGCTCTCCGCAAGTGGCTTCTCATGCTTCAGAAGCAAGGCGCTTCACAGGAAAAACTCACCAGTTATCTTCGCTGCGGGCTTGCTCATCTGTCATTCGATTTTATAGAATCTACATACAAACAGATTGATTCCGACGATTTGATTGCACGTACGCTTGTTTCACTGAAAAAAAGAAAATTCCACAATACCTTTTTTAAAGCTCCGGTTGAAAAAAAGATGAAGGCAGTTAAAAAAAAGAAAACTGCTGTTAAGAAAACTGTTAAGACAATCAAGAAAACGAAAATTGTAAAATCCGCCAAGAAACCCAAAAAACTGAAAGCGATAAAAAAATCCAAGACTACAAAGAAAAAGGCTTCGGTCAAAAAGAAAAATAAATCGCTTTTTGGTAGAATAAAAAGAATGCTGGATTAACTGTGGAAGATTCCCCATTCATTGTATCGAGGCACTTTGAATTGGATGACACTTCCAATTCAAAGTGCTCAAAACATTTCCAAGTGATGAAAAATACTTTTTAAGAACTAATGAATCGGCACATGCCTAAGCAGCTTTAGCACGCATATCACGTATTAGTCTTTTAATATCTTTCATCGGCATGACGTTATCCTCTTTCAGTCTTCCTGCGGACTGATAGTCTTTATCTGCTGTACGCCTTCCCATGCGTAGTAGCTGTTAACATTCTCGTTGCCGCTTTTCTGAGTAAAACGTATAAATTCATTGCTCATGAATACGGTTGCGTTCTCAAGAACCTCTCCATCGTTTATTTGAATCTTTACGCCCTTGCGCTGCTTGCGCGAAAGAGTTCCCTGCACGGGTGATGTCGCATACTCAAGAATCTTTTCCCAAACGGGTCTCATATTTACGGGTTCTATCATCATTTGTCCTCCATTGATGATTTAATATACCCCTTTTGAGAACTTGCTTCAATAATTGATTTTATTATTAGATTACGGTAATGTAAACAAATCGATTTTCTTTTTAAAACAGCGACCTGTTAAATACGCATGAGAAAAAATTACAAGTCTCGCATGGGAAGATTCGTTTGTTGGCATAGAGTCAAGAAGATATCAAACTTTTATGTCATTATAAATTTGACATAAAAATAGGATTTTATATTTATTTGATATGCAGGAAGTTGAAATAGAAAAACATTATTATTTTGTCGATGAATCTGGAGATCCTATATTCTTTGACCGAAAGGGTAATGACCTTGTAAAAAATGGCGGATCCTCACCCGTATTTATGGTTGGTTTTATTGATACAGAGAAAATGAATGATATTAGTAGACATGTTACAGAATTGCGACAGGATATAATGTCTGATTCTTATCTTCTGCGTATTCCTTCGATTTCTAAATCGTTGGTCAATTTCCACGCGAAAGACGACTGTCCCGAGGTAAGGGAAAAGGTTTTCAAGTGCATTAAGCAATTAGATTTTAAAACCCAGATAATAGTTGCTCGCAAAGACCCTGATAAATTCAGAAAGAAATTTAATGGTGAAGCGAAATCTATGTATGGTTATCTCGTATCTAAGCTTTTTGAGAACAGGCTTCATTTGCATTCAAATATCGATATGTATTTTTCAAAAATGGGTAACATCGTAAGAGAGCAGAACATGCGTTCAGCATTAAATTCTGCAAAAGATTTATTCAAAAATAAATGGGGCATTGAACATTCAAATGAGATGAGGATATTTATCCAGGAACCATCGCAAATTGCGGCACTGCAAGTGGTCGACTATATGTTGTGGGCGGTGTATCGCGCATATACAAAAGGAGAAATGCGGTACTTCGAATTTGTCAGAGAAAAATACAGCCTAATTGTCGATATTTTTGATACGGAGAAATATCCGAAGAATTACTATACAGATAAAAATGGATTCGATATAAAAAAAATAAGTCCTTTAGTAGCTAGGTAACTTTCGTTACACAAGGCATGAAGCCTACTTTCACCACCAGAGGACCTTTTGATACAAAAAACTACTATTCATGAAAAAAGCAAGCATTTTTTGAGTAAATATATGCTTTCAAGCATTACCTCTCTAATCAACCGTCCTATCAAAGTCTCATGAGAAAAAATCACAAGTCTCGCATGGAAAGATTCGTTTGTTGGCATAGTGTTACGTGATTTAGCCGGTCAATTAATATTATTTTTAATGCATTTGATCAAGATTCAGTATAGAATGAGCTCTATGGAAAAAAGGATAAAACTAGGCGTAAGCTCCTGCCTTTTGGGAAATCCGGTCAGGTATGACGGCGGACACAAGCATGACAGATATATCACCGACATCCTCGGTAAATTTATGGACTTCATTCCGGTGTGTCCCGAAGTCGAAGCGGGATTCGGTATTCCTCGTGAAGCAATGCGCCTCTTAGGGAGTGATGACGGAGTTCGTCTTATCACACAGAAAACGAAAATAGATCAAACTGACAGGATGAACTTCTGGATCAAGGGCAAACTGACCGAACTTGAAAAAGAAGATCTCGACGGTTTCATTTTCAAAAGCGATTCTCCTTCAAGCGGAATGGAGCGCGTTAAAATATATGATGATAGAGGTTATTCGCGCCGTACAGGATCGGGACTGTTTGCCAAAGCCTTCATGGAACGTTTTCCGATCATACCTGTAGAAGAGGAAGGGCGACTAAACGATATCGGATTGAGAGAAAATTTTATAGTCCGTATCTTCGCCTTCAGGCGTTGGAAAGAACTAATCAGAAGCAATCCTGGATTGGCTGATTTCATTGACTTCCACGCAAAGCACAAGTATCTTTTGATGGCGCATAATCCTTCAATGCAAAAAAAACTGGGGAAACTGGTCAGCGATATTAAAAAAATCAACAGGAGAGATTTTATATCCGGATACGAGACCATGTTCATGGGAGCCCTTCGGCATAAAGCGACTGTGAAGAAAAACGTCAATGTACTTCAACACATGGCGGGATATTTTAGAAACGAATTGAACAGCGGTGAAAAAAGGGAGCTCAAAGAGATAATTGAACAATACGGCAGGGAACTCATACCTCTCATCGCACCGCTTGTGCTAATCCGTCATTACGTGAATATATACGACGAGAAATACCTTGCGGGGCAATACTATCTTGAACCCAATCCCGTTGAATTGAAACTGCGGAATCATGCATGATAAGGCAGTTGAATTGATTGAAGTTGCAAATCCATTTTAAAAATTCGACTTCTTTCCATAATTCAGTATATTAACATATACTGATGGAGGGTGCTATGTCAAAGTTTTTGATGAAGCTATTCGCTCCCATGATAGGGGTGTTTATGATACAATCATGTGTGACAGCAAATCCGAAAGAAGAAACAGCGGTTTTTGCAGGTGGCTGTTTCTGGTGCGTCGAAACGCCGTTTGATTCTGTTGACGGTGTTATCAGTGCCGTATCCGGTTATACCGGCGGTAAAACAAAAAATCCGACATATCGTGAAGTGTCAACAGGTCTTACGGGGCATTATGAGGCGGTACAAGTTTCCTACGATCCGCAGAGAATCAGCTATGATGAACTTCTTGCAATTTTCTGGGCGCAGATTGATCCGACCGACCCTGACGGTCAATTTGCTGACCGCGGCAGTCAGTATAACACGGCTATTTTTTATGAAAATGATCTGCAAAAGCAAAGAGCCGAACGTTCGAAAGAAATACTGAACAATTCGGGAATTTTTAATAAACCGATTGTGGTGAAAATACTTCCCGCATCTTTGTTTTACAAAGCTGAAGATTATCATCAGAACTACTGCAAAATTCATCCTCTTGAATACAAGCTATATAAGGAAGGATCGGGAAGGGAAGGTTTTTTGAAAAAAACCTGGGGCAAAGACGGGATTGAAAAGGTGAAAAAGATGCTGGGTGCGGAAGACAATGAAATTCCGCTAATTTAAAATGAAAATATTCTTTTTTGTGCTATTGTTTCAACGTTAAAGGAGGATGTATGAATTATCAAGACGCTTATAATAAAATAATACATGATGGACTAAGTCAGATTCTGCTTGCAGATATATTTTATAAAAACGGCAAAAGAGTTATTTCGAAAGAAGAGATTGAAGAAGCTTATCTGGATCTTAAGAAAATATATGATTCAGGCGACATGAACTTTGATTCGGTGAAAAATATTTTAAAGAAGTATTCCGGTGAAACGGATATTAACGATCTGGTTAAAAGTTTTCATGATGATATAACAGGCGGCTGTTCTCAGTGCGGATGTAAATGTTAAATTGAAAACTGTTTCTCGGAATCTCTTTTTTACTTTTGAAACTTACTGAATCAAAAATGTTCTTTGCCGTCAGAATCCCGCCTCTATGCGCGATTTCATATTGAAATTCGCGTTTTTTTCTGAAAATAGAATCTGTACCTTGATCGGTAATTTTATATCTGACTTTTTCACAAATTCCGCATTTAGTGCAATTTTCTTGGTTTAGGTTGAATTGCTTGAATTTAAAGTAATTAATTCCGATTGAAGACAGAACATTGTGTGACAATGTTCTGTAAATAACTCTTTTTTTAAAATAAATTCATATTTTACGTGTCCGACCTTGTTAACCAGGACGATTTATGGGCTGAAATATGTTAATAGTTTGATATATAAAAAGACCTGCGGAGAAGACAATGAGGAAAACAGCAATAATTGCAGCCATTATGATATTTTCGGCTTTAACGGCATGTAAGCAGGAAAGAAGAACGGCAATAGCATATGATAAGAAAGCCGTCTTGTCCGGCAGCATTTCAAAAATTACGTTAAGAAAAAGTGTCAATCTCTGAACTGGCCCATCTTGCGGTATTTATCATACCTGTTTACATGGGAATTTCATCAAAGATATCCCGATTTGTTAAAATCTTGTGCGGCAAAAAAATCCGTATATTATACGAGAAAAACCATTTACTGAAATATCATCAAGCGATTGAGCTGGTCAATTAAAATATTTTAAGGTGCGGAAACAGCCTGCCAGGCGCCGCGGCTTCTGAAAGCTGGCGAAGATATTATTCGGCCGCTTAAGTCACTGTCCCACAAAGCGGTAAAAAGCGGGCTTGTTATAGAATCGCAGCCTGTGCTTCCGGGAGAAGTATTTGCCAGCCGGTAATCAGATACTCCGCTATCGTAAAAATCTGCCACTCCCTCTGTCTCGTTTGCAGTTTTTGTCCAGACACCGGCATTTTGACAAAAGGCCCCTCCATTTATAAAAGAAAAATGATTGTAATCATGCGACAGGTTGTTCCCGACCGGATTGATCCATGAAAGTGCATAATGATTGGTCTGCACCAGATTATTCTTGATCACGAAATTGCTTTGCGCAAGAATCACAGCGTCCTTTTTATTCCAGTTAACCAGCAAGCCAAACACGCCCCAGCCGTTGCGGTCCGGCACGTTGTTTATTAATGTATTATTGGCAATCAAAACATTTTTGTAATAAATATCGTCTCGCATGCTGTTTAAGTGAAAAATAAAAGCGTCATTCGGACTTTCGACATAGGCATTGTAGGCGATAACCATTCTGTTGACTTTGCCCATAGCTTCCATAAAGCAATCCGCGTTTCTGATATAATTGTGATGGATGTAGATATCTTCACTGACATATTCCCATTTCAGTCCATCCGCATCGTAGCCGAAAAATTCGATTCCGCTTCCGTCCGTTCCAAAGGAACGGCTTTCTGCTATGCAATCACTAAGATAATTCCAGGCTATCTCGATCCGTTTGCCCGCAATTCCGACTCCGACGGCTCCCCAATCCTTATCGGGTACTCCGGTATCGACAGCCATCACGCCATCATGGACCCAACATCCAAGAACCTTCTGGTCTTCTCCGGCAACGCCCACGCCCGCTCCGCTCTGACTGATTTCGCAGCCTGCTACGATAATAAAACTGGAGTCCATACTCATGCTTATGGCGGTTGCCTTTGCGAACTGGACCCTTATATCGAGAATGTTAAAATGCTTTGCAGCTATTGTAGAACCCGTATTTCGGCCAAAGGAAATCGCAGGCCATTCCAGATTCGAATTCCATAAAGCTCTGGGTGATTTGATTAAAGGTTTATTGCCAGTGCCGTAAGCTTCGACATAAGCCGGATTTCCGGCGACCCCTCCGCTTCCATTATCAAAGAACAGGCTCTCATTCACCCACACGGAACCTCGCGCCAGGCGCAGGACCTGCCCTGGGCCTAGAACAAGCGAATGGGCGCGGGACAAAGTTTTCCAGGCGGTTGCAGGACTTCTGCCGTCAGCGGAGTCTTTGCCGTTGACAGAATCGATATACCAGGCTTGAGCACCCGCAGGCGAATAATAAGGTTTGGTGTCGAAGGGTCGAAAAATATAAGCAGGCGGAGGAGGAACGGGATCGAGAATTTTGTCATACTGTTCAACAGCACCGCAGGAAGACAGGAGAAAAGAAAATATCATTAGTATGGATAACAAAAAATGTGTTCGGTTGGCGTTTTGCAAGTGGACACCTCTTACTACTCATTTCATAATAACTTAATGACTGAAAACATATATGCACTTCCCCAATAAAACACCGACCTGTAAAAGTCTTGTGAGACAAAAAAATCCGTGTTGTGCATGAAAAAAACCCGCTTACTGACTTAGAGCCAAGCGATTGAGGTGGTCAATTAAAATTTGCTCGCGTATCGGTGATTCATTCTGCTAACCAGTAAGGCAACCCCGCCAGCCTAGCCGGGTCCTCAACGACAGGAGCACGATCATGCGCACCCGTGGCCAGGACCCAACGCTGCCCGAGATGCGCCGCGTGCGGCTGCTGGAGATGGCGGACGCGATGGATATGTTCTGCCAAGGGTTGGTTTGCGCATTCACAGTTCTCCGCAAGAATTGATTGGCTCCAATTCTTGGAGTGGTGAATCCGTTAGCGAGGTGCCGCCGGCTTCCATTCAGGTCGAGGTGGCCCGGCTCCATGCACCGCGACGCAACGCGGGGAGGCAGACAAGGTATAGGGCGGCGCCTACAATCCATGCCAACCCGTTCCATGTGCTCGCCGAGGCGGCATAAATCGCCGTGAAGATCAGCGGTCCAATGATCGAAGTTAGGCTGGTAAGAGCCGCGAGCGATCCTTGAAGCTGTCCCTGATGGTCGTCATCTACCTGCCTGGACAGCATGGCCTGCAACGCGGGCATCCCGATGCCGCCGGAAGCGAGAAGAATCATAATGGGGAAGGCCATCCAGCCTCGCGTCGCGAACGCCAGCAAGACGTAGCCCAGCGCGTCGGCCGCCATGCCGGCGATAATGGCCTGCTTCTCGCCGAAACGTTTGGTGGCGGGACCAGTGACGAAGGCTTGAGCGAGGGCGTGCAAGATTCCGAATACCGCAAGCGACAGGCCGATCATCGTCGCGCTCCAGCGAAAGCGGTCCTCGCCGAAAATGACCCAGAGCGCTGCCGGCACCTGTCCTACGAGTTGCATGATAAAGAAGACAGTCATAAGTGCGGCGACGATAGTCATGCCCCGCGCCCACCGGAAGGAGCTGACTGGGTTGAAGGCTCTCAAGGGCATCGGTCGACGCTCTCCCTTATGCGACTCCTGCATTAGGAAGCAGCCCAGTAGTAGGTTGAGGCCGTTGAGCACCGCCGCCGCAAGGAATGGTGCATGCAAGGAGATGGCGCCCAACAGTCCCCCGGCCACGGGGCCTGCCACCATACCCACGCCGAAACAAGCGCTCATGAGCCCGAAGTGGCGAGCCCGATCTTCCCCATCGGTGATGTCGGCGATATAGGCGCCAGCAACCGCACCTGTGGCGCCGGTGATGCCGGCCACGATGCGTCCGGCGTAGAGGATCCACAGGACGGGTGTGGTCGCCATGATCGCGTAGTCGATAGTGGCTCCAAGTAGCGAAGCGAGCAGGACTGGGCGGCGGCCAAAGCGGTCGGACAGTGCTCCGAGAACGGGTGCGCATAGAAATTGCATCAACGCATATAGCGCTAGCAGCACGCCATAGTGACTGGCGATGCTGTCGGAATGGACGATATCCCGCAAGAGGCCCGGCAGTACCGGCATAACCAAGCCTATGCCTACAGCATCCAGGGTGACGGTGCCGAGGATGACGATGAGCGCATTGTTAGATTTCATACACGGTGCCTGACTGCGTTAGCAATTTTATATCTAGGAATTTCCTCAATAAAACACCGACCTGTAAAAGTCTTGTGAGACAAAAAAATCCGTGTTGTGCATGAAAAAAACCCGCTTACTGACTTAGAGCCAAGCGATTGAGGTGGTCAATTAAAATTTGCGCGCGGCGGAAAAATTTTTAAGCCATAAATTGACGCGCCGGATATAAAATATCCGACTCATTACCGGCTCAAAAACTTCAACACGGCCCAAAGCCGTTTTTAAGGTGGCTCTCCCGCAGGTTCGCGCGGAACAGAATAGCCCTCTTCTATTTCATGCGTTCTAAACAGTTTTCGTATTTTATATCTAGGAATTTCCTCAATAAAACACCGACCTGCAAAAGCCACGTGCGAAAAAAAATCCGTGTTGTACATGAAAAAAAACCCGCTTACTGACTTAGAGCCAAGCGATTGAGGCGGTCAATTAAAATTTAAAATAAATTAACTCCGAATTTTCTCAAAAACAATACCTCGCAGAAAGGCCGAATTTTAGAGGATAAAACCTGTCATCTTTTTTTGTCACAATATTAAAAAGCGGATGCCAGTCAAGAGACAAAGCCAGAGGTATTTCTTTGAACCTGTATTCAAGACCGATTAAACCGTCAGGACCGGCAACAGGAGTATCTTTTTCCCAGAATCCTACATGCCCGCCGACTCCAGCATACCACTGGAATTCCGAAGTTATGCCGGGAAGATTATTCTGAAACACATAGAAAGCATGGAACTCAACACCTTTATCAAGATCAGAAAGAGCCATCAACTCAACCGCACTCGGTTTAGCAAAAAAATACTTATATGATAAACCATGATTCCCATCCCTGCCCGCTTCAAGCCTCGCGCCGAGTGCAGCTTTGTAATCTGATGCCAAACATACACCGGAAATCAATAAAAACAAAATTACTAAACCTTTTCTCATCTGCTATCACCGTAAGTTCTAAAATATTTTCAGTAACACAGATTTTCAAGAATGCTTATAATTATATCAAGAATTTTTTGTTTATATATCTAGGAATTTCCTCAATAAAACACCGACCTGCAAAAGCCACGTGCGAAAAAAAATCCGTGTTGTACATGAAAAAAAACCCGCTTACTGACTTAGAGCCAAGCGATTGAGGCGGTCAATTAAAATTTTACTTCACATAATTTTCAAGCTGGGCTGGCGGGGCATTCCGCATATATTGCGAGGTGAAGATGATTTTCGGCATAGCAACGCCTCCTTTCTGCGTTTTGGGTAAAAGAAAAGAGCGACCACGTGGTAAATGATCGCTCTTAGGATTGAAAACAATTATGTTAGATATTCGACAAATTGGGATTTGTCAGTTACTTGTATTCACTCGGAACAGGAATATTAAATCTCTCGCACAATAGTTTTACATCATGTATATCATTTTCATCATGCTCATAGCCCAGATGAAATAACACTTGATTTTCAGCATCAATACATCTGACCATTTTATCGCCTATTTTCCCAATACCACTAAATACTTTTGGAGGATATGCTTCTCCTTCAAAAACAATGTATCCTTGTTCGTTGAACTTAAATATATGAAGGTCAATTATCCTATCTTTAGTATCCTTCCAAACCGTGTGAGATGTGGTGGTATATGCTTCTGTAACTTCAACAAAAGCTTTTTCTTTTAATATCTCAACAAACTTTTTACTATTACTTTCTTCCACAAATATATCAATGTCGTTGTGTGCTCTTGTTTCTTCTTCTAATAATGCATCTACTCCCCAACCGCCATCAATCCATATGTTAATTCCATTTTCTTCAGCGTATGTTATTATCTCAATGGCATCAGTTTTACTTATCATGTAATCCCTCCGTTCAAATTCCTGTTTATCTTTTTTGTTGAATTTATATATCTAGGAATTTCCTCAATAAAACACCGACCTGCAAAAGCCACGTGCGACAAAAAAATCCGTGTTGTGCATGAAAAAAACCCGCTTACTGACTTAGAGCCAAGCGATTGAGGCGGTCAATTAAA